>Ga0111538_10014687_pt1 | contig 10321 bp, 7 predicted proteins | sample SoiMethybrSBSTD1_FD_79669 | JGI IMG/M metagenome (GOLD analysis project Ga0111538, IMG submission 79669) | Bulk soil microbial communities from a Populus tree surrounding site in Tennessee, USA - Soil MetaG P. TD hybrid SBSTD1 (version 2)... | ecosystem: Environmental > Terrestrial > Soil > Tree... | reverse complement strand
ATCGGATGGTTCGACACCCCGGCCCAACGCATAGGTCATTATGCGCTCGGTCAGCACGGTGATAAAGGCATCTGGTCTGCTCAGAATGGCGTTTCGCAGCGCAACCGGGCCGCTGACGTTCGTGCCGTCGGCCAGGACGCCGGCGGCGTCGATTGGCGCGCCGTTCTCCGTCTTTTCGCGCCATTGACCGACCGAATTGAAGTTTTCCAGGGCGAAGCCCGGCGGATCGATGATCCGGTGACAGGACGCGCAGACCGGGCTGCTTCGGTGCAGCTCCAGCGTCTCGCGCACCGTTTTCGGGGCCGTCTTGGCTCCCTTCGCCGCTTCCTCAAGCGCAGGCACGTTGGGCAGTGGCGGTGGGGGAGGCGTGTTGAGGAACGTCGCCAGCACGAACTTGCCGCGGTAGACGGGGGACGTGCGCGTCGCCACCGACGTGAGTGACAGGATGCTGCCTTGTCCGAGCAGACCGCGGCGATTCGGATCGGTCAGCTTCACCTGACGGAACCGGGTGCCATAGACACCCGAGATGCCGTAGTGCCTGGCCAGCCGTTCGTTGACGAACGTGTAGTCGGCGCTCAACAGCTCCATCGCGTTGCGGTTCTCTCGTAGGATGTAGCCGAAGAACAACTCCGTCTCGCGGCGGAACGCCTTGCGGATGTTGTCATCGAAGTCGGGGAACATCAGCAGGTCGGGCGCGACCTTCGACTCGAGATTGCGCAGCTGCAACCACTGCCCGACGAAGTTACTCACCAGTGCGTTGGCACGGTCGTCGGCGATCATCCGCCGTACCTGCGCCGCCAGCACGCCAGGCTGACGGAGCTTTCCGGCCACTGCGAGATCCATCAGCGTCTGATCGGGAATGCTGCTCCACAGGAAGAACGACAGCCGTGATGCCAGCTCGACGTCGTTCACCGGATGCGCAGTGCCCGCCTGCACACCTGCCGCATCCTGTTCGATGCGATAGAGGAACGAGGTGCTGGCAAGAATGCGCGCGAGCCCGGCTCGAACGCCAGCGTCGAAGTCGCCCTTCGCGTCGCGCGTCTGCTTGTAGAACTGCATCGGCGGCGCGATGTCCTCGGCGTTCACCGGCCGGCGATACGCGCGGCGCGCGAGGTTGGTGAAGATCCGCTGCGCACAGGCCGAATCATCCGCGGCCGATCCCGGCTTGCAGATGAACACCTTGTCGCGGCTCGCTGACGCGCTGACGCCTTTCACGTCGTACGGTCCTTCGACTCCGACGGTCTTGAGACGAGGAAGCCCGCCAATCATGTGGACTTCCTGGCTGTCGCGCTGCGCGGGCTGCCAGACGTCCTGGCGCTGTCCCGGCCGCTCGCGCCACGTGAAGCCAACGTCGTGCGGACCCGCGGTGACGAACGCCTTGCCGGTCATCCGCGCGTCGACCAGCGCCTTGGCTTCGTTCATGTCCTTGGTCTGGACCTCGTGATCCTTGGGGCCGCCGACCTGTGCTGAATAGACCTCTTCACCGTCGATAGTGATGATGAACGTGTCCGGCGTCTCATTGCCTTCGACGCCCGCGTAGCCTTCTTCGACGCCGCGCACGAGACGTCCGAACAACTTGTACTCGGCGTCGGCAGGGAAGACGTGACGGACTTGCGTGCCGCCGCGCGTACCGAGCGGGAGACCGTCGATGTGGCCGCTCTGGGTGAACTCGCGGCTGATGGGGTACTCGCTCGTGCCAGGACGGGTGTTGGTGTCACCGACCGCCAGCGTACTGATGCGCTGCGCCGCGGTGAGATAGCGCTCGAGCAGCAGCGGTGAAGTCCGCAGCGACGTCGCGATGTTGTCGAACCCGAAGTCCGCGCCATCGCTGGGCAGCAACTCGGTCGTATCGATGTCGAGTGCCAGCAGATCGCGAATCGCGTTCCCGTACTCCGTGCGATTCAGCCGATGGACGACGTAGCGGCCGGGCGTGCTCTTGCCTTGCCACGCGCGATCCAGCGACGCAGAGAGCCATGCGGTGAACGCCGTGTAGTCGGCTTCGGCCGGATGCGGCGTGCCCTGCGGCGGCATCGCGCGCACGCTCAACTTCCGCAGCACGCGCTCCCAGGTCGCCGCATGCGGCAGCAGGTTGTCGAGACTTGCGACCTCGAGGTTCACGGGATCGTTCCCGGGTTGCGGTGACTTGCTACTGTGGCAGGCGAAGCAGTACTGCTTGAGCATCGCCTGATACTTCGGTGCATCAGCGGGTGAGGCCACGGGCAGCGCTGCGCGAACCGGGGCCGCCGTAGCGGCGGCTGGCGGCGGCGCGCTCTGCTTTGCTGGCGGCGCACTTTGCGTGGCTGGCGCCCCCGGCTTTGCGGGGGCCCCCTGCTTTGCCGGCAGCACCGACTGCGCGAGCAGCATCGCGGCGCCGACCCAGACCAGCCCCGCGCTGATCAGAACCCTCTTCATTGATCGGCCTCGTCCGCCTTTTTCTCGTTGGCTTTCTTCTGTTGCTCGGGTGACAGCGGCGGAGGCACCGGTGCCGGATCGTTCGGTCCGAGCTTCATCAGCTCACGTAACGCAGCGATCACGTCCTCACGTGAGTCGCGCGCGCGACGATAGGTTCTCGGGTCGTTGTTGTTGCCGGGCGGTGGCGGGGGCTCGGGCTTCTCAGCAAGAAGCAGCGGCGTGAGGTTGTCCTTGTTCACCGCATCGAGCTTCGCACCCTTCGCGACGAGCTCGCGGATGACCGCCACCTGCCGCGCGGTGACGGCCTGATGGAGCATCGAGGCGCCGGCAGGATCCTTCGCGTTGGGATCGGCGCCCGCCGCGAGCAGGACCTTGATCGCCTCGAGCGGCTCACGGTTCGACTCTTCTCGGAACGGTGGTGCGCCGAGACGATCGAACCCCGGCCCGGCCGCGAACGCCGCGCCACGGCCGCCGTTGAGCGCCATCATGATCGGCGTCTTGCCCACGTTGCCGTTCATCCCGCGACCAGCGCCGCCACGGCCTTCCTTCTTCACTTCGGCCGGGCTCCATTCAACCTTGGCGCCTTTGGCGATCATCAGCTTCAGCGCTTCGACGTCGGCGGCGACAGCCGCACGATAGAACGGCGACGAATTGATCTCTTCACCGCAGCACAGCGTGGTCGAGTGGAGCTGGCCGACAAACGGTTTGTTGGGATCGGCGCCGCGATCGAGCAGCACCTTGACCAGATCGAGCGCGCCCATCGTGTTGCTGTGATCGGCGCGCAGCCGCGAACCGTCGCGCGCGCGCATGTCGCTCGTCGCATCGTGCATGTCGACGGCGAAGTACAGGGAGCCGTCGTTCGGATCGGCGCCGAGGTCGCTCAGGGTCTTCGCGAGATCGAATCGATCGTTGACGATGGCGATGATTGTCGCGGTGGCGCCGTCGCCGTTTGTCAGCTTCGGATCCGCGCCACCCTTGAGCAGCGTGCGTATAGCGGCTTCGTGACCGTTGCGGGCGGCGAACATCAGCGCCGTGAATCCGCCGGTGGCGTGATCGGCGTGCTTGCGTTCCTCGAGCTCGGTGACGTGTGCCTTCTTATTCGGATCGGCCTTCGCGTCGAGCAACGCCTGAATGACCTCGGAGTGGCCTTCGGCGGCTGCGCGCATCATCGCGGTCTGCTTCTGATACGAGTCCACCGCGTTCACGTCGGCATTGGCCTCGAGCAGCAGCCGCACGGTTGGCAAACTGCCGGCAAAGGCCGCGGCCATCAACGGCGTTTCGCCTTCCGGATGTGCCAGGGATGGATCCGCACCGGCACGCAGCAACGCCTGGACGACCTCGTCTGCGCCGGTCCGGCTCGCTTGCAAGAGCGGGGTGATGCCGTACTTGTTTGCGAGATTCGGATTCGCGCCAGCCGCGATGAGCGCGCGGGTCATCGCGATGTCCGAGTGATACGCGGCCCACAGCAGCGCAGTGGATCCGTCGCGCGAGGCGTCGTTGACGTCGGCGCGCTTGGCAATCAGTCCGCGCACCGCAGTCGTGTCGTGACGCTTGGCGGCGTCCACGAGCAGACTTTCACCGGCAGCGAAGCCAATGACGCTGAAGATCAGCACGCCGAACAAGAATGACAGGAGGAACGTGAAAGTCCGCTGGGTGCGCATCTTGGCCCCACCTCACTGACTGAAAGAGTCGAGCAACTACGCTGTGAAATTTTACACCGGCAGAGGGTCTGCCGGGCCCCGTACCTATGCGGCGAACTTATACCGAAATGCTCAAAAAACCGTCTATTTACGGACAGGTTTCGCCGACCCGATTGACCGTCGAGACATTGATGCCGTCGACGCCGCCCTTACCCAGGGTCAGCCCGGTCACCGACATTCGCTTCCCGACGTGCTGATCCAGCCGACTGAGCACGAACTTCAATGCCGTCGTCCGTGAACCCAGGGGTCGCGTGGCGTCCTCTGGCCCGACGGTTGTCTTGTCGATGCGTTCGGGCTCCGTCGCATTCGTCAGCGTCCAGTCGCTCCCGCTCTTCGGAGCGAGGCAGCCGACGATGCGGACGAGCGTGTTGGCAGGCAACTCTCCCGGGCCGTCCTTCGGAATTATCTGCACCCCCGTGACGGTCTCGGGCGTGACCTCGGTCGTGCCAGCCGGGAAGCCGTTCGTCTTGAGGATCAGCGCGACGAGATCGTTGTACGTCTCAGCCGAAAGTGTGCCGCCCTGACCGTTCGGCATGTTCTTGCTGACGAATGCCAACAGGTCGGCGACCGTCTTCTGGGTGAAGCCCTCCCAGAACTTCTCACCGCTGAGCGGGCGATTGCCGTCGGCGCCCAACGTGTGACATCTGGAGCAGATCGAGCTGAACGTCGCCGTTGCACGCTCGGCTTGCGCGTCGGTGTAGACGCCATCCCACACCGTCTTGCCCGACGGCTTGGCTTGCGCGGCCACCATCGCGGTTCCCAGTGATCCGAGAAACACCGTCGACAGGGCGAGGAAGCACAGGCGCGTCCAGAGACGCGCCCCATGTGTGCGATGAGTGTCGTGCATGACCGCCTCGCTGCGCGTCAGCCGCGCACGTACTTGTTGAACCATGCCACCGTGCGTTTCCAGGCTTCATCAGCCGCGGCTTTGTTGTAACGCTGCGGCGTCGCGTCGTTGTTGAAGCCGTGCACGGCGCCTGGATAGATGTGCCCCTCGTAGGTGACTTTCGCGGCCTTGAGCGCGCTCTCATATTCGGGCCACGCAGCCACGAGGCGGGCGTCTTCGCCGCCGTGATGCACGAGGACCGCAGCCTTGATCTTCGGCACATCCGCAGCCATAGGCGCGCCGCCATAGAACGGAATCGCTGCGGCGAGATCCGCCCCCATCCTCACGGCAAGGGCGTTGGCGATACCACCACCGAAACAGAACCCGGTGACGCCGAGCTTCCCGCTGCTGTCGGGCCGCGACTTCAGCCACACGGCGGCGGCATACAGGTCCTCGGACATCTTCGCGCGATCGACTTTGCCGAAGAGCTCGCCGCCTTTGGCGTCGTCGCCGGGGTAGCCGCCGACCGACGTCAGGCCATCGGGCGCAAAGGCCATGAAGTTCTCGAGCGCGAGACGACGAGCGACGTCTTCGATGTGCGGATTGAGTCCGCGATTCTCGTGAACGACGAGGATGCTCGGCAGCTTCGTGCTGCCGGCGCTGGCGGGACGCGCCAGGTAACCCTTGATAGTGCCGTTGCCCTGCGGCGACGGCACCGTGGCATATTCGGTCTTCAGCCGTGAATCGGTGGGGGAGACCTGCTGCGCGGCCGCGTAGTTCGGCATCAACGCATCGACCATGGCCGTTGCGGCGACCGCGGAGACGGCGACCTTGTTGACCCGATCGAAGAACGAACGCCGGTCGATCTCACCGTGGATATACAGGTTGTACGCCTCGATGGCCTCGGAGGGAATCTGCGGTTCTGTCGTCTTCATGGCGAGTGCTCCGTGTGTATGTCCAGGAAGTAGAGCGGTCGCGCACCTGGGCGCGATGCCGCGGACAATAACACGGGACAGGGCGAAAATGACGACGGACGAGGGCCGATTGATGGATTAGGAACAATCCGTCAATCGCACATCGTCAGTCTCAGGGCATCACGTCATCAGGCTGCCGCTCGAAAGCCCCAACGTCGCAGCCGCCTCTCGCGGGCCGCGGCTTGAGCCGCTGGTCGAGTCCGCCGGAACAGACGGCGAGCCAGATTCCAGCCTTTGGAGTCGAGGCGACCTGTCCCTCCGCACTCGCTCCGAGGTTGCTGGACGGAATCACAGCCTTTCGGCCTCAAGGTTCAGCTATAGGCCAGCGACGAGCGACCGATGAACAACACGCCCACTCGGCCGCCGGTCCGGCAATCGTCACGCCGCTAATAGTCGCGGTAATTCCACGCGGCACGGTGACGACAGGTCGAGCCGGATCGGCGCCCGCAGCGATACTTGATCGAAGCCCCTGCCTTGGATGCGAATGTCGCGACAGAGCATGAAGTTTCCTGTGCAGACTCCTGCGCGGACGATGATGCGGCCACCGGCCGGGATGGTCATCAACGCGTGCTGCAGTGCATCAGGCACGTCGCATGAGATCGCTGATTCTGCTGAGGGCTGCGCGTGAGCGACAAGAGGAAACGCGATACTCACACTTCCTGCGATGAGCATCCAGATACCCACCGCGATTCGCTTTCTCATCCATCACCTCTTGGCCAACTGGTGACGGCTCGAGCGCGGCGTTACAAGGCGCTCACGCGAAAAGATGAATGTTTTTCGGGGGTGGGATAGCGAAGGGAGGCAGATGCTGCCTCCCGTTCGCACGGACGGGGAACAAGTGTCGGCTCGCAGAGCGCGCGCCAAGCGGAGATAGTTTGATCTGGAGCAAGCGGAGTGCCACTTCTACACGTCGTTTCTCGACCGTTCTCCCCAGACCTGCCGCGCTTCACGCGCGGCCGCTTCGACGAGCTTGCTTGCGCTCGACTCCACCGCATCGGCTGTCTGATCGATGCGTTCTTGAAGGTTGTCCAGCTCGACGCCGGCATGCTCGGCTAACTCGCGATAGCGGCGTCCGACCGCTTCGCGCAGCGATATCCACGATTCGCCGAGTTCATCGCGCAACGCCGCGCCCGACTTCGGTGCTAGCAGCAGCGCCAACCCGGCTCCGACAATGGCACCGGTGATGAGGCCGGCAGCAAATCCCGTGTTGGGCTCTTCGTGACGCTCGTACATGTGTCCCTCCTGCGTGCCCGCCTTTCTTTGCCACGTTGGTGACGGCGAGGCAGGCGCCTGCTGTCGTTCATCGCGCCGGCGCGTGCTGCTGCCGGTGCTGGTGCCGCGATCGACGCCAACGAGAGAACGCTGATGCGGCCGAGGCCACGCCTGTCATCAGCAACGTCCGCGGTGCGCCCATGAACGACCCGACCGTGCGCAGGACGCCGCCAGCATCGTGAAGCATGGTGTTGACTTGAGAGCTCGATCGTTCGATCGCATCGACAGCTATGCGAGTCTGCGTGGCCATGTCATCGAGGCGCTCACCGAAACGGTTGAGCTGTGTGTCGAACATCGCATGCGCCCGTTTGAGGCTCACTGAAATGGCGATGACTGTGCAAAGCAACAGCACGGTCTGAACACTCAGCGCAACCGCAATCACGATCAGCGCGTTCTGAATGGTGGCATCCGCTGGCATGTGCACTCCTGGGCTCGGGGCTGAGCAGGCTTCGTGCCAGAGGTCCGTGTGGAAACCGGCGCGCCGCCGGGGTAGCGGCTTGCCATAAAATGGAAGGACGTTACTCAGTTGCCGCCGCCGGAGCCGGGTCCGTTTTGCGCAGCAACCGGCGGATCTCAGCGACCAGCGACTGGGGATCGCACGGCTTCACCATCACTGCGTCGAATCCGGACGCACGCGCTAGATCGAGCTGCTTGACGTGGGAATATCCGGTGGCGGCGATCAAGGGAATATCACACGTGTCCGGGCGCGCTTTCAGGTCACGCGCCACTTCGTACCCTGATTTTCCGGGGAGCTCGAGATCCATGATGATGACGTCGGGCTTCTCGCGCACCGCTTCTGCGAACGCGCTCTGGCCGTCTGCTGCAGTCAGCACCGTGAATCCTTCGGCACGGAGATACACCCCCCACACGTCGAGTGCGTCGGGGTAGTCGTCGACTATCAAGAGGCTTGGACTTGGCGGCACGTCTGGAATCGGATGAGGAGATGAAGACATCTGTGACCACCGGAGATGGTTCAACTCGTGTGCCATCAACTCAGCGCGATGAGAGCGCAAGAGCTTTGAATCTCCTCATCCACGATTTGCGCGCACCTCTGAGCGTCGCGCAGGGCTACCTCCGCCTTTTGCAGCAGAATCGGATCGAGGCCGAGGCGGATCGCCAGCGGGCGATGACGCAATCGATTGAGGCGCTCGGCCGTATCACGCGCCTCTGTGAGGAAGCGGCCGCGTTTGTCGCCGAGCCGGCGTCCACGGTCGGGCCAATCCTCACCGTGCGAGTCGCGGAGTTCATAGGCCAAGTGACCGACGCCTGTGCGGCACGATGTTCGCCACTGACATTCGCCACTGACTCGAATCCGTCGGGCACAATGCGGAGTGCTCACCTCGACCGTCTGGTGCAATCAGTTGCGGTCGTCCTGTGCGCGGTCCGGCGGTCCACCCGAAAGGAGCCGGTGAGCGTCTCAGTTCTTGAAGAGGAAAAAGAGGCACGGTTCCTGCTGGGCTGCGATGACGATCGCGCGGCTCTAGTGTCAGGCTCCCCCGAGACATTCGATCCGTGGCGCGGAGGGCACGGCATCGCCCTTCCCCTGGCTTGCCGAACGATAACGGAGGCCGGGGGGCGAATTTGGACTGTTGCCGACGGACGGGGGGCCGTTGGCATCGCGTTACCCGAGGAGGCTTCGGCTCCATGACGGCTCGTCTCACAATCGTCGACGATGATCCCGCCTTTACGGACTTCCTGCAGACGCTGCTGAAGACGCGCGGCTACGCCGTGGACGTCTTTCATCGCGGCGGCGAGCTACTCGAGGCATTGCGTAGCGGTCTCGCTCCGCACGTGATCCTGCTCGACGTAACCATGCCGGACCTGGATGGTCTGGAAACGTTGCGGGCGATTCGCAGCGCGCATCCGACCGCGCAAGTGATCATGCTGTCCGGCCGCCAAGCGCCCTCGACCATCATCGAGGCCGTGCGCCTCGGCGCCGCGGACTACGTGCTCAAACCGGGCGATCCGGAGGGCCTCGGAGAGATGGCCCTCGAAGCCGCGATCCGAAACGCGCTCGAACGCGAATCCCTGAGCGCCGAAGTCGCGCGACTCGGCGCCCAGATGCCGGAAGACCCCGAGGGCGCGCAATTGTGCTGGCGTCCATCAGTGGCGATGCGCCCGGTGATGGACATGGTCGAACGCATCGCCGACAGCGACGTGGACGTACTCATTCGTGGTGAAAGCGGCGTCGGCAAGGACGTCGTCGCCCGCGAGCTGCATCGCCGATCGGATCGGCGATCGAAACCGTTCGTGAAAGTGAATTGCGCGGCGCTGCCTGCCGACCTGCTCGAGAGCGAGTTGTTCGGACACGAGCGCGGCGCGTTCACCGGTGCCGGCACCACGCGCGTCGGCAAGTTCGAGTTCGCCCAGCACGGTACGGTGATGCTGGATGAAATCGGCGAGATGCCGCCGGCGCTGCAGGCCAAGATCCTGCACGTGCTGCAGGATCGCCAGTTCACGCGCCTCGGCAGCAACCGCCCGATCGACGCCAACGTTCGCGTGCTGGCGGCGACCAATCGCAACCTCGAGGCGATGATGCGCGCCGGGAACTTCCGCGAGGACCTCTACTACCGACTGCAGGTCATCGAGCTGCGCGTGCCGGCGCTGCGCGATCGGCGTGAAGAGATCATCTCGCTCGTCGAGTTCTTCCTCAGCAAGTACGCGCGCGTGTATCGTCGTCCGGCGCTGCGGCCAAGTCCGGTGCTGCTCGATGCGATTCTCGATTACTCGTGGCCCGGCAACATCCGCGAGCTCGAGAACATGATGAAGCGCTTCGTGGTGCTGCAGGACGAGAATCTGGTGCTGTCCGAACTGGTACACGCGAAAGAAATGGCTGCGGAGTCGCACGTCTCCGCGCCGCCTCCGCCAGCACCCGCGGCAGTACCAGCTCCCGAGCCGGCGTACGCAGGAGTGGCACAGGCAGCGAGCGAAGCGGCGTCAGAGCCGATGCCGGCAGTGGCGATGACCGGCGGCGGGATCGACGGGCTCGATGCCGATGCCGTCGGCATCAACCTTCAGACGCTGGCGCGAACGGCCGCCATGCGCGCCGAGCGCGAGGCCATCGAGCAGGCACTGGTGCGCTTCAGGTGGAATCGGCGCAAAACGGCTGAGTATCTCAGCGTGAGCTACAAGACACT
>Ga0111538_10014684_pt1 | contig 10322 bp, 10 predicted proteins | sample SoiMethybrSBSTD1_FD_79669 | JGI IMG/M metagenome (GOLD analysis project Ga0111538, IMG submission 79669) | Bulk soil microbial communities from a Populus tree surrounding site in Tennessee, USA - Soil MetaG P. TD hybrid SBSTD1 (version 2)... | ecosystem: Environmental > Terrestrial > Soil >... | reverse complement strand
TGCCGCCGATATCGGCCGGCCGCGCGGGACGGAGGGTCTGTATCGGGTCGGGTGTGAGCAGCGTACCGACACCCTTGTGAGTGAAGAGCTCGAGCAGCAGCGAATCGTCCACATGCCCGGAAATGAGATGTGCCCGTTTCACCCCCTGTTCGCAGGCGCGCACCGCCCATGGCAGATACGCGTCCACGTCCGAGTCGGTGCTCGTGGTGCGCGCGATCAGGCTCTTCGCCTGTTTCACCGTAAGCTCGCGCAGCAGCTCGCCGCGCCTTCCTGTCACGCCCGGCGTATCCATCACGAAAATGAGCTTCTCCGCGGCCAGCGCAATCGCAGCGGAGGCTGCGACGTCCTCGAGCGTCAGGTTGAAGACTTCGCCGGTCGGCGAATAGCCGAGTGGTGAGAGCAGCACGAGCTCGTTGCCGGCAAGGCGTTTCGCGATCGCATCGGCATGCACTTTGCGCACTTCGCCCGTGTGAACGTAGTCGACCCCGTCGAGCACGCCGAGCGGCTTCGCCATGACGAAGTTTCCGCTCGCCACGCGTATGTCGGCGCCTGCCATCGGCGAGTTGGGAAGCCCCATCGAGAGCAACGCCTCGATCTCGACGCGCAGCCGCCCGCTCGCCTCCTTCGCCGCCGCCAGTGCGACCTCGTCGGTCACCCGCACGCCGCGATGAAAACGGCTCGGGTGCTGTCGCTCCCGAAGCTTCGCTTCGATCTGGGGCCGCGCGCCGTGCACGAGAACGAGGTGCACCCCGAGCGCCGCGAGGAGATTCAGGTCGTACGTGAGATCGAAGAAGCGGTTCGCAGTGACAAAGTCGCCGCCGAATGCGATGACGAAGGTCTTGCCGCGAAACGCGTGGATGTAGGGGGCGACCGACTGGAACCAGTCGATGAAGCGGTCCTGGCTCGACAGGCGCTGCCGCCGCGGCGGCTGCGGCGCTTCAGGGGGACGGTCGGCCACCGGGTCCTGATCTGCTGGTTGCGAGATGGAGTGCTGCTGCTGTACCACGCTTTGCGAGCGCCCGCCTGGCTTCGAGTACGGCGCGGATATTAGTTGAGATTGCCAGGGAGGGAAAGCTTTTAGAAGTCGCCCCACAGCGCCTGCATGGCCGCAAGCGCGGCTACCGCCGCCGTTTCGGTGCGCAGCACGCGCGGGCCCAGTCGCACGCCGGTAAAGCCGGCGGTCTGCGCGTCCTGCCGCTCGCGGGGCGCGAGCCCGCCTTCGGGGCCGACGAGGAGAATCGCGCGATCGGCGATCGGCGTCACCTCCCGCAGCGTGACGGGCCCGTCGGGCGACAGTGTCAGACGAAGCGCATCCTCCGGCAGCGACGCCAGCCAGTTCGTAAGGGATACGACCGGCAGCACGGGCGGAACGACGTTGCGGCCGCACTGCTCGCAGGCGGCGGCAGCGATCGCCTGCCAATGCGCGACGCGGCGGATCGCCCGCTCGCTCGTGAGCCGGACCACGCTGCGCTCGGTCGCGATCGGCTGCAGCTCGCGCGCACCGAGCTCGACCGCCTTCTGAATCGTGTAGTCCATCCGCTCGCCGCTCGAGATGCCCTGCGCGAGCGAAACGAACAGGGGCGACTCGCGGCTCACCACGCGCCCGGGACAGACTTTCACGCTCACCCGCGAACGGGTGACGCGGTCGATGGTGGCGTCGTACTCCGTTCCGCGGCCGTCGAACACCGTGACCGCATCGCCCGCCACAAGCCGCAGCACATGAATCATGTGATGCGCCTGTTCCTGGGTCGCGTCGACCACGCCATGCACGGGCATGGGACCGGGGATGTACAAACGGGTGGCGGATCGTGGCCGTCGCATGGTAGTGCATTATGGGGTCGTTCGGTGGCTCGCTGGCGACGCCCGTGCGCGAAGACTAGAATCGCGTCTTTCCGCGCGCATTCACCACTCCCTTGCGAATCGTCATACTCGGCGCGGGCCAGGTCGGCTCGTCCGTCGCCGAAAGCCTGGTCTCGGAAGCGAACGACATCACCGTCGTCGACGTCAACACCGAGCGCCTCAAAGCGCTGCAGGACCGCTTCGACCTGCGTACCGTAGTCGGCAACGCCGCACATCCGGCGATCCTCGAACAGGCCGGAGCCCGCGACGCCGACATGATCCTCGCCGTGACGCAGAGCGACGAGACGAACATGGTCGCGTGCAAGCTCGGCGCGAGCATGTTCAACGTTCCCACCAAGATCGCGCGCATACGCTCCGGCGACTACCTGTCTCACCCGGAAATCTTCTCGCCGCAGAACTTCGCCGTGGATTCGGCCATCTGTCCGGAACAGGTACTGACCGACTACATCGCGAAGCTGCTCGAGTTTCCCGAGGCGCTTCAGGTTCTGGAATTCGCCGGCGGCAAGGTAAGCCTCGTCGCCGTCAAGGCATTCCACGGCGGGCCGCTCGTCGGTCACGCGATTTCGCACCTGCGCACGCACATGCCCCAGGTGGACGCGCGCGTCGCGGCCGTTTTCCGGCAGGAAAGCGCCATCCTGCCCGAAGGCAGCACGGTCATCGAGGCGGGCGACGAGGTCTTCTTCATCGCCGACACGCGCATTATCCGCACCGTCATGCGCGAGCTGCGGCGCATGGACAAGCCGGTGAAGCGCGTCATGCTGGGTGGCGGCGGCAACATCGGGCGGCGGCTCGCGAAGCAGATCGAGCACCGCTACGAGGTGAAGCTGATCGAATACAACAAGGCGACCGCGCAGCGCCTGGCTGCGGAGCTCGACAAGACGCTCGTGCTCGCCGGCGACGTATCGGACGAACAGCTCCTGGAGGAAGAGAGCATCGCCGACGTGGACGTCTACTGCGCGCTCACGAACGACGACGAAAACAACATCATGAGCTCGCTGCTCGCGAAACGCATGGGCGCGCGCAAGGTGATCGCGCTCATCAACCGCAGCTCGTACGTGAATCTGGTTCAGAGCGGGCAGATCGACATCGCCATCTCCCCGGCGCAGGCGACGATCGGAACGCTGCTCGCGCGCGTGCGCCGCGGCGACTGCGTGGCGGTTCACTCGCTGCGCCGTGGCGTTGCCGAAGCGCTGGAGCTCGTCGCCCACGGAGACGCGAAGTCTTCGAAGGTGGTGGGCCGACGTATCGAGGAGCTCGATCTGCCGAAAGGCGCGACGGTCGGCGCGATCGTGCGACGCGAGGCGCCTGCAAACGCCGACACCGCATCCGCTTACGATTACAAGGTCATCATGGCCCATCACGACGTCGTCATCGAACCCGAAGATCACGTGATCGTGTTCGTGGTGAACAAGCGAATGGTGCCGAAGGTCGAGAAGCTCTTCCAGGTGAACGTGAGCTTCCTCTAGCCTCGTGAGTCACGAAGGTTCACCATGGCTCGTGCGGTAACGCTCGGCTAGCCGGATGGCCTGGCTGCCGCCGATCCTGCCGGTTCTCGGCCTCATCGCGATGGCGATGAGCCTGTCGCACCTCCTGCCTATTGCCACCGCGCTGGCGTTGAACGACGGTACCGCGTACATCTTCACCGCCTCGATGACGCTCAACGCGCTTATCGGTTTCCTGCTGTGGTTGCTTACGCGCCGCTACCGCCGCGAGCTTCATCTGCGCGAAGGCATCCTGTTCATCGTGCTGGTGTGGGCGGGCGGGGCGCTGTTCGCCTCCTTACCGCTCCTCTTCGGCATCGGACTTTCGTTCACGGATGCGGTGTTCGAGGCGATGTCGGCACTGACCGCCACCGGTGCAACGCTCCTCGACGGCCTCGACAACCTGCCCGCCTCCATCAACGTGTGGCGGGCCGAGCTGCAGTGGCTGGGCGGCATGGGTGTGATCGTGCTCGTCGTCGCCGTGCTGCCCATGATCGGCGTCGGCGGGCGTCAGATCAGCAAGGCCGAAATCCCCGGCCCCATGAAGGACGATCAGCTCACGCCGCGAATGACACAGACTGCGAAAGGGCTGTGGATCGTCTATTTCGCGCTCACCGGCGCGTGCTTCGTGGCGTACTGGGCCGCGGGCATGAACTGGCTGGATGCGCTCATCCACAGCTTCACGACGCTCTCGCTGGGCGGTTTTTCGTCGCACGACGCAAGCATCGGGTACTTCGATTCGCTCACGATCGAAGTGGTGGCGATCGTGTTCATGACGCTCGCGGGCATCAATTTCGCGACGCACTTCCGGATCTGGCAGACCCGCGGTCTGCGGGTCGCGCGGTTCGACAGCGAATTGCCCTACTACCTCCTGGTGCTGGCGCTGAGCGTGCTCGGGGTCAGCGCGTTCCTGTGGGCAAAGGGCATATACCCGGACTTCGCGACGTCCCTGCGTTACGGTGCGTTCAATACCGTCTCCGTCGCGACGAACACCGGCTATGCGACGACGGACTACGCGAAGTGGCCGGTGTTCGCACCCTTGTGGCTGATGTTCCTGGGAACGTTCGTCGCGTGCTCCGGTTCCGCCGGCGGCGGCATCAAGATGATCCGCGCCATGATCCTGTCCCGCCAGATGTACCGGGAGCTCACGCAGCTCGCCCACCCCAAGGCAATCTCACCACTGAAAATCAACGACCGCGTGGTGCCGAACCAGGTCGTTTTCGCGGTGCTCGCGTTCTTCTTCGCGTGGCTGTCGACGCTGGTCGGCGTCACCCTGCTGCTTACGTTTACCGGGCTCGACGTGTTGACCGCGTTTTCCGCGGCCGTGGCCTCTCTCAACAACATCGGTCCGGGGCTGCACGAAGTGGGACCGAGCACGAATTTCTCCGTACTCAGCGATTTTCAGACCTGGATCTGTTCGGTCACGATGCTGCTCGGGCGGCTCGAGCTGCTCACGGTACTGGTGATACTCACGCCGTCCTTCTGGCGCAAGTAGCAGTAGAATTCCGCGCATGCAGAAGGTCAATCTGACGGACCACTTCCTGATCGCCATGCCGAACATGGTCGATCCGCATTTCGCGAAGTCGCTCACGTTCATCTGCGAGCACAACGACCAGGGCGCGCTCGGTGTCGTGGTGAATCGCCCGATCGACATGAATCTGCACGCGCTGCTCGAGCAGGTGAGCATCGCGCCGGAGAACGAAAGCTTCAAGTCGATCCCGGTCCACTTCGGCGGACCGGTTCAGGTCGATCGCGGCTTCGTGCTGCACATCCCGCGCGGCGACTGGCAATCCACGCTCGCCGTCGGCTCCGAGGTGGGGCTCACCACGTCGAAAGACATTCTGCAGGCGGTCGCGCGGGGTGAAGGGCCGCGGCAGCTGATGGTGACGCTGGGCTACGCCGGCTGGGCGCCGGGCCAGCTCGAACACGAGCTCGCGCAAAATGCCTGGCTGACGGTTCAGGCAAACCCGCAGATCATTTTCGATGTTCCGGCAGAAGAGCGCCTGCCGGCTGCCATGGCGTTGCTGGGCATCGATTTCGCCAGTCTCTCGGATTCCGCGGGCCACGCCTGACCGTCGCAAGCGCGCACCGTGAGCCGTGAAGGAGGCATTGGAACGGTGAGCGAGAAGAAGCCGCAAACGAAGGTGCCTCCCGCCTATCCCCTCTCGCCTCCCAAGAAAGAAGTGCCTTCCGCTTCCCGCCTCTTCCCTTCCGGAAGTACAACCGTTCTCGCCTTCGATTTCGGGGAGAAGCGCATCGGTGTCGCCGTCGGCGACACCACTGTGCGCATCGCGCACCCGCTGACGGTGATCGAAGCCGAAGACAATGCAACGCGCTTCGCCGCAATCCAGGCGCTCGTCGACGAATGGCGCCCCGGGGGGTTGGTGATCGGATTGCCCATGCATCAGGATGGAACGGAACACGCAGTGAGCCGTCTCGCGCGGCGCTTTGCCAACCGGCTCGAAGGACGGTTCCGCGTTCCCGTGCTGCTCGTCGACGAGCGCCTCACATCGGCCGCCGCCCAAGCCCGGCTCGCGGAAAGCGGCGTGCGCGCGAAGAAGGCGCGCGGAATACTGGATGCTGCTGCCGCCCGCGAAATCCTCGAGGCATGGTTCGAGTCCGACGGTGCGCGGGACCGAGTGTTGTAGTCCCCCGGGCCATCAATACACCCGCATTCGATATAGCGATGCTGCCGGCAAGCCGTCATCGAGCAGTGGATCGTGCATGGAGCCGCTCACGCATGCTTCGGGGGAAACGCCGAAGGCTCGTTCACCGATCCTACCGGCCCGGACGCGAGCCGCGAGATGCTCCGCTTTCTCTTCCAGCACGAAAATCGCTAACACGTCCCGTAGAGACCTTCTTCTCCCGAGGCCGATTTTCGCGGCAAAGGCGCTCTCAACATGTCGACGACGCGTCCAGCCCGCGTCGGGCCTCGATCACTGCTCCGCACCTCGACGGATTTGTTGTTGTTCTTGGTGCTGGTTCAGACGGACTCAGTTGAGGTCCTTGTCCTTCCAGTACTTCGTACCGGCCACCGCCAGACCGGCCTGCAGGCCATTTTTCGTGAGCATGTAGTAGGAGGCATCTGATATCACCTGCTCGCCGGCGCCGGGACCCACCGATTTGCCGCCTGCGCCGGCCTGCGCAGCCGCGCTGCCACTCGCCTCCCAGCCCTTGTCGATGAAGTTCTGCAGGGCCGTCGAATTCTTGAAGATGATCAGCGTCTCGGACTCGGACGCGCCGATCTGGACGCCGGCGCTCGCCTGCGCCATGTCCATGTACGTGACCTTCTTCGTCTTGTTGTCGGTCGCGAGACCCTTGCCGCCTGCCCCGCCCAATATGAAGCTGAGCCCATAAGTAGTGAAGACGGCATAGCCCGGCGACTTCGCCACCGCGTCTTGAAGCTTCGGGTCGGCCTTGTAGAACTTTTGGAGCGAGGCCGACGTCGCCTTGCGGATCTCGGCCTGCTTCTTGGCTTTCTCGTCCTGCGCGAGAGCGCCACCCGTGCAGAGCGACAGGGCCACTGTCGCGACCGTGAACAGACTGAGCAATCTCATGACATGACTCCTTTCGCTGAAGTGAAACTCGGCATGCGCCGAACGGACTGCCTTGAATCGACTCGTCAGACTGGGCTGGCTCCCAAGTGATCGGCCTGGGCGACCTTGAGATCGGACTCGCCGCGACCCTCGGTGCGGATGATACCCGCGGGGACACCTTGGCTCACCATGTGATCGCACACTGCGTTAGCCCGCGCCAGCGACAACCGCTGGTTGTACTCGCCGGCCCTGCGTCCGGAGTCGGAGAAGATGTAGCTCCCGAACGGCGTGAGGTACCAACGATCGTCGAAATACTTTGAGGGTACGCAGGTGAGTTGACCGTGCTCAACGAACGGAACGGCCAACGCAAATGCGGCTGTCAAAGTTGATCGCTTTGGGCATCGGCTCCCCTTTCAAAAACGCGGCATCGTCCCCCCAGATCAGAATACACCGCTGCTTCACTAAAAACCAATACGCGCCCCTACTGGGATCCGAGCACGGCCGCTGGATGTTGCTGGCCATGCAACGAGTCGTTTCAGGGGCCGCGTGCCATCTCTGACGAGCGGCAGTTCTGATCCAACATCAAAATTGACTGCAAGTCTCGCGCGGCCGGGCGGCACCCGAGACGCTGGAGAACCATTCGCTGATGCGACTCGCGTCCACCGAGAAGGGCGCGGAGACTTCGATGCGTCCTCGCCTCGCAGCAACTTCGACGCCCGGCATGGAAGCCCATGCGCACCGCTGCGCGAAACTAGAATCGTCAGCGCCTGCCACGGTTGGCCGTTAGTTTGGCGCGCTAGATGCTGCCGAACGTCTGTTGGGCAAACGGGTGCTTCGATGCACTTCAGCATGCCTGTGCATTGCAGCCCTGCATATTGAACGAAAGACATACACGGAAAGGCACCGCAGACACCCTTGAACCCTCATTGAGGAAGGGCCACCTCTCCATTTCAGCGGCAGCGGCACGACGTAATGGACGATTTGCGTCGGATGACAGGATCTTGACGTCATACCTTCAGAGGCTCAAGCTCCCAGAGAGCGAGCAAGTACCTGTCCGGCCGGTATGCAGAATCGGATGTCATTCAATCCGCAGGCCGGCCGTGTCCTCAGAGAGCACGCAGGAGCCGGAACTGAGTTGTGGGCGTCGCCTGCATTGGTTTGGGCCGACGGCGGGCGACTTCATCGAGTCGTGCCTGAAGTTCGTGGAGCAAAGAATGTCCCTGCTTGCACATGCGTGTCAGTCCATCGTCATTCTCGTTGCCGCCGGCGTCTGGCATGGCGCAGCTGCCCAGGAATCGGTCCGTGACCAGGCCGGGGACAGTACTCGGCCCACCGTCAGTTCGGCCGGGACAACCACATCGGAGACAGGGCTTGCTGCGGTGTACAGCGATAAGCTGCACGGACACAAAACGCCAGCGGCCAGCGCTATGATCGAAATAAGCTGACAGCGGCCCACAAGACCTTGCCTTTCGGCACGCAGGTGAAGATCACGAACCTGAAGACCAACCAGACCGTCAACGCGCGAATCAACGATCGGGGTCCGACTCAGGCGGGACGCATTCTGGACATCTCGCCTGCGGTTGCGAAGTCGCTCGGCATCAAGCCAAAGGCAATGGCCGAGGTGCGCATGGAGGTTGTCGAGGCAAGCGCGAAGGGGAGCAAGGGGTAGTCGAGCGCGAGCGGTAGTGCAGATGCCGGACCTGAAGGTTACGTCGCTTCAACCGAGGAGGTATTGGCCATGAACTTCATCATCTGGCTCGTCGTCGGCGGTCTGATTGGCTGGATCGCCAGCAAGATTATGAACACCGACGCCCGGCAGGGAATTCTTCTGAACATCGTGGTGGGGATCGTTGGATCGATTCTCGGCGGATGGCTGATCTCGCCTCTTCTGGGAGCCGGTACGATCAACCAGAGCGACTTCAGCTTGAGTGGGCTCGTCGTCTCGTTGGTCGGTGCCGTGATACTGCTGGCCATCGTCAACCTGATCCGCCGCGGGACGGTCCGTTAGGCGCAAGCCCGACGCCGCAAGCGACGGCGGAAGGGACGCGCCGGCTTTTCCAGCCCTGACGCGGACTTCGCGCGGTCTGTTGAGAAGTACGCAGCGAGATCGATGTGCCGGACAAGGACAGGTGAAGGAGGTAACGATGGGCTTACTCGAGGATCTTCTTAGTGGGGCGACCACCGGTCAGCGGCAAGTGCCGCAGCAGGCGAGCGGTGGCGGAATGAGCGGGACGTTGATGGCGCTGCTCCCGATCGTGCTTACGATGCTATCGAATCGCGGCGGCGGTGCGTCACAGTCGGGGCTCCAACCGAGTGGCGGCGGGCTCGGGGGCATCCTCGGTCAAGTGCTTGGTGGTGGCGGCGCGCAGCAAGGCGGCGGCGGCCTGGGCAACGTCCTTGGCAGCATCTTGGGTGGAGGCGGCGGAGGCGGCGGCGGTGGGGGTGGCGCAGGTAGTCTCGGCGGTCTGCTCGAGCAGATGGGGCGCGCGGGGTACGGAGAACACGCCCGTTCCTGGGTCGGCAGCGGGCAGAACATGCCGATCGCACCGGATGCGATGGAACAGATCTTCGGGCGCGGCAGCATCGCTGAAATCGCGCGTCAGGCAAACGTCAGCGAAGCGGACGCGTCGCAGGGGTTGTCGGCGCTGCTACCGGAGGTCGTGGATCGCGTTACGCCCGGCGGCGAGGTACCCGACCTCGACTCGCTGTCAGCGAGCGTTGGCGACCTGTCGCGGCAACTCGGACTGGGCCGATAGCAGGTCTGCACCATGCGCCTCGAGGATCAGCCACGCAGCGAGAACATCGAGGACCGCCGCGGGATGCGCATCCCCGGCGGGCGCGGCCTCGCTGGCGGGGGGATCGGGGTCGTCGTGATTGCGGTGATCGCGATGTTCCTCGGCGTTGACCCCAGCATGTTGATGCAGGGGGCACAGCAGGGGTCTGTCGCGACAGCACCGCAGCAGCAGGTGGCGACCCGCGCCCCGGCGCGGGAAGACCAGATGGCCGATTTCGTCGCCGCCGTTCTGGGTAGCACCGAGGAGACGTGGACCGAGATCTTCGCCCGCGGTGGCAAACGCTATCAGAAGCCCGTGCTGGTGTTGTTCAGCGGCGCGGTGGACTCGGCGTGCGGGTTCGCGCAGGCCGCGGTCGGGCCGTTCTATTGCCCGGGGGACAACAAGCTCTACATCGACCTCGCGTTCTACCGCGACCTGCAGGACAAGTTCCGCGCGCCCGGCGACTTCGCGCAGGCCTATGTAATCGCGCACGAGGTCGGGCATCACGTGCAGAACCAACTCGGAATCGCCGATCAGGTGCGTCGCGCCCAGTCGCGCGCGGGCAAGGAGCAGGGCAACGCGCTGCAGGTACGCATGGAGTTGCAGGCCGACTGCTTCGCCGGCGTCTGGGCGGCGGTGGCCAACAGGAAGCGGAGCGTTCTCGAAACTGG
>Ga0111538_10014682_pt1 | contig 10322 bp, 7 predicted proteins | sample SoiMethybrSBSTD1_FD_79669 | JGI IMG/M metagenome (GOLD analysis project Ga0111538, IMG submission 79669) | Bulk soil microbial communities from a Populus tree surrounding site in Tennessee, USA - Soil MetaG P. TD hybrid SBSTD1 (version 2)... | ecosystem: Environmental > Terrestrial > Soil > Tree... | reverse complement strand
TTCCACGCCACCCATGTTCATCAAACCCCGTATTCGCGGCTTCATCTGTACCACTGCGCATCCAGCCGGTTGCGCCGCCCTCGTCGACGAGCAGATCCGCTGGGAGAAGACGCACGGCCCGATCGCGGGAGGACCGAAGAACGTGCTCGTGATTGGCGGGTCCGGCGGTTACGGGCTGGCCTCACGTATCGTGGCCGCCTTCGGCGGTGGTGCGCGCACGCTCTGTCTGTCGTTCGAGAAGGAACCGGCGGAAGACCGAACGGCGACGGCCGGGTGGTACAACAATCTAGCGTTCGACAGAACCGCCGCCGCCGGCGGTCTCTATGCGCGGTCGCTGAATGCCGACGCCTTTGCGGACGCGACCAAGGCTCAGATTGCGGCAATCATCCGGAAGGACTTGGGACAAATCGATCTTCTGGTGTACAGCCTGGCTTCGCCCGTCCGCACCGACCCTGACACCGGCACGTTGTACCGCAGCGCGATCAAGCCGATCGATCGTGCCGTCCACATCAAGAGCCTGAACGTCGAGAAGGGCATCGTCAGCGAAGTGGACCTGGCGCCGGCGACGGACGAGGAGATTCAAGCGACCGTCAAGGTCATGGGCGGGGAGGACTGGGAGCGCTGGATCGCACAGCTTCACAAAGAAGGGCTGCTGCAGTCGGGATTCAAGACGGTTGCGTACACCTACATTGGCAGCGAACTGACGTGGCCGATCTACTGGGAAGCCACGCTTGGCAAGGCCAAGGAGGATCTCGATCGCGCCGCAACCGCCATGCGCACGGTTCTGGCACCCTTGAACGGTGACGCTCGCGTCGCGGTGTTGAAAGCTGTGGTGACCCAGGCGAGCTCCGCGATCCCGGTCGTGCCGCTGTACGTGTCGATCCTGTTCAGGGTGATGAAGGAGCTGTCGCTGCACGAAGACTGCATTCGTCACATCAGTCGACTGTTCCGCAGCGCCTTGTACCCGGGCGGGTCGGCGCCGGGATTCGATCCGTCGGGCCGGTTCCGCGTCGATGATCGGGAGCTGCGAGAGGACGTGCAGGCAGAGGTGCGGCGCCGGTGGGAACTGGTTAACACCGAGAACATCCTGGAGATTTCCGATCTCGCCGGCTTCCGTCGCGACTTCCTCCGCATTTTTGGCTTCGAGGCCGACGGTGTGGACTACGAGGCGGATGTGTCGCCTTTGGGCTAGCGCAGTGTTCACTTCGGTGTAGCTGCTCGTCTTTGGTTCTTTGGCCTTGGTTCTTGGTCCGTCCTTAGACGTTGGTCGTCCTTCGCCCCTGGTCCTTGGCGTTCGCGCCGCTACGCCGCCAGGTACCAAGGACCGAAGAACACTCAAGGACCAAGGGACGGACGAAGGACAAAGGACCAAGCACGAAGGACGACGGCGATTCATCGCATCCTACGCGGAAACGAAAAACGCTCTAATTGGAGTGTTCGGTGAAACTATCCAGGTCCCCACGCACCCAGCTCGCGGGATTCATTGCCAAGTTCTCGCCTGATGTCGCGACCCAGGCGCGGGCTGCCCTGGCAACGATGCGCCGGCTCGTGCCGGGTGCGGTTGAAATCGTCTACGACAATTACAACGCCCTGGTCATCGGCTTCGGGCCCTCTGAGCGGGCGTCCGAGGCGGTGTTTTCCATCGCGGTCTTTCCGCGCTGGGTGACGCTGTGCTTCCTCCAAGATGGACCGGAGCTCCCCGATCCCGCCGGACTGTTGAAGGGGTCTGGAACGGTTGTCAGGCACATCTCCCTGCGATCAGCCCAAGATCTGGAGACGCCGGCGATCCGGGCGTTGATCAGGATTGCTCTGGCCCGAGCACCCATTCGCATCGAGCGCGGGGCACGCCGTCGTCTCGTCATCCGATCGATCTCCGCGAAACAGCGGCCGCGACGTGCGCGGCCAATGAGGTAGTTCCATGTTGAGCGATCTGTCGCTTCTGTTTCTTCGTGAATTGGACGCACTCCGCCGCGAGGTCGAGCTGTACCCGACTGATGCCGCTCTTTGGAGCGAGGTCCCTGGCCTGCCAAACTCCGGTGGCACGCTGACCCTGCACCTGGTCGGGAATCTTCGCAGCTTCATTGGCGCGACACTTGGCCAGACTGGATACGTTCGGGATCGGGATGCCGAGTTCTCTGTGCGGGGGATGTCACGTCCCGAACTGTCAGCCCTGATCGCGGCCGCTCGGCGCGAAGTGGCCGACACGATGCGGAGTCTCGATGTCTCCGCGCTTCCGACGGAATTTCCCGTTGCCGTGGGTGGAGTCTCGCTGCCAACGGAGCTGTTTCTGCTTCACCTGCTGTCTCATCTCGGCTATCACCTTGGACAGATTGACTACCACCGCCGAGCATCAACGGGGGACGCCGCGTCGGCACAGACGTTACCGCTCCGGGAACTGGCCGTCACAAAACCCTGATCGCTCGACCTGTTTGTCCGTCGGTCGTTGGCCCGACCTTTTAGGTCGGGCCAACACGCCCATCCGTAGGCCGGACCTTCAGGTCGGGCGAAAGAGGAAAATCTCTGACGCCAGCGTGACCTCGAGGGTCGTGATCGCATCGACGCGCCCCGCATCGCTGGTGCGTTCACCGCGATAGGTCGTCCGCAGCAGGTCGAGCAGGGCATCACGCTCCAGGCGGCGGCGGTCGCGCACCTCTGATCGATCGATCAGTGTGAAGTGCGGCTCGTGTGCGGCGAGCAGCGCGCCGGCGCGCTCCCGTTCGATCCCGCGGCCCTGCACGGTCTCCCGCAGCTCGATCAGGTCGTCGCGGGCCGGCACGGCGATCAGCAGCCAGCCGCCCGGCGCGAGTACCCGCGCGCACTCCTCAGGATTGCGACGTCCATGGAGAGACAGCGCGAGGTTCACCGTGCGATCGAGGAAAGGAAGCCGGCGGTCGGCATTGGCGACGACCCAAGTCAGTGCCGGAAAACGGCGGGCCGCGTGTTCAGCTGCCGCCGACGAGAGATCGATCCCGACCGCGTTGAGTGGACGCGCAGCAGCCAGCTCCGCCAGGGCATTGCCGGAGCCGGATACGAGATCGACGACAAGAGGATGTTCGCCAAGATCCAGAGAAGCTGCGCGACCGACGATGGCGTCGACGAGCGCGCGTCCGACGCCGGCAGCCAGCAGGCGAGCGCGAGCCTCGATTGCGGCTCTCGAGTCGCCCGCGTCGGGGGAACGACGATCCTGTGGTTGGAGCAGGTTGACGTAGCCGCTCCGGGCTACGTCGTAGGAGTGCCCGGCGAGGCACGCCAGCGTGCCATCCCGACGTTCCAGCGGCAGCCCGCACCCGCGCACGCTGCATGCCAGATGGGTTGGGGGCACGGCCGCCATCGTACCGTGTCTGCTTGGGAATTGGAGTCGACCGGGTGTGAAGTGGGGACCAGGGCCCCGATAGGCCGGGGCCCTGGTCGCCTCCGTAGCGTCGGTGCCGCTAGCGAGCCGCCGGCTGAGCAGCCGGTTGAGCCGCCGCTGCTGCGCCAGCGGTCTCCGGCATCAGCGTGACGATCGTGTAGCGATCGAGCGGAAAGTATTTCTTAAGCGTTTCCTGCACGACGGCAGGTGTCAGGCTCTCGATGCGCTGCGGACGGGTCAAGATCTCGCTGGGGTTGGCGCCAATCAGGTGAATCCGCTGCAGGCGCCCCATCCAGTATCCGTTCTCTCTCATGGATGTTTCGTAGGATCGGCGCGCTGTCTCCTTGGCTTTTGCCACGAGCTCGGCCGAGGGTCCGTTCTGCTGCAGCGTCTTGATTTCCTGCAGGACGCGGTCGGTCATCGACTGAATGTTCTGCGGCGCCGCCCCGAAGTTCACTTGCACGTGGCCGTCGCCGCGCTGGGGGGATGCCTGCGACAGGCCGACGCCGACGCCGTAGGTCTGGCCGAGGTCCTCACGCAGGACGTCGCGCAGCGTGTTTTCGACGACTGCGGTCGCGGCGAGCATTCGCTCCTGCTCGATCGCATCGGGCGGCAGGTCGGCCGCAAAGCTGACCACCGTTTGCGCAACCGGCTCCCGGCCCTTCACGACACTGTCGCGAATGATGCTGCTGGGAAACCGCACGCCGACGTCTTTGAAGTCCGAGGTCCGGCGGCCGGTCGAAGGTAGGGATCCCACGTATCGCGCGAGCAGCGGCACGGCGGTTTCCAGCTTGAAGGAACCGACCATGAAGAGCGTGAAATCGGCGGCGTTCGAGAACCGCTCGCGATAGAACGCATACATCTTCGCGGCGTCGAGCGACGCCACCCGCGCGGCGGTGAGTGGCTGGGAGGTGTAGTGGTTCGACGTATTGATCTGTTCCAGCTTTTCGCCGAAGACCTCATCCGGGCTCTGCCCACGGTTCGCAACGGCCGCATCGAGCTGGCGCCTGATCAGCGTCATCACACCCGGGTCGTTATCGGGCGCGGTGAAGTCCTGATAGAGAATCTGCAGGGCGGTTTCAAGCTCCGCCGGCGTGGCGGAGCCCTGGATGCCATGGGTCGAGAGCGAGATGAACGGCGACGCGTTGGCGGTCTTGCCGGCCAGCAGCCTCGTGCGGTCGAGCGGCTTGAGGCCACCGAAACCAGACAGGCCAACGTACTGCGTGGCCAGTGAAGCCTGGAGGAAGTCGGCAGGCGGTGCGATTGAGGCCCCGCCCTTCGCGTACATCGTGAAGACGACCTGATCGTTCTTGAAGTCGGTCGGCTTGAGCCACGCCTCCACACCGTTCGCGAACTGCACGATGGTCACGCCAAGGTCTGCGATCTCGCGGCGCGACGTGACGGCTGCCGGAGCTGGAATCGTTTCGAGCAGCGCGCGCGTGGTCGTGTTGTCGTTCCACGGCATGACTGTGACCCGCTCGCCTGACCCGAGTGCGGTTTGCAGATCTGTTTGGGTGGGCAGATCGAGGCCGGGCTTCTGCGGCATCACGGCCAGAATCACACGGCTCTCGTCCGAGAGTCTGGACCGGGCCAACGTCGAGACGTCGGCCAGTGTAATCGTCGGGAGGGCCCACTGCACGAGACGGTACTCGTAGGTGATGCCGGGAATCGGCTCATCGGTCAGGAAGTGGCGGAGATATTCATCCGCGTACTGGCCGCTGTCGCTCTTGTCGCGCTCGTTGTAGGCGCGCTCGTAAAACGAGAGAAGGTCAAGCTTGGCGCGATCCAGCTCTCCCGGGGTGAAACCAAATTCGCGGACCCGCTTCGCTTCAATGGCCAGCGCTGCGAGGCCTTCGGCCAGGGCGCCATCCTTCACGCTCGCACCGAGCTCGAACGTGCTGACATCCTTACCGAGTGTTCCTCCACCGACTCCGGCGCCGAGGAATTTGGCATCGGGCCGCTGCGAGAGCTCGGTCAGCCGGTCATCGAACATCTGATAGAACAGGCGCTCGACCAGCGACCGGCGGTAGTCGGCCACGAGGCGCTCGCTCTCTTTCGGCCGCTTGGCAATCAACTGGATGGACGACTGGGTGATTTCCGAGTCGGACGTGACCTTGACCATCAGCTCGCGGTGCAGCGGCACGTTGTCGTCCGGGAGGGATGCCGCGGCGCCGCGGGCCGTCAGTGGTCCGAACGTCGATCGAATCGCCGCTTCCATCTGCTGCGGATCGATGTCGCCAACCGCGATCACCGCCATCCGATCGGGGCGATACCAGGCGTCGTAGAAGGCGCGGAGTCGCTGTGGTGGCGCGTTCTGAATGATCTCCGGCTTTCCGATTGGGATGCGATCCGCATAGCGGGATCGATAGAACAGGATCGGAATCTGCTCATCGCGGATTCTGGAGTCAGCGCCGAGCCGGCCGCGCCATTCTTCGATCACGACCCCGCGCTCTTTGTCGATCTGGACGGGATCGAGCGTCAGGCCGCCGGCGAAATCTGACAGGGCGGTCAGCCCCTTGGCCACGATATCGGGCTTGTCGGTCGGGAGGTCGAGTCGGTAAATCGTCTGGTCGAAGCTCGTCGAGGCATTGATGTGCGGCCCCAGCTGTGCGCCGACCGACTCGAAGTACGAGAACACTTCGCCCGGCTTGAAGTGCGCGCTGCCGTTGAACGCCATGTGCTCGATCAGGTGCGCGAGGCCCTGCTGATCATCGGTCTCGTACAAGGACCCGGCTTTGATGGCCAGTCGCATCGAGACGCGGCCCGCCGGTCTGGTGTTGCGCTTGATGGTAAAGGTCAGCCCATTAGGCAGTTTGCCTTCACGGACAATCGACTCGACGGGGATAACGTCCTGCGGGTTGAAGACCTGCGGGGCTGCGGCCGGCGCCTGAGCGCGTAGCGGCGTGCCGGAAAACGACGTCGACAAAAGGCCTGCGACGACCAGCGGCCCCGTAAGGCGGATGAGTGCGTTCATGTGAGCGATTATAGTCCGCGGGCATAGCCATTTCGTGGCTTCGTAAAGGCCTATCGATCAGCTGTGAGATTCACATTGAGCGGGAAGGTCTCGCCCGCACGCACCTGCACCTCAGTGGCAAACTGACGGTACCCGCTCTTTGTGACCTCCACCGTATGCCGGCCGTCGGCCAGCTGAATCAGGAGGCGCTCGTCGCTCGGCCCGGAGTTCCAGCGTTCCCCGTCGATGCGCACTTCGGCGTTGCTGGGCTCCACACTGAGCGAGAGCGTACCGAAACGTGAGGGCTGCGATGGGTACCGTCCTGGGCCGGGCCCGCGTTCGGGCGGAGGCGTCGACCCGGCCGCCGGCGGCGGCCCGCCAGTGGGAGGCGTCCGATCCTGATCCGGTGGTTGAGGTGGGTTCGACGGAACGGGAGGCCCCTCATCCGGCTCACCAGGAGCCAGACTTTCCAGCGATCCGGAGAGCTTGCGCGTTGAGCGGGGGCTGAAATACAGGCGTTGCCGGATGCTGCGATGCCCCGGGAGGTACACGACGATCTCGTGCTGACCCGGCTCCAGGTGAAGCCGCTGGAACACGCCGTCGAAGTCGTCCACCTCGCCCGCGAAGTAGCCATCAACAAAAACCGAGGCATTGTTCGGCTTGACGAGGACCCGCAGGTCGCTCCCATACCCCGCGTAGCCGGCGCCGTAATAGGGATACGGAGGTGGGTAAGCGTATTGCGCCGACGCGGGAGCGGCTGTCAGCAGCGCCAACATGAAGATTGCCGAGGCACCGGGCAACCGGTGATCCCGGTGGACATTCAAGCGTTCTGAGCGCACGGTGAATCGACTCCTGAAGCAAGGCGGCGGATCGGTGCCGGTGCAACGAATACGCCAGTCGAGCGGTTTGGAATTCCTCAGAGATTGTCGGCACCACCCCTCTCGCCTGTCACCCTGCGAGATCAGTTTGTGGGGTGAAGGGTTGACACCGTCTCCGCGAATCAAGTAGAAAAAGGAGGCTCGATGTTCGCAAAGAGAAACGGCGCAGCGTGTTGTTGTTGTCGGGGCACCGGATGCCTTCGCGCCGCTGTTGTTCTTTGCGTGACCGACTGATTGTGTAATTCAAGTCCACGCTTGCGACATCCAGGCCCGGAGGCGTTCAATCGTCCCCGGGCCTTTTTCTTGTACGCCAGGGTCCTCGAATTCAGCTGGAGACTTTCAGGAGACGCGAATGACTTTCTTCCGATCTGCAGTGCGTGCGACCGTTTGGGCTGCCGCAGCGGCCCTTTCACTCTCGTCGGTCGCACAGGCTCAGACCGCGCCGGCTACAGCATCCACCCAGAGTCCGCCGCCGGCCGCCGCATCAGCTCAGACGCCGCCCGCCGCTCCGCCGCTGCAGGCCGGCTTTCAGGACGGCTTTTTCATTCAGACCGCGAACGGCGATACCCGCCTGGTGCTTGGCATGGTGGCCCAGATGGATGGACGGTTCTCGCTGGATGACCCGCTGCCGATTACCAACACCTTCACCATTCGCAAGTTGCGTCCGACCTTCACGGGCCAGGTGGCCAGGTTCTTCACCTTCAAATTCATGCCTGATTTTGGCAACGCCGTCGCGAACGTGCAGGATGCGTACTTCGACATCAGGTTTTCGCCAAAGTTCCGGGTCCGCACTGGCAAAGACAAAACCCCGATCGGCTATGAGTTGATCATGGGCGACGCGTATCTGTTGTTTCCGGAACGGTCCCTCGCGTCGAGCCTGGTGCCGAATCGCGATATCGGAGTTCAAGCGCAGGGAGATCTGGCGGCAGGGAGGCTGTTTTACGCGGGCGGCGTGTTCAACGGCATTCCCGACGGTAGCAGCAGTGCGCTAGATCTCGACAGCAACAGCGGAAAGGACCTGGCCGGCCGCATCGTCGTGCAGCCCTTCCGCTCGTCGGCGCAGCCAACAAGCGCAGCGAATGGACTTGGCTTCCAGATCGGCGGCTCGACGGGGCAGCAGAGCGGTGCTCTGCTGCCGTTGTTCAGAACGTCTGTGGGCCAGACCTACTTCTCGTATCTGGCGGCCGCCTCCGCGAACGGCAACCGCAACCGAGTATCACCAGCCGTCTTCTACTACTACAAGGCGTTTGGTGGGTTTGCGGAGTACATGCGGTCGACGCAGGCCGTCGCCAAAGACGCCGTGAACACTGACGTCACGAATCACGGATGGGACGTCACCGGGTCGTACGTCGTGACGGGAGAGGCGGCAACAGATCGCGGCGTCAGGCCAACGAACAATTTCGACCCGACCGCTGGAAGATGGGGCGCACTTCAGATCGTTGGCCGTTACAGCGAACTGCACGTCGATCCCGACGTATTCTCAGCCGGACTGGCCTCAGCCACCGCCAACCAGAAGGCGCAATCGTTCACCATCGCGGCCAACTGGTACCCAGTCGCCTACATCAAGTACTACGCAACCTTCGAGAGGACGAAGTTCTCAGGCGGGAATGCCGCACGCCCGACCGAGAACGTCATCCTGTTCCGGACGCAACTCGCGTTCTAAGGAAGGGCATCGACGTCGTGCCTCCGCACGCACTCGCGCTCGGCCTGATCACCCTCGTCGCCGCCATTGTCAACGGTGCGCTGGGCTATGGCTTTTCGTCGATCACGGTGCCGCTGGCACTGCTGTTCCTCTCGAATCGCACGCTCAACCCCGCGCTCATCATCATCGAAGTTCCTCTGAACGCCTACGTGCTCTGGGTAAACCGTGAGTCGGTGCCCGCAGTATGGCGCCGCGTGTCGCCCATGATTCTGGGACTTGTTCCAGGCATCATGGTGGGGACGATGCTGCTATCGAGCGTCAGCCCCGACTGGTTGAAGCTGTACACGTTCGTCGTGCTGCTGCCGCTGATCCTGCTGCAGGCGGCAGGCTTCCGTCGGCCGATCAAGTCGGAGCGGGCGGCTGCGCTCGTCTTCGGAACCGGGGTCGGCGTGCTCTACTCGGTCACGACGATTTCGGGCCCGCCGCTGGCGATCGCCCTCAACAATCAGGGGCTCGCGAAACGCGAATTCCGGGCGGCCCTCGGTCTGGTGCGACTCGCCGAGTCGTCGATGACCGGCCTCAGCTATCTCTACGTGGGCCTGTTCGCCCGCGAGAGCGTGGCCCTGGTGCCGTGGATCGTGCCGAGCGTCGCCATTGGCGTCCCGATCGGCGCGGCGATCATTCGCCGCATGCGGTCGGAAACGTTCCGCCGGATCTGCATGAGCTTTGATGCCTGGATTGTCGGTTTTGGCTTGTCGAAGCTGGTCCAGTCGCTCGGGTTGATCCCAGGGCTGGCCGGCTACTCGATTCTTGCCGGCGTCGCCGTGTTAGACACATGGCTGTTGTACCGGTTTTTCTCGGTGGCGCATGCCCCGGCCGACGAAACGCCCGAGTTGAAGCTGGGGCCTACAGGCTGATTGACATCCACAAGCCAAATTGCTACAAGTAGATACAGCAATATGACCGTGGCAGGTCGGAAGTGCGCGTGTTGTTGTATCAGGGCCCGACGGGTCCCCGCGCTGCCAGTCTGCTCGCATTGATTACACGTACCCGCTAGCCATCACCAGCGGAGCGAAGACTGAAAGCCCGGGGAGAACCCCCGGGCTTTTTTGTTTTACCTTCGGTTTTTACAGGGTTCTTATGTCAGCCACCGTGCACCACATGTATGAAACGCGAGTCGACAAGCCGGCGCAATCGAAACTGACGCCGAGCTATGACCACCTGCGCGCCCTGGAAGCCGAGAGCATCCACATCATGCGCGAGGTGGTGGCCGAGTTCGAGCGCCCGGTCATGCTCTACTCGATCGGCAAGGACTCCTCGGTCCTGCTGCGACTGGCGCAGAAGGCGTTCTATCCCGGTCCGATTCCGTTCCCGCTCCTCCACGTGGACACGACCTACAAGTTCCGCGAGATGATCGAGTTCCGCGACCGCTACACCGCGGAAATCGGCGCGCGGCTGATCGTCCACACCAACACCGAGGCGATTGCCGACGGCACG
>Ga0111538_10014679_pt1 | contig 10323 bp, 9 predicted proteins | sample SoiMethybrSBSTD1_FD_79669 | JGI IMG/M metagenome (GOLD analysis project Ga0111538, IMG submission 79669) | Bulk soil microbial communities from a Populus tree surrounding site in Tennessee, USA - Soil MetaG P. TD hybrid SBSTD1 (version 2)... | ecosystem: Environmental > Terrestrial > Soil > Tree... | reverse complement strand
GATAACCGGCGTAGAAGCGCGCGCGATCGTCGGCAAGAATCAGCCGCGCGTAGTCGCCGGTGGCGGCGCCATCGACGACGACGTCCTGGGCCGGCACGGTGTGCTGGGCCTGCTCGGCCGCGGCGCCGCGCGTGTCGTCTGCGCCGCCGCCGGGCGCGTAGAGCACGTCGAACCCGAGCTCCGCCGCCACCGCGCGCAGCCGCGCGCTCTCGGCGGGGGTGAACGGCGACTTCTTCAGCAGAAACGTCGCCACGAGGTCCTGCCGGACGATCGCCAGGCGATCGCGCGCCGACCAACCGCGCGCCTCGCATGCCGCCTGCGCCAGCGACACGAGCCGCAGGCCGTCGGCCACCCACCGCGTCATCGTCAGCATCCCGTCGTCGTTTAGGTGATCGAGGTAGTCGTTGAACGCTTCGACCGTGTAGAGCGTGTTCTCGGTCAGCGTGTAGGCGCCCGCGGCCGTCGCCGCCCAGGTGTCGACCAGGGAGGCCTGGATGACGTCGTAGCGTTCCGTTGTCCGCCGCACGAAGCTGCGTCCATCGTCGACCACGACATGCACGCGCGGATGCGTGTAGAGGCCGCCGGAGAAGTCGTGGAAGCGCTGGCGCATGACGTCGTTGGCGATGATGGGGTTGATCTCGACGCCGTCGACGCGCGCCGCGCCGAAGACGAGCGCGGAGGCCAGATCGCGCCCGCCGCCCGGCCCAATGACGAGCGCCGTGAATCCTGAAGGCGCTCGCGTGTTGGGACTGGGGGCTGGGGGCTGGGGGCTGGTTGTGGCTGTCGCGGGAGTCTGACTAGTTGCTGGGAGCGCCCCGGAAGTTCGATCAACCCGGCCAGCCCCAAGCCCCCAGCCCCCAGCCCCTACCAGGTGGTAGGCAAGAGCTGTGAGCTCGTAGTGCAGGTGCTGCGCGTTCGAGAGGTCGGGCTTCAAGCCGAGGATCGGCGTCGATGCCGCCGAGTCGATATCCATGAACCGCGTGTCCGGCAGCGGACCCTTGTAGGCCGGGCTCAACGACCAGTCGCCGTGCGTGCGCTCGTAGACGCCGATGCGCGAGAACGAATTCCACTTGCTGAAGAGGATGCGATCGCCGCGATGCCCTTTGGTATCGACGACGTCGAAGCCCGCGAGCCCCGACAGCTGACCGGCGAGCGGCGCCACCAGCACGCATGCGGCGATGCCGCCGGTGCGCGCGCGGCGCGCGGCCGGCGCAAACAGCGCCGACGCCGCCAGCGCCAGCGCCGCCGCCGAGAGGACGACGCCCGGCGCGCCGAGCCGATCGAGCAGCGGGATGAGGATCAGGCAGCCGGCGGCGGCGCCGATGAGATCGGCCGCGTATACGGCATTGACCTCCGCGGCCATCCGCGAGATCGCGAGCGTGACGACGAGGCCGCCGGTGAAGAAGGGCAACGCTGCCAGCGCGTAGATCGTCAGCATCAGCGCCAGGTTGGCGGGGGAGTAGTTCAACCCGACCCGCAGCCGCACGAGGAAAAAGAGCGCGACGATCAGGGTCGCCGCATAGACGATCGACTGGAACGAGAGGAGCGTGTCGGTCGGATAGCGATCCAGGCGCCGGCGCGCGACGTAGGCAAAGACGCCGCTGGCGCTGAGGCCGAAGAGCGCGATCGAGATGGCGAGGAAGGCGAAGTGGTAGTACATGACGACCGAGAAGATGCGGGTCAGCGCCAGCTCGGTCATCAACAGCGTGGCGGACACCAGCGCGACGCCGAAAAGGTATCGGGTCGGGCGCGCCGAGTCGGAACACATGGGCGAAAGTGTACCATCCGGCGTGCTCACCCCCGTCCTGCGGCCGGCCTTCATCGCCGCCTCGATCGCGTGGGCGCTGGTGCTGCCGCTGGCGCCGGCGATCGCCGCGCGCGCGCAGGCGACGCCGATCGAGGGCGGATTCCTGCTCGCTGTCTACGCGATTGGCAGCGGCATCTGCCACCAGCGGCCGGAGCGATCGTTTTTTCTCTGGTCGCATCAGATGCCGGTGTGCGCGCGCTGCGCGGGCATCTATTTCGGCGCGGCAATCGCCGCCCTCGTGGCGATCACGTTGCCACCCCTGAAGGGGTGGCCTACGACTGGTGGCGAGGGGCGCCCAACGACCGCTGGCGCCATGGGTCCGCGCGTCAGCGCAAGGGTCTGGCGCGCGATCCTCGTCGCGGCGTCGCTGCCCACCGCCGCATCTATTTTTTATGAGTGGATCACCGGCGACATGCCGTCGCACTGGGTGCGCGCGGCGACCGGCCTGCCGCTCGGCGCCGCGATCGCCGCGACGGTCGTGTCGGCGCTCGCGCCCCTTCGACGCGGCGCCGACGATTGACCGGCGTCTCGCTCAGGCGGGCCGGACGCGCGCAGCGGATCAGGTAAACTAACGGGCCGTGCGCGCAACCGCCGCTGAACAGACACAGTCGGGCACGCTGGTGCTGCTGTGCCTCGCCTCGTGGGCCGTTCCCGGCGCCGGCCACATCTGGCTGGGGCGGCGAACGAAAGGGCTGATTTTCCTCATCGCGCTGCCGCTGATGTTCGCGTTCGGCCTGGGGCTCCACGGCCGGCTGTTTCCCTTCGACCTCAACGAGCCGCTCGTCGGCCTGGCCGCGATTGCCGATCTTGGCATCGGCATCCCGTACTTCATCGCCACCTCGCTCGGCTACGGCGGCGGCGAAGTGCGCGCGATCACGTATGAATACGGCAACGCGTTTCTGATCGTCGCCGGCCTGCTCAACCTGCTGGTCGTCATCGACGCCTTCGACGTCGCGATGGGGCGCAAGTAATGCAGAGCCACCTCGCGCTGCTCGTCGTCTTTGCGTTCTTCGTCTCGCTGATCTTCGCGGTCATCGCCAAGGACGAGCCGCGCGCGCAGCTGCGCTTCGGCGGGCTGATGTTCGGCGGGTTCCTGGCGTCGGCGCTCGTGCTCGGCTGGCTGATGTATCCGTTTCCGCTCTAACCGTCGCTGGAACACGCGCGCGACCCACGCATCCCATGGCTTTTGACAACCTCCTCCTCGAGCGCGACGGCGCGGTCGCCACGATCACGATCAACCGTCCTAAGGTCCTCAACGCGCTGAACAGCCAGACCATCGACGAGCTGCGGCGCGCCATCCTCGAGCTCAAGGCCGACGATGGCGTCCGAGCGATCGTCGTCACCGGCGCGGGCGAGAAGTCGTTCGTTGCCGGCGCCGACATCAACGAGCTCGCGGTGCAGACGCCGGTGACGGGCCGCGAGCACGCGCTCACCGGCCAGCACGTCTTCGATCTCATCGAGAACATGGGCAAGCCGGTCATCGCCGCGATCAACGGCTTCGCGCTCGGCGGCGGCTGCGAGCTGGCGATGGCGTGCACGCTGCGCATCGCCGCCGACACGGCGAAGCTCGGCCAGCCTGAGATTTCGCTCGGGCTCCTGCCCGGCTATGCCGGTACGCAGCGCCTGCCGCGGCTGGTGGGCAAGGGCCGCGCGATGGAGATGATGCTGACCGGTGCGCCAATCACCGCCGACGAGGCGCACCGGATCGGGCTCGTCAACCGCGTCGTGCCGGCGGGCCAGCTCAAGGCGGAAGCGGCCGCGCTCGCCGCACAACTCGCCGCCGGCGCGCCGATCGCGATGCGCTACATCATCAACGCGGTGAACAAGGGGTTCGAGATGCCGTTCGCCGAGGCGTGCCAGTACGAAGCGACGCTCTTCGGCCTCGTCGCGTCCACCGACGACATGCGGGAAGGGACGCGCGCGTTCCTCGAGAAGCGGAAGCCGGGGTTCCAGGGCAAGTAGGGCAGGTGGGGCGGGTAGGGCAGGCGGGGGCCGGGTAGGGCAGGTGGGTCGCCACGACATGCATACGATTCAGGGCACGGGGCGCGCGACGGGGTTTCGGTTCGCGATCATCGTGTCGAAATACAACGACTTCGTCACCGACCGCCTGCAGGCCGGCGCGCTGGCGGCGCTCGCCGCGGCCGGGGTCGCGCCCGACGACATCACCGTGGTTCGCGTGCCCGGTGCCTTCGAGATCCCGATGGCCGCGCAGCACGCGGCCGAGAGCGGCCAGTTCGACGCGCTCGTGTGCCTTGGCTGCCTCATTCGCGGCGAGACGCCGCACTTCGAGTACATCTCCTCTGCCGTCTCGCACGGGTTGACGACGGCCGCGGCGGCGACGGGCGTGCCGATGGCCTTCGGCGTGCTGACGACCAACTCGATCGAGGAAGCGCTGGCGCGAGCGGTCGAGGGCAGCGGCAACAAGGGGTACGAGGCCGCGGTGGCCGCCGTCGAGATGGCGGAGGTGATCGCGCAGCTCACGCGTCACGCGACGCCGAAGGCGTAGCCGGATGGCGCGCGGCAAGAAGGATCCCCGCCATCGGGCGCGCGAGATGGCGCTGCAGATCCTGTATCAATGGGAAGTCGGGCGCGCCGACGTCGACAGCGCCGCCGACACCTACTTCACGCTGCAGTGGCCCGACGCCGATCCGCCCGACCAGGCGCTGCGCGCCTTCTCCACCTCGCTCGCCCGCGACACGGTCGAGCGGATGGCCGAGATCGACCCGCTGATCGCCGAGACCACCGAGCGGTGGCGTCCCGAACGGATGGCGCTGCTCGACCGTCTGATCCTGCGGATGGCGATCTGCGAGATGCTGCGCGACCGGGCGACGCCGCCGGTGGTGGTGATCAACGAGGCGCTCGAGCTGGCCCGCACCTTCACCACTGAGGAATCGGTCAAGTTCATCAACGGGATGCTCGACGCAATCCGCAAGAAGCTCGATTTGCAGCGCTGACGACATGAGCTCAGAAGACGAACAGATTCAGCAGCGGAAGGCCAACCTGGCGGAGCTGGCGAAGCTCGGCATCGACGTCTACCCCCGCACCTTCGAGCGGCGGCACACGATCACCGAGCTGGTCGACGCCTACGGCGAGCGGACGCACGACCAGCTCGAGGCTGAACGCATCGACACCATCACCGCCGGCCGCATCCTCGCCATCCGCTCGTTCGGGAAGGCGAACTTCCTCGTGCTGTCCGACGGCCACGCGCGGCTGCAGGTCTACATCCGCCAGGACTCGATGCCCGAGCTCGATTTCAAGACCTACAAGCTGCTCGATTTCGGCGACTGGGTCGGCATCGAGGGGCATCTCTTCCGCACCCGCACCAACGAGTTCACGATCCACGCCTCGCGCGTGCACTTCCTCTCGAAGTGCCTGCTGCCGCTGCCCGAGAAGTGGCACGGGCTGACCGACGTCGAGATCCGCTACCGCCAGCGGTACCTCGATCTGGCGGTCAACCCCGAGTCGAGGCGCGTCTTCGAGACCCGCAGCCGCGTCGTCTCGGCGATGCGCGACTTCATGACCGCGCGCGGCTACCTCGAGGTCGAGACGCCGATGATGCAGCCGGTCGCGGGCGGCGCCATCGCGCGCCCGTTCATCACCCACCACAACGCGCTCGACATGGATCTGTACCTGCGGATCGCGCCGGAGCTGTATCTGAAGCGGCTGACCGTCGGCGGGCTCGAGAAGGTGTTCGAGATCAACCGCAACTTCCGGAACGAGGGGATCTCGACGCAGCACAACCCCGAGTTCACGATGATGGAGTTCTACGAGGCCTACGCCGACTACCAGGCGCTGATGCGGATGACCGAGGAGATGATCGCGCAGGTGGCCGACCGCGCGATCGGCACGCGGCAGATCACCTTCGGCGAGCACCAGATCTCGCTCGAGCCGCCGTTCGCCCGCCTGTCGCTGCGCGACGCGGCGCGCGACGCGGCGTCGAAGCGGCTGCACCGCGAGGTGACCGATCGCGAGATGCGCGACCGCGGCCAGGTCGCGGCGATGGCCGCGCAGCTGCACGTGGAGGTCGACCCGGGGTGGGGCGCCGGGAAGATCGCCACCGAGATCTTCGAGCGGTTCTGCGAGGACCGGCTCATCCAGCCGACCTTCGTCTACGACCACCCGACCGAAGTGTCGCCGCTCTCCAAGCAGAAGCCCGACGACCCCGACACCGTCGAGCGGTTCGAGCTCTACATCGGCGGCTTCGAAGTGGCCAATGCGTTCAGCGAATTGAACGATCCAGCTGAGCAGCGGCGTCGCTTCGAGGCGCAGCTCGCCAACCGCGCCCGCGGCGACCTCGAGGCCCACGTGATGGACGAGGATTACATCCGCGCCCTCGAATACGGGCTGCCGCCGACCGGCGGCGAAGGGGTCGGGATCGATCGGCTGGTGATGCTGCTCACCAACAGCCCGTCGATCCGCGATGTTATTCTGTTCCCGTTGATGCGGAAGCGGGAATGAGTTGAAGGCGCAACATGAAATCGAACGCTGAGCTCGTGGAACGCGTCGAGCGAGATGATTCGCTGCCTGGTGCGCAGCCGATGCGTTCCAGGGCGAGGCTGGAACTGCCGTTCGAGCTGCACGTCGCCTTCAGGTACCTCCTCGCGAAGCGGAAGCAGGCCTTCATCTCGGTCATCTCGGCGATCTCGACGCTGGGCGTCACGGTCGGCGTGATGGCGCTGGTGATCGCCCTGGCGCTGATGACGGGCCTCCAGCAGGAGCTGCGCGATCGCATCGTCGGATCGAATCCGCACATCTACGTGTGGAACTCCAGCGGCATCCAGGACTATCACGCCGAAGCGGCGAAGCTGCGCCAGGTGCCGCACGTCCTCGGCGCGGCGCCGGCGATCATGGGCGAGGGGCTGATCACGGCGAGCGGCGAGACGCAGCCGCTGCAGGTGAAGGGGATCGATCCGGCGCTCGAGCAGGAGGTAACCAATCTCAAAGGCGCGATCACCGCCGGCAGCCTCGACGCGCTGACCGGCGCCGATGGTGAGCTCGACGGCATCCTCCTCGGCAAGGACCTCGCGGCCAAGCTCGCCGTCAACCCCGGCGACGACGTGTCGCTCACGCTCGGAGTGACGCTGACGCCGGCCGGCCTTCTGCCGCGGACGCGGCGGATGAAGGTGGCCGGCCTCTTCAGCCTCGGCCTGTTCGAGTTCGACTCGGCCTACGGCTATCTGTCGCTCGACGTCGCCAAACGCGTGCTGGCGAAGGAGCAGGTCGACCTCATTCAGCTGCGCGTCGACGATATCTACGCCGCGCCTCGCATCGCCGAATCGATACCCGAGATCCTCGGCGCGCAGTATGTGACCACCGACTGGGCCGACATGAACAAGTCGCTGTTCTCGGCGCTCGGCCTCGAGAAGATGGCGATCTCGCTCACCATCGGCCTCATCGTCATGGTCGCGGCGCTGAACATCGTCGCCTCGCTGATCCTGCTGGTGATGGAGAAGCACCGCGACATCGCGATCCTGAAGACGATGGGCGCGAGCGCGCGGAGCATCACCAGGATCTTCATGATGCAGGGGCTGATCATCGGCGTCATCGGCACCGCCGTCGGTGCGTCGGCCGGCTACGTGCTGACGCAGGTGCTGACCCGCTACAAGCTGATTCGCGTCCCCGCCGACGTCTACCAGATGTCCTACGTGCCGTTCCGCGTCCTGCCGCTCGACTTCATCGTCGTCATCGTCGGCGCGGTGCTGATCTGCTTCGTCGCGACGCTCTACCCGTCGCGGCAGGCGGCGAAGCTCGATCCGGTCCAAGCCCTGAGATACGAGTAGCGATGTGGCCACGAAAGAGATTTTTCTTTTTTGGTGCCTTTCGCGGTTTCGTGTTTTTCGTGGTTTTGATCTGATGCCGTTTCTGGAAGCGTCCGGCCTCGTCAAGTCCTACCCGGTTGGCGGCCGCCCGCTCACCGTCCTCCGCGATCTCGACCTGCAGGTGGACGCCGGCGAGATGCTGGCGATTGTCGGCGCATCCGGCGTCGGCAAGAGCACGCTGCTGCACGTCCTGGGCGGCCTCGATCGCGTCGATCAGGGGCGCATCGCCGTCGACGGCCACGAGCTGACGGCGATGGCGGATGCGGATATCGTGGCATTCCGCAACCGGCACGTCGGCTTCGTGTTCCAGTTCCATCACCTCCTGCCCGAGTTCAACGCGCTCGAGAACGCCGAGATGCCGATGCGCATCGCCCGGATGCGGATTGCCGACGCGCGACCGCGCGCCCAGGAACTGCTGACGCGGGTGGGTCTCGGCGAGCGCTTGACCCATCGCCCGGGGACACTGTCCGGCGGCGAACAGCAGCGCGTCGCCGTCGCCCGCGCGCTGGTGATGCGGCCGTCGCTCCTGCTCGCCGACGAACCGACCGGCGATCTCGACGAGCAGACGGCCGACGCGCTGCACGCCCTGCTGCGCGAAATGCATCAGATCTACGGGCTGACGTCGGTAATTGCGACGCACAACCCGCGCCTCGCCGCTGCCTGCGATCGGACGATGCGCCTGGAATCCGGGAAATTGATTTCGGCATAAGGGTTCGTAGCGCAGCCGAGGCCTCGCGCCACCGGTACGGTCTGCACGCCGGAGAACTTGTTCGCTGAAGTCCGCTCTTTAGGGCGACGCCACCGTCCGATAAAGAGATCGTGGGCGAGCCGGCGCGCACCGGCGGGCGAAGTTCGCCAACTGCGCCACGGAACAGCCTGTGCAGGTGATCAGCTTGACGAACGGGGCCAGTCGCGCGTCGAGGACACCTCACCTATATGGGTATAGGAGGCGCGCGGGTACTTCGACGACGATCGAGCGTCTAAACGTGATGGGGCGGGAACCCTAAGCATTGCAGGAAGTTAACGCAGAATAGAGGTTGGGCAGAGGCGACCCATGCCGTATAATGTGGTCATCGTTTCTATGACCCCAACAGCATCTGCTTTCACGTAGGTACCCCGGATGTTCGAACGGTACACGGAAAGGGCCCGGCGAGTCCTTTTCTTCGCTCGCTACGAAGCCAGCCAGCTGGGCAGCATCTCGATCGAGACCGAGCACCTCCTGCTCGGGCTGATTCGGGAGGGCAAGGGGCTGACGAGCCGCATTTTCGCCCGATCGCACCTCTCGCTCGAAAACATTCGCAAAGAGATCGAAGGCCGCACGGTTTTCCGCGAGAAAGTCTCGACCTCGGTCGAAATCCCGTTCAGCGCCGAAACCAAGCGGGTGCTGCAGTTCGCGGCGGAGGAAGCCGACCGGCTGCTGCACAACTACATCGGCACCGAACACCTCCTGCTCGGCATCCTGCGCGAAGAGCGCTCCGTGGCCGCCTCGATCCTGATGGAAAAGGGGATGCGGCTGAACACGGTGCGCGAGGATATCGTCCAGCTGCTCAACGAGAAGACGACGCTGACGCGGGTCAAAGAGACGCCGCTGCTCGCCGAGTTCAGCCGCGACCTCACCGAATCGGCGATGAAGAACCAGCTCGATCCGCTGGTCGGGCGCGAGCACGAGCTCGAGCGCGTGCAGCAGGTGCTCTGCCGCCGCACCAAGAACAACGCCGTCCTCATCGGCGAGCCTGGCGTCGGCAAGACCGCGATTGTCGAAGGGCTGGCGCAGAAGATCGTGTACGGCGACGTGCCGCACTTCCTCGCCGACAAGCGGATTCTCGCCCTCGACATCTCGCTGATCGTCGCCGGCACGAAGTATCGCGGTCAGTTCGAAGAGCGCCTCAAGGCGATCATGAAGGAGCTGACCGACAACCCGAACATCATCGTCTTCATCGACGAGCTGCACACGCTGGTGGGCGCGGGATCGGCCGAGGGCTCGCTCGACGCCGCCAACATCCTCAAGCCGGCGCTGTCGCGCGGCGAGATCCGCTGCATCGGCGCGACCACGCCCGCCGAGTACCGCAAGTACATCGAGAAGGACCGCTCGCTGGAGCGCCGCTTCCAGGCGATCAAGGTCGACCCGCCGGGCGAGCGCGAGACCATCGACATCCTGCTGGGCGTGAAGGATCGCTACGAGAACTTCCACCACGTCGAGTACACGCGCGAGGCGATCGAGGCGGCCGTCTACCAGTCGAACCGCTACATCACCGATCGCTTCCTGCCCGACAAGGCCATCGACCTGGTCGACGAGGCGGGCGCGCGCGCCAAGCTGAAGGAAGCGGGCTACAGCGAGGAGTTCGGCGAGATCAACAAAAGCATCCGCGTTGCCGTCGAGCAGATGGAGAGCGCCGTCTCGCAGAAGGATTTCGAGAAGGCGCAGTTCTACCGCGAGCAGGAAGTGACCGCCCGCGAGAACCTGCAGTTCGTCCGCCAGCAGTTCGACGTCAAGTCGAACGCGCGCAAGGTCGTGGTCGGCAAGGCCGAGATCGACGAGGTCGTGTCGAAGTGGACCGGCGTGCCGATGGCCTCGATCAATCAGGACGAGGGCGACAAGCTGCTGCGGATGGAAGCCGAGCTGCACAAGCGGGTGATCAGCCAGGAGAAGGCGACCTCGGCGATCTCGCGCGCCATCCGCCGCTCGCGCGCCGGCCT
>Ga0111538_10014676_pt1 | contig 10324 bp, 9 predicted proteins | sample SoiMethybrSBSTD1_FD_79669 | JGI IMG/M metagenome (GOLD analysis project Ga0111538, IMG submission 79669) | Bulk soil microbial communities from a Populus tree surrounding site in Tennessee, USA - Soil MetaG P. TD hybrid SBSTD1 (version 2)... | ecosystem: Environmental > Terrestrial > Soil > Tree... | reverse complement strand
TTTTCCGAGCGCACCAGGCAGGCGGAGAATTTCCGCAAACTGATGCTCGCGATGTCGAACGACATCCGCGTGCTCTTGGTCAAGCTCGCCGACCGTCTCCACAACATGCGGACGCTGTCCTACATCAAGAACGCCGATACGCGGCGGCGCATTGCGCAGGAAACCGTCGAGATCTATGCGCCGCTCGCCGGCCGCATCGGCATGCAGAACATGCGCGAGGAGCTCGAGGATCTCGCGTTCGCGGAGTTGGATCCGCAGGCACGCGAGTCGATCGTGAAGAGGCTGGAGCAGCTCGATGCCCAGTCGTCGCAGCGCATCAAGCGCATCGCCGACGAAATCAAGCGCAAGCTGGCCGAAGCCGGGATCGAGGCGTGGATTCAAGGTCGCGCCAAACGTCCGTTCTCGATCTGGCGCAAGCTCAAGGACAAGAAGATCAATTTCGAGCAGCTCTCCGACGTGTTCGGATTCCGCGCCGTCGTCGGTTCGGAGGAGGATTGCTATCGCGCGCTGGGTGTCCTGCATCGCACCTGGAAAATGATTCCGGAGCGGTTCAAGGATTTCATCTCGCTCCCGAAATCCAACGGCTACCGCTCGATCCACACCACCGTGATGGGACCGGAGAATCAGCGCGTTGAGGTGCAGCTCCGCACGCAAAGGATGCACGACGTCGCCGAGCGCGGAGTCGCTGCGCATTGGCGCTACCGCGAAAGCGTAGACGAGAACGATCCGAGTGCGGTCAAAGCGTATGAATGGTTGCGGGACATGGTGGATTTGCTGGAGCGCGGCGAGAACCCGGAAGAGTTCTACGAGCACTCCAAGCTCGCCCTCTACCAGGACCAGGTGTTCTGCTTCACGCCCAAGGGTATGCTGATCGCACTGCCGCGCGGCGCCACGCCGATCGATTTCGCCTACTTCGTCCACACCGATGTTGGCAACACTGCGGTGGGCGCGAAGGTCAACGGCGTCCATACGCCGCTGCATACGCCCCTTAAGAACGGCGATCAGGTGGAGATCATCTGCTCGAAGGAGCAGTCACCATCGCCGCTGTGGGAGCGCTTTGTCGTCACAGGTCGCGCGCGGGCGGAGATCCGCCGCTATCTGCGCCATGCGCAGCGCGACCAGCACGTGGCGCTCGGGCGCAAGATCCTCGAGAAGGCGTTCTCGGATGAAGGCCACGACCTCACCGACAAGGCGGTCGAGGGCGTGCTGAAGAAACTCCGCCTCGCCAAGGCCGATGACGTCTACGCCGATGTCGGCCGTGGCGCGCTCAGGGCGGACGAAGTGCTGGCCGCCGTCTACCCGCAGCTCAAGCGCGATCCGAATCGCAAGCGCCCGAGCTATATCGAACCCAACACCAAAGGTGTGTCGATTGCCGGCCTGACCGAGGGTATCGGCTATCGCCTCGGCGGCTGCTGCCATCCTATCCCCGGCGACCGCATCATCGGCCTGATGGTGCCCGGCGAAGGCGTCGTGATCCACACCATCGACTGCGAAGTGCTGGACCGCCACCAGGACAGCATGGCCGATTGGATCGATGTGCGCTGGAAGGATCACGTCGGCGCGTTGTCGGTTGCGCGCATCGTTGTGCGGCTGAAGAACGAGACAGGGGCCCTCGCCACGCTTGCCAATATCATCGGACAGAACGGCGCCAACATCTCCAACCTGAAGATCACCAGCCGCAATCCCCTCTATTTCGAGTTCCAGGTCGATGTCGAAGTCGGAGACGCCGCGCACCTGGAAAATCTCATGCGCGCGCTGAAGGTGGATTCGGCGGTCGAAGCTGTGGAACGCTCGCGCGGTCTCGACACCGACAATCAGGGGGCAAGCGCGCATCCCGAAGCGCAGGGCATTCTCCCCTTCGAGCGCGCGAACCATTGACGCGATGAACCGGCTCAGGCTTGGCGTGAACATCGATCACGTGGCGACGCTGCGGAACGCGCGCGGGAGTCCCTATCCCGATCCCTTACGTGCGGCACAAGCCTCGATTGCCGCTGGCGCCGACATTGTCACCGCGCACTTGCGCGAGGACCGCAGGCACATCCGCGACGAGGACATCGCCGCCCTCACCGGCGCGGGCATACCGCTCAATCTCGAAATGGGCGCGACCGAGCAGATGCTTGAGATCGCGTTGCGAACGAAACCGCGCGCCTGCTGTCTCGTGCCTGAGCGTCGCGAAGAGGTGACCACAGAACACGGCCTTGATGCCGCGGGATTGCACAATCGCCTCGCGCCGTTCGTGCGCCGCCTGGGCGCCGTGGTTCGTGTCTCGCTGTTCATCGATGCCGATTCAGCACAGATCGAGGCTGCCCGTGCATTGGGTGTCCCCGACATTGAGCTCCACACCGGCGCTTATGCCGAGGCGGTGCTCAAAGGGGACAAACATGAAATCGGCGACAGACTCGAGGCTTTGCGGAAGGGCGCGCGGAAGGCGGCATCCTTGGGCCTCGAGGTTCATGCGGGCCACGGGCTCACCTATGACAATGTGGGCGCCATTGCCGCGATCCCGGAAGTGGTGGAACTCCAGATCGGACACTTCCTGGTGGGCGAAGCGGTCTTCAGCGGCCTTGAAACAGCCATCCGGCTGATGAGGATGCGCATGGACCAGGCGAGGAGCGGCGGATGATCATCGGGCTCGGCAGCGACCTCATCGACATCAGGCGGATGGAGAAGACGCTGGAGCGCTTCGGCCAGAAGTTCATCAACCGCGTTTTCACCGATGTGGAGCAGATGAAATCGGAACGCCGCGCGGAGCGGGTTGCCTCCTATGCCAAGCGGTTCGCGGCCAAGGAGGCCTGCGCAAAGGCGCTGGGAACCGGGCTGAAGCACGGCGTCTTCTGGCGCGACATGGGTGTGGTTAACCTGCCCACGGGCCAGCCGACCATGAAGTTGACCGGTGGTGCGGCCAAGCGGCTGGCCGATATCACGCCCAAGGGCACGGAAGCCCAGATCGCCCTGACCATTACGGACGAGTATCCGGTGGCTCAAGCGGTTGTCATTATCAGCGCCGTAACCAAACCGTCGCAGTAACTTAGGAACAAGAGGGTGCGGCTAAGGGTTCAGCTTCCAAGCCTTGACGCAGACGGTGCACTCCGCTTCCCTCAGGAATTGATATGAACAAACCAGACCATCCGGCCGAAGTTTCGAGACTGGCCCACGAAGCGGAGCTGGCCGAGCAAGCCCAGCACCCCGAACCCCCCGCCGCCATCCCGCCGGCGCCCGAGGCGGGTGTCCATATTCATCGCAAGAAGGAATCTTGGCTCGAAGTCGTCAAGACCATCGTCTACGCGCTTCTGATCGCCGGCGTCATCCGCTCGTTCCTGTTTCAGCCGTTCAACATTCCCTCTGGTTCGATGGAGGGCACGCTCCTGATCGGCGACTATCTCTTTGTGTCGAAGTCGACCTACGGCTTCAGCCGCTACTCCTTCCCGTTCGGCCTGATCCCGTTCTCCGGGCGCTTTGCCGTGATGGGCGAGCCTCAACGCGGCGACATCGTCGTGTTCAAGTTCCCGCCGGACAACTCGACCGACTACATCAAGCGCCTGATCGGCCTGCCGGGCGATCGCGTCCAGATGAAGGAAGGGGTGCTTTACATCAACGATGTGGCCGTGCCGAAGGTCAAGGTGGACGACTATGTCGATACCTCATCGGGAGAGCCGCGCAATGTTCCCCGCTATCGCGAGACGCTTCCCAACGGCGTGAGCTACGACGTGCTCGACCGCGATCCCGAAGGGAACCTCGACAACACCCAGGTTTTTGTGGTTCCCGAGGGCAAATACTTCATGATGGGCGACAATCGGGACAATTCCGCCGACAGCCGAGTCGACGTAGGCTATGTGCCGTTCGAGAATTTCGTCGGCAAGGCACAGATCATCTTCTTTTCGACCGATGGCAGCGCGCGAATCTGGGAAGTCTGGAAGTGGCCCTGGGCAATCCGGTACGACCGGCTCGGCCACTTTGTCGAGTGACGCCAATCTCGCCTCGCTCGAAGCGCGCCTCTTTTATCGGTTCTCCGACCGCTCGCTCCTGACGCGTGCCTTGTCGCATGCAAGCATCGGAGCCGAATCCAACGAGCGTCTCGAATTCCTCGGCGACCGCGTGCTGGGTCTGATCGTCGCTGAGCGCCTTTATTCCGACCTTCCTGAGGAAACCGAAGGCGGACTGGCCGTGCGTCTCAATCGGCTGGTCAAGCGCGAAGCCTGCGCCAAGATGGCGGAGGCGGCGGGGCTCGCGTCGCATCTCATCATGGCGTCCGCGGAAGCGGCGAGCGGCGGGCGGCAGAAGAGCGCCATTCTCTCTGGTGCCTGCGAAGCGCTCATCGCGGCGCTTTACTTGGACGGCGGTCTGCAGGCGGCGCGGAAGTTCGTCATGCACTATTGGCACGATGATTTCGCCGCGTCTGTGCCCGAGCTGCGTGACGCGAAGACAGCGCTCCAGGAATGGGCGCAGTCTGGGGCGTTGAAGGACAAAGTGCAGCCGACCTATGTCGTGACGGAGCGCAGCGGCCCCGATCACGCGCCGAGCTTCTCGATCGAAGTGCGCATCCCGGGGCACGAGCCCCAGCGGGGGGAAGGGCTCACCAAGCGCGATGCCGAACAGGACGCCGCCGCGCGGATGCTTCAGCATCTGGGTGTCTGGAAAGAATGAGCAGCATGGCCACGCGTTGCGGTTTTGTCGCCGTGTTGGGGGCGCCGAATTCCGGCAAGTCGACGCTCGTCAACACCGCTGTCGGCCAGAAGGTTTCGATCGTCACGCAGAAGGTGCAGACCACGCGGATGCCCGTGCGCGGTATCGCCATGCGCGGAGAGGCTCAACTCATCTTCGTCGACACGCCGGGGATCTTCGCGCCAAAGCGCCGGCTCGATCGCGCAATGGTCAAGGCCGCCTGGGGCGGCGCCGCCGATGCCGAAATCGTGCTGCTGACGGTCGATTCGCAGGAGCTCACCAGTCATCGCAGAGGATTGGCGGGCAAGGACACCGACAGCATCATCGAAGGATTGAAGAAGGCAGGCCGACGCGCCGTGCTGGTGCTCAACAAGGTCGATGCGGTCAAGCGCGAAGCGCTGCTGCCGCTCGCCGAGGAGCTGAACGCCGCCGGCACGTTCGACCGCGTGTTCATGATCTCCGCATCGAAGGGCGACGGCGTCGACGACCTGATGGCGTACTGCGCAGCACACGTTCCGGAAGGCCCATGGCTCTATCCTGCTGATCAGGCCGCCGACATTCCTTCGCGTCTGCTCGCCGCCGAGATCACGCGCGAGAAGATCTATCTGCGGCTGCACGACGAGCTGCCTTACGCGTCCGCGGTCGTCACCGAGTCCTGGAAGGAGCAGAAGGATGGCTCGGTCAGGATCGACCAGACGATCTTCGTCGAGCGCGAGGGGCAGAAAGGGATCGTCGTCGGCAAAGGCGGCCAGACCATCAAGGCCATCGGCGAGGCCGCGCGCCTCGAGCTCGAACAGATGTTCGGGCGCAGGGTCCACCTCTTTCTCCACAGCAAGGTGCATGAACGCTGGGGAGAAAGCCCTGCGAACTATCAGGAGTGGGGCCTTGAATTCCCGAAAGATCAGTAGCTTATCGAGTTATCCTCAAGTGCAGATTCTGGTTTGTTCTTTCTCCTGTGGATGGTGAGCGGCGTATTTCATGGAATGGTCTGACGAGGGCATCGTGCTGGCGCTTCGCCCGCACGGCGAAAGCGCCGGCATCCTCGAAGCGCTGACGCGGAGCCACGGCCGCCATCTGGGTCTCGTCCGCGGCGGCTCCTCGAGCAAAGGCCGCGCCCAGCTCCAGCCGGGCAACCGCGTGAAGCTCACCTGGCGCGCGCGGCTCGCGGAGAACTTGGGCATCTATGTCGCCGAGCTCTCGCGGGCGCGCGCCAGCGACATGTTCGAGGACCGTGCGGCACTCGCGGGGCTGAATGCGTTCGCCGCCGTCGCGGCGTCGGTCCTTCCGGAGCGCGAGCCGCACACACCCGCGTTCGAAGGCGCCGACGTGCTGCTCGACGCCATGGCGAACCACGTGTTCGAGGACTGGGCGCCGCTCTTCGTGCGCTGGGAGATAGGCCTGTTGGACGAGCTCGGCTTCGGGCTCGATCTCACGCGTTGCGCGGCGACGGGCTCGGCGGACGATCTGATCTATGTCTCGCCGCGCACGGGGCGCGCGGTTTCGCGCGCGGGGGGCGAGGCGTATCGCGATCGCTTGCTTGCGCTCCCGCCGTTCCTGCTTGGGCGGCAGGCGGGAGATCCGAACCCGCGCGACGCGCTGGCGGGTCTCGAGCTGACTGCGCATTTTCTCGCGCAATGGGTGCTCATGCCGCACCACAAGACCGTCCCCGAAGCGCGCAATCGACTCACCGAGCTTGCCGCGCGATCAACCGAATCGGCGTAAAGAGTGAGCCATGGGAAAAGAAACACCGTTCAAGGACGACATCCGGCCTGAACCGCTCGATAAGGCGCTTTCCGAGCGCTATCTCGCCTACGCGCTGTCGACGATCACGTCGCGCGCGCTGCCCGATGCGCGCGACGGCCTGAAGCCCGTCCATCGCCGCATCCTCTATGGCATGCGGGGCCTCGGTCTTGATCCCAACGCCCCTTTCAAGAAGTCGGCGAAGATCGTCGGCGACGTGATGGGCAATTTCCATCCGCATGGCGACCAGGCGATTTACGACGCGCTTGTCCGCTTGGCGCAGGACTTTTCCTCGCGCTATCCGCTGGTCGACGGTCAGGGCAATTTCGGCAATGTTGACGGCGACAACCCCGCTGCCTACCGCTACACCGAGGCGCGGATGACCGAGGTCGCCCGGCTGCTGCTCGCAGGGATCGACGAGGATGCGGTCGACTTCAAACCGAACTACGACGGGCAGTCCCAGGAGCCCGTCGTTCTTCCCGCCGGCTTCCCCAATCTGCTCGCGAACGGCGCCACCGGAATCGCCGTCGGCATGGCGACCGCGATCCCGCCGCACAATCTGGGCGAGCTGTGCCAGGCGCTCATCGCTCTGATCGAGAATCCGAAGATCCAGGACCGCACGCTGTTCAAGTTCGTGAAGGGTCCGGACTTCCCGACCGGTGGCGTCATCGTCGACGACGCGGCGACGATCCACGAAGCCTATCGTACCGGGCGCGGCTCGTTCCGCGTCCGCGCGCAGTGGAAGAAGGAAGAGGGCTCGCGCGGCACGTATCAGATCGTCGTCCACGAGATTCCCTATCAGGTCCAGAAAGCGAAGCTGATCGAGCGCATCGCGCAGCTTTTGGATGAGAAGAAGCTCGCGTTCCTCGACTCGGTGAACGACGAATCCACCGAAGATGTGCGCATCGTGCTCACCCCCAAGAGCCGCGCGGTCGATCCCGAACTGCTGATGGAGCAGCTGTTCCGGCACAGCGATCTCGAAGTCCGCGTGCCGTTGAACCTGAACGTGCTCGACAAGGGCTTGACGCCCAAGGTCATGTCCTTACGCGAGGCTTTGATCGCGTTCCTCGATCATCGCCGCGAAGTGCTCGCGCGGCGCACGAAGCATCGGCTTGCGCGCATCGCCGAGCGGCTGGAGCTGCTCGAAGGCTACCTCGCGGTCTATCTCAATATCGACAAGGTGATCAAAATCATCCGCACCGAGGATGAGCCGAAGCCAAAGCTGATGTCGGCGTTCAAGATCAACGACCGGCAGGCCGAGGCGATCCTCAACATGCGGCTGCGCGCACTGCGCAAGCTTGAGGAAGTGCAGATCAAGGAGGAGCACACAGCACTCACCAAGGAGCAGAAGGACCTCAAGAAGCTGATGGGCTCCGAGAAGCTGCAATCCGAGAAGCTGATCGAGGAGGTAAACGAGGTTGACGCGAAATTCGGCTTGAAGACCGCGCTCGGCAAACGCCGTACCGATTTCTCATCGCCACCCGATATCGCCGAGGATTTCTCTCCCGAGGCGCTGATCGAGAAGGAGCCGATCACCGTGATCTGCTCGCAGAAGCTGTGGTTGCGCTCAATGAAGGGTCACCAGGAGGAAAGCGACTCGATCAAGTACCGCGAAGGCGATCGCGGGCGCTTCTGGCTCCATGCCGAGACGACCGACAAGCTGATGATGTTCGCAACGGACGGACGGTTCTTCACGCTCGATTGCTCGAAGCTGCCGGGTGGGCGAGGCAATGGCGAGGCCATCCGAAGCTTCATCGATCTCCCGCCCGAGGCCGACATCGTCGCCATGTTCGTCCATAAGGAAGGTCGCAAGCTTCTGCTCGCCGCGCATTCCGGCCACGGTTTCGTGACGAATGAGGATGAAGCGGTCGCGATGACGCGCTCGGGCAAGAAGGTCATGAATGTGCCGACCGGCATCGAAGCCCAGGCTTGCGCGTTCGTTTCGGGCGACACCGTGGCCGTGCTCGGCGAGAACCGCAAGCTGCTGATCTTCCCCTTGGAGGAAGCGCCCGAACTTGCGCGCGGGCGCGGCGTGATCCTGCAGCGCTACAAGGACGGCGGGTTGTCCGATGCGCGCGTGTTCACTTGGAGCGAAGGACTGAAGGACGCCAACGGGCGCACCTTCATGCCCGACGAGCTCAAGGACTATCGCGGCGCGCGTGCCCAGGCCGGTCGCATCGTCCCACGCGGGTTCTCCAAGTCGCACAGATTCGGTTAAGGCACCGACAATTGCCCATAGACCGGGGAAGGAGCATACTCCGCAGTCGCGGTGGGGAGGTCCGATGAAGCTTCAAGTCCTGATCCCGGCGGTTGCTTTGGCGCTCTGCGCGTTCTCCTCCGCATACGCGGCGAGCGCGGTTCCCTATCTGGGGCCAAATCCCAGCGCGCAATCCGATAACGAGCCCAATCGCCTGTCTGGCAGCAGCCGGGCCAAGAGTTCGAGCAACAACAATTGGGGCTCGCGGCTTAATCCCCTCGACCCGTACCTTTCGCTGGCGCCGGGCCCGCTACCGTCTCCACAAGAGAAGAGAGAACAGGGACCCGGATTCCTGAACGCCGATCCATTCGACCCGAACTCGGTCGTGAACTCTTACGAGCGCAGTCTCTACGCCAATCCCTATCCGTACGATCCGATCTACAATCCGTACGGCCAAGCGCCGAGCCCCTTCGCGCCCCGCGGTGGCGCGAGCGTGCCGATGGGCAACGGCATCCCCTACCGCCGTTAAGGCGATAGCCCCGTCAAGCTAGTTCGTGCTGTTGGTGGCTTCGTCGTCATCGGCGAGAAGCACAGCCGCCACAATCGCAGCGACGATCAGGCCGCTGATGAACCACACATCGACATCGGCGGCACCCTGCGCCTCGCGGATGCCCGCGGCGCCGGCAGGCTGCAACGGCGGCTGGTTCTTTGAGGCGTGTGTTTGAGTCACCACTGGTGCCGCTTTAGACGCGGCCTGGGCGCTCGTCGTGATGCTTCCGAGCACGAGAGCGCTGGCAACGCCGAGCACGATCAACTTTTGCGGCACCAAAGGCTCCTTGTCCTTCAGTTCGATGCGGTGGTTCCAGTGCTTACCGTGTTCTCGTCGTCATCGATGAGCAGCAGGGCGGCAACGATACCGGCCAGTATGAGGCCGCTCGCGATCAGAACGCCCCTGTCGGACGCACCCTGCGCTTCGCGAATTCCGGCAGCTGGCGCAGGTGTGAGCGCCGGCTGATTCCTCGCAATCGGTGGGTGGTTTTGAGGCTGTGAAGATGCAGCGGAGGTGGCACCCGCTCCCATGCTTCCAAGCATGAGCGCGCTTGTAACGAACACCGCAATCAATTGACGCAACACGAGGGACTCCACGTGGATCACCAACGCTATTCACGGACGGGGCTTTCACTGTGGGGGACTTCCGTGAAGGCTTGATGACGTTCGCGCGGTACTCAGCTCTCCATCGTTGCCGAGAACAGGACTGCCGGAATCGCCGGGTCGTCCGCGTCGGTGACCAGGAGCAGCCTTATCCCCGCGCCGTCTACGCGCGCGTCCACGCCTTCGACCTTGTAAGGCGCGTCGAAACGAAGCATCCGGAGCAGTTGCCCGTCGCGATCCAAGAGTCCGATCCCCGCGCCCCTGCAAGGGCCGTCGTTGTACGTGTCGTCCGTATCCTCGGCCACGGCCGAGAACACCATGCTTCCATTTGGCAGTGTCGCAGCGTCGGTGAAGGAGAGCGGAATTCCGTCGATCTTCCCGAGATCAATCTTCTGGATCGCAATCGGCTCGATGGCGCTTTTCCCTTCGCCCCTCAACACCTCGAGGAAGGCGGGAAGCGCGAACCGGATGATGGCGTTCTCGCTGTCGCGGTGGTTGCCTCGCTGGAACAGCCTCATCTCATCGCCGACGACGGCGGCACCTTCGATGTTGAGGTTGCGAAACACCGCATCA
>Ga0111538_10014675_pt1 | contig 10325 bp, 9 predicted proteins | sample SoiMethybrSBSTD1_FD_79669 | JGI IMG/M metagenome (GOLD analysis project Ga0111538, IMG submission 79669) | Bulk soil microbial communities from a Populus tree surrounding site in Tennessee, USA - Soil MetaG P. TD hybrid SBSTD1 (version 2)... | ecosystem: Environmental > Terrestrial > Soil > Tree... | reverse complement strand
GTATTAACCGGCGGACATGGGAACCTTGCCTTGAATGATCTCCAGAAATCTATGTTCAGGGCAGGGCATGCCCACGCCGGAGTGCTGGTAATACTTTCATTGATCTGCCAGCTTCTTGCGGATGAAGCTGCGCTTTCCACCGCCGTTAGCTGGTTGGTACGCGCGTTTATTCCTGCATCAGCCTTACTAATTAGTGGCGGATTCTTCTTCTCGGCTATTGGTAAGGACGTCGTCAAGCCGAATGGGTTGATCGCTTTGATCTATATTGGCATTGCGTTGTTGGCAATCGGACTTATAGTCCTGGGGATTGGATTGCTCAGATCGTTATAACGAGTAAAATGCGTAATGGCAATTGCTCCGAATTGGAAGAACATGGTAATCACACGTGAAATTTGGATTAGAGAACTGAAGTTTGCAGGATTTTTTATAGTGGCCAGCATTGTGCAAACTTATTTTACCTGCCGTGGATGCGACCAAAGAGAATATTATTTGATTTCATTTTTTACGCTGATCATTTGGATACTGCTTTGGCGCGGAAACAGCCTTCTGAACCACTTCGTCGACAACAAAGTTTCATGGTATAAATTTCCAACTAAAAGACTTGTTGTCGGACTTATTTCAACGGTGGTCTATACGTTGATTGCAGTCATCACCGCGATGACGGTCTTTGAAAAGGTGTTCGATTTTAGCTTCGGCAAATCCTTTCTTTGGACAATCTACTTTTCGGTGATTGTTACGATAATAATCTCTCTAATTCTGCATAGTCGCGAATTTCTTCTCAGGGGAAGGCAGGCCACTCTTGACAAAGAGATACATCAGAAAGAAAGCATTCGAGCAAAATATGAGGCTTTGAAAAGTCAGATAAGCCCCCATTTTTTGTTTAACAGCCTGAATGCTCTTACGAACCTGGTATACGAAGACCAGGATAAAGCGTCAAAATTTATCAAGCAGCTGTCGGAAGTTTACCGTTACGTGCTCGATACCCGTGACAAGGAAGTAGTTCCTTTGGATGAGGAAAAACGTTTCCTGGAAAGTTATCTCTTTCTTCAGCAAATCAGGTTTGGCGATAAGCTGATATTGGAAGTTAATCTCGACAACGTGCGAACACTAGTGGCTCCGTTGGTGTTGCAGATGCTGGTGGAAAACGCGATCAAGCATAATGTAATCTCGGAGGAAGACCCTTTGCGGATCAGGATCTTCGAACAAGATGGATTTATCGTTGTGGAAAATGATCTACAACTAAAGTCCGTGTTGGTGGATGACTCCCCGGGTCTTGGATTGGATAATATTGCCCTTCGTTATGAATTTCTCAGCGACAAGAAAGTGGAAGTTCACAAGAACGGAAAGTTTATAGTGAAGCTTCCTATCATTCCAGAATTGAAAAATAGAAAATGAATGTCCTTATAATTGAAGATGAACCACAGGCGGCGCAACGGCTCGAAACCTTGATGAAGAAGATGGTTCCGGGTGTGGTGATATTGGAGAAGTTTGATTCAATCTCCAAATCGGTGGATTGGATAAAGGGCCATCCCGCTCCTGATCTTATTTTGATGGATATTCAGCTTGCCGATGGGATAAGCTTTATGATTTTTGAACAATGCGAAGTTAAATCTCCTGTGATTTTTACAACCGCATACGATGAATATGCGCTGAAGGCATTCAAAGTAAATAGTATTGATTACATTCTTAAACCGGTCGATGAAACAGAGTTGGAGACTGCACTCAGGAAATACCGGTCATTATCCGCCGACAATAGGCCAAATCTTAAACTTGACAATATCGAGCAGGCGATTCAAATGCTCACCCGAAAGTTTAAATCGCGGTTTGTGATCAAAGTAGGTGAGCACCTGAGATCTATTGAGGTCACGGATATTTTGTTTTTTGTAAGTCTTGAAAAAGCGACCTTCTGTCACACGCGCGAAAACAGGAAGAATATTCTGGATTTTACGCTTGATGAACTGGAGGATGTACTTGATCCTAACAGTTTTTTTCGGATTAACCGCAAGTACATCGTTTCGGCTTCAGCAATTCAGGATATGATCAGTTATACAAACAGCAGGTTGAAACTGATCCTTAAGAATTCAGACGATAATGACGTGATTGTGGCCAGGGAACGGGTGCAGGAATTTAAGGAGTGGCTAGACCGTTAGCAGTGATCAGTTTCTTGAGTTCTTCGATGTCTGCCTGTTTGAGCGGCTTTGTTATGAACTGAATTACATTCTTAAATGAAAAAGCTTGTTCGCGATCTTTTGAACTATTTGAGCTTGTCAGCACGACTATTTTTGATTTCAGCTTGATCTTTTCCGGCAAATCTTTGAAGTTTTTTAGGAAGGAAAATCCATCGATTTCTGGCATATTCAGATCAAGAAAGATGATGTCTGGAGCACCCTCCCCGTTGATATTTTTGAGCCATCCCAGGGCTTCTTCCGCAGATTTGTAAAGCAGTAGTTCGCTCGAGAAATTATAAACTTCCAGGAACCGACGTTGGATAAACAGGTCGATGTCACTGTCATCAATCAACACCGTTTTTTCAACAAGTCTCCTCATACTTTTTCAAAGGTGCGTTGATAAACTTAACAAAAAGTAAGCTAAAAGGGGAAAAAAACACCTAAAATTACAAATGGGTGGTTTTAAAGCTATGAAAAATGTATTAAAATTGGAACTCCAAAAACCTAAGCATCACCATGAAATTCAACTATCTTATTTGTGTCTCACTTAGTGTCCTGATAGCCATTGGTTTGGCGTCATGCGGACCTTCTCCTAGCAATAAAGAAAAAACATCTGACGGCGACCAGACCGATAGCCTTGGAAAACAACTTGAAGGTCTGGTGGAAAGTATGCCAACCCCGTCTGAAATACCTTATTTACTTCAGACAACCGGAGCTGAATTCAATGAAAGTCTCATAAATCCTCGGGAAAAGGCTGATCAATACGCATCCATAACCAACAAAGCAGCGCTCAACCTTGGTATATACGCTGCCGATATCGGCTATCTCATTTCGTATGAGAAGACCCAGGACGCCATCGACTACTTAAATTCTGCGAAATCCCTAGCAGATGGTTTGGGTATAATCGGTTCATTTGACCTTGAAGTACTCGAACAGTTTGAGAAGAATATCTCAAACAAGGATTCGGTGACGAGGCTGCTTGATCGCACTGTTAAGAAAACAGAACAGTACCTGAGAGATGACAATCGAAACAAATTGTCAGCGATGGTAGTTGCTGGAAGTTTCATCGAAGGATTAGCCATTTCCACTGGAGTGGTGAAAACTTATCCTAAGGATCTACTTCCTACTGACGCAAAAAATCTGATCCTTACTCCCATTATTCAATTGGTTTTGAAGCAGAAGGAGTCTGTTTCTCAGTTGATAAAGATGATGAATGTGGTTGAGCAGGATGACCACATTAAAGGGATTGTCACAGACCTTAAAGCTCTTGAAGCTGAGTATGCCGCAATCAATATTGATGAGCAGATCAAAAGCAACAAAGCTAACCTCGTGCTCTCTGATAAGAACCTCGTTGAGATTACCAACATTGTTGAAAAACTTCGTAAGAGCATCACTGACTAGAATTCTTTTAGTAACTAGACTTTGTAAATAGGGGCTGGCGATATTCGCCGGTCCCTATTTTTTTGCCATCATTTGGCTTCTTTGCCTATCTTTAGATTTCCTGAACTAAATCAAAGCGTATGAGTGAACCGTTGCTCAAAGCAATTCTTAGACTGTTTGCCGTGGTCGCCAGAGAAGATGATGTGACTCATCAGGAACGTGAACAGATAAGAGTGTTTCTTGATGAACATCTCAGCCAGAATGCGGTCGAATCGTATTTGATCGTCTTTGATGAATACATTCGCTTGTTGCCTCCAAGAACCGGTGAGCTCAGACCTGAGCTTGACCGGCTGAATGAGTTATGCAAGGATATTAATCCAGACCTAACCCAGAAACAGAAGGTCGTAATTATCCTGGAGCTGACTAATATTGTCCAGGCAGATGGTAATATTTCATCACGGGAGATGGAGTTGTTATATGCCATCGGTTCGAATTTTAAAATCTCTACAACGGAGATCGAGGCTATCCGGACATTTGTCCTTGGTCAAAAAGCAATCCTGCTTGATCATAGCCAAATACTTCTCACAGATTCAACTCCACAAGGAAATTTCAAGCACTCGCATCATATTCAAAGAGACCACCTTAATGGATTTATGGCGGTTTTATACAACGACCAGGCTGACATTTATTTTCTGAAGTACGTCGGCGGCAGCGACGTTTACTTGAATGGAGTTCCAGTAAAGTCCGGCAGGATAGCCGTCTTGGCTGTAGGTAGTATGCTCCGGTGGGAAAAGGACGAGCCGGTCTATTACGGGGACATCCTTAATAAGTTTAAAAAGTTCGGCAACTACCCAAGACTGTCGTTCGAGGGAAGGAACTTAAGCTTCAAATTCAAGAACGGTAAACTTGGCCTACGTGAGGTAAATCTTTCCGAGGAATCCGGAAATCTGATCGCTTTGATGGGGGGAAGCGGTGCCGGCAAGTCCACGCTGCTACATGTGCTCAACGGGTCTGACGGTCCATCTCAAGGTCAGGTCTTGATCAACGGTATCGATATCCACAAGGAACCTCAAAAGATTGAAGGCGTTATTGGATTTGTTCCGCAGGATGATCTGTTAATTGAGGACCTAACGGTATATCAAAACCTTTATTACGCTGCCAAACTCTGCTTTAGCGATAAATCCGAGGCTGACATTGACACCCTGGTAACAAGAGTACTTGAAGACCTCGGATTGGCGGAAACGAAAGACTTAAAGGTAGGATCACCGTTGCGGAAGACTATTAGTGGAGGCCAACGCAAGCGATTGAACATAGGCCTCGAGTTGCTTCGGGAGCCTGCCGTCCTGTTTTGCGACGAGCCGACAAGCGGTTTGTCGTCGCGCGACTCTGAAAATATCATCGACTTGTTGAAAGAGCTCAGTCTTAAGGGCAAGCTGGTGTTCGCAGTCATCCATCAACCTTCCTCTGACATCTTTAAGATGTTTGATAAACTTCTCATTCTCGATTATGGAGGATATCAGATCTACTACGGGAACCCTGTTGACGCTATCGTGTATTTCAAGAAAAGCATTAACCTCGTAAATAGTGAAGAGGGTGAATGCCATGAATGTGGTAACGTCAATCCGGAGCAGATCTTTAATATCATAGAAACAAAGGTGATCAATGAGTATGGTCACTTTACCAATGAACGTAAGATATCTTCTGAGCAGTGGAATTCGATATTCAAAAAGAATTACCGGCCGTTTTCGGTGGAGAAATCAAATGAAGTTCCGCACTCGACCCTGAATATTCCGACGCGTTTGAAACAGGCGCATTTGTTTTCAATGAGGGACATTCAGGCGAAGATCCATAACAGGCAATACATGATCATAAACCTGTTGGAAGCGCCTGTTCTCGCTTTCATTCTTGCATTTATCGTTCGATATTATAATGCGGATGACAAGCTCCTTTCGGGATATGTTTTCAGCAAGAACCTTAACATTCCGGCGTACCTGTTCATGAGCGTTATCGTGGCACTTTTTATGGGATTAACGGTTAGTGCCGAGGAAATAATTCGCGACAGGAAGATACTTAAGAGGGAGGCGTTCTTGCATTTGAGCCGGAGCAGCTACGTGCTATCAAAAATCTCCATTTTGTTTATTCTTTCAGCGATTCAAACGTCGACGTTTGTTTTTGTTGGCAACTATATTCTCGAAATCAAGGGAATGTTTTTTAATCATTGGTTTATCCTTTTTACAACAGCTTGTTTCGCCAACATGCTTGGATTGAATATATCATCGGCATTTAATTCAGCAGTCACGATCTACATTCTTATACCGTTGCTCTTGATCCCCCAGCTTATCCTCAGCGGAGTAGTGGTGAAGTTTGATAAGCTTAATCCCACCATTGGAAACACGGCCACAGTGCCGGTCGTGGGTGATTTGATGGCTTCACGATGGGCTTTCGAGGCGGCAATGGTTACGCAGTTCAAGGATAATGTATTTGAAAAGGAATTTTATATACATGACAAGGTCATGGCGGGTGCGGACTACAAAAAGATCTATTTCATTCCCGAACTTGAAACCAGGCTCCAGTATTGCATAAATAACTTTAAGTCGGCAAATCCCGAGATCAAGGAACAAGTGCAGCGGAACTTTGACCTTGTGAGACGTGAGGTTTCACACGAGCTTGAAGAGACTGGCCAATCGCTGAATGCAATTGAAAACCTTACGCGAGACCGGTTTGACCAGGCCACATTCGATGAGCTAATGAAGTACCTGGAAACATTGAAAAAGTTTTACGTTCAGAGGTTCAATTCCGTCGACAAACAAAGAGAGAAAAGAATCTTTGAGTATACGAATTCGCCCGAAAAGCAGGCGCAGTTTAATCTCTTTCGGGAAACCTATCATAATGACGCGGTTACCGAGTTAGTCAAGAACACCAATGAAACACATAGAATCGTAGAACAGAACGGAAAGCTGGTACAAAAGATCTATCCGATTTACAAAGACCCTGACCCGGATCATCCAATAGACTTTGATGCGCAGTTTTATATGCCATCAAAACATTTCCTGAATCAGAACATTGATACATTTTATTTCAATACCGGCGTGATTTGGTCGATGTCCCTGGTTCTTGCAATCGCGCTTTATTTTGATGTATTGCGCAAGATCATTGACGGGATAGGCAACCTGTCAAACCCATTATATAAAAAGTAAAGGAGTAATGTTCTTCATCCTCTCAAAGACCATCGCTTTCCTGGTCATGCCGTTCACTGTCGTGATCATACTACTGATGCTTTCTGCATTCTGGAGAAATCCCAAATGGAAGAAGCGTTTCTTTTGGGCAGCGATCGTGCTACTTCTATTCTTTTCCAATGATTTTATTGCAAATGAGTTTATGCGCGCGTGGGAGGTCAGAACAAAGGCATATAAAGACATGAAACCGCATGAATTTGGAATTGTGTTAACCGGCGCCACGATGTCGATGATAATGCCTAACGACCGCGTATATTTTAAGCGGGGCGCGGATCGGGTAACTCATACCGTGCAGTTGTACAAATTGGGACTGCTAAGAAAAATTCTTATCAGCGGCGGGACCGGCACGTTGAAGGACGAGGATGAACCAGAAGCAGACAAGTTTAAGAAAGCAATGGTCATGATGGGGATCCCTGAAGATGATATAGTAATCGAAAACAAGACGAGGAATACATATGAGTCTGCGGTCGAGGTGAAGAAAATGCTTGATTCCTTACAGATCAAGGCGGAGGACTGTTTGCTCATTACCAGCGCCTTCCACATGAGACGGTCGTTGGCGTGTTACCGGAAGGCTGATCTGGATATTGAACCATTTAGTACAGATTTTTATGCGCATCCACGATTTTTTTACCCGGATGGATTGTTAATTCCATCACTCGATGCAATAGAGCTGTGGCATAAACTGTTTAAAGAGTGGTTGGGACTTGTCGCCTACAAGATTGCGGGCTACATTTAATTAATCAAAAGAATGTATGATAACAAGATTCGCTTTGATGGCGCTGGTGATTTTAGGATGTTCACCCGCTGATAAAAAAGAAAACACAGCAGCTAGTTCAGAAGTAGTCAGCCTTGAAGCAAAGGATTTTAAGCAGAGTCTGGAAGCAAATCCTGGTGCTATTATACTTGATGTCCGCACTCCGCCAGAAGTTGCAGAAGGTGTTATTAGAGGTGCAATCAATATAGATTATAACGCGCCAGACTTCAGTGAAAAGATCGCTGCACTTGACAAGTCTAAGCAGTACTATGTCTATTGCATGGGAGGTGTGAGAAGTTCTAAAGCACTCGACAAGATGAAAGCTGAAGGATTTACGAGCGTGATTAATCTCGACGGTGGTTTCAAGTCATGGGTGGAGAATGGGTATGAAACGGAAAAGCCTTAATGCCATTCAAAAAATAAAGAAGGCCGCCCTGAAAGAGCGGCCTTCTTTATTTATTCTACCTGTTCGATTCTAAGGAATTGGTAGGCCGGTGGCTCCGTACAATGCGAGATTAACGGGCTGTACCGTTGCACCGAATTTGGTATTTATTGCCTGGATAAAAACGTTAGCCAGAAAAGCATATCCACGTGTGTTAGGGTGCACGCCATCTTCAGAGTAGATTCCGGTTGGCGGGTTGATGTTAGGAGTGATGAAGACGTTGTTAAATGCCGCACCCTTAGCATTAACGAACGCGGTTAATGCTGCATCGACATCTGCAAGTGCCAGTCTATCGCCACTTCCGTTGACCGCCGCAGCAATGGATGCATTGAACGATAACCGGGCAGCATTGATAGTTTCTTTTTCCGACGGAATAATTACATACTGATCAGTAAGTGGTTCGGAAAGTCCCCGTATTCCAAATGTCCCAGGTGTGCCAAGCACCGAACCTGTCGACAGGGGTAGTACGTCAGACTGGGCTGATTGACGCATTTGCTCAAACGGTGCCAATTTTGCGCGATCCGTAGGAGAAATCAAACCTGCGCCTTGCATACCGTCAAGGTATGGGCCGATGTCAGTGAGGGTTTCGTCAACTAATATGACTTTGTTATTGCAACTTGCTTGAAATGCAACCTTCCTGGTTCCTAGCTCGGTTGCCACGGCATCCGAGATACCGAACAAAGCCTTGTTGGCTATTAGCGCGTCAATAACAGCATTATATCCTGCGAATCCTGTTGTTAGCGCGCCTGCAGTAGTAGCGTCTAGGGGGATAGGGTCGTACGTCACCGACGTAAAATGAGGCATCACAAAAATATCTGGGAAATTTCCGACTACACCCTTTGCAGTGGTGTTTGCCAGCAGTGCGCCGATCGCCGCGTTGTATTGTCCCGCGAATGCTGCGTTTGCCGTTAATGGCGCTTTAGTCGGGTCGGCCCCAAAAGCTGCATGAAGGAAGAAATCATCTAGCCCGAGCCAGAACAGAAAGAAGGTTGGCTGACCAGCGATCACATCGCCGACGATAGTTGAGGTACCATTGCCAGGATAGGCAAGCCGCCCGTAGAAGGGGCTAAAACGCGGGTCAGTTCCTGCGCCAGCCCATGCGCCCGTTTGAGGGATGAGGGCCTGGCCCAGCACGATTGCCGGCACACCGAAGTTGTTCAGTGTAGACTTAGTGCTGCCGTTGCCCCAAATGAAACCGGGATTAGCGGCTGGGTTTGGAAGCGCTTCCAGGTTCCCTGGCGCGTAGGCCTGGGGTGTTGGCCTTGGAGCAGGCTTTCCAGCGCAATCCTTGTTGTTTCCGATTTGCAATAGAAGTTTGCCAAGTATCGGTTTTGTATTGTCTGCAAGAAAAGGTTGTGTTACAAAAAGATTCCATCCCAGTGAAGCATTAATGGACGGCTGATTGAAAGTTGCATTTCCTCCTGCACAAGCCAGTTGAGTGTTAATAATCGCAGGCAAGCTGTTGTCTTGTCCATCGGTGAATAATGCGCCTCCTTGGACTCCGGCGACAAACGAATTCCCGATTGCGACAAACTTATCAAAGTTGGCGGAACCCTCAGTGCCGGTGCACGGGTAAGGAGGTAAGTTTGTAGTGTCTGGTGGTGCTTCCGTTGTAGTGATCACTTCCTGATCACAAGCAGCCAAAAACAATAGAATTACAAATCCGCGTCTGATATTTATTAACTTTTTCATAGTGTATTCCTTTTTGGTGCTTATTAATTAAAGAATTCATCAAACGTTAACGAGATGTAATATTGTTGGCCGATGAAGGGCGATCCGAGGTTGGTGCGATAGTCGCCACCGGCTATGTTTGTACCACCAATTTTCAACATTGTCTTGATCGCCTCGAGTCTGTAGCTGATTTGAGCGTCCAGTAAACCGTATTCTGGCACGTTCCACGTTCCGTACGATGACTCCCACAGGAAATGATCCTGCCAGCGGTAATTGACGTTGAAGCCAAAGTTTTTAAAGATCCTGCGATTTCCTACCCCCACTGAAAACTTGCTCTTGGGAGTGTTGAAACCCGCTCTGAAATTCGGGCTTTCATCGGCTTCGAAGTTCGCGTAATTATAACTTCCAAGAAGCGTGAAGCCTCGCGGCAAGCTATAGGTTATTCCAAGACCCACTCCATATGATTTTACATCTTCCTCGGAATTGATGTAAGGGGAAAAAAGAGTACCAGAAGGAATCGTTCTGCCCTGATGCGTTGTTGATTCCTTGCTCACCACTATTTCGCCACCGATAAAATTGGTATAGGTTGTGTAGTACCCATTCAAGTCAACCATGAGTTTTGAATCTATAACGCCTTTATAGCCAACCTCGAATGACTTAAGCTGCTCCGGTTG
>Ga0111538_10014674_pt1 | contig 10326 bp, 6 predicted proteins | sample SoiMethybrSBSTD1_FD_79669 | JGI IMG/M metagenome (GOLD analysis project Ga0111538, IMG submission 79669) | Bulk soil microbial communities from a Populus tree surrounding site in Tennessee, USA - Soil MetaG P. TD hybrid SBSTD1 (version 2)... | ecosystem: Environmental > Terrestrial > Soil > Tree... | reverse complement strand
TTCGAGGGCGAGGAGCACTACATCCGCAACAAGTCCGTCTCCTACGACGTCATCCTCATCTGCCTGACCGCGGTCTTCATGGTGCGCAAGGTGCTGCGACGCCGCCCCGACGGCAAATCGCGGCGCGGCGCGCTGCTGCACATGCCGGTCGAGCGCGAGGACGGCGAGGGCGTGAAGAAGCGGGCGTGACGCCGTGACGCAACCGCCCGATCTCCGTCACGCGCTGCTCATCGGCCAGGGCCGCTCGGGGACGAACTTCCTGCTCGGCCTGCTGGACCAGAGCACGGCCACGCACTGCCGTAACGAGCCCGACCAGCTCGATGGCTCCGCGCTCGCGCGCCTCTCGCCCTTCCGCTTCTTCGTCGACGATCCCGCGCAGCTCGCCGGGCTCTACGAGCCCGCCGTGCGGCGCGCGGCGGCCTGCGTCGGACCGCGCGATCACCTGGCCGAGGTCGAGAAGGACTGGCTGCGGCGCGGCGTCCGGCGGCCGGGCTACTTCTACCTGCGCCAGCGCTATCGCCTGGTCGAGCGCGTGCTGCGCCGTCGCAAGCCCATGGACGGCCGCGAGATCGAGTTCCCGCGCTGGATGGCCGACCGCGCGCGGCTCGAGCGCAGCCTGCACGTCTTCAAGCTGAACGCCGCCGTCGGGATCGGGAGCTGGGTTCTCGTGCAGCGACCACGGACTCGCGTGCTCCAGATCGTGCGCCATCCGGGCGGCTTCGCGAAGTCGTGGTGGACGCGCTGGGTGCGCGGCGAGGGCGGCATGGATCGTGGGCGCGGGACGGCCGACGCGCTGCGCGACGAGGAACGCCTGCGAGCGCTCGCGCGGCGCGACGACGCATGGGCGAAGCGCCTGGGCGACGTCGATCGCATCGGGCGCGCGGAGGGCGAGCTCTGGTGGTGGCGCTACGTGAACGAGGCGCTGCTCGAGGCGGGCCGCGGCAAACCGGGCCATCACCTCGTGCTCTACGAGGACCTCGCCCGCGACCCGATCGGCGTGAGCCGCGCCGCGTACGCCTTCCTCGGTCTGACCTTCGATGCAGGGCTCGAGCGGCGCGTTGCCGCCATGGCCGAGGGCGCCGAGGAGATCGCGCGCGCCTGGAAGGACGAGCTCGAGCCCGAGATGGCGACGCTGGTCGAGAAGGTGCTGGACGGGAGCCCGATGGCGGCCTGGTGGCCCGACGAGGAGGTGGCGCGTGCTGCCTGAGCGTCCCGTGGGCCGAGCCGACGCACTGATCGCGGTCGCGAGCGCGGCCGCGGTCCTCGTCCTGTGCGAGACCGTGTACGCGCTCGCCGAGCGCTGGCACCATCCGAACGAGTACCTGGCGCTCTCGGCGGCGCTCACGCTGGCGCCCGCGCTCGCGATCGGGCTCGCCGGCAGCCTCTTCGGGCTCGGCGCCGGCCTCGCGCTGACGCTGGCCGCGGCCGGCGCCGGCTGGGCGCGCTTCGACGTCACCGGTGCGATCGCGTTCGGCCTCGCTGCGCTCGTGGCGATCCTCTCGCGGAGCGCGCGCCGCGTGCGGCCGGCAACGCTGGGCGTCGCGGCTGCGCTCGCGCTCGCGGCCGCGTTCCTGAAGGGCCCGAGCGTCGCCGAGCATCTCGGGCATGCCGACGAGCTCCCCTACGAGGTCGCCGGCGGCGCCGTGCTGCTCGCGTTCATCCTGGGCGGATCCGGCCTCGTGCTCGCGCGCCTCTCGCCGCGCGTGCCGGCCGCGCCCCTCCTCGCGCTGCTCGGGATCGCGTGCACGCTGCGGCCACTGCTCGACGCGCCGGACGGGACGCGCCGCCTGCCGCCCGCGGACTACGCTCGCTCCGCGCCGCGCGCCCCGGGAGGCGGCGAGCTCGCGCCCGTGTTCCTGCTGGTGCTCGACACGGTGCGCGCGGATCACCTCTCGGTCTACGGCTACGGGCGCGAGACGACACCCGAGCTCGACCGGTTCGTGCAGCAGCGCGACAACGCCGTCGTCTACACGCGCGCGTTCGCGAACGGGACGTGGACCGTTCCGTCGCACGCCTCGCTCTTCACGGGCAGGCTGCCGAGCGAGCACGGCGCGCACTTCGCGCTCGACGGCAGCGTGCGCTTCGGCTTCGGCCTGGCGGACGGGCTGCCCACGCTGGCCGAGAGCATGAAGGCCGCGGGCTACGCGACGCTCGCCGGCTACGCGAACCACTGGCTGCGCTCGGTGCGCGGCATGGGGCGCGGCTTCGACCGCTATCTGCGCTCGATGGAGCGCGACTCCCTGCCCTTCGTCGGCGAGGCGTTGCGCTCGCGCTACCTGCCGGGCGTGTGCTGGGGCGTGGCCAAGGGCGGCGCGCGTGCCGACGAGGTCGACGCCACGCTGCTCTCGATGGTCGAGCCCTGGTCGCGCGGGCCGAACCCGCTGTTCGTCTTCGCGAACTACGGCGACGCCCACGGGCCCTACGCGCCGCCGGCGCCGTTCCGCGGCCGCTTCGCGCCCACGGACGAGCGCAAGGAACGCGCCGAGCACCTGTCGCTGCGCCTGTCGCTCCCGCGCCGCACGGAGCTCGAGGCGCGCTACGACGAGGAGATCGCGTACCTCGACTCGCAGCTCGGCGAGCTGTTCCGCGAGCTCGAGCGGCTCGGACTCCTCGAGCGCTCGTGGATCTTCGTCACGTCCGACCATGGCGAGGCGTTCGGCGAGCACGGCGTGCTCGAGCACGGCACGACGGTCTTCAACGAGGTCACGCACATCCCGCTCGTCGTCTTCCCGCCCGTGGGGGAAGAGCTGGCGCCTGCGAACGGGCCCGTGAGCCTCGTGGACGTCGCCGCGACCATCGCGGCGATCGGCGGAGCGCACCTCGACGGCCCGGGCCGCGACCTGCGCCAGCCGCTTCGAGGCGAGACGCCGGTCGTCATCGAGTTCTACGGCGATCCCGTCAAGGCCGCGACGATGGGCGAGCTCGCGCGTCAGCCGGCGCGCAGCGTCGTGCTCGGCCGTTTCAAGCTGATCGCGCTCGGGGACGCGTTCCACCTGTACGACCTCGACGCGGACGAGCACGAGCAGGTGGACCTGGCGACGGCGCTCCCGCGCGTGGTCGAGCACATGAAACCGTTCCTGCCCGAGTTCGGCGCGCCGACGTTCGCCGTCGATGGGCTCGTCCCCGCGCCGGAGGAGCTCGACGCGCTGCGCGAAATGGGCTACGCCGGCGAGGTGACCGAGTAGTCCGTCGCGCGGCTCGGCGCGCGCACCGCGAGCAGGAGCGTCCAGAAGTACTCGAGCAGGAACAGCCCGAGGCAATACTCCTTCGTCTCCCCCGGGCTGATGTCGAGCACGTGGGGCACCGGGCGATCGAGCCTGCGGAAGAACTTCTCCGGCAGCGTGATCGCGGACGCGAGGATCGCGGCCGGCACGCACTCCATCGTGGGCCAGATCCAGCCCCAGAACTCTTCGTCGTCCCAGTCGCGCTGCGGATCGCGGGAGCGCCGCACGAGCGCCGCGATCGCGCCGCCGAGCGCGCCGAGCGAGAGCACGAGGCGCGGGAGCTGATCGAGGAACTTCTCGAAGAACGGGTCGTTGTGCAGGTTGAACTCGTGCTGGTCGTTGCGTGCGGCGATCTCCTCGGGCGGCGTGAAGCCGAACCAGTGCTGGCCCCAGCTCGCTTCCTCGCCCGCGAAGTAGAAGAGCCCGGGCGCCATGACCAGCAGGCACGGGCCGAAGAGCCGCGAGCGCACCTGACCGCAATGGCGAAAGGCCGCGAGCGCGCAGACCAGCGCTCCCACGAGGAAGGCCACGGTCAGGTTCTCGACCAGGCCGAGCTCGCCGCGCATCCAGGTGCGATAGGCGCTATCGCTCGCCGCGACGGTGGCCACCTGCACCACGACGATGGCGGGTCCGCCCCAGACGAAGAGCCAGCGCATGCAGCGGCTCATCGGGTCGCGGCCGCCGCCGAAGTACGGCGCAGCGGTTCCGCGGGCGAGAGCAGCACGTCGGCGATGCGCTCGCTCACGCGCCCGTCCGTCGGGCCGACGAGCGCGGCCACGGCGCGCGCGCGCGCCTCGCGGAAGCGTTCGGGCCGTGCGAGCTCCTCGTCGACGATCCGGCGCAGGTCGCGGTAGCGCCGCGCGTGGACCGCCATGTCGCGGTAGGGATCGACCGAGGCGTCCATGCGACGCCGCAGGCGGTAGGCCAGCGGTCCGCGGCGCGTCCAGTGCACCCACAGGAAGTCGCACCACACGATCGGCCGGTCGAGCACGGCGAACTCGAACAGCACGCTCGACTCGTCGCTGATCAGGAGATCGGCGGCCGCCATGTACGGGAGCGGGTCGTAGCGGTCGTAGGGCACGACGTGCACGTTGGGCGCGCGGCTCCACAGCTCCATCAGGCGCCGGTGGCTCTTCTTCTTGCCCCCGAAGAACGAGAGCGCGTGCGCCTTGACGATCACGTTGAAGTCCGCGAAGTGCGCCGGGAAGTCGTCGGCCATGCGCGGGAACGAGCTCGGCATGTGCGTCGGCGCGTAGAGCAACGTCTTCTTGCGCGGATCCAGGCCGAGGGCCGCGAGGTCGAGGCGCGGGCGCTCATCGGCGGGATACGAGAACGGGTCCACCTTGGCGTACCCGACCGCGTGCAGGCGCGCCTCGGGGAAGAGCTCACGCAGGCGGCGCTCGTAGTGCGGCCCCTCCACGAAGCGCACGTCCATCTCCATCAGCGTGGGGCTGTAGACGTCGCTCTTCGTGCCGATGCCGTGGTACAGCATCGCGGTGCGCGTCTCCCGTGGCAGCTCGCGCACGTACGCGTAGCCGTTGCCGAAGAGGACCCAGTCGGGCTGCTCCGTGCGGTAGAAGGCCAGCCCGTCCTCCTTCGTGCCGCACCACTGGACCGGGAGGGCGAGGTCCGCGAACGCCTTCTTTGCAGCAGCGAGCTGCTCCGGACGGTTGTCGTACGCGACGAAGCGGCACTCGACGCCGCGCGCGCGCAGCGCTCGAAAGACGGGCGCGTACTGCGTCAGGAAGTACAGCTCGCGCGTGTCGAAGAAGACCTTCACCACGGAGGGTGGGGAGGATAGCGTGTGCCTGAGAGTGGGACATCTCGAGCCAAATCGATGCGCGTTCCGCCTGCGCTCGGTACCATCCAGTGGTCCTCGTCCGTGGTACCCAGGGCACGCAGGCACTACCTTCCTAGCTGTGCGATGCCTCGGGAGGCGGTTCCCTCGGGGAACCGATGAGGCATCCACAGGCGAGGACACCAGGTGTCGCGCATCCGGCGCGCTCCCATGAGTTCCGTGAGGCAGGCCCTCATCCTCGGCGCGGGGATGGGCGTGCGCCTGAACGACATCGGGCGCGCGGCACCCAAAGGCTTCCTGCGTCTCGGCGAGCGTCCGATCGTCGAGGAATCGATCCTGCGCCTCGCGGCCGAAGGCATCGAGCGCGTCGTGATCGCGACCGGACACCACGCGGAGTTCTACGAGCAGCTCGCGCACGCGCACGACCGGCTCGTCGCGACGGTGCCGAACCCGCGCTACGCCGAGAGCGGCAGCCTGTACTCGCTGTGGTGCGCGCGCGAGCTGCTCGACGGCGACTTCCTCTTGCTGGAGTCCGACCTGATCTACGAGCGCCGCGCGCTGCGCGCACTGCTCGACGATCCTCGGCCCGACGTGCTCCTGATCTCGGAGCCGACGGCGGCGCGCGACGAGGTGTGGGTCGAGACGCGCGGCGCGAACCTCGTCGCGATGTCGAAGGACCGGTCGCAGCTCGGCCCCGAGATCGCGGGCGAGCTCGTCGGGATCACGAAGCTCTCGCTTCCCTTCCTGCGCGAGGTGCTCGCCTACGCCGAGTCCCGCTTCCGCGAGACGCTGCGCGTCGACTACGAGACCGAGGGCCTCGTCCAGGCTGCGCGCGTCCGCCCGCTGCCCTGCGCGCTCGTCCCGGGCCTCGTCTGGGCCGAGATCGACGACGCGCATCACCTCGAGCGGGCGCGGACGCTCTATCCGCGCCTCTGCGAGCGCGAGGCAGCCGGTACGGCGTTACGCGAACGGAGCGCGCCCGGCCGCTGAACAGGGGGGCCGGCGCCGAGAATCCGCGGCTCTCGATCACCTCCTCCGGGCGAAACCTGGCGGCGCGGCCGCCTCACGATCGCGGAGACCCCGCCGGAGGTGGTCCAGGCGCGCCGACCAGCAACGCCGAGGAAGCTCGAGTCGCATTCCGGCTTGCACCCGGCTCGCGTGGCCCACCCCATGCTGAGCGCGCGCCCGAAGTCGCCAAGAGGACGAGCTCCAGGGGCGTTCCCTGTCGGGGTGTGACCATGAATCGATCGCTGCGCGTGCTGGCCGTTTCGACCCTTCTTTCCCTGCTCTCGGCGAGCGCCGGCGCACAGGTCGAGCCCCTGCGGCGCCCGGCCGCCGTCCGCATGGCCCAGCTGGCCCTCAAGGTCGACGTCGTCGACGGGGTCGCGACCACCAAGGTCCGCCAGCTCTGGCGCAACGACGGGGACGTGCAGGCGGAGGCGACCTGGCTGCTGCCCCTCCCGCGCGGCGTGGTGGCCGACGGGTTCGTGGTGCGCGCGAACGGCGTCGAGACGCCGGGCGAGGTGCTGAAGGCGGAGGAGGCGCGCTCGGTGTACGAGGGCATCGTGCGCCGGCGCCTCGACCCGGGGTTGCTCGAGTTCTACGGGCGGGGCTGCCTGCGGGCGCGCATCTTCCCGATCCCGCCGCGCGGCGAGATGGCGACCGAGGTGACGTTCCGGCAGGTGCTGCCCGAGCTCCAGGGGCTGCGGAGCTGGAGCTTCGCGCTCGGCGCGGCGGGCAACGAGGGTCTGGCGCCCGAGCGCGTCGTGCTCGATTTCACGCTGAGCTCGCGCAAGTCGATCAAGAACGCCTTCGCACCGCTGCGCGCGATCCAGGTCCTGCAGAAGGACGACCACACGGTGCGCGCGTCGTTCGAGGGCTCGCCCGCGTCGTTGCCGGAGCGCGAGCTCGCGCTCTTCTACGGCCTCTCCGAGGCCGAGTTCGGCCTCGACCTCCTGGCGCACCGCGCCCCGGACGCGGCCGAGGGCACGTTCTTGATGCTCGTCTCGCCGCGCCGCGAGTGGCAGACGCGCGAGATCCTGAAGAAGTCGATCGTGTTCGTGCTCGACACCTCGGGCTCGATGGAGGGCGACAAGCTGAAGCAGGCGCGCGGCGCGCTGCGGCTCTTCCTCTCGTCGCTCGGTCCCGAAGACACTTTCGACGTCGTGCCGTTCGCGACGGAGCCCGAGCCCTTCTTCGGGAAGCGCGTGCCGGCGACGATCGATGCCGTGGCCGATGCGCTCGCGCGCGTCGAGCGCGTGACCGCCGGCGGCGGCACGAACATCGCCGGCGCTCTCGACGTCGCGCTGGCGAGCGGTTCCGACGACGGACGCGTCCCGATCGTCGTCTTCGTGACCGACGGCGAGCCCACGGTCGGCGAGACGGACGTGAACAAGATCCTCGAGGCCGTGCGCGCGCGCAACGGCGCGAGGAACCGCGTGTTCGTGCTCGGCGTCGGCGACGAGCTGCGCACGGACCTGCTCGACAGCCTGGCGCTCGACAACGGCGGCGCACGCGACTACGTGCGGCCGAGCGAGGACCTCGAGGCGAAGTCGCGCGCGCTGTTCGCCAAGCTCTCGCACCCGGTGATGACCGACGTATCGCTGGCGATCGATGGGCTCGCGGTCACGAAGCTCGTGCCGGCCCGCACGCCGGATCTCTTCGCGGGCGACCGGCTCGAGATCGTGGGCCGCTATGCGGGCGAGGGCGCGCACGCGATCCGCCTGACGGGCGTGGTCGGTGGTGAGCGCCGCGAGTACGTCTACGAGGCGACGTTCCCCGCGAAGAGCGGTACCGAGAACGCGTTCGTCGCGAGCCTGTGGGCCGAGCGTCGCGTCGGAACGCTGCTCGAGGCCATCCGCCGCAACGGGCCGAATCCCGAGCTCGTGGGCGAGGTCGAGCGCCTCGGGCGCGAGTACCACATCGTGACCCCGTACACGTCGCACCTCGTGATCGAGGAGGGCCTGCGGTTCGCGCAGCGCGGCGGGATGGGCGGGGGAGCGGGGGGACCGGGCGGTCCGCGTGGCACGTATCGCGGTCCCGGCGACACGCGGCCCCCCGAAGGAGCCGATGGCTGGTTCCTCGCATCCGGAAACAAGGCGGCCGCGACCGCGCCGTCGCTCGACGAGATCGCGCTCGCGCTGCGCGACGGCGGCGTCCTGCCGGCCGATGCCGAGCCCGCGCAGCTCGCGCGGCTCGCGCGCAGCGTGGCCGACGAGATGCAGGCCGCGGAGCAGCGCTGGAACGGACTCGACGCGGTGAGCGGCGCGGGAGCCGTCGACGCGAGCGAGTACCTCGCGCGCATCGTCTCGGGCGGCAACGCCACGCAGCAGTCGGTTGCCGAGCTCTTTGCGCGCCGCGTGAAGGACAAGACCTTCGTGCTGCGCGGCGGCGTGTGGACCGACGAGGCCTGCGGCGACGCGACGGGCGTCGCGCGCCGCACGGTCACGGCCTTCTCGGACGAGTACTTCGCCCTGCTCGCCGCGCGGCCCGAGCTCGCGCCCTACCTGGCGCTGAGCCCGCGCCTCGTCGTGCGGCTCGGCAACGAGGTGTTCGAGATCGTCGAGCCGAGCTCCACGAACGAGGGTGGCTGAACTTCGCGGTCACGCCGCACGCCGCCGGCGCGCGAGCCTGTCCGATAGACGGCGTGCCAGCACGTCGACGTTGGGCGGCTGGAGCACCGAGAGGTGGCCTCCGGGAACGCGCACCACGTCCACACCTCCGAGAGCGACGCGCTCCCAGCCCATCTGGTTGCCGAGACCCAGCAACGGCGACTGGAAGCGCGAGCGGAAGAGCGTGATCCGTCCCGGATAGGCCCGTGGCCGGTACTGCATCACCGCGCGCCAGTGGCGGTGCGCGATGCGCCGGTTGTTCTCGGGCCAGCCCGCCATCTCGACGATGTCGGCGATGTCCGGACCGGCGCCAGCCGTCGCAGGCGCGGGCGTCGTCGCCGCTCCTTCGTGCTTGCCGCGTGCGCCACGCACGGAGCGCAGCTTGCGGCGCAGCGCGCGCGCGAGCTCGACGGGGTCGCGGCGCACCTGATCGATGGCCTGATACGGCAGCCCGCGCAGGAACGCGAACACGCTGGCCAGGCGGTCGAGCGCGCCCTTCTGCAGGTTGGGCAGCGACGAGTCCAGGATGAAGAGCACGTCCACCGCGTCGCCGCGACTCGTGAGCTGCTGCGCGATCTCGAACGACACGATGCCGCCGAACGAGTGGCCGCCGATCACGTAGGGGCCGCGCGGCGCCACGGTCTTCATGGCCTCGATGTACGCCGCAGCGTAGTCCTCGATCGTCGCCGCGCGGCCAAGGCGCGCGTCGAGGTCGATGGCCTGCAGGCCGTAGAACGGTTGCTCCGGGCCCAGGCGCAGCGCCAGCGGGCGCTGGTTCAGCACCGTTCCGCCGAGCGAGCACACGCAGAAGACCGGCGCGCGCGTGCCGCCGGCGTGCAGCTTCACCAGTGGGCCCGAGCGCGCCGTGCCGATGCCCTGGTGGAGCAGCTGCGCCTGCTCGGCCAGCGTGGGCGCGCTCACGAGCGACGCGAGCTCGAGCTCCTGCCCGAAGGTGTCGCGCACCTTCTGCACGAGCTTCACGGCGAGCAACGAGTGCCCGCCGAGGTCGAAGAAGTCGTCCTGCGGTCCGACCGCGTCGACGCCGAGCACCTCACGCCACAGACTGGCCAGATGGTGTTCCAGCTCGTTGCGCGGCCTGTCCTCGTGAACGCGTCCGGAGAAATGCGGCTCGGGCAGCCGCTGGCGATCGACCTTGCCATTGGGACTCATGGGCAATACCTCCAGCGCCACGAAGGCGGAAGGGATCATGTAGTCGGGCACGCGCCGCGCGAGCCAGCGCTCGAGCTCCTCGTCCGCGGGTGCGGTGCCGCGCACCTCGAGATACGCGACCAGGCGTTTCCCCTGCTCGGAGTGCTCGTGCACGGAGACGAACGCCTTCTGCACGGCGGGGTGAGCGCCGAGGACGGCGGCCACCTCGCCCGGCTCGATGCGATGGCCGCGGATCTTCACCTGATCGTCGGTGCGACCGAGGAACTCGAGGCGTCCATCGGGGAGCCAGCGCACGCGGTCGCCGGTGCGATACACGCGCCCGGGTCCGAACGGGTTGGCGACGAAGCGCTCGGCGTCGAGCTCCGGCCGGTTCCAGTAGCCCAGCGCCAGCCCGTCGCCGCCGGTGACGAGCTCGCCCGGGACGCCGATCGGCACCGCGCGCAGGCGCGCGTCGACGACGTACACCTTCGTGTTCGCGATCGGATGTCCGATCGGGATCGAGGGCGCGTCGGCCGCGAGCGCG
>Ga0111538_10014673_pt1 | contig 10326 bp, 5 predicted proteins | sample SoiMethybrSBSTD1_FD_79669 | JGI IMG/M metagenome (GOLD analysis project Ga0111538, IMG submission 79669) | Bulk soil microbial communities from a Populus tree surrounding site in Tennessee, USA - Soil MetaG P. TD hybrid SBSTD1 (version 2)... | ecosystem: Environmental > Terrestrial > Soil > Tree... | reverse complement strand
GACAGGATCTGCCATCGCTCGGACCCATCGGGCGCGTTGAAAGGCACCCAGCCACGCTCGTCGAGACCGATCGCGCTGTCGAAGCCCGCAACGTCGCTACCGTTCTTCAGCCCGAGGTGCTGCTGAAACGCCTGGAGCAGTCGAGCGCGCAACTCGTCCGGGCTCTTCCAGAACACGATGTCGAGGTCGTTGAACTTCTCGCCGAGCTCGAGGTCGCTGAGGACTCGATCAGCGTCGACGGGCTGCTGCTCGCGCGTGAACCACGACGCGAGGCGCAGCGCGTCCGATGCCGCCGAAGCGGCGGCCGCTGCGCGGACCTCGACGGACAGCCGAGCGAGCGCACCGCCCAGCGGCGAGCCGTCATCGCTCTGTGCCTCGGTGCTCTCGAGATACGAGGCGAGGTCGGCGAAGGGGCGCCCGACGCCGATCGGGGGAAGCTGGTTGGGATCGCCCACGAGGATCAGCCTCTGTACGTGGGCGAGATCGAGCGCCTCCAGCACCGCGACGACATCGTCCATCGTCAGCATCGAGCACTCGTCGATGACGACGGTCTTCTCCTTCCGGTACTTGTCCTTGCCGTCGAATTTCGGTCGCTGGCGAGCTCCGTCGTACCGACCGAGTCGGTGGAGGAACTGCGCCACGGTCATCGCCTCGGCGTTCGTGGCTTTGCCGAGACGGACACGCGCCTTCCCCGTCGGTGCGAGCAGGAGGATGCCGTCCTTCGTCAGCGCATCGGACAACATCAACGCGCCCATGACGGACGTCTTGCCCGTGCCCGCACGGCCGACGAGCACGCTCAATCGTCGCGACAGCAGACGCTCGAGCGCCACGGCCTGTTCTTCGATGGCTTGGCGGTGCAGCTCGTTCTTCTTGTCGAACTTGCCGCCAGCCTCCGAGATCGCGGTGACGAGCAGCTTCTGCCAGTCGGCCTTGATGGGGGCAGCGGATTTGCCGGCGCGCTTCCCCAAGAACCGAGCGCAGTCGATCTTCGCGCGCCTTGAGCTCCGAGAGCTGCAGCGCCGGGGTCGGTGCGGTTGCCCCGCCGGCGACGTCCACCAGCTCGATGACGCTCGATAGACTCGTGCGGTTGGTGCTCGGCCAGTCGGAGCCGATCACGCAGGGGTGAGCGAGGTCCAACGAGCCGACTCGCTGGAGCGCCTCGGGAACGCTGAGCAGCGCGTCTCCGTTCTCCGACGCTTCCCGCAGCACCGCGACCAGCGCGGCGCGAAGCCGGCGCGGGTCGTTCGTCGAGCCCACCGTCGAGGGCGCGGGAACCGGATGCTTCGCTGCGATGGTTGCGTCGGGGAGCAATCCGCGGTCGACGAGGCCCACCGATACGGGCGAGTCGTTCCAGTCGCCGAGATCTACCTCGCTCATCCGATAAGGGTTCGCGAGGATCTCCTCGTCGGTCACCTTCGCGACGGTCCCCTTGGCCCTCTCCTTCGGATCGAACCAGCGCAGCGCTTGATCCGAAGTGAGCGCGAACCGCGACAGCAGCTTGAGCAGCGCACGGCGCTCATCAGGAAGACTCGCCCACGTCTCACGGATGGCCTTTAGGTCGTCTGCGTACGCCGGCTGCGGGGGCTTCTGCTTCCCGCGAAGGATCGCGTCGACGATCGGCCACGGGTCGGCATCAGACTTGACCGCTCCTGACGACCGCAGCTCCAGCGCGAGTGCCGTGCCGAGGCGCATCCCGAGCGCTTCGAGCGCGGGACCGAGTCCGGGGAATGGTCCTCGGTCCTGCCACGCCTGAGCGATTTGCTGGTTGAGCCACTCCTCGCGGCGCGCCCAGGGCCCTTTGGCGATCCCGTGTTCGCGTATCTTTCGCACGGATTCGAGACAACGAACGAGGGTCGACAGCGCAATGTCCGCGGGCGCCAGCTCTGCGGCGTAGGAGAAGACGCGAACGTGCGCCGGATCGGCGGGCACCGCGATCTCGTGCAGGAGTCGTTCACGTCGGGCGTCCTCGGCAGCGTCTCCCGTCGGCTCCAGGTACTCGTGGTACGGGAGCAGGAACCCGTCGTCTCCGTCCGGCCGGATCGTGTGCCGGATGAGAAGGTCCCACATCAAGTGCGTGGGCTTCTTCTTCGCGACGTCGTAGGCCTTCGGCGGCGCGACCGTCGCGATCCTGCCGACGCCCATCACGAGCCGCGTGATGGTGTCACCGAGCGGCTGGCCCTCCTTGCAGTAAAAGAAGACCAACGAGCGCTCCGGCGTCAGCCGGCTCGCGAACAGCTTGAGGATCGCCTCTTGCCGCTCTCGTCCGAACACCCATGGGCTCGCGAACGGAGACTCCTCGTCGGGAGGAAGCGGTGTCGGAAGCCGCTCGTCGATGGCGTCTTGCTCGCTGCGGAGCATCCACGCGAACGGCACGACGAACGTGGCGTAGGACGGGATCTTGACCAGCGTCGGCTTGAGGTGGCCGTGGGTGTCGTCGGCCTTCTTGATGCCCGCGTATGGGTGGACGAAGCGCCGGGTCCACTCCTCTTCGTTCATGAACGCCCCCGACTCGGCCTTGCATGCTGGCAGCGCGTCCGGGTCGAGTGCGCTCCATCGCTTCCCCGCCATCGCGTCCTCGCGGGCGTCGTCGCGCTCCTCGCGGATTCGGTCGAGCGCCACGCAGAACGAGTTGCAGGATGGCTGGCGGCAAACCGAGCCGTTCCAACGGGAGTCGTGCCAGGCAACACGTGCAGTCAGGTGGAACATCAATCTCTCCCTTGCGTCAGCGGCGGCGGCTTCCTGGTCTTGGTGCGGTTCGCGGTCATCGCTTCTCCACCCCGCCGCTGTCCCGCAGGACGAGCTGCACCTCTTCGGCGCGCAGGTTCAGCCGGAGGCCGCTCCCGCGCACGGCCTGGATTAGCTTCTTGGCCTCGCCATTCGGCAGGGCCTTCGTGAACGGGGTCGTCAGCTTGTACTTGAGGTCCCGCTGGTCGGGGCTTGTCGGCTTCTTGGCCAGGCCCCCGAGCTTCCAGATACCGGTCGCGACGTCGGCCATTGTGACGGCCTCGCCGGGCCGCTGCGCGAGAGCGGCAAGCGCGAGGAGCGCCTGCGGCTGCAGGTTGTTGGGTGGCGTGGTCGGGATCTCGTGGCCTCGGAACGTGACGCGCTGGTTCGGAAGATCGATGACCAGCGCGACACCGTCCGTCGCTTCGGACCTTGTTGCCGCCGGATCTGAGGCGACCGCCGGGAGTGCGATGTCCCACGCGATGCCTGGACCGCGATACCAGCACACCGAGCCGATCTGCACGTACTCCTTGAGGTGATCGCCGAAAGGCTTGCTCGCCTTGGTGATGCTGGAGATCGCCTCGCGCAGATTCTTCTCCATGGCGCGCGCCATCTTCTCGTCCGCGAGCCCGTCCGCTCCTTTGGCTTTCAAGAGCGGGGTGAGCGCGTCGATCTCGGCCTGGCAGCGCGTGACGGTCGCCTGGTCGCAGAACTCTTCGGCCTCGTCGCGCTCCTTCCTGAGGGCGGCGACGCGTTCGCGAACGGCCTTCTTCCCGTCGGCGTCCAGCACGTGGCAGCCGGCGGGATCGCGTCCCTCCGAGAGGGCGCGAAGTGCAGCCGTAGTGCGCGCCTCGCCGGGGTGGGCGAGCAGCAGACCCAGGTAGTGGAGCCCCTTCGCGTCGGGCAGTTCGAACGCTTGCCCGCTGCGGAAGCGTAGGTGCCACGACCCATCGACGGCCCGGAACTGGTTCTCGGCGCCAGCTTGGCCAGCTTTGTTTTCCACGCGCTGTTTCCGGAGTCCCTCGCGGTAGAGGAGCATCGGCAGGGTCGTCGGTTTCAGCTTCCCCTCGCGGATGTCCTTTGCGCTGCGTGCGTGGATGGCCTCCAAGACGCGGGCGACGGTATCGCCGTGGCGCTTGTGGAGCTCGAAGACCGCGCGCCTCGACCCGTCTGCATCGAGGCCGAACGCGTCCATGATGTTCGGGATCGCGCGTGCCGCGTCCCCGAACTTCTCGATGAACTGCTCGCCGTTCTTGCACGAGACGAAGTCGTCGGCGGTGCCGATCCAGTTGAGCAAGAGGGAGCGCGCCCCGTCGTCCTTCCACTCGTCGGTCGCCAGCTTCAGCTCGTACCCTTCAAAGGACTCGTGCTCGGCCATGTCGGCGCCGAGGAAGCCGAACTGGCGATCGATGCACTGCGAGCACACACCACAATGCGGGTGCATCTGGCTGCGCTGATGGATGTGCGCGCAGCTCATGGTCTGCTTCGCGAGGTGAAGCGCTGGCGACGACGAGAGGCCCTGGATGACCTCGGCGCGCGTCTTCAGGGCGAATGGGTTCTCGACCGTGAACTTAGCGCCCGCAACGTGCGTGAGGATCTTCGCGAAGCCGCCGAGGACGCGGGGGTGCGCGGTGCGCGTGGCTCGCGCACCGACCACCGAGCCGGCGATGGGCAGGTTGATGCCGATGATGCCGTTCTCGTACATGCAGATGCGATTGCGGCTGACGAGGTTGGCGACGGCGCCAGCGATCGCCGCATAGAGAAACGAGCGCGTCCGCTGCGTTCGCTCGGTGCGGAGGATATCGTTGTGTCGGGTCACCTCCACGGCGACGTGCTCCGGCGGCCTGGCGCCGTGCTTCGGCGCGAGCGCGCGCAGGTCTTCGACGAGGCCGGCCTGCGTCGCCCACATCTTCGTCGCGGAGCGGTGGCTGACGAGGATCGTGCCGCGCTTCTGGCCGAAGATCAGCTCCGCTGCCCCGGCGAAGGAGTCGAGTCCACCGGAGAAGAGAGAGATGTCCTCGATGTGGTCCCACGGCAGGAAGGGCTTGCCGCCCGGCGTGGAGAACACGAGCTGCTCGCCCACCTTCTTCTTGTGTCCCCTCTGCGAAGCGAGTGTCTGGAACTCGAACGCGAAGGTATCTTGCGAGAGGAAGCTGAGCGTCTCCTCGAGCGCCGTGGTGACGTCGGGCTGGCTCCAGAAGGAGGGGTCCTCGACGCCGATGACAAGACGAAACGCGCGGTGCCACTTCTTGCCGCCGTCGGCGTCGTCGAGCCGTCCACGATCAATGGCGCCATCGGCGCCGAGGACGAAGGTCGCGATGCGGACGAGGTCCGTGAAGCGCGTGCTGAGCTGCCCCGTGAGGGCCTGGCTCACGCCCGCGATGCCCACGGTCATGCTGTCGGAGGTGTCGCCGACGGACAGACGAAGGGCGTCCGCGGGCGCTCTCGCGTGAGTCGCGCCGCCACACAGCACCCAGGTCTCCGTCGGAGGTGCCGTCATCCGGCCGCCCCCTTGCGGAGCTCGTCGCGCATCTTCTTGAGCGCGTAGCCGACGAAGCGGGCCGTGCGCTCTTCGGTGAGGTCTTTCTCGAAGCGCGCCTTCGACCACCACCCGCCGGCGAAGGCTTCGACGATCTTCGCTGCCTGCTGGCAGTGAAGCTCGAGCGCTCGCGAGAAGTCCCGCTGCTCGGCGAGGGTCTGGAATCGACCATCGCCGCCGACCTGCCGTGGCAGCTCGCGGTCGACGTAGTACTTGAGAGAGCGCTCGGTGAATCGCGCGAAGAAGTCGCGCGCGAGCTTGCCGAACTGCACCTCGGTGCCGAGCTTGGCGACCTCCCGACGGACGTCATCCGCTTCGGGGAACAGCGAAGCCGTCCGCTGCGCGAGGTTCTTCGAGAGGGCCTCGACGGCGGCGCCGAGCGCCATCTCGCCGACATCGCTGCGTCCCCGGTGAGCCCCGAGGTAGTTGTCGACGGCATCCGAGATCGCGGTGGTGACCTCTGCGACCGTCGGACTCGCAGAGACCTTTACGCCGAGTCCGCTGAGTGCCTTGGCGAAGTCGCCGCTCTTCGCGGCGTCCGGCAGGTTGGCGAGCAGCCAGACGGCGCGAACCAGCCCGGCGTCGTCGCCGCCAGCCGCGAAGCTGTCATCGATGGCATCGAGCGTTGCGGATGCGACCGCTGCCGCAGAGCCGGCTCCACCGCCGACGAGGTCGACGACCTCCTGCCAGCGCTTGGTACGAGGCAGATGCGGAAGGCGGATATGTCCCATGCGTATCCCCCTCCCGTGATCACCCGTGCGCGACCGGAGACGTGACCGTCACGTTCCTGGTCTGCGGACACGCGCTCGCGCCCGGTCGAACTATTTCCACTTTGGAAATAGCTGCGGTCATCCCTGGCCCGACTTACGTGGTTTCGTGGCCAGCTGCTCCGGAAGCCCGAGCTCGCGCAGCGCCACCTTGGTCTCTTCGACCTTCGACATCGTCGTGCCGCCCGGAGGGTCGACATCGACGGTAACGGTGAGCTTCAGACCGCCCGCCGTCGCGAAGCGGGAGAGCACCTTCGTGTAGAAGTTCATCCACTTCTGCGGCGAGATCTCGCCCGTCCACTGGAAACCGGAGATTTCGAGACCCGGCGGCGGTTCGGAGGCGCCACCAGGCGCCGGCGTCGGGCCCGTGGGCGCGCCGGTCGGCGCTGGCCCGCCTCCGGGTGCCGTAGGGCCAGGGGTTGGCTGCGGGCCGCCAGTGGGCGGCGTGGGTGCGGCCTTCTTCGCGACGTATTCCTCCGCGCGTTCGCGAACGATGAGGTACACGTCGTCCGCGATCTCGACGTCGTTCGCGCTGAGCGACCGCTTGTACACGAACGGCTCGTACGCGCCGTCGCTCGCCTTGCCGACGTAGGCGATCGTCCCGCCGTCGAGGCCTCGCGAGATGGTGTCCTTCACCGCGTCAGGCTTGAGCAGACGCGGGAACTTCGGTGACGCGTAAAAGGCATCGCGCACTGACTTCGTGCTCCACTCCGGTAGGGCCGGCGGCCAGTAGCGGGTGAGGAAGTTCGGGCTGACGCCGTCGACGACGATGTCCTCCTGCTTGAGCCGCGACAAGATCAACTCGACGAGCGAGTTCGCAGCGCTCGAGTGAACCAGGCCGAGGTCGATCTTCCGGAGGGAGTTGTCGTCGGCGAGCAGGAAGATGTTCTTGTAGGCCCGCCAGACGGACTCGCGGAGGTCGCGCTCGGCCCGCTTGGCGTTCTCGGCGAGCTGCCGTTGCTGGGTCTCATCGAGCTTCAGCTCACCGGCATCGCCCTCGATGTCTTTCCAGGCGAGGAGCTTGCGCGCCTCCTCGAGGAGCGATGTCGAGTCCTCCGGCGCGGCCCAGATGAGCGCGCTCTTGAACGTGCGCGACGACGATCCGCTCTCTGTCGTCATGGAGGTGATGAGGTTCTTCGTCGCGGGCTCCGGCGCCGCGTTCTCCGGCGCGAGGACGGCGAGCGTCAGCACGGGCCGGTCGGGAACCTCGTTGCTCTTCTTCGGGAAGTAGACGCGCTCGACTCCGCTTCCCGCGCCGAAGACCTTCTGGATCTCCTTCCGCACAACCTCGTCGATGGCCGGTGCGCTGACGCTCGCGCGTCGGTCCGCGAGGAGCTTGTTGAGGTTGGGCTGGAAGCTGAAGCGGTAGCGATTCTTCTCGGAGGCGAGGAAGTAGCAGCTGTCCGTGAGCGCCTCGAGGCACTGCTCGATGTTCCCGATGTCGAGCCCCGGCTCGGCGACGGCGAGTCGAACCTCCGGGAGCGTGGCCTCCCCACGCTGCTGCCCGCCGTTCGACTCGAACAAGATGGTGGTGGCGACCTTCCGATGGAGCCGCGCCTTCTTGAGCTCCGGCGTGGCCTCCGCGTCGAGGCGCAGCGCATGCGCGTGATCCTTGCCGGCGATGTCCGTGGTTACGGCGGGCTCGAGCCGAGCCTCCCCGAGCTGCTCGAAGAGAGCCGCACGGAACAACGGATCTTCGAGCGGCGCGGTGCCGAGCGAGATCAGTGGATCCTTGTGCGCGCCCTTGTATCCCTCGCTGTATGCCTTCGAGACCCAGAGGGCGAGCAGGCGAAGAACGCCGCGCGTCTGTTGGAATCGCGGCAGACCCTGCCACTTACGTTCGAACACCGAGAGCAACGACGGGTGGAACGGGTACGACGCCTTGAGCGCCTCTCGAGCGTTCTCCACGGGGAACCAGCTCGGGAGCTGCTGCTTGTTGGCGAGCAACCACGCTTCGTACTCCTCTACGGTCCCGATCGCCTCCTTGGGCAGACCGTTCCACTCGAAGAGGCGACGCCGGATGATCTCCGAGGTCTCGGCCTCGGCCGACATGATCACGGCCTTGCCGAGCCGGTCGAGGAGCTTCTTGAAGCGCTCGAAGTCCGACTGGTCCTCTGCAGTCATCTCGAGCTCGGAGGCCGGGATCGAGACCGCGAGGACGACGTTGTCGCGCGCGCGGGCGACCTCCGAGAGGTTGTGGAGGAACGTGTAGAGCTGCCCCGCGAGCCCGCTCTTTCGGCTCCGGCTGACGTAGTTCATCAGCTCGTCGAGGAGCAGCAGCGCAGGCTTGCCCTTCGGCAGCATCCGCTCGATGACGTCGCCGCCGGGGGCCGTCAGCGCCTTCTCGTGCTCCTCCACGAGCTTGAAGCCCTCGGCGCCTCCGATCTGGAACGCGATCTCGCCCCACGGCGTCTTGCGCAGAGGCGTGCCGTCGCTGCCGCCGCGTCCGCTGATCGAGTCGAACTCGGTTCCGACGAAGATCGCCGTCGCCGCGGTAGGGACAGTCGCCATTCCCGCGTCTTGCAGGATGCCGCTCACGCCCTTCCAGGACTTGGCGTCGTCGCCGTTCTGGGCGAGGTGATAGAGGAGGGTCAGCGAGTGCGTCTTGCCGCCGCCGAACTGCGTCGAGAGATTGAAGATCGCCGACGTCTCCACCTTCACGCCGGAGAGTCGCCGCACGACCTGGGCGGTGAGCTCGCGCAGGTTCTTAGTGAGGAACGTGCGCTCGAAGAATTCGGCGGGATTCTGGTAGACCGCAGGCGCTCGCCCGTCTCGAACATGGTCGAGGTGGACCGCGAACTCGGACGCGTCGAGCGGCTTGCCGTCGCGGAGGTCTTCGCGAGGGGTGACGATCTTGTACCAGGGCTTCATGGCCATGTTGTTCTCACCTTTCACTGCCGCGCGAAGCGCTCGAAACGCCCCGTGTTGGAGTTGAGCTTCCACGCCTGGAAGAAGCCGTACGGGAACGTGCCGGACTCGCTGCGAGACCCGACCACCACGAGTGTCTCGCCGTCGAGAGCAGCCCGCTCAGCGAGCGGCATTGCTTCGACGACGCTGCTCGCGAGCGAGGAGACGAACGTGGGCCCGGCGCCAGGATCCGGCCGGTAGCAGAAGACCACGCGTAGCCCGCAGCGAACGCAGAGCACCTTCCAGAGGGAGTAGGCGACGAGGTTGGTGTCGGCGGAGTTCTCCAGCTCGCAAACCGCTGTCGGGAACCGCCAGCCCGTCCCGCTGGCGGGGAACGCCATCACATCTTGCGATAGGTACTCGTTGCGCATCACCGGCAGAACAGAGCACCGGTGACCCTTGCCCGCGGCGGTCAACCCTAGCTGCTCGAAGGAGCGCACGACGAGGCTCGTGAGCGTGGCTGTCCAACGCGTGAGATCGGCGCGCAGCGCCGCCTCCCGCAGCTCGTCGGCTGTGGGCCGGTCATCTCCAAGCGTCGCGTAGAACTGCGACGCCCACTTGGTCGCGAGCCCGCTCATCCGAAACCCAGCCCCTTCTTGCGCGCGAGGATTCCGTCGACCCAGCGCTTCTCGTCGGAGCCGCTCGGGTAGAGGGCCGAGAAAGACTGCGCGAGCTTCCAGAACTGGGGCGCCTGCCCCACGCCCTCCTGAACCAGGAACCGCTTGAGGGCCTCGCCGCGACCGGACGCGAAGAGCAGCATCGCCTGATGCACTCGGTCGAGCGTCGTCGTTCCTGCCTTCGGCGCGCCTGCGTCGCCCCAGCCCTGCGTCTCTGCGGCCTGTTCGAGATCGGCGAAGAGCGCCATCTGCTTCTTCGCGTTCCGTCTGGGCGGGGGGCTCGCCTCGGCATTGCCGAAGAGGTGCTTCGTGCGCTCTGCCACCGAAAGCAGGCGGGCCGCATCGCCCCGCACTTCGACGACGTGCGCTAGCTCTTCGAGGCGAGCACCGAGCCCCTGCGCGATCTTGCGTGCGGCGTCGTACTCGAGACTGAATCCGTCGGTCGTTGTGTCCGTGGTCGACGCCTCCTCGTCCGTCGCCGGCTCCTCCTCCGCAGGCCCATCGGACGTCGCTGCACGCGACCCCGGGCTGGCGAGGGTCCAAAGCCACATCGCCGTGATGCGCGCGTCTTCCTCGAGTCCCGCGGTCTCCGCCTCGTCGAAGATCATCGAGAGCGCCTCGCGAGAAACGGTGGCCCACACCTGCTCGAGGTACTCCTCCAGCGGCACGACCTCACCGGAGACCTTCTCCACGCGCGCGAACTTGGAGAACAGCTCGAGCGCCGGCCCGAGGCAGGCGAAGATCGCGTCCGCGCCGACGACGCCCTCTCGCG
>Ga0111538_10014671_pt1 | contig 10326 bp, 7 predicted proteins | sample SoiMethybrSBSTD1_FD_79669 | JGI IMG/M metagenome (GOLD analysis project Ga0111538, IMG submission 79669) | Bulk soil microbial communities from a Populus tree surrounding site in Tennessee, USA - Soil MetaG P. TD hybrid SBSTD1 (version 2)... | ecosystem: Environmental > Terrestrial > Soil > Tree... | reverse complement strand
ATCTTCGTTTTCCTTGAACAAATTCTGTCCACCCACGGCTCCCAGGCGAATCAGGCGCGGCCCCACATCCAGCGTGACAACCAACTCAATATTGCCATCCGACAATCTCAAGCAATTGTCCCAGCCGCCATAGGCCACGTTCTCCAGTGATACACTCATTGCTTATCTCCTGAATTGTTTATGTGATTTTTTATTTTGTCTGGCTCGGCAGGGAAGGCCAACCCTCCGCATCCCAGGAAAGTGACTCGATGCGGAGCTTGGGGATGCCGATTTGTTTGGCATCATAGGCATGGTAGACCATCCAGTAGACATCATCTTCTATGAGCATGCCGTTATGACCTGGCCCCTTCCATTGTCCATATTCAGAGAGGATGAGTGTTCCCCCGCCCTCGGTCATGGGAACACCGGCACGATCCACGTAAGGACCCGTCAGGGACTTGCTGCGACCCACCCGAACGTTATAGGTGCTTTCGACGCCCTGGCAGCATTGGTCAAACGATGTGAAGAGATACCACATGTCCCCGCGCCGGACGATAAAAGCTCCTTCGATGGCAGAGGTATTATCAGGCCCGGTGGATCGGTCGGCGAGGTGGTAAAAGGTCGTGTCGCTCTCATCAAATTGACCGGTGGCGCGGTCGATCTTGTGCATCCAGATGCCCTGCCAAAAACTGCCCCAGGCCAGCCAGGTCTCGCCATTTTCATCGATCACCAGGTTCGGGTCGATGGCATTCCAGCGATCTCCATCCTTGGAGCGAAGTACAATGCCATGATCGACCCAGTTGTAATCAGGACTGTTGGGGTCGAGTGTTGTATTGGTTGCCAGCCCAATGGCAGAGTTCTGACTGCCAAAGGTCGATACGGCGTAATACAGATGCCATTGATCGTTGAAATGCGAAATGTCGGGTGCCCAGATGTCCACCAGATTCGGATTGATGTCGTGAAACCACTTGGGATCCTTTTCAAAAATACGTCCGCAGAATTCCCAATTGATCTTATCCTTGGAACAAATGAACGGGATGCGACTACCCGTCGAATATACATAATAAGTGTCCGCCTCGTGAGCGATCACTGGATCATGCGTACGTTGGACAAACCCCTGCGGCTCGAGCATCGTGCCCGTATACACAGGGGCAGGTGTGTTTATTACAGTTGGCACGGCAGTCTTATCCATTTTTGCTGTAACAGGCTGGCAGGCAGCCAATAGCATCACCAGGAAAATACACAAACAGGCAAGTCGCAGGCTGATCCTCATAAGAGCCGGAGCATCCCATCGAAAAGCGCGTGTGCGATGACATCGGTTGATAATGTGTTCGCATCGAGTTTGAAGGTGCTAACGACCAGTTGACCGCGGCCGTATGGCAATACGCTCAGTAAGGATACAGTTTTGTGAATCCAACCAACGGTCAGACCTGCCCAACTATGCTCGCTCTGCACCCATGCGGGCAGACCCGTGATCACGGTATCGGGCATGACGGCTGCACATTCCATTTCGAGCAATGGATCGCCAGGGATATGAGCAAACGGTCCCTGTTTTCGGATCCAAGCCAGTGAATTTGCCCAATCGCCCTGCCAGGATGTACCGGCTCGCGGTGCAATGTATCCCACAGGCAGCAGCATGGCGGTATCTCCAGATGCCAGCAGGATCACACGACCGCCGGTTTGAATATATGTTTCAATTTCCTTTGTATAAGAATGAGCGACGACGATCTCATTTCCCGACGCAGTTGAGATGTCACCTTCACTGACCTGATACCCTAGCGCGCGTAAGGCATTCGCCGTCGGCGGGGAATCGAGCACTCGCAGTGAGGCAGGTAATGGATCGAAGGAAATGCAGACCAGATCCACTTGATTCGCGGCAACCTCAATCCCATCCTCCGCCAGCCACGTCGCCTGAAGCGTGATCACGCCGGGCTGATCCAATGTCAACTTAAGGGTGTCCTCGGGCGTCGCCAGTTCGCCGGATTGCGAATCGGTTTTCCAGATTACCTTTCCGTTTTTTTCAAGACGAGTCTCATTGAATGTCCTTACCTGGACATCAATGGATTCACCTAAACGCCCACTCCATCGCTCAGGACGCATCACCACCACCTGGTCCTGGTTCACGTTCTTGAGAATTGGATCCAGCTGATGCTTGGTCTCGCGCTGCATCGTGAGCAGCCCGTTGCATTCCCAATGAACATCGGTAAATTCGGTGATGATATAGCCGGCGATGGAAGGATGCAATCGCATGCTGCTGATCTCATAATGCAGACTGCGCGCCATGTGCGCCTGGGCATGTTTCGCAAACTCAGCATAGGATGAAAAGACCTGCGAAAGACCCGAAGCCTCAAATCGTTGTTGAGTCCCATGTGGATACACAATCCCATTATCCCATTCGATGCCGGTCTCGAACCACCAGGGTTCCTTTCCGCGTTCCTGGATCGAATCGGGGTCAGGCAAACCCCAGTTGCCGAACTCCGAAACCAGCAGAGGCAGATCATCTCGGCGTTCCTGCTCGTAATCGTCATACCAGACGGGTGCGCGGCGTTCGGCAAAATTAGCCACCCAGGCGTCCCATTCATCGGCGTGGTCTGGCAGAACGTTGTAATGATGGAAATCTTCCAGGTCGCCGGTGACATGAGCGTTGCCGTCGCAAGCCGAGTTGTCGACGATCAAACGGCTTGGGTCAAGCGATTTTGCATGGCGGTAAAAACCTGACAGCCATTGACGGTGTTCCGGGTTGCGCGTCAGGTCTGTGCCCCAGTTCTCGTTGATCAATGTCCAGGCGAAGATGCAGGGATGATGGGCGTCGCGGTCGAGGATGCCCTGGAATGTCGCTTTGGCGCGTTCCGTCGACGATTCGGTGAGGAGCGCCCAATTGGGAATCTCGCTCCAGACCAGCAGGCCAAGACGGTCTGCCACTTCGTAATAGCGCGGGTCTTCGACTTTGATGTGGATACGCAGACAATTGAATCCCAGAGCCTTCAGCGACCGCGCCTGTCTTTCGAGCAGCTCAACGCTGGGAGGTGTGTAGATCGTTTCAGGGTAATAGCCCTGGTCCAGCACACCGCGCAGATAGATGGGTTGACTATTGAGGAAGATGCGTCCATCACGCGCTTCGATGGTGCGAAAGCCGCAGGACTTTTCCACATGATGCGTAGGACTGCCATTGACGAGCAGGGTTGCGACCACGGTGTAGAGATTTGGTGAGTCGGGACTCCACAATTCGGGTGCCTCATCGAGGCGGATAACGCCGCTTAAACCATCCAGCGTTACTGATGCAATTGTCTTTCCATCCGATTTTTTGACTTCACAAAGAATCTCATAGGATAACCGCGGCGCACTACTGAGTGAAACCTGAACGGCGATGGTCGCGTCCTGGGGCATGGTGACAAGTCGAAGGTCTGAAATATGCGCTTTAGGGCGAAACTCCAGCCAGACGCTTTGCCAGATCCCACTAAGAGGTCCATACCAGCTTTGTTTGCCATGTGGAATTTCGCTGAATGGAAAGTCAGGATAAGATATGCGATCATCGGTTGAATCCACCACCTCTACAGCTAACTCGTTCTCGCCCTTGTGCAATGCATCGATCACATCAAATTCAAAGGGCAGGTATCCGCCTTCGTGCTCGCCAATAGATTTGCCGTTTACCCAAACTTTGGCGCAATAATCCACCGCGCCAAAATGCAGGATCGCGGCGCTATTCATAGGAAGATCGGCGATTGTAAATCGGTAGCGATATGAAGCTGTACCACTGGTGGAGCGCAAATCATCGAATTGCGCCTGCCACGGACTTGGGACAATAACACGGCGCCACTCCCCTTGAGGAGTGGCGTCTACATTCTGTCGAGGCTTGAATTGAAAGTCCCAATACCCATCCAGGGTGAGTTTGTTGTTGTCGGCCATGAGATGTCGTCTCACTATCAGGCTGTACGAGTAGTGAACACGGTGAAAGAAAGCGGCGGTAGGGTGACGGTGGCCAGGCCCGCATCGATTGTCGGCACCGGAATAGATTTGGCAGTCAGTTGATCAGGTGCCTCCCAGGTATTGACCTGCTTCGGGTCTGTCCCAGCCATCTGCCAGGCGTTCTCAACCTGAACTGCCTTGCCATCCTGCCAGGTGAGATCGGTGGTCACCGAGTCGGTTTGGCTGCGGTTGACAATAAAGACCGCGCCTTGACCTGTTTCGGCATCATAACTGGCAGAGACATCCAGGGCAGGTACTGCATCGTACTGTTTCGTTTCCACGTGGGGAGCTTTCACCAATACATCCAATGCATCGCCGCGGGCGTGGTTGCTGACGAGCTTGAAGGCATAATATGAGGGATGCTTGAGCAATCCATCTGAGCGGGTATGCAGCCATGAGATGACATTGACGATCTGCGCAACACAGGCGATCTTGAGCACCTGGCTCATGCGCAGAAATACGTTCAGCCATTGTGCAACAACGAGTGCATCTTCCAGGTTATACATTTCCTCAGCCAGATGCGGTGCTTCCGTCCAGTCGCCCTGCACCGGGTCACCTTTGTACCATACCTGCCATTCATCCCACGAAAGATAGACCTGATGATTGCTATGCCGTTTCGCCTTGACATACCGCAACGTACCTTCCAAGGTATCTACGAAACGCTCGAAAGCAACCGCGCTGGCAAGATAACTGGCCGTATCATTTGTCCGATTTCCCGCGTAATAATGTATGGAGAGATAATCGATATGCTCCCAGGCAATCTCAAGGGCGGTTCGATCCCACTCCGGATAGGTCGGCATCTGGTCGTTGGAAGATCCGCAGAGGATGGTCTGGATGGTCGGATCCTGCCACTTCATCATCTTTGCTGCTTCAAGGGCCTTATTTCCATAGGCAGCCGCTTCCAAATGACCGATCTGCCATGGGCCATCCATTTCATTGCCTACACACCAGTAACGTACGTTGTGCGGATCTGTGTATCCATGTTGAATTCGCAAGTCAGACCAATAGGTGCCCGAAGCAGTATTGCAATACTCCACCAGATCCGAAGCAGACTGGATGGTGCCCGTACCCATGTTGACTCCCAGCATCGGCGCGGCATTAATGCGCTTGCAAAATTCCATGAATTCATTGGTGCCAAACTGGTTGGTCTCCACCGATTGCCAGGCAAGCTCGCGGCGGCGCGGGCGTTGATTCCTGTCACCCACTCCATCGAGCCAGTTGTAACCGCTGAGGAAGTTGCCGCCGGGATAGCGAATGACGGTATAGGCCTGGTCGCACAAGGCTTCCATGACATCCTTGCGCAGACCCTTGTCATCTGCATGAGGTGAGGCCGGATCATAGATCCCCTCATAAATACAGCGTCCCATATGTTCTGCAAATCCGCCGAATAACAATGGTGAAATGGGAGCGATGGTTCGATTTGTATCGAGAAAAATCTGTGCTTTTAAGTTGGACATAGGAGAGCCTTATCTATTGTTGTAGTGTCTATATGCAACCATACGGCAAGAGTTATCGCAGCACCCATGGTTGTTGTAGTCGAATCGACGGACTATGATGTACGATGTGGTTACTGTCCAGCCATACCAGTGGTGGTAATACCCGCAATGATGCGGCGTTGGAAGATCGCATAAAAAAGAAGGACTGGTATCGAAGCGATGAATGCGCCGGCAAAGGCCAGGCCGCGTTGTATATAACTGCCCTGCTGGATCACGACCAGGCCTACGGGCAGGGTCATCGTATTTCGTTCGCTTAGAACGATCAGCGGCCAAAACAAATCATTCCACAAGCCGAGGAATGTAAAAATGAAGAGAGCGATCATGGCGCTACTGACCAGCGGCAGACAAACCTGCCAATAGATGCGGAAGCGCGAGGCGCCGTCCACGAGGGCGGCATCCTCAAGGTCTCTTGGTATGGCATAGAAATGCTGGCGCAGCAGGAAGATCCCAATCACGGAGGCCGCGGCAGGCCACCAGATGGAATGGTAAGTATTCAAGAGCTTGAGGTCGCGCAACAATAAAAACGCAGGGATCAACGTCACCGCCACAGGGATCATCAGGCTAAAGAGCAGTAGCGAAAAGAGCAGGTTTTTGAATGGAAATTCCAGCCGGGCAAAGGCATAACCGCTCAGCGACGAGAAAAAGACCACGATCAGTGTGCCTACGGTAGCCACCAGGAGGCTATTTCCAAACCACCTCGCTATGGGAAGTGTCTTGTCTGCGAATATATGGGTGAAGTTTGAAATTGTGATTGGATGAGGGAACCAGTCGGGTGGAAATTTCAATTGATTGGCTTCCAGTGTAAGTGCCATGGAAGTCATGTAGACCAGCGGAATGATCACAGCCAAAATCAAGGGTAGAAAAACAATCCAAAGGAGAATAGAACGCCGGGTTTTGGGATGTACCCGAAACGCAGGACGTCTCCGGGGGGTCGTTTGCATATTGGAAGCCATAAGAACTCCTTTACCTAATATTCCGTGCGTCTACGCATGAAATAGAACAACATGACTGTGACAACGATCATGATCAACGCCAGAACGACAGATATCGTCGAGGCGTACCCAAAGCGGAAGTATTTCCAGGCGGTTTCATATAAATACATAACCGCTGTACGCGAATTGTTGCCAGGACCACCAGCTGTGATGATATAAGGTTGGGCAAAAACCTGCATGTGCGCAATAAATTGGGTTACCGTCACGAATAACATTGTCGGCATGATCAATGGAATTGTTATATGGATAAAAGCCTGCCAGGTGTTAGCACCATCGATCTTGGCAGCCTCATAAAGAGGTTCGGGAATATTTTGCAGCCCCGCCAGGAAGGCAAGCATTGGAAATCCAAAAGTCCACCAGACAGTCGTTATTGAAAGCGCCGGCAAAACCAGGTTTGGATCTCCCAGCCAGGAAATGCGCGGCCCATGCAGGAGAGTCGTAAAGAAATAATTGACGATCCCTAACTGGGTATCCCAAATCCGGATGCCGATGATCCCCAAAACCGACACAGAGAGGATTGCAGGCGCATAGAACAACACACGCAGAGTGTGGCTGCCAAAAAATGATTGTTTCAAAGCTGCCGCAACGAACAGGGCCAGTACCATATTAATGGCGACTGTCATTAGCATAAATTGAACAGTATTTCCAAGGCTTTCCCAAAAGATTTGATCCTTGAACAAAGCCTGGTAATTGGCGAACCCGATAAATTCTTGGGTTTTTCCCATGATCTTCCAATCAAACAGGCTGATATACAGACCACGCGCGATTGGATACAGTATGAATGCCACGAAGAATAGGTAATGTGGCAGAATAAAAAGGTAGTTTGGGAGTTGTTTTCGGATGGTCTTCCAACGCCGGGAATCATCCATGGTAGCCGAAGTGGGTGCCTGAACTGTTTCCATAGATTTAACTGTTCCTTATGTAAACATACTTTCAAAGAAGGGTCGGTGCCCCGTTTACCTGAGAGCACCGACCCCAGTTATACATGCGGACTATGGTCGAGCAACGATGGCGCGGATTTGTTCCGCACCTTTTTTGAGTTCTGCAGCTACATCAGCATCGGGACTGGCAAGAGCGTTACCAACTGCGGTTTCGTAAGCAGTCTGGATCTCGATGAAGTATTTACTAGCCATGTCGGTGCTGCCAATAGCATTGAATTCCTCGGCGGCCTTGGCAACTGACGGGTACTTCTCAGTATCGAGAGATTGCTGGACAGAAATGACGGCAGGCACCTGGCCGGAGTTAGCCCAGGCGGCGCCATTTTTCGCAAGCCAAGCCATCAAAGTTTTGGCCTTGGCCTGTCCGGCATCATCCACACCAGCTGGGATGACCATGACATGCGAGTCAAACTTCACAGCTCCTTTCCCATCGGGGGCCAGCGAGTTAAGGTACCCAACACCGGACTTCGCCCACACATCCGGATTGTCGTTCATGAAGCCCCTGGTCCATGTGCCTTCCCACATGAGGGCGAGGCGGTCGTTCTTGTAAAGATCACCAGCCCACATCTTGCCAGGGACGGCCGGGGGAACAACATAATACTTGTACATCAGGTCATGCCAGTACTGGATGGCGGCGATGGATTCAGGGCTATCCAGGATAACGGTCTTGTTGTCAGGAGCGAGCACACCACCACCAAACTGCCAGAGGGTAGACGGGACAGTATAGCGGGGCCAGGTGAACTCAAAGGCCCAGGTTTGAACATTGTCCTTGTCAAAGCCTTCATCGGTCGGGTGCTTGCCATTTACATCGGTGGTGATTTTTTGCGCCCACGGGATGAGATCGGTACCGTTCTTGGGCAGGTTATCAGGATCGAGCCCTGCTTTCTTGATGAGATCCTTGTTGTACCAGAGCATCCAGCCGTGATTGTCGAACGGAACAGCCATGGTCTGACCGTCAACTGTGATCTGATCGATCAAAGTGGGATTGTAATCTTCCTTTTTGACGCTGCCGTCTTTGTACATAAGATCTTCAAGCGGCATCATCAAACCTTGGTCGGCATACTGCTGGACTTCGGCGGCGTGGAAAATCACCATGTCAGGCGGCTGGCCAGCAGCGGTAGCCGTTGGGTATTTCTGGAAGAAGATATCCCACGGATAGCCTTCCGAGTTGATACAAACATCCGGGTTTTCTTTGGCGAACTGCTCGAGCAGGGTAGCAAAAACGGCACCATCCGTGCCGGTCAAGCCGTGCCAAAGAACCAATGGATCGTCACAGGTACCAAAGGCGTTCACGACCGGCGTAGGCACTGCTGCTGCTGCGGGCGCTTCAGTGGCAACTTCAGTTGCTGCGCCGCCCTCGGGTGCGCTGGTTGCGGCAGGGGCAGCAGAACCACAGGCACTTAGAACCATTGCCATAATCACCAACAGGCTCAGGCTCAACCACAACCTTTTCGTGCTACTTGCTATGTTCATGGTATTCTCTCCTTTTTGAAACTAGAATGGAATTTGCCAATCGTTGAAAAACGCAGGATTTCACTGCGTCACAACCAAATTCAAGCAGAACACCAAAAATCCTCACCGGCACAAATACAGGATTCGTGCAGGAGCCTATGCCGATTCTCTCTCGATAAAACGACACGGCACTTCAAAACGGCGACCCGGACCACTATATTCACCTAGTATACGCTCGAACAAGGCGTTTGCCATAAGTGAACCCATTTCACCAGGATATTGCGCAATCGTGGAAAGCCGTGGACGAACCCAAGAGGAGGCAGGGATATCATCAAAGCCAATAATGGCAATATCTTCGGGAACCCTGCAATTCATTTCTTCGGCCATTTCGAGAGCGCCGATTGCTATCGTGTCGGCAGCTGCAAATATGGCGGTTGGAGGCTCAGGCAGGTTCATCAAGGCAGTAATAGCAGTCCGTCCAAACTCAACCGACCAATCGCCTTCCACTATGTATTCAGGTGGAACTGCCAACCCGGCATCTTTCATTGCCTGTCGGAAAGCACCTTGACGGCGAACGGTGACCGGAAAATTAAGACTGGAGTGAATCATGGCGACACGCCGGTGACCTCGCTGCTCGATCAGCCACCGTGTCGCCTCATAACTGGCTTTTGTGTCATCGGCATACGTAACATCCACTTGCGGATGTTGGATATGATTACCGACCGCGCTGATCGCCATACCCGTCCGCAATATCAAATCCTGCAAATCATCATCTGTCAGGTGATAGGGAATAATAATTGCGCCATCCACTGGACGGCGCAGAAGTGACTCGCAAAACAAGTTTTCCTTGTCGCGCAAATGATCGGAATTGGCAATCATAACGCTGTAGTGATGGAGGGATGCTACATCTTGAACGGCACGTATCATCGGGTGATAAAAAGGATTGCTGATGTCAGCAATCAGCATTCCGATCATATGACTTTTCTTTCCCCGCAAACTACGCGCATACTGGTTTGGGTGATACCCTAGCTCTTTCACAACTGCCAGGACTTTTTCTCGTGTTTCTTCACTGATCAGCACCTTGGAGGTGGATGTTGCTGGGCTCAAAATGCGGGAAACTGTGCTCTGTGAAACGTTCGCCGCTCGAGCCACATCTCGCATGGTTACTGTTGTAGATTGCTTTTTCTTGGATAAATGAGTCATCGTATATGCTATAATTTATGCAATCGTATGCGGTAATACGTATGATAGCATACGAGTGCATCAAAGTCAATATGTTGCGGTTAAAAGATAGAATTTTGAGGGTAAATTATGGAAAACGTAAAACGCCAACTCGAGCCAGTCCCCCACACAGATGTTCAATTTAAAGATCAATTTTGGGCACCCCGGTTGGAAACCAATCATATGGTGACCATCCCGCACATCTATCGCCAATGTGTAGAGACAGATCGAGTTAGCGCCTTTGACTTAAATTTTTACCGCCCCCTTCCGGCACCGATCGTT
>Ga0111538_10014670_pt1 | contig 10326 bp, 7 predicted proteins | sample SoiMethybrSBSTD1_FD_79669 | JGI IMG/M metagenome (GOLD analysis project Ga0111538, IMG submission 79669) | Bulk soil microbial communities from a Populus tree surrounding site in Tennessee, USA - Soil MetaG P. TD hybrid SBSTD1 (version 2)... | ecosystem: Environmental > Terrestrial > Soil > Tree... | reverse complement strand
GCGGACGAGACGGCGGACCGTGGTGTCGCCGGCACGCAGCAGCTTTCCCGCTTCGGCGACCGTCGTCACGGCCGGCGTCGGGCCGCCGTCCGTGGACGCGCCCGCGATGCCGGGCGGCAGGTCGTCGGCGAGGAGCTCGACGTCGGGTCCGAGGCCGGCGAGAAGCTCGATCGGGGAGAGTGGTATCGGCGGCCCCACGGGCATCTTCCGCTTGCGCGCGCGCGCCTTGGAGCCAGTCCGCGATCCCTTCCGTCCCATCCCCGACCTCCCTCTCCACCGCGAAGTCTGTGCGGCGCGGGTATCACGCTGGCGCACCGTGGTCCAGCGGAGGCGCAGCGCTGCGCGTCTCTGGCACTCCCGTCCACCCGGTTCCCCTTGCAGGACGCTGTTTCGACGCGTGGCATGAGCCTTGCCTCCCGCGGCCGGCGTGGCGATGCAGCGGCACACCCGAGGGGCGATCCTCGCCTTCGCGGCGATGCTGCTCGCGGGTGGCACGGCACATGCGCAGCTGTCCGTCGCCTGCCGGCTGGTGCACTGCGACGACAACGATCCGTGCACCGTCGACAGGTGCCGTGGTGTCGGCATCTGCGTCTTCGAGCCCGTGCGCTGCGACGACGACAACGAGTGCACCGTCGACCGCTGCGATGCGACGGGCACCTGCCAGCACAGCGACGGCGGCTGCGACGACCTGAATCCCTGCACCACCGACGCCTGCAGTGCCGGCACCTGTGTGAACACCGCCCTCGACAGCGGCTCGTGCCCCGACGACGGCTACGCGTGCACCGACGACGCCTGCGCGGCGGGCAGCTGCGTGCACGTCCCGATCGACAGCCGCTGTCTCGCGCCGGGCGTCTGTGCGAGCAGGTCGTGCGCGCCGCAGTCGGCCGAGGCCGACGCGGCCGGCTGCCTTCCGGGCACGCCGCTCCCCGAGGGCGCGGAGTGCGCCGAGGACGGCGAGCCGTGCAGCAACGACGTCTGCCGCGGCAACGACTGCGTGCACGAGTTCGTGCCCGACGTGGCCACGTGCGACCCGGTGACGAAGGCCTTCCGCCTCGCGCTCGTGCTCGTGACGCACGCCCGGGACCTGGCCGCGAACCTGAACGCGCTGCAGGCGAGCGAGGGCCGCTCGGCCGCGCACACCCTCGACCGGATCGCGGAGCTGGGGGTGGGGCTCGGCGACGTCGCGCGCACGCTCGCCGGCAAATCGCCGCTGCTCACGGTGGCACGCGACGACGGCAGCTTCCGGCGCACGACGGCACAGATGCGGGCGATCGCCGCCTCCGGGCAGCTCGCCGGCGTCCCCCGCGCCGTGCGCGAGGTGCTGGTGACGATCCGCCGCTTCGCGCCCGCGTCGAACCTCTCGCTCTTCGCGGGCACGCTCGAGAAGGCGCGGGTGCTCCGCCGCGGCGTCCGCCGCCTAAAGGTAGAGCTGCGCCGCCTCCAGCGGGTGCAGCAGATTTTTGCACCCTAAGGGGGACTCTGTCCCCCTTCTCCACGCGGCAAAGCCGCGTGGAGCCTCTTCCCCCGGCTCGCTGCGCTCGGCCGCGCGCTTCGCGCGCGGAGATCGTAGTCTCCTCGGCAGGAGCCCGATGGCGCAAGCGGCACGGCGTGTGGTCACGGCAGGCCATCATTTTCCGTGGAAGATGGCGTAGGCCGCGTCAGACGCTTGGCGTCGGTGCGCTGCATCGAAACGTCGCACGGCTTTTTTCAGAGACCGGAAGCCTCCTACAATCTCGGGATCGAGAGGAGGTTCGTGATGCGCGTACGAACGCTGACCGTCGCTTGGCTGCTCTCCCTACTCGGCCCCGCCGCCGCCCTCGCGGGCAATCCGTGCATCGGGGAGGCACGGCAGCAGGCGCTGGAGTGTGTCACCCAGTGCCGCGAGGATCTCCAGATCGCCAGGGACGGCTGCCTCAACCGCGACCACGAATGCGTCGAGCTGTGCCGCGCGGAGCGCGGCGTGTGCGTGGAAGCGACGGGGCTCGAGGCTGCACTCGATCAGTGCAACGACGTGGTGCGCGCGGCCAAGCAGACCTGCCGCTCGCAGAACTTGCCCTCGCTGGCCCTCGATCAGTGCATCGATCAGGCGCAGGTCGTCGGCTTCCAGTGCCGGGACGCCGCCCGCGAGGCGGCCCGTCCCGCGCTCGAAGCCTGCCAGGAGGCGTTCGCCGGCTGCGCGCGCGCGTGTCCGCCGGCGGATCCCGCCGGCGAGGTCGTGAACCCGCGGCAGTGCCGCCGCGACGCCAAGACGGCACACAAGGCCTGCAAGGCGACGTGCCGCGAGGGCCTCCAGTTCCAGAAGGACGCGTGCCGGAACCGCGACCACGACTGCGTCGAGCAGTGCCGCACCGAGCGCGACGTCTGCCGTGAGCCGGTGGAGACCGATCTCGAGTCGCGCGCGACGCAGTGCCGTACCGATCGTGATGCCGCGGTCCAGAACTGCCGTGCGCTCTTCGCGGACGGCACGGCCGAGCAGGATCAGTGCATCGACAACGCCCAGGTCGCCGCGTTCCAGTGCGGCGACGCGGCTCGCGAGGCGGTCCGTCCCGGCTTCGTCGCCTGCAGCGACGGCTTCAGGACGTGCGCGGAGGCGTGCCCGCCCGTTACTCCCTGAAGAACCCCCGTACCGGAATGGCGGCCTCCCGGTGATCCCGGGAGGCCGCCGTTGCATCTATCTTCGCTGGTCCCGCGCCACGTCCGCCGAGTCCGAGCCTTCGAAGTACTGCCACGGAAGCGGCGGGTCGAGAACCGGCTCGTAGTCGTCCGGAACCTCGATCGGCGCGGTCACGAACTCGTACACACCGACCAGCTCGCGCACCGGAATCATCCCGATGCCTTTCGCGAAGCCGATGGTGAGGCCCGACGCCAGGCCGTCGTCACGCGTCTCGGCGTAGATGTTGCCGGGAAACTCGAGGAACCCGGTGATCATCTCCATGAGACCGCGGCCCGCCTTTGCCCCTGCCGTCTCTCTGGTGAGCGCCGAGTCATCGCGGTGCGTGTCGGCGAGCGCCAGCGGCGCGAGGGCCAAAACGAACGCCAGTGCGAGACATGTACGTTTCATCGTTCCCTCCTGCGGGCCGTTCGATCCAAGCCACGTGCCAGCTCCGAATTTCCGGGCCATTTCGGGTGTCGGAGTGCGGGCGCGCGCGACGGACGAACGCGGCGTCGTGTAAAGTGTAGGGCGCGACATCGCAATTGACTGGCGCATGGCGTGCCCCTAAAAAGGCGCGCCAACGATGGTGGACGTCTCCGTCGTCATCCCGTCGTACAACTGCGGCGCCTGGCTCGCCGAGAGCCTCGACAGCATGCTCGCGCAGGCGGACGAGACGGTCGAGGTGATCGTGATCGACGACGGCTCGACCGACGACACGCGCCAGGTGCTCGCGGGCTATCGCGATCGCGTCACCGTCGTCCAGGGCGACCATCGCGGGCTCGCGGCGGCGCGGAACCTCGGCCTCTCGCGCGCGCGCGGTGCCTGGATCGCCTTTCATGATGCCGACGACGTCGCGCTTCCGCGGCGCCTCCCCTTTCAGCGCGCGTTCCTCGCCGCGCATCCGGACGTCGACGCGATCTTCTGCAACGGCGAGCGGATGGACGATCCCGCACGGCGCATGGTGCCGGCGGACATCGTGCGCGACGTGGCGGGTCGCGCGCTGACCGTGTCACATCTCTTCGCCGGTTACCCCGTCTACTTCCAGGGCGCGCTCGTCGCGCGCGCGGCGTTCGACCGCGCCGGCCCCTTCGACGAGACCTTCCGGGTCCAGCCCGAGATCGAGTACGGCTATCGCTTCTTCCCGCGCTGCCGCGCGATGTTCGTCGACGAGGTGGTCTTCCGCTACCGCTGGCACACGACCAACACCAGCCGCGACCTCCTCGGCACGCGCGTGGACATCGCGCGCACGCTCGAGGACGTGCTCGTCCGCGATCCGCATCTGGTCGACGAGATCGGCGGCCAGCGCTTCCGCGCGCGGCTCGCGCGCCACCATTTCCGCATCGCGTGCTCGCGCCTGAAGCAGGGCGACGCGGCCGGCGCCGGGGTCGAGGCCAGGCGCGCCGCGGCCCTGTACCCGCTGCATCCGCGGTATCAGCTCCTGCGGATGCGGTGCGCGCTCAGCCAGTAGGGTCTCGGCCCCGGACATCGCTGGCCCGTCTCTTGAATGGTGCAGCAGAGGCACCATGTCTCCGGCATCCCTGTATCTCCTCCTCTGGACCCTCGGCTGCGCCGCCGGATTCGTCTCCGCCGTCGTCGTCCTTCACCGCCGCCACGCGCTCACGGCCGCGAGCGCCGGCGCGGTCGCCCTCGCGTGGCTCTTCCTCTTCATCGGGTCCAAGTGGCACTCGCGCCTCGAGCACCTTCCCTGGACGCAGGCGCTTCTCGTCACTCCCGCAGAGCTTTTCGCGCCCGGCCGCAGGCTTCCGCTCGGCCTCCTGACGAGCGGCGCTGCCGCCGTGCTCGCGTGCCTCGTCCTCCGCCTTCCCTGGCGCGACGTCGGGGACGCGCTCGCCGTCTTCTGGTCGGTGCTGATTCCCATCGGCCGCGTCGGGTGCATGCTCTACGGCTGCTGCCTCGGCACCGTCTGCCCACCGTGGCTCCGGCCCATCGGCTGGCGCTACGGTCCGGGAACCGAAGCGTTTCACCTGCAACTCGCCGCGGGCATCATTTCGCCTGCGAGCACGCTGTCGCTGCCGGTGCATCCGCTGCCGCTCTACTTCGCGCTCGCCTCGCTCGGCACGCTGGCCGTGCTCGTCTGGCTCCTCCGGCGCGCGGCGCCGCCGGGGATGCTCCTTCTCACCTTCTGCCTTCTCCGGCCGGCGACGAAGCTCGCGCTCGAGCCGCTCCGAGCCGAGCCGGCGCTCCCCTGGCTCATGATCGGCATCCCGGCCATCACGCTCGCTGTCGCGATCGCGGTTGCAGTGCCACTCCTGCTCCGCCGCGTCCGCATCGCGCGCGGGCGTCGCCTCGCGGCGGCGACGTTGCTGCCGCTCGTCCTCCTCGCGCTCACTGCGCGGCTCGCACACTCCGGGGAGCCGCCGTGGACGACATCGCTCCAGAAGTACGCCCAGAATCCGCTCCGAAACCGCCGCCTGCTGCGACGGCTCGAGCGCGAGGGGCGCGACCATTCCCCCGTCGTGCTCCTCGCGCTCGCCGATGCCCGCCTGCGCTCCGGGAGCTTCGCAGCCGCCGAGCGGCTGTTCGCGCGCGCCTCCACCGCGACCGCGGAGGAGTCGCTCGCGACGTGGGCCGTGCTCGGGCGCGCCTGGGCGGGCCTTCTCGCCGGAGACACGCCCGAGGTCGGCGACGCCGGCACGAGCCCGGTCGCCGTCATCATGCAGGGCCTCGCCCAGCAACGGTCCGACGAGGCGGAGCGCATCTTCGCGCGCGTCACGGGCGACGGTCGCGCGTCGTCCGGCCTTCGAGCGGCGGCCCAGCTCGCGCTGGCCTATGCGCGCTACTGGGCACGCGAGGACGACGCCGGGACGATCGCCGGGTTCGACGACGCGGTGGCCCTGGCCGACGGGAGGCTCGTCGACGACGCGCGCTACGGCGCCGCGCGTGCCCGGCTCCGCGCGGGCGACCCGAGTGCGACGCCGATTCTTCACGACCTCGCGACCTGGCACACGAACGGCCGCCCCGGACCCACGTCACCCGCGCTCGTGGCCCTCGAGCGGGAGGCCCTTCTCCGCGCGGGCTTCGTCCGCTATCGGCGCGGCGCCGTCCGCACTCCCGAGGATCAGCTCCACGTCATGCTCGACGGCGACGGCGCCGCCCTCGCGCGCGCGGCGCTCCGCGAGCTCGGCGAATCCGTCCCCGAGCCGCGCCCTGCCCCGCGACCGCGCGCGCGGCGAGAGCCGGCACCCGAGCGGCCGGCTTCGCCCGTCGTACACGTACCGATCCGGACGCACGCGTCTCAGCGAAGCCATCCGTCCCTAGACACCATTTCGGCGTGGCTCCGGCGCGTGCTCGTGGGCGCCGCCGTCCTGGCCGCGCTGCTCATCGCGCACACCTGGTGGTGGGATCGCTGCATCCCCCGTGGAGGCCGCCATGGACCCCGTACCTGACCGCGTCCGCATCACTGGCGTCGGCGCAGAGCTGCCTCCCGACGTCGTGACGACCGCCGAGATCGAGCGACGCATCGGGCTCGCACAGGCGGGGCTCGGTAGCGGCTGGCTCGAGCGCGTCACCGGCGTGCGCGAGCGACGCTGGGCCTCCCCCGAGACCATGCCGAGCGCGCTCGCCGCCGCCGCCGGCCGGCGGGCGCTCGCCTACGCGGGACTCGACGCCCTCGCGATCGACACGCTCCTCTATACGGGCATCACCCGTGACTTCATCGAGCCGGGCACGTCGAACGTCGTGCAGGAGGCGCTCGGAGCCCGCAACGCCCGCGTCTTCGACCTGACGAACGGCTGCAACGGCCTGATCGACGGCCTAGACGTGGCCGCCTCGCTCATCCGCGCCGGCCGCGCGCAGCGTGTGCTCGTCGCCACCGGCGAGCACGCGTCCATCTCGATCAACTGGGGCGCGCGGACGACGGAGGACTTCCTCCGCTCCGCCGCGGGGTTCGTCGTCGGGGACGGCGGCGGCGCGCTCGTCGTGGAGGCGAGCGATGACCCCGCGCGCGGGCTCCGCGCCTGGCAGCAGCGGAGCGATGGGCGCCACTGGCGACACGCCATCGGCGGCCGTTTCCGTCCCACCACCGAGGCGTGCGACGCCTGCGGCAGCCCGCTCGACGTCCGCTTCCTCTGCGACGGGCGCGCGCTGATCACGGCCATCCTCGAAGTGATGCCGCGGGTGATGGACGCGGTCCTCGCCAAGACGGGCTGGAGCTACGGCGACCTCGACCTCGTCTTCTGCCATGAGGCCTCACGGCGCTTCATCGACACGGGCGTCGCGCTGGTCGGCAATCCGGGGAGCCTCGAGCGGAAGATCTGGAGCACCGTCGGGCGCTTCGGCAACACCAGCACGGTGAGCCTGCCGCTCGCCATGAGCGAGGCGCTCGCCGCGGGAGCGCTCGTCCCGGGCGCGAAGGTGATGCTCCTCGGCGCGTCGTCGGGCATCAGCGTCGCGGCGGCCACCCTGGTCTGGTAGCGCCATGCCGGCGCGCGGCCCGAGCCCGCTCGTGGCGGTCGTCCTGGCAGGCGCGTTCACCGGCGTCGGCGACTCGCTGCTCACGCTGGCCGCGAGCCCTGACCCGGGACTGCTCGCATACCGGCTCTCCTACGTCTTCGGTCCGGTGCTCCTCGCGCTCGTCTGGGCCGGACCGACGGGCGCCGTCGCCGCCGAGGTGGCGCGGTGGCGTGGCGGGAGCGTCCACACGATGGCCGGGACCGCGGCAGGAACGATCCTCGCCGTCTGGGTGGCGAGCCTGCTCGTCGACGGCCGGCACGCCGGGCAGGCGCTTCCGTCGCTGGCCGTGCTGGCGTTCGGGCTCGCGCTCGCCGCGGTCGCCCTCGCGCGCCTCGCCGTCGACGTCTCGTCCTGGTTCGCCGCCCGCTCCGCCCGCGCACGGCACCTGCTCGCGGCGGCGGCCGGGCTCGTCCTCTTCGGCGGTGTCCTGGCCGGGACGCCCCGCGGCGCGAGCAGCCTCCGCGGGGGTACCGGCCCGTGCGCATCGTCGACCCCGGGGGCAGGCGTGTCCGGCGTCGTCCTCGTCACGGTCGACGCGCTCCGCGCCGACGACGCGCGCACCATGCGCTCCTATCGACGGCTCGCCGCGGTCGGGCGCGAGTTCCGCCAGCACGTCACGACGTCGCCGTGGACGCTGCCGTCGATGGCCTCGCTGCTCACCGGACGCGTGCCCGCGGAGCACGGCGCCGGACGGAGCCTCTCCTCGCGCTCCCTCGTCCAGCGGACGGCGCTCCGCGCCGACGTCGAGACGCTCGCCGGCACGCTCGGCGCACACGGCTGGGCCACGCACGCGGTCGCGACCAATCCATACCTCACCGCGCGCTACGGCATCGATCGCGGCTTCTGCACGTTCGAGAACGTGAGCATGGAGGGCGAGGCGCTGCGCGCGCTCGGCACGACGACGCAGCTCCGCGTCGCCCGCGCGCTCGCCGGCACATGGCTGCCCTCGGACCGCGCCCCCGAGGTCCGTGCGCGCGCCGAGCGCTGGCTCGACGCGCACGCCGGCACGCCGTTCTTTCTCTGGCTCCACTTCCTCGACCCTCACGCGCCGTACGGAGATCGTGCCGGCTCGCCCACGAGCCTGGTGCTGGATCTCATGGCCTTCCAGGGACGGGGAGCGACGGGCGTGCCGTTCCGCGGCGTCGCGCTGACGCGCGCGGGCGAGTACCGGCCCGGTCCCGCCGAGCGGCGCCGGATCCGCGCGCTCTATCGCGAGGACGTGGCGACGACCGACCACGAGATCACGGTCTTCCTCGACTTCCTGGCCGCGCGCGGGCTGGCGGAGCGGACCGCCGTCGTCCTCACCGCGGACCACGGCGAGGAGTTCTGGGATCACGGCGGGCTCGAGCACGGAAGGACGCTCTACGAGGAGGTCCTCCGCGTCCCGCTCGTGGTCGCGGCGCCGGGTCACGCCCCCGCGTCGGTCGGCGAGCTGACCACGGTCCTGGACGTCGCCCCGACCATCCTCCGCCTCGCGCGCGTCCGCTCGACGCTTCCGGGACGTGATCTCCTCGCCGAGGCCGCCCCGCCCCCCGCCGCGCTCCCGATCGGCGACACGCTCTTCGGCGAGGAGTGGAGCGGTATCCGGACCGCCGATTGGAAGTCCATGCGCAGCGAGCACGGCGAGGAGCGCCTGTTCGATCTCCGGCGCGATCCGGACGAGCGCCGGAATCTGGCCGCGTTGAACCTTTACTCGGAGGAGCGACCGGCGCTAGCAGGTCGCTGAAAGATGCCTTCGGCGGCTTTCAGCGAGGCCTGCTATCCGGAAAAACGTAGCAGGGTTCGCTGAGAAACTGCGCATTGCGCAGTTTCTCAGCGCCCTGCTAGAGACGTGCATGAGCATCGATCTGGCGCGCGCATCGCTCGTGGAGCTGACGGACGCCCTCCGGGCACGGCGGGTCTCCGCCACCGAGGTGATGGAGGCCGTCCTCCGCCGCATCGACGCGACGCACGCCGACCTGAACGCCGTCGTCGCGCGCCGCGAGCGTGACGCGCTCCTGGCCGACGCGCGCGCCGCCGACGCGCGCCTCGCGCGTGGCGAGGGCCGGCCGCTCGAGGGCGTGCCCCTCGGCGTGAAGGATCTCGAGGACGTGGCCGGCATGGTGACCTCGGAGGGATCCGTCCCGTTCCGCGATCATGTCGCGGAAGGGGACTCGGTGCAGGTCGAGCGCCTGCGGCGCGCGGGCGCCATCGTCGTCGGCAAGACGAACACCCCCGAGTTCGGCTACACCGCCATCACCAAGAACCTCGTGTACGGCGTGACGCGCTCGCCGTGGGACCTCGAGCGCACGCCGGGCGGATCGAGCGGCGGCTCGGCGGCCGCGCTCGCCGGCGGCGTCCTGCCGCTCGTCACCGCCAGCGACGGCGGCGGCTCGATCCGCATCCCCGCGAGCTTCACCGGTGCCTTCGGCCTGAAGACGTCGTTCGGGCGCATACCCCGCGGGCCGTTCCCGTACTGGGAGTATGGCGACACCTCGGTCTACGGGCCGCTCACGAAAACCGTCGAGGACGCGGCGCTGGTGCTGGATCAGGTCGCCGGCCCGTCCCCGCACGACCCGAACAGCCTCCCGCATCCGGGCCTCTCCTACGTGGCGGCGCTCCGGGAGACGCTGCCGACGGACCTGGTCATCGGCTGGTCGCCCGACCTCGGCTACGCCGTCGTGCAGTCCGACGTCGCGGCGGCGGTGGAGGATGGGCTCCGCGTCTTCGAGCACCGTGGCCATCGCATCGAGCGCATCAGCGCCGGGCCGCCGCAGCTCGCACGGGAGTGGGGGCGCCTCGGCTCCTTCGAGATCGCATCACGAATCCACGCGTTGCTGCCCGAGCGCGCGGCGGACTTCGGACGCACGTTTCTCGCGGGCGTCGAGGCATCGTCCACGATCACGGCGGAGCAGTGGGCGGCCCAGGCGAGCCTGCGCGCGCAGGTGAACGCCTGGTGCGCGGACGTGTTCGGGCGGGTCGACCTCCTCATCACGCCGACGGTGCCGTACGATCCGCCGCCGGCGGGCGGCCCGTTCCCGGCCGAGACCGAGGGCCGGCGCCAGGTGCCGGCCGGGGTCGCGGCGTTCACGATCCCGTTCAACCTCTCCTGGCACCCGGCGGCGACGGTCCGGGTGGGACGCTCGCGGGCGGGGCTGCCGATCGGCATGCAGATCGTCGGCCCCCGCCACCGCGACGACCTCGTCCTGCGCGCGGCGCGC
>Ga0111538_10014668_pt1 | contig 10327 bp, 10 predicted proteins | sample SoiMethybrSBSTD1_FD_79669 | JGI IMG/M metagenome (GOLD analysis project Ga0111538, IMG submission 79669) | Bulk soil microbial communities from a Populus tree surrounding site in Tennessee, USA - Soil MetaG P. TD hybrid SBSTD1 (version 2)... | ecosystem: Environmental > Terrestrial > Soil >... | reverse complement strand
GGGCGATGTCTGGTGCGTGGATGACATCTTCGCCATGCTCGAACTGACCGGCGTGCACGCGGTGGCGGTGGCGCGCGGCTGCATCGGCAACCCGTGGATCTTTCGCCAAGCGCGGCAGTTGATGAACGGCGGCCGCCCCACATCGCCTTCGCTCGCCGAACAGCGGTCAGCCCTTCTCGAGCACATCGATCTCTCGCTGGCGCTGCATGGCGAGCACAAGGCCTCGCGCATGATGCGCAAGTTCGGCATCAAGTTCAGCGCCCATCATCCAGACGGCGAAGAGGTGAAGCGAGAGTTCATCGAGGCGCGCACGATCGCGGAATGGATGGCGGTCATCGATCGCGGGTATCCGGTCGATCCTCGCGTAGGGTGGGCATCGCCCACCGCGGCCACAGTCGACGCGTAATGCGTGGAGTCGTCCGAAATGTTTCGAGGGCATATCGCGGTGGGCGATGCCCACCCTACGGGTAATAATGCCCGCATGCACACCGAATTCATCGAGTACGCGCACGAGGGCGTGACGTGCGAGGGTTACCTCGCCTACGACGCGACGCTCAAGGGCCGCCGGCCGGCGGTCGTTGTCTGTCACGCGTGGGCGGGCCAGGATGAGTTCGCCCGCGGCAAGGCCAACAAGCTCGCCGAACTCGGCTACGTCGGCTTCGCGCTCGACATGTACGGCAAGGGCAGGCGCGGCTCGAACAACGATGAGAACTCGAAACTGATGAGCCCGTTCGTCCACGATCGAGCGCTGCTCGAACGCCGCGCGAATGCGGCTGTCAGCGAAGTCCGCAAACACCTGATGGTGGATGCGAAACAGATTGGAGCCATCGGATTCTGCTTCGGCGGCATGTGCGCGCTCGATTTGGCCCGCAGCGGCGCTGAAGGATTGAGAGGCGTGTGCGCGTTCCATGCCCTGTTGGGCGCGCCGCCTTCACGCAAGGCCAAGAAAATCACCGCCAAGGTCATCGCCAATCATGGCTACGACGATCCCATGGCCACACCGGAGCACATGAAGACGTTCTGCGACGAGATGACGCAGGCGGGGGCCGACTGGCAACTGCATGCCTTCGGCCACTGCGTACACGCGTTCACCAATCCTGTGGCCGCGGACAAGAGTCATGGCCTGCATTACAACGCCGATGCGGACCAGCGCTCGTGGATCATCATGAAGAACCTCTTCGAGGAAGTGTTCGGGTGATCATGGCACGTTGTGCCACGCGCGGCCGTCGCGGGCCATCAGTTCATCAGCCGCCTTCGGCCCCCATGAACCCGGTGCATAGTTGGCATGAATGCTCCGGCGAAGCGACGCCGACTCGGGGCCGAGGAACGGCATCACCGCGTTCCATGCGTTCTCGACTTCGAGTCGATGCTTGTACAGCGTCTGGTCGCCGCGCATGGCGTCGATGATGAGCGGGCCATAGGCCTCCACCGGCTCGCCGCCGAAACGTTCAACGTAGTCGAAATCCATCTCCACGGAGTCGATGTTCATGCCCTGTCCCGGGACCTTGCCTTCGAAGCGCAGCCGCACGCCCTCGTTGGGCGCGATCTCGATCACGACCTGATTGGCGGGCCGCCCGCCGGTTGCCTTCGCGTTCGAGCCAACGGCGGTGAAGAGATTCGCCGGCGGCTGCTTGAACTGGACCACGATTTCGGTCTTCTTGGTCGCCAGGCGCTTGCCGGTGCGCAGGTAGAAGGGCGTGCCGGCCCAGCGCCAGTTGTCAAAATGCAGTTTCACCGCTGCGTACGTCTCGATGCGCGAGCCCTTCCGCACCTTCGGATTGCGGTGGTACGCAATTTCGCTGGCATCGCCTGCGTACTGGCCCAATGCCGCGAACTCGTGCAACCGGTCGCGCGGCGTGGGCTTGATCGCCTCGATGACCTTGATCTTCTCGTGGCGGATGTTGTCCGCGACGATCGCGGTGGGCGGCTCCATCGCCACCAGGGCCAGCACCTGCAGCAGGTGGCTCTGGATCATGTCGCGGATCGCGCCCGCCTCGTCGTAGAAATCGGCGCGATCGCCCACGCCCACCGTCTCCAGCGCCGAGATCTGCACATGATCGATGTACTGGCCGTTCCACAGCGGCTCGAAGATGGTGTTGGCGAAGCGCAGCACCAGCAGGTTCTGCACGAGTTCCTTCCCCAGGTAGTGATCGATGCGGTAGATCGCTTCTTCCTCGAAGGCGCGTCCCAGCGCGCGGTTGAGCGAGGCCGCGGACTCGGCGTCGTGGCCAAAGGGCTTCTCGACGATGATCCGCTCCCAGGGCATGGCCCTGGCATGAAGGCTGCACCATCGCTTGCCTTCGGTCACCAGCCCGGAGGATTCGATGCATCCGATGATCGGCTCGTAGAGCTTGGGCGCGACGGAGAGATAGAACAGGATGTTGCAGGGGATCTTGAACTGCTGGGCCAGCGATTCAATGCACGCCTGCAGCCCCACGTAGGTTTCCTGCTCGGCGGCATCGCCTGCGAAGTAGTGAACGCGCTTGCTGAACTCGCGCCATCCGGTGGCGTTGAATCCCTTGGCATGCTCGCGGGCCCATGGTGTGAGCTTGTCGCGCCATTGGGCATCAGTCATGGGCGAACGGGCCACGCCGAGGATGCAGCTTCCGCCGGGCAGCGCGCCGGCCTGGGCCATTTCATACAGGGCCGGGATCAGCTTGCGCGAGGTCAAGTCGCCGGAAGCGCCGAAGATGACGATGATGCAGGGATCGGGTTTGGCGGCCATGTGCGGAGGCATGATGACGCAACGACCATACCGCGGCAAACGCACGGACGACCATGCCCGCAGCCCGAACTCTCGCCAAACTCAGCCCGGATTCGCAACAACATCCCCGTTTCGTACGTCTAACTCTTCGGGAGTTCGATCGTTGTATTCCTGAGGCCGAATCCTCATGATGCCCGACTCGCCCGGCGAACTCGATCTGCTCCGCGCCTACCTGCGCGAACGCGATGTCACGTGCCCGGCGTGCAAGCACAATCTGCGCGGCGCCGCGGGCTTCGCCTGTCCGGAATGCGGCGCGCGGCTGGATCTGCGCGTGACCACAATGGATATGCCGCACACGTGGTGGATCATCACCATGCTGGCATTCGCGTTGCCGCTGGGCCTGTTCGGAGCGCTCGCCGGTGCGGGCACGTGGAGTCTGGCGCACGGCTGGATGTCGGGGCCGGACGGCTGGCTCCTGGGCGGCTGCTGGGGCGTGACGCTGCTGTGCGTCATCAACCTGCTGCTGCTGGCGCGCCGCCGCACGCGCTTCATCCAGAAGCCGGCATTGCGTCAGCGCGTGCTGGGCATCGCGCTCTGGATTCTTCTCCCGGCACTTTCGTGGGCGATGATCTACCTGATGACGCGCTCGCCGTATGACTGGCCGTGGACGCTACTGACCGGGGAGCCGATGCCGTGACCATCAGCCTCAGTCAACTTCGAATCGCCTCGCCGTGCACGATGTCGTGGGACGACATGGCCGGCGATGACCGCTCGCGCTACTGCGAGCAGTGCCATCTGCATGTGTACAACCTCGCGGCGATGACGCAGGCCCAGGCCGAGGCGCTGATCACCGAGAAGGAAGGCCGGTTGTGCGCGCGGCTGTATCAGCGAGCCGATGGCATGGTGATCGCGCGCGATTGCCCGGTCGGCCTGGCGCGGTGCCGCCGCGCCACGAGATGGATGATTGCGCGCATTGCTGCTGCGCTGGCCCTTGCATGCAGCGGCGCAGCGTGGGCGATCGGGTATGCCAATCCGCATCGCGAGCAATGCAAACTGCGCGGCGCGCAGCCGATGACGACGCTGTCGCGCTGGCTGAACGCGCCTCCGCCGCCACCGCCTCCGCCAACGATCATCATGGGCAGGATCAGCATCCGGTCGATGAATCCACCGGTCGATTCAACGGCGGATTCCAGCACTTCGCCGCCGATCGTTGTCGGCAACGGATTAGGGAGCCGCCGCGCCCTGTACGATTGAGCAGGTTCTCCATGGTCATCCGACTGCAGCAAATTCGCATCGCTTCGCCGTGCACCGTGTCATGGGATGACATGAGTGGCGATGACCGCTCGCGCTTCTGCAGCGACTGCCGACTCAACGTCTACAACTTCGCCGCGATGACACAGGCTGAGGCCGAACAGTTGATCGCCGAGAAGGAAGGTCGCGTATGCCTGCGGCTGTACACGCGAGCCGACGGTACGGTGATCACGCGCGACTGCCCGGTCGGGCTGGCGGTCATTCGCCGCCGCGCTGCGTGGATGATTGGCCGCGTGGCGGCAGGTTTCGTCCTTGTCGCGACAGGCTTCGCGTGGGCTGTTGACTTCGCCAATCCTTGTCGTGAGCGGCGTTCGCTCGAATCAAGCCAGCCGTTCGCGGCTCTGTCGCGCTGGCTGCATGAACCACAGCAGATGCAGGTGACGATGGGCGCGGTCCTGTTGCCGCCGCCCCCGCCGACCGGCGCACTCTCGCCATCTCCTGCGCCATGAACATCAGCCTCAGCCAACTTCGCATCGCTTCGCCGTGCACCGTGTCATGGGACAGCATGACCGGCGATGATCGCTCGCGCTTCTGCGGCCAGTGCAAGTTGAACGTGTACAACATCTCGGTCATGACGCAGAGCGAGGCCGAGCGCCTGATCGCCGAGAAGGAAGGCCGCGTGTGCGTGCGCATGTACCAGCGGGCCGACGGCACCGTGCTGACGCGCGATTGTCCGATCGGCTTGGCGGCCGTGCGGAAGCGCGTGGCGTGGACGATCAGCAAGATTGCTGCGGGCATCGTGCTCCTCGTGGGCGGCCTCGCGTGGGCGGTCGATTACGCCAACCCGTACCGCGAGCGCGCGGCTCTGAGCCAAAGCCAGCCTTTCGGCGCGCTGTCGCGCTGGCTCAATGAGCCGGTTCTTCAGCGGGGCCAGTGGCTCGCCGGCGACATCTGCCCGCCGCCCATGCCGACCGCGCTACCAGCGCCCGTGAATTCCGGTGATGCGGCTGCAAACTCCGGTTGAGTCACAGTTGGGGTGAGACGGGGCCTGCAGAGGCTCGTCCTTGTCAGCGAAGACACAGCTCGATTTCAAGCAAAATCACAAATAGATGCTTGCGGAGACTCGACGCCTGCCCACGTGCAACCGAGGCTCGATGGCGATGCGATTACGCTGGCACCGCGCTCAACAGGCGCTGCGTGTACTCGTGCCGTGGCGAGCCGATGACCTGCTCGCGCGGGCCCTGCTCCACGATGCGGCCGTCCTTCATCACGGCCAGCGCATCGCACATGTGGTCGATCACGGCCATGTCGTGGCTGATGAACAGGTACGAAAGGCCGAAATCGCGCTGCAGGTCCTTGAGCAGGTTCAGGATCGCCGCCTGGATCGAGACGTCCAGGGCTGACGTCGGCTCGTCGCAGATGATCAGCTTCGGCTTGAGGGCGAGGGCCCGGGCGATGCCGATGCGCTGCCGCTGGCCGCCGGAGAACTCGTGCGGGTAGCGCCGCACGGCGTCGGCGGGCAGGCCGCAGCGATCGAGCAGCGCCTCCACCTCGCGCGCCAACGATTCGCCTTTCGCCATGCCGTGCACCAGCAGCGGCTCGCCGACGATCTCGCCGGCCCGCATGCGCGGATTCAGCGAACCTGCCGGATCCTGGAAGACGATCTGCATCTGGCGGCGAAGCGAGCGCATCTGTGGGCGCGACGCGGCGAGCGTGTCGCGGCCGTCAAAGACGATCGTGCCGCTCATGACAGGAATCAGCCGCAGGATGGCCCTGCCGACGGTGCTCTTGCCCGAGCCCGATTCGCCGACCAGTCCAAGCGTCTGGCCGGTGCCGAGATCAAAGGACACGCCGTCAACGGCCTTCACGACGCCGCGGCGCAGTGGAAAGTGCACGCGCAGGTCGGTCACGCGCAGCAGCGGCGGCGATGAAACAGCATTCTGGTCAGACTCCACGCATCAATCGTAAGTCGTAGCCCGTCGATCGCAAATCGCCGCAGCATTCGTGCTGATGCGATTCACTCCATCAGGTAGAGCGGGACCGTGGAGGTGTCGCCATCGGGCTCGATGATCGTGACCAGCACGCCGCGTGCAGGCGAGAGATCGCGATCGGCCAAGGCGGTGATGAACTCCTCGACATCGCGCACGGGCTGGTCCATGACGGCGGTGATGATCGAGCCGACGGGAACCCGCCGCGCCAGCCGGCTTCCGAGCGTGAGTTCCTGCACCAGCACGCCGGCGTGGTACTCGACGCCTGCCGCCTGCGCGGCGCTGGTCGTCGCCGTGGCCATGCGGGCGATGCCCAGCGGCCGCATCGAGTCGCGGCTCTGCTGCCGGGGATCGACGCGACCCATCGCCTGCAGCGTATCCAGGCGCGACAGCGGCACGTCGATCTCGAGAGTGCGCCCGGTCTGCGAGTCCTCGTCGAAGCGATAGAGGCTGAGTTTGCACGTTTCGCCCGGCCGCATGGATGACACGATCGAGCGCAACTGCTGGCCGGCGGAGACCTCCCGGCCGTTGACGGCGGTGACGATGTCGTACGCCATGACGCCGGCATTGGCGGCTGGCGCGCCGGCATGCACGCGCTCCATGAGCACGCCGCTCCCGAAGAACTGCATGTGCTGGGCGATGTCGCCGGTCACTTCGCCGACATCCACGCCGATGTAGCTCTTCTCGACGTAGCCGCGCTCGATGATCTGGTTGACGGCGGGAACGATCATGTCGATGGGAATCGCCAGGCCGATGCCCGCAAACTGGCCCTCGTCCAGGGACGGGCTGCCGCGCGACCGGCCAGTGGCGATGGCCGTGTTCATGCCGATGACCTTGCCGCGGTAGTCGGTGAGCGGCCCGCCGGAGTTGCCGGGGTTGATGGCGGCATCGACCTGGATGAAGTTCTCGTACCCGGCGCGGCGGCCGGCCTCGTCGCGAATAACGCCCACGCTGCGACCCTTGCCGCTCACCACGCCGCTGGACATGCTGAAACGGAAGTCGAAGGGCGAGCCGAACGCGAACACCATGTCGCCCTGGTTCACCACGTCGGTCATCTCCGCCAGCACCGCCGGGTACAGGCGCTCGGGCGAGATTTTGATCACGGCGATGTCAGTAGTGGGATCGGAGCCGATGAACTCGCCCTGGCGCAACTCGCCGTTGTGCAACTGCACCTCGATGCGCTGCGAGTTGGCGACGACGTGATGATTCGTGACGATGTGGCCCAAGTCGTCGTACACCCAGCCCGAGCCACTGGACAGGCCCAGGCGACCGTTGCCCAAGGCATCGCGCTCGATGTACGTGGCGCCCACGTGCACGACCGACGGCTCGACGACGGTCGCGATGTCGCGCGTCGCCTGGTTGATCTGCGACAGGACATCACTGTGCGCCAGGCGATCACTCGCCTGGATGATGCGCGTCCGCGTCTGCTCGTAGGTGAGTCTGCGGATGGCGGCCGGGCCGGCGAAGAGCACGACCGCGGCGGTGACAAGGACGACGAGGCTTGGGCCGTAGCCGCTGAACCTGCGCATGAGGAAGTCGTTTCGTTGCGGACGATCGAGCGAGCAGGAAATGAGATGCCGGTGTCGGCCAGTTCTGGCGCACCGGCATGTCTAAGAGTATTCGGTTCGACGCTCGGGAGGTTGCAGCGTGCCCGGATTCGCGGCTGTCGCGACGGGGCATAGGCCCTGGCGAATCTGGGTGGGGCATCGCCGGCGGCTATTTCTTCGCCTTCAGCGTGTCGCGGATGTCCATCAAGAGTTGCTGATCAAGCGTGGGCGGCGGCGGAGGCGCAGCCTCCTTCTGCCGTTCAAACCGGTTCCTGGCGGTGTTGATAGCCTTGATCAGCATGAACACGGCAAGGGCCACGATCAGGAAGTTGATGACCTCGTTGATGAACACGCCGTAGTTCAGCGTCGCGGCCCCCGCGGTCTTCGCTTCCGCCAGCGAGTTGAATGGGCCTTTGTCGCTGCTGAGATTGATGAACTTGTCCTTGAAATCGACGCCGCCCAGGAGCTTGCCAACTGGTGGCATGATCACATCGCCTACCAGGGACGAGACGATCTTGCCGAACGCCGCGCCGATGATGATGCCCACGGCCATGTCGATCACGTTGCCGCGCATCGCGAACTCTTTGAATTCTTTGATGATGCCCATCGAAAACTCCTGAGGCGTGCGGGGGCGAGGCTGTCAAAGGGTGCGGCGTCCCGGCCGATGCGCGGACTGTACCGCGCCCAGGCCAGTCCCGCACCGCGCGCTGAATGACCTTATCGCGCCACGTACGATCGATCACGCATTGAACTTGCGGCGCTCCTCAGGCGACATCGCATATGGATGCTCGCCCAGGTCTCCCGCGCGCACCTTGCGCACCCAGCGCTGAGCCGCTTCGGTCAGCGTCTCGCCCAGCGGCAGCAATGGCTGTGCGAACGGCGGCTGCCACGGCGTCAGGCCCAGCACATCCTGCAGGACCACGATCTGGCCATGACACGCCGGGCCGCCTCCACAACCAATGAGCGGAATGGACGTGGTCTCCACGATGCGCTGCGAAACTTCGTTGGGGCACGCCTCGATCAACAGCATCACCGCGCCGGCCTTTTCCATCGCGATGGCGTCGGAGACCATCGACTTCGCTTCCTCGGCGCTGCGGCCGACCGAGCCGTACCCGCCGCGCATCTTCGACTGCTGCGGCCGCGCGCCGATGTGTGCGATGACGGGAATTCCAGCGCGGGCCATCTTTTCCACCAAGGGCGCGAACGAACGTTCAACCTCGAGTTTCACCGCATCCGCACAGCCGTCGGTCAGGAACCGCCCTGCGTTGCGAATGCCCTCGGCTTCATCGGCCTGGTAACTCATGAACGGCATATCGCCGATGACCAGGCAATTGGGCGCGCCGCGCTTCACGGCCGCCGTCAATGTCAGCAGAATCTCCAGTGGTGCGTGAATCGTGCCCGGCAGGCCGAGGATCATTTCCGCAGCCGTGTCGCCCGTGAGCAGCACCGGCACACCGGCCTGCTCCAGCCAGCGCGCCGTCGTGTAGTCGTAGCACGTCAGGCAGGCGAACTTCTCGCCGGCACGGGCCATCTTCACGATGGTGCGCAGCGTCACCGGTTTGGAGATCGGCTCGACGGCGGGAACTGTGCCTCGCGCGACCATGGTCATGCAATAAGTGTATCGCCCCCGCGCGTCATGCATTGGCTGGCTGCCCGCTCTCGTCATCCGTCGCCCGGACCAGAGTGCGGCTAACGTACGCCAGCCATGTCCCTGCACGATCGAGCGTACTCGCGCGGCTCCGGCGGCTCCGGCTGGAGCGATGGCGGCAGCGGGGGAGCGGGCGATGCTCTGCGCGCCGTCTACCGCGCGCTCAACTGGTCGTTTCCCATCGGCACGATATTCGGCATCCGCGTGCGCGTGCACATCCTCTTCCTGCTGCTGGTGCTGTTTCGCGCCTGGCCCGATGTGGAATTGACCAGGCAAGGCGTGGACGCCGCCGAACAGATTCTGCAGAACATGCGATGGATCGGCCTGCTGTTCGGCAGCGTGCTGCTGCACGAGTTCGGCCACTGTTTCGGCTGCCGCAGCGTCGGCGGCCGGGCCGATGACATCCTGATGTGGCCGCTGGGCGGGCTGGCGTTCTGCGATCCACCGCAGCGGCCATGGCCGGAGTTCGTCACCGTCGCGTGCGGACCACTGGTGAACGTCGTGCTCGCCGGCGGAAGTTACCTCATGCTCATCGCGTGGCTGGGCGCTGCGGCGATGCCCGTCTCGCTCGATCCGTTTCACCCGTGGACGGCGGCCTACTGGTTCGCATCGCATTCGACAACGGCCGAGTTCCTCGCGGACCTGTTCGTGGTCAACTACGCGCTTCTGTTGTTCAACGTGCTGCTGATTTTCTATCCGTTCGACGGCGGCCGCCTGGTGCAGATCGCACTGTGGGTGTGGATCGGCTATCAGCGCAGCATGATGATCGCGACGACGCTGGGCATGATCGGCGCGCTGGGCGTGGCCGTGTATGGCCTGCACAACCGCAGCCTGCTGCTGATCCTGATTGCGATCATGGGATTCGTCTCGTGTGTGCAGCAGCGGCGCCAGTTGAAGTACATGATCGAGGCCGAGCCGGAGATGGATCCGCGCTACGCCGCGGCGTACGAGACACAGGTCGGCAAGCGCGGCGCGTGGTTCGGCCGCGCAGGCGCCGCGGACCGTGGCGGAGCCGGCGAAGGCGACTCACGCCGCGCCGCCCGGCGGGCCGAGAAGCAGGCCCGCCGCGAAGAGGCGCAGCGCACCAGCCAGCGGGCCGAGGAGGCCGAGATCGATCGAATCCTGGACAAGGTGCGCGCCTCGGGATTGCCAAGCCTGACCAGGCGCGAGCAGGCGGCGCTGCAGCGCG
>Ga0111538_10014667_pt1 | contig 10327 bp, 12 predicted proteins | sample SoiMethybrSBSTD1_FD_79669 | JGI IMG/M metagenome (GOLD analysis project Ga0111538, IMG submission 79669) | Bulk soil microbial communities from a Populus tree surrounding site in Tennessee, USA - Soil MetaG P. TD hybrid SBSTD1 (version 2)... | ecosystem: Environmental > Terrestrial > Soil >... | reverse complement strand
TGGCGACAGGCACGCCCTAGTGCTCTCGATAGCACCGGCCGGCTCCCGCTCGCTGGGGCCGGCCGGTGCGGCTTAGGACAACCCCACGGTGACCTTGTACACCTGCCCGCCCTTGATGCCGTAGAAGCGGTAGCTGTGCGCGTCCACGAAGCGCGCGGCGTTCGGATTGAGCTCGAGGACGTTCTCGTACATCGGTGACACCTTGCCGTCCGCCATCAGCATCCATCCGTTCGGCATGCCGTCCATCACCGCCCAATGCTTCGAGTCCGACGAGAACGCAGGGAACGCGAAGAGGCTCGCGGCACCCGGGTACCAGGTGCCGTCCACGACGATCGACGTCTTGATGGAGCCGTCCGCCTTGTCGGCGACGTACGCGGTCCGCTTCCCGTCGGGGCTGAACAGGATCTTCGGGTAGAAGATCGCCGGCTGGGTGTTCATGCGGTTGCGGAAGGAGCTGAGCTTGCCGTCCAGAGGCTTCCCGTCCACGAACCCCCCAAAGACCGAGATCGACGTCGTGGCCGAGTATCCGAGGTGCGAGCCGTCCGGCGAGAATCCCAGGCCCGAGCCGTCGAACGAGTACGCCTTCCACGTCTCCTTCCCGTCGTAGTAGAGCTTCAGCCCCTCTTGCGTGCGCGCGATGTAGGCGTAGTGCTGGCTGTTCGGGCTGAACTTGAAGTCGGTGTACGTGTGGCACGCGTCGAGCTCCTTCCCGTCCACCACCGGGAAGCAGAGCTGGTTCGGAGCGTTCGCCATGTAGGCGAGATGCGTGCCGTCGGGCGACCAGAGGAGCTGCCCGGCGCCGGCGTAGGAGAGACCCATCGGCTTGCCGTTGACCTTCACGGTGACGCCCGGGTCAGGTGTGTTCTGCTGGATGTAGGCGTAGCGCTTCCCGTCGGGGCTCCAGGCGACGTGGACCTGGGGCGCACCCCCCGCGGGCGTCGGCATGCCGAAGCTCGTCACGTTCGGGATCTCGGTCCCGTCGACGACGATCCCGCCCGCGCCGATGTCGTGTCCGCCCTGGGGCTTTCCCCAAACCGCCGAGTAGGCGATGCGGCCGTCGGGGGCCATCTCGAGATCTTGGAGGCCGTAGTAGTTGTAGTGCTTCCCTTCGACGCCGTCGTGCACGGCGAAGTACACCTGGCCGACGCCGCTGGCCAGATACGCGTAGTGGGTGCCGTCGGGGTTGAGCTTCAGAGACGTCACGCTGGAGTACGCGGGACTGGACTTTCCGTCCACGACGACGTGCCACGTCTGGTTGTCGTCGGTGCCGACATACGCGAGCCGTTTGCCGGCCAACACGAACTGCCGCATGTCGATCGTCTTGAACCCCGGCTGCTTCGCGCCGTCGAGAAGCATCCCCCACTTCCCGCCGTCCGAGATCGAGTACGCCAGGTGCGAGCCGTCCTGGCTGAACAGGAACTTCCACTCGGGCGTGAAGCCGTAACTGCCGTTCTTCATCGCCTCGGAGGTCGCGATCGTTCCCGATTCCTTCCCGTCGAGCACCGCGATGTAGTCGCCTCCGCGCCGGCCGACGTAGGCGCTGTGGCCGCCGGTCGGGCTCCAGACGACGGGGCTGTTCGCGCCGATGAACTGCATCGGGATCTCGTCGAACAGCGGCCCCTCGACGCCGTCGAGGAGCACCACCTGGCGGCTCCCCTTCGGAACGACCATCGCGAGGTGGCTGCCGTCCTCGCTCATCGACATGCGGCCCGTCGCCGGCCCCATGAGGTCCTCCTTGACCTGCGCCTGGAGTGGCTGGCCCGCCGGTGTGGCCGCTTGGGGCTGCCCCGGCTTGGGAGTCGGTGGGTGTTGCTGCTTCTTGATCTTCTCAACTTCTCGCTTGATGTCGTCGAGCGGGTTGCCGGCGATTCCCTGGGTCGCCGCGACCGCCGCGAGCAGGGCGATGCCCGCGAGGGTCCATCTCCGGATCGTCATGGCTGGCCACCTCCCACGTGTGCGGAGAGAGTAGACCCGATTCGCGGAATCGTCACCGCAGCACGGGTAACCAGATCGACGTTCGCTCGTATTACTCCTTGCATGTCCCCCCGTCTCTCGCTCGTGGTCTGCCTCGGGATTCTTCTGTCGTCGTGCGGGCGCTCCTCGCCCGCAGCGGTCGCGAAGAATCGAGGCGTCGATTGGGACTTGGAGGAGTACCACCTCCATCGAGGGGACGGGACGCAGAATTGCGCGAAGGTCTGCGTCCGCAGCGACGCCGTGACGACGGATCCCGAGGTGGCGCGGCTCGGCGTCATCCCCGACTACGAGTCATGGCCTCAGGGCGCGATCCCTTAGCTCCGCGACCGGAATCCAGCGCCCCCGCAGCACCACCGCCCGAATCTTCCGCGTGTGGCTGATCGATTCGAGCGGGTCCATGTCGAGGAGCACGAGATCGGCGCGCTTTCCCGGCTCGATCGTCCCGAAATCGCTCCGCCCGAAGAACTTCGCGGGCCCCGACGTCGCCGCCTGGATAGCCTCGAGCGGTGTGAGCCCGGCTTCGACCAGGAGCGCCAGCTCGTTGTGGAGGTCGACGCCGGGGAGGAGCGCCCAATCGGAGAAGTCCGACCCCGCAAGCAGGCGCACGCCCGCCTTGTGCATCGCGGTCACGACGCCCATCTGCCGCTCGTGCGTCGCGCGGCGGGGCACCATCGCCTCGGGCTTGTTGCTCCAGAGCACGAAGCCTTTCTGGTACGCGACGAGCGTCGGGTCGAACCACGTACCGTTCGCGACGAGCTTCGCGAAGAGCGCGTCCTGTTCCTTCGCGAGCTCGGCGAACGCCTCGTCCATCGTCTTCACCGTCGAGCCCGGCCGCTTGATGACGCTCTCCACCAGGGTCTCGATGTGCTCGAGACTGGCCGCCCCCGCGTCGGACGCTTCGGCGGGCGTCATGCCGATCGACAGGTGGACGGCGACGGGGAGTCCTTGCTTCTTCGCCTCGTCGAGGACGGCGAGAAATGCCTCCTTCGAGATCCCGTTGTGCGTCTTGATGAAGTCGACGCCCTTGGCTTTCAGGGACGCAACCGCCGCGCGCGCCTCCTCCGGCGTGAGCACGGTCAGCCGATTCGCGACGCCCGGCTTCGATCCGTCCACGAACGGGCCGGCACGGACGATCTCGGGGCCGCGGCGCTTTCCCTTCTTGATCTCCTCCCGCAGCCGATCCACGTAGGCGAGATCGCCGCCCAGGTCGCGCACGCCGGTGACGCCGTTCTCGACGAGCAAGGACAAGGCGCCTTCGCCGGCGTCCGTGAGATGCCCGTGCAAGTCCCAGAGGCCGGGGATCAGGAACCTCCCGGTGGCGTCGATGACCTGCGCCTTCTTGGGCGGTGGGACCTCGCCGAACTTCCCGACGGCCGCGATCTTTTCGCCCTCGACGATCACCGTCATGTCCGGCTTCGCCGCGGCGCCGGTCGCGTCGATCACGGTCACGTGGGTGAAGGCGATGACCGCAAGCAAGCTGGTGAGCACGATGTCCCCCCTGATTCGCTGATAGCTACGCCTCACGCCGAGAAAGGTCACAGGCCGGGCGTAGGATGGGGACCTCGCACACGGAGACCCCGCATGATCCACGCCCTCGCCTTCGTCGTCCTCGCGGCGACCCCGACGGCCGAGCTGACCTCCCTCGTCGAGGAGTTCCTCGCGGGAGCGTCCCGGAACGATGCCGCGGTCCACGACCGCTTCTGGGCCGACGACCTGATCTACACGGGCTCGTCGGGCCGCCGCATCGGCAAGGCCGACATCCTCAAGGACGTCAAAGCGGCTCCGCCTCCCAAGCCGGAGGACCCGGCGGTGACGTATACGGCGGAGGAGATCCGCGTCCAACCCTACAAGGACACGGCCGTGGTCGCGTTCCGCCTCGTCGGCACGACGGTCGCCCAAGGCAAGACCACCGTGCAGAAGTACCTCAACACCGGGACGTTCGTGAAGCGGAAGGGACAGTGGCGCGCGGTGGCGTGGCAGGCGACGAAGCTCCCCCGCCCGGTCGACGAGGCGAAGGCGCAGGTGGCCGAGGCGGAGAAGGCGCTCCATGCGGCGATGAAGGACGGGAGGCTCGACGCGCTCGGAGCGCTCCTCGACGACAGCTTCGTGTGGATCCACCGCACGGGTGAGCCGATCACGAAGCCGCAGCTCATCGACGCGCTGTCCCAGAAGCGGCTCGAGTACAAGAAGCTCGACACCTCGGACGTCACCGTGGAGGTCTACGGCGACGCGGCGGTCGTCCGCGGCAAGTCGTCGCGCCAGCGCCAGGTCGACCCCGAGCCGTACGACGCCTTCTTCACCATCACGTTCGTCAACCGCGGCGAGGGGTGGCAGGCGGTCTCCATGCACTCGCATCGCCCGCAGGAGTACTGAGATCCTCCTCACCGCGCGGATCGCCGACATCACGACCCTCGCGGTGGACGCGATCGTCAACGCGGCGAACTCGGAGCTCGCGCCCGGGGGAGGGGTCTGCGGCGCGATCCACCGCGCGGCGGGTCCGGAGCTCGCGCAGGCGTGTGCCGGGCTCGTCCCCTGCCCCGCGGGCTCCGCGCGCATGACGCCGGGATTCCGGCTCCCCGCGAAGTTCGTCATCCACGCGGTCGGTCCCATCTGGCGCGGCGGAACCTTCGGGGAGCCCGCGCTGCTCGCGTCCGCGTACAGGACCTCGATCCACCTCGCGCGCGATGCGGGCCTGAGGAGCGTCGCGTTTCCGGCGATCAGCACCGGCATCTTCGGCTATCCGCTCGACGCCGCGACCAAGATCGCCGTCGCGTCGGTCCGAGAAGCGCTCACGGCACCCGGGACCCTGGACGAGGTGACGTTCGCGTGCTTCAGCGAGGAGGCGCTCGGGGCGTACCGCGCCGAAGGGATCGATTGAGCGGACCGGTCAGGAGGGCGGCCTTCCGGTTCGTGCTCACGATGGGGATCGTGAACCTCTTCGCGGATACGACGTACGAAGGGGGCGCGAGCATCAACGGGCCGTTCCTCGGCTCGCTCGGTGCGACGGCGGCAACGGTCGGGATGGTCGCGGGATTCGGTGAGTTCCTGGGATACACGCTGCGCTCGATCTCGGGATACGTCGCCGACAAGACCGGGCGCTACTGGCCGATCACCTTCGTGGGATACACGATCAACCTCCTCGCGGTCCCCGCGATGGCGCTCGCGGGACGGTGGGAAACCGCGGCGGCGTTCCTGATCCTCGAGCGGGTCGGCCGTGCCTTCCGCAAGCCCACGGTGGAGGCGATGCTCTCGTACTCCGCCGGCACGCTCGGGCGCGGCTGGGTCTACGGGCTGAACACCGCCCTGGACGAGACCGGCGCCACCCTGGGACCCCTCCTGATCGCGTTCGCGCTCCACCGCGGGGCGAGCTATCGGACCGGTTACGCGTGGCTCGTCGTGTCCTCCTTGTGCGCGCTCGCCGCGCTCACGGTGGCGCGGACGACGTTCCCGGTCCCCGCGAAGCTCGAGGACGGCGCGCCGAAAGCCGCGGCACCGTCGCGCTTCACGCCGCGCTTCTGGATCTCGATGGTGGCGGCGGCGTGCTTCGGCGCGGGCCTCATGAGCTTCGAGCTGATCTCGTTCCATCTCGCGTCGCACGGGGGCCTCTCCCCCGCCCTCATCCCGGTCGCGCTGGCGCTCGCCACGGTCGCGGGGATCGTCGCGAGCCTCGCCCTCGGGCGGCTGTACGATCGCGTCGGGCTGCCGGTCGTCCTCGCCGCGATGGCCGCCGCCGCGATGTTCTCACCGCTCGTTTTCCTCGGAGGGCGCGCGGCCCTCCTCGGCGGCATGGCACTGTGGGGGCTCGGGTACGCCGTGCAGGACTCGCTCCTGAAAGCTGTGGTCGCGGGCATGCTCCCGGAGGGGAGGCGCAGCCTCGCCTTCGGCCTCTTCTACGCGGGCTACGGGGTCGGATGGCTCGTGGGCGGGATCGCGACGGGAGCGCTGTACGCGCGCTCGCTCGGAGGTCTCGTCGCGTTCTCGGTCACCTCGCAGCTCGCCGCGATCCCCTTGTTCCTCATCGCGTCGCGGCGGGAGAACGCATGAGCGACGGCTACGTCCTCGGGCACTCGGAGCGCGAGCTCGCCCGCCTGGCCGATCAGGCGCGGCTGATCGGCCCCATCACCCGTCGCATCTTCGAGCGCGCCGGCATCGGGCGCGGCATGCGGGTCTTGGACGTCGGGAGCGGCGTCGGCGACGTCGCCTTCCTCGTGGCCGATCTCGTCGGCCGCGAGGGCGAGGTCGTCGGCTACGACCGGGTACCGAGGGCGTTGGAGGTCGCGCGGCGGCGCGCCGCGGAGCGCGGCACGAGCAACGTGTTCTTCCGGGAAGGGGATCCCTCGCAAGCGGAGGCGGGCGCCCCGTTCGACGCCGTCGTGGGGCGCTACGTCCTCATGTTCCAGCCGGACCCGGCCGCGACGCTCCGGGGCGTCGCCCGTCACGCTCGCCCCGGCGGCATCGTGGCGTTCCACGAGATCGATTGGGACGGCGCGCGCTCGTCCCCGCCGGCGCCGACCTTCGACGCCGCGTGCCGCTGGATCGCCGAGGTCGTCGCGCGCTCCGGCGCTTCCACGCGGATGGGGATGCACCTCCACGCGACGTTCCTCGCCGCAGGCCTTCCCGCCCCGGCGATGCACCTGGAGGCGCAGATCGAAGGCGCGGTCGCAAGCCTCGAGCTCGTCCGGCTCACGTCCGACCTCGTGATCTCGCTCCTCCCCGAGATGGAGCGCTTCGGCGTCGTCACCGCGGCGGAGGTGAGCCCCGAGACCCTCGAGGGGCGCATGATTGCGGAGATCGTCGCGGGGCGCGGCGCCGTGACCGGCCGCTCGGAGATCGGCGCATGGGCGCGCACAGCTTCGTCGTAGAGCCCGGCGAGCTCGCGATCGTGCGGCTCGGCCCGGACGAGCCCGTGCCCACGTGGGCGGCGCGCACGGAGGGGTTTGTCTCCATCACGAGGACGAGGGAGGAACTTTCGATCGTCTGCGCGGTCCCATGGGTGCCGGACAACGTTCGCTCCGAAGGAGGCTGGACCGCGTTGAAGCTCCTCGGCCCGTTCCCGTTCGACCAAGTCGGTGTCCTGTCGTCCTTCGTGAGCCCGCTCGCGGAGGCGGGCATCAGCATCTTCGCGATCTCGACGTTCGATACCGACTACGTGCTCGTGAAGTCCGACGGGCTCGACGCGGCCGTCGCCGCCCTCGAGGCCGCGGGACATCGGCGCGAGGAGGCCCCGTGACCCGACGCTCCGCATGGCTTGGAATCGTGCTCCTCGTCCTCGTCGTCGCCGCATGTCGGAGGGACCGCGCGGTCTTGGAAGCGAGCGTGGCCGAAGCACCGGCCTTGCGGTCGAGGGCCGAAGAGGGACGCAAGCTCGTCAAGACCGTCGATCTCGATCTGATCGTCGGCGACACCGGGGCGACGTCCGAGAAGGCGCAGGCGCTCGCCGCGGAGCTGGGCGGCTACGTCTCCGCGATGTCGGCCGACCGCCGCGCGGGGCTGATGTACTGCTCGATGACGCTCCGCGTTCCCGTCGGACGTCTCGACGACGCGGTGAACCGGCTCAAGGCGCTGGCCCAGGAGATTCGACGCCAGGAGATGAAGTCGGAGGACGTCACGGATCAGTACGTCGACCTGGGCGCTCGTCTCAAGACCCTCGAGGCGACGAGATCGAGCTGCGGCAGCTCCTCGCGGAGTCGCGCCAGCGCCAGCAGAAGGCCGACGACATCATGGCGATCTACGGGAAGCTCACCGAGATCCGCTCGGGGATCGAGCAGATCAAGGGGCAGCTCCAGTCCATGGACAACCTCACGACGCTGGCGACCATCCACCTGGCGCTGGTGCCGGCTGAATCGGCGAGGCCCGTCGTTTCGGACGGCTGGCACCCCGCGCAGACGGTGCGGAACAGCGTGCGAGCGTTGCTTGCGATTCTCCGCGGAATCGCCGACGTCGCGATCGGCGCGGTGATCGTCCTCGGGCCTCTCGTCGCGATCGTCGGCGGAGGCGCGTGGGTGGTGATGCGGATCCTGCGCCGCCGCCGGCGCGACTGATCAGGCCCCCTCGACGAATGCCTTCAGGCCCGCGAGCATCATCTGCCAGTTCTTCTGCGAGTGGTCCCGCGCCTCCTCGGTCGGGTTGTTGTCCTGCGAAAGCGTGACCTTCGTGCCGCCGTCGGCGGGCTCGAGCTGAACGGTCACCCTGTGGTAGCTCTCCGGCTCGTCGGGGAGGCCCGAGAGCGGGCTGTAGTGCGTGTACCGGAGCTCTCGCTCCGGGCGGAACGTCTCGATCACGCCCTTGTCCTCGTACCGCTTGCCCTTCCAGTCACCCTTCCAGGTGATCGGGCTTCCTTCCTTCCAATCCGACACCACTTCGGCGCCGAACATGTAGTGCCGGATCTCGGGGGGCGAGACGAGGGCGCGCCAGACGCGTGCGGGTGGGGCTTGGACTGTAACGCTGGATCGCGCGATGAGATCGTTGTTCATGGGACATTATGGCCGACGTGACGAATCCTGCCGAACAGGTCGAGGCGCTCGCTCATCGCATCGCGGAGGCCATCGGCCGGCGCGACGTCGCCTGGCTCAAGCTCGTTCTTGCGCCGGATTTCAAGCACCGGACCGTCGCGGGGACCGTGAGCGATGCCGATTCGTTCCTCGAGGCCGTCGCAGCGATCCAGGCCGAGATCCTCTCGGTCACGCTCCAGGGTTTGACGATCGACGTGGCCGATTTCGGAGCGCTGGTGACCGGGGTGCAGGTCGCGCGCGTGCGCCTGGCGGACGGGGAGGTCGAGGACGAGCGCCGCTTCGTGGACTGGTTCGCCAAGATCGGCGGCGCGTGGCGGCTGCGGGTCGCCATCGATCTCGGAAACTAAAAGGGCCCCGGTCCATTCCTGGACCGGGGCCCCGCGTAGCTTGTTCGGACTTGGTGGCGTCGGGTTCCCCGTAGCCACAGGAGACCGCTACGAGGACGTCACCTCCACCGAACGGGAACTATGGCTGTTCAATGGATCACCTCCTTCGTCGGGCGTCTCACAGCAGGCGAGGGTCCCTACCCTCCCGGTCCGCCCCGTCCGCCCGGGACGCGCGGCCGTCGCGCGGCGCCCACGCCGCGCAGGAGGACAGTTTACACCGAGGCCCGTGTTAAAAGGGAGTCCCATGAGCGACGATTTCCTCGATCTGGGACTGCGACGGGGGGCGCCGGGAGCCTCGGGATCGCCGGAGCCGGCGCGGCTCGAGCTCGAGCAGCGAATTGCCCTCGAGAACCGCTTCCGGTCGGGCGCGAACTGGTGCTACTGGATCGCGGGTCTGTCTCTCGTGAACTCGGTCGCGAGCCTCATGGAAAGCGACTGGCGGTTCGCGGCCGCTCTCGGCATCACGCAGATCTGTGACGCGATCGCATTGATCGCCGCCCAGAAGAGCCCGAACGCCGCGATGGTGATCCATGCCGTCGTGATCATCGCCGACCTCGGAGCGGCCGCGTGCTTCGTCCTCCTCGGCCTTCTCGCGCGGCAGAAAAAGATCTGGGCGTTCGTCGCGGCGATGGCGCTCTACGCCATCGACTCGATGATCGTCCTGTGGCTCCGCGATATCCTCGGGATCGCGATCCATGCGTTCGCCCTCCTCGGCCTGTACGGGGGCATGAAGGCCTGCCGGCAGCTCCTGGCGACTCCGCCACCCTCCTAGACCATGCGGCGGCTACTTCCGGCAATTATGCTCCTCGCGTCGTGCGGCTCCGGCGAGACGTACGACGTCGTCATCCGCCACGGTACCGTCTATGACGGCAGCGGCCTGGGGCCGACCCGGGCCGACGTCGCGATCCGCGGCGAGATGATCGCCGCGATCGGGAACCTGTCCCGTGATACCGGAAAGCTGGAGATCGACGCGACCGGCCTCGCGGTCACCCCGGGCTTCATCAACATGCTCAGCCAGACCCAGGAGGCGCTGCTCGTGGATGGTCGCGCCCAGAGCGACATCCGCCAAGGCGTGACGCTCGAGATCATGGGCGAGGGCGAGTCGATGGGGCCGCTCAACGACCGCATGAAGCAGGAGAACACCTCACTCCAGGCGGACATCCGCTATCCGATCGAGTGGACGACGCTCGACGAGTACCTCAGGCACCTCGAGAAGCGCGGGGTCTCCCCGAACGTCGCCTCCTTCGTGGGCGCCGCGACGATCCGACGCCACGAGCTGGGATACGCCGACCGAGCGCCGACGCCGGACGAGCTCTCCCGGATGAAGGCGCTCGTGGCGAAAGCGATGGACGACGGCGCCCTGGGCGTCGCCTCGGCCCTCATCTACGCGCCCGGCTTCTACGCCAAGACCGACGAGCTGATCGAGCTGTGCCGCCCCGCCGCCGAGCGCGGAGG
>Ga0111538_10014666_pt1 | contig 10327 bp, 5 predicted proteins | sample SoiMethybrSBSTD1_FD_79669 | JGI IMG/M metagenome (GOLD analysis project Ga0111538, IMG submission 79669) | Bulk soil microbial communities from a Populus tree surrounding site in Tennessee, USA - Soil MetaG P. TD hybrid SBSTD1 (version 2)... | ecosystem: Environmental > Terrestrial > Soil > Tree... | reverse complement strand
TTGCCCGCGAGCTTCTCCATCTCCTCGCGATCGACGGTCTTCTGGACCTGCTCGACGAGCCCGACCACGTCGCCCATACCGAGGATCCGCGAAGCGAATCGCGCCGGGACGAACGGCTCGAGCGCGTCGATCTTCTCGCCGGTGCCGACGAGCTTGATCGGCAGGCCCGTGACCTCGCGGACCGACAACGCCACACCGCCGCGCGCATCGCCGTCCGTCTTGGTCAAGATGACGCCGGTCAACGGCAATGCTTCGTGAAACGCTCGCGCCGAGTTCACCGCGTCCTGGCCCGCCATCGAGTCGACGACGAATAGCGTCTCGCTCGGCTCCACGAGCGCGTGCAGCGACTTCGCCTCGCTCATCATGTCGGCATCGACGTGCAAGCGGCCTGCTGTGTCGAGGATCAACCAACGCTGCCCGCCGCGCTTGGCCGCGGCGAGCGCTTCCCGCGCGATCTCATCCGGTGCATTGCTCGCGCTCTTGAAGAAGCCGACGCCAAGCTCCGTCGCGAGTGTCGCGAGCTGATCTCGCGCCGCCGGCCGATAGACGTCCGTGCTCGCGAGCAAGACAGCGCCGCCCCGCGCCGTCAGATGCCGGGCCAGCTTCGCGGCCGTGGTCGTCTTGCCCGCACCTTGCAAACCCACGAGCATCACGACGGCCGGAGACCCACGTGGATTTAGCGGGCTCGCATCGCCGCCGAGCACCGCGATCAGCTCGTCGTGCACGATCTTGACGAACGCCTGGCCCGGATTGAGGCTGCGGGCGACTTCTTCACCGAGCGCGCGCTCGCGCACTCGGTCGACGAGCGCTTTCGCGACCGGCAACGCGACGTCGGCCTCGAGCAACGCCATCCGGATCGTGCGCATGGTGTCGCGTACGTTCTCTTCGGTGATACGGCCGCGGCCGGTCACGCGTTGGATCGCCTCGGTGAGGCGAGCCGTTAGCTGATCGAACATTCGAGAGCTCTCGGTATGGTTCGGGCGGTGGGGCCCCTCTGCCCGAAGCCTAGCATGCGCGCGGGACGGGCCGCGGGCGGCGCGGCTGCGACCTGCGTCGCGGCCCGCCGTCGGTTTCCTTGACACTCGGTTTCGGGTTCCGCCAATCTAAAAAATCGCCCCCCTCGTCCGCGGAGGCCTCCTGACCCTTGAGTGACGAAGCACCGCTAGGCCTATTGGTTGCCCTGATCGTAGTGCTGCTCGTGCTATCGGCGTTCTTTTCTGCGACCGAAACGGCACTGATGAGCCTCAACCGCTATCGGCTGCGCCATCAATCGCGCTCGGGCCACCGCGCTGCCCGCGTCGCGGAGTGGCTGCTGCAGCGCCCCGATCGGCTCATCGGGATCATTCTGCTCGGCAACACCGGCGCGAACATCGCCGCTGCGGCGCTCGTGACCGTCGTGGCGCAGCGCCTCGGAGGCGAAGGGGCCGTCCTCGCGGCGACGTTTCTTCTCACCGTCATCGTGCTGATTTTTTGCGAGGTCGCCCCTAAAACGATCGCGGCCCTGAGTCCGGCGCGAATTGCATTGCCTGCCGCGCTCGTCTACTACCCGCTGCTGAAGGCCGCCTATCCGATCGTCTGGTTGCTCAATCTGTGTGCGAACGGTCTCTTGCGCCTGTTCGGCGTAAGCCCACACCAAATCGCATCGCATTCGCTGAGCGCCGACGAGCTACGCACCGTCGTCGCAGAAGCCGGCGTCATGGTCCCGCGCCCGCACCAGCGCATGCTGCTCAGCATCCTCGATCTCGATGCGATCACCGTCGACGACATCATGGTGCCCCGGCAGGAGATCGTCGGACTCGATCTCGACCGCAGTTGGGAAGAGAACTTGAACGTCATTCAGACGAGCGAGCACGATCGCCTGCCCGTCTATCGCGAGTACATCGACAACATCATCGGCGTCACACGCGTTCGCGAGCTGCTGCCCGATCTCGCGCGCGGCGAATTGACTCAAGCGCTGCTGCTCGAGCGCATCCGCGAGCCGTACTTCGTTCCCGAGGGCACACCACTCACGAAGCAGCTGCTGAACTTTCAGCAGCATCGCCGACGCTCGGCGTTCGTCGTCGATGAGTACGGCGACGTCCAAGGCCTGATCACGACTCAGGACATCGTCAACGAGCTCGTCGGCGAGCTCGATCACTCGAGCGCCCTCGATCTCGGCATCACGAAGGAAAGCGACCTGAGCTATGTCGTCGACGCGAGCGCGAACGTGCGGCAGCTCAACCGCGTCATGAATTGGAATCTGCCGACGGATGGCCCGAAGACCCTGAACGGCATCATCGTCGAGCAGCTCGAGGAGATCCCCGAGTCCGGCACCGGCGTAACGGTGGCCGACTATCCCATCGAAATCCTCGACACGAGCGAGCACGGCATCAAGCGCGTGCGCGTCCGCACTCCGGGATCCGCGCCGCCGCCGAAAGCCGCCGCCTGACGGCCTGTGGCCCTAGCGCGCGTGCGCGGCGGCGAGCGCGTCGCTCAACCGATCGACGGGAACGACCTCCAAGCTCAGCGCGCGCCGCGGCACGTTCGCCCGCGGCACGATCGCACGCTTGAAGCCGTGCTTTTCCGCTTCGGCGAGCCGCTCTTCGCCGAACGGCACGGGGCGAATCTCGCCCGTTAACCCGACCTCGCCGAACACGACGAGCTCATGCGACACGGGTCGCTCGCTGAGACTCGACACGATGGCGAGCGCGACGGCCAAGTCGGCGGCCGTTTCCCCGACGCGGAGGCCCCCGACGATGTTCGCAAATACATCGCTGTCGCCCGACGCGAAACCGCAGTGCCGGTGCAACACGGCCAGCAATAGGCTGAGTCGCTGAGTGTCGAAGCCTTGCGCGAGCCGCCGCGGCGACTGTCCTTGCGCGAGGTCGACGAGCGCCTGAACCTCCACGAGCACGGGCCTCGTGCCCTCTCTCGTGACGAGCGTCACACTGCCGGCGACGGGAGCGCCATGCCGCGCCAAGAAGATCGCGGAAGGATTCTTGACCTCGCGAAAGCCTTCCTCGCTCATGACGAAGAAGCCCATCTCGTTGGCCGCGCCGAATCGATTCTTGACGGCGCGCACTATGCGAAAGCGGCTGCCGACATCGCTCTCGAAATACAGCACCGTGTCGACCATGTGCTCCAGAACGCGCGGACCGGCGAGCGTCCCTTCCTTCGTAACGTGGCCGATTAGCAGCGTGGCGACGTTGCGCGACTTGGCGAACCGCGTGAGCTGCGCCGCGCACTCGCGCACTTGGCTCACGGATCCCGGCGCCGACTGGAGCTCATCGCTGAACAACGTCTGGATCGAGTCGATCGCGAGCACGCCGAGCTTGTCGCGCGCCGCGACGCTCGCGAGCACAGCCTCGACGCAAGTTTCGGCGAGCATGTCGAGCGGCACAGTGCCGACGGCGAGCCGCTGTGCGCGCAAGCCGATCTGCTCCAGCGATTCCTCACCGGTGACGTAGCACGCCGGAACACGCGGCGCGAGATTGGCAAGCGCCTTCAAGAGCAGCGTCGACTTGCCGATACCCGGATCGCCGCCAATCAGCACGACGCCGCCAGGAACGAGCCCCCCGCCCAAGACGCGATCGAGCTCACCGAGGCCGGTCGTCTGCCGCTCGACGGTGCCGACGTCGACGCGGTCGAGGCGCGTGAGCTCGGCTTGGCCCACATGCTGCGGCCGCTCTGCGCGTCGGAGCGCAACGGTCGACTCCGTCATCGTGTTCCAAGCGCCGCAATCGGGGCACTGACCTTGCCACTTGGGCTGTTGCCCGCCGCAACTGCCGCAGGTGTAGGTAGCTCGCGTTTTCGCCATGCGGCGGAGAATAGCCGAACGGCGTCACATTCGGGCGCGCATATCCCTGGCAGCAAACCGGAAACGCATCACACGAGGCGCCCGAAGCCGCGTGGCATACTCGCGCGGCCGAGGGCACGCAAACCATGGACCGGTTCCGGAGTCAGGCTCGCACTCTTGTCGAAGTCGCAGGTCTGGGCTTGCTGGCGACCGCCGTTCTTTATCTGTCCCCCGCTTCCATTGCGGACCGGCTCGACGCGTGGCTGTTCGACACTTGGTCGCAGCTCGACCCGCCGCCGCCGGCAGCCGAGTTAGTCATCGCGGAAGCGGAGACGCCAGCCGCGCTCGCACACATCGCCGAGCTCGCCAACGACGGCGGCGCAAAGCTCCTAATCGGCACACTGGCCGACGCGCCTGCGACGCAGAGCGAGCGAACTATCGGCCCGGTCGAAGTTTCCATCGGCGGGCTGCGCGTGCGCACCATGAAGTGGTCTCGCGGCGGCCACATCTCGTATCAACCAGAGCTCGACGGTGTCATCCGGCGGGACACGACGCTGCGCAGTCGAGGCGCACAGTTGCCGTCGCTGCCGCTCTATGCGGCACGCGTCGTCGACCCGAGCGCGCACGGCACGAGCGACACGACTCAGTTGTTGCGATGGCCGCGACCCGACACCGTCCCGAAGCTCTCCGCAACGGCCTCGGCGAAAGACCTCGAAGGGCGCATCGTCATCGCCGGCCCGCTGCATCCGCGGCACGCGACGCCGTTCGGCTACGTGGCAACACCTGAGCTCGTGGCGCAGGCGTTGACGAGTCATCTCGGCCACTACTACATCGCGCAGAGCTGGCTCACGAGCACGGCCGTGTGGTTCGTGGCACTGCTCCTGTGCGTCCCGCTGCTGTTCGTCGCGCCGACCAAGCGAGCCCTGACAATCGGCTACCTTGCGTTCGCCGCGCTCGCGATACCGGCCTTGTCCGCTGCCGCCTTCCAGGCGCTCGCGCTTTGGTTGCCGGTGACGGGACCTGGGGCGTGGTTGCTCGTCAGCGGCGCCTTGCTCATCGTGCGGCGAGAGAAGGCGGCGCCGGCTCGCGCGACGGCGGCGGATACCGACTCGCTCAGCATGGCGCGGCGCGCTGCCGACAGCGGTCGGCTCAAGGAAGCATGGGCGTTGTACCGAGATCTGACGCCGACACCGGCGCTATTCCCGGAGATCTATGACCTCGCGTCCGCGCTCGCTTCGCAAGGCTCGCCCGACGAAGCCGCCGATCTCTTCCATTGGATCGCACAACTCGACGGCGACTTTCGCGACGTCGCTCATCGACTCGTGCGCACCAACCATCTGCCGGTCGAGGAAGGCATGGAGATGCCGCCGGCGATCGGGCGTTACGAGCTGCTGGAACCGATCGGCCGCGGCTCGATGGGCAACGTGTATCTTGGCCGCGATCCCCTGATCAACCGCATCCTCGCGCTCAAGGCCATCGACCTCTCGATCGGCTACGAAAACACGGATCCCGCGAGCACGTCCGACGACTTCCTGAGGGAAGCCGCCATCGCGGGCAGCTTGAGCCACCCGAACATCGTGACGATCTTCGATGTCGGCGAATCCGAAGGTCTCGCCTACATCGCGATGGAATACGTGCGCGGCCATCACTTGAACGAGTTCGCGACGAATGACCGGCTATTGCCTGTGGACACGGTGCTGGATTTGATCGCTCGCGCCGCGGAAGCGCTGGACTATGCACATCGACGCAACGTCGTGCACAGGGATATCAAGCCGGCCAATATTATGTATGATTCTCTCTCGAACAACCTGAAGATTACGGACTTCGGAATCGCCAAGTTGATCGACGCCAATCGGACCCGAACAGGCATCGTGCTAGGGACCCCCGCGTTCATGTCGCCCGAGCAGCTCGAGGGGAAAAACGTGAACGGGCACACTGACTTATTCGCGCTGGGTGTTAGCCTTTACCAGTTATTGACCGGCCAGTTGCCCTTCCGCGGAGCCTCGATGACCAGCCTTATGTTCGTGATCGCGAACGAACCGCATCAGTCCGTCACTTCGGTGCGTTCTGAGCTACCGAAATGGCTGGACGAGGTGCTCGACCGGGCGTTGGCGAAGGACCCGGCCGACCGATTCGACTCGGCCGCCGCGATGGCAGCCGCCCTGCGACGCGCGGCTTGAGCCCGGATTCGGAAAGGCGCCGCAGCACGCATGAGTCTCAAAGGCAAACTGGCACACGTCGAAGTCTCGGACGTCGGCAAGGTACGCGATCACAACGAGGACGCGATCGGGGCGCAACCCGACATCGGCCTGTGGGTGCTCGCCGACGGCATGGGCGGCTACAACGCGGGCGAGGTCGCGAGCGGCATCGCCGTGAAGACGATCCTCGATCTCGTTACCGCCGCCTGCAAGACGGAGAAGCGAGCCGACATCGAGTCGGGCACCGGCTACATGCGGCAAACGATCGTGCTGCGCGACGCGATCCTTCGCGCGAACAAGGTCATCAATCAGACCGCGCAGTCGCAGCCGCAATGCGAGGGTATGGGCACGACGCTCGTGTCCTGCTTGTTCTACGACAACCGCGTCTCGATTGCGCATGTCGGCGATTCGCGCATGTACCGTCTGCGCGGCAATCGCTTCGAACAGATCACGATGGATCACTCGCTGCTGCAGGAGCTCGTCGACCGCGGCTTCTACTCGCAAGAGGAAGCGCAACGCTCGACGAATCGCAACTACGTCACGCGCGCGCTCGGCGTCGAAGCGAACGTCGACGTCGAGGTCCAAGAGATCGACGTTCAGAAGGGCGACTATTTCCTGATGTGCTCGGACGGCCTACCTGACATGGTCGAAGACGAGGACATCCATCTCACGATCAGCACGTTCAGCAACGATGTGCGGACGGTCGGCGAGCAACTGATCAAACTCACGAACGACAACGGCGGCCGCGACAATGTCTCGGTCATTCTCGTGCGAGTCGCCGACGCTTTTCCGGCACAGGGCGGCGTGCTAAGTAAGCTCCGCGGTCTGTTTGGGTCGTAGAAGTAAAACAAATGAACGATAACTTTCGGCAATTGGGGCGACTACCATGGCACGCTTGATCTTGAGCTTGGACGGCCAGACCTTGGCGGAATACAACATGACCAAGGAACGCTATACCGTCGGCCGCTTGCCGGACAACGACATCCGCATCGATAACGCCGCCGTCAGCGGTCATCACTCGCTGCTGATCAACATCCTCAATGACTCGTTCCTCGAGGATCTGAACAGCACCAACGGCACCTACGTCAACGGCAAGCTCATCAAGAAGCACGCGCTGCAGCACGGCGACGTCATCACCGTCGGCCACCATCAGCTCCGCTACGTCGACGATCAAGCGCAACAGGCGCCCGAGGACGAGTTCGAGAAGACGATGGTCATCTCGCAGCCGAGCGCGCAGATGGAGAAGCAGGTCGCGCAAGCAGCAAAGGCGGCCGAAGCCGCGGCCCAAAAGGCTGCCGCTGCGCACGCGACGACTGCGAACCTTGCTGCGAAGGCAACGCCGCCGCGCCCAGCTCCGGCCCAAGCGCCGAAGCCGCGCAAGCCGTTCTCGCCGACGACGACGCAGGAGGTCGACGAGGACGCCGTGCCCGTTCTGCCGCTCGCCAAGCTGCAGGTGTTGTCGGGAACCTTTGCAGGCCGCGAGCTCGAGCTCGTGAAGGCGCTGACGACGCTCGGTCGCCCGGGCGTGCAGGTCGCGGCGATCACGCGCCGCGCCGAGGGCTACTACATCGTGCACGTCGAAAGCGGCAAGACGGATGGCTTCCCGCTAGTGAACGGCATGCAGATCGGGGCTCAGGCGCGGAAGCTGCAGGACAACGACGTCATCCAGCTCGCCGGCGTCAAGATGGGCTTCTTCCTGAATTAGGAAGCGAAGAACTAGAACACGCCTTCGCCGTACGCTTCGGACACGAGGTTTTCGAACCTCGTGAACTCGCCGAGGAACGTCAGCCGAATGTCGCCGACGGGGCCGTTGCGCTGCTTCGCGATGATGATGTCCGCGATGCCTTTGCGCGGCGTGTCGCGCTCGTAGACTTCCTCGCGGTAGATGAACATGATCAAATCCGCGTCCTGCTCGATCGCTCCGCTGTTATGAGTCACGATTCCGTCCGCCAGCCAGTTGGCGGTCCCGGGCACCGTAAGGTCGAACACTTCGTCTTCGCCATCTTCAGTCACAGCGACGACTCGGTCCCAAAACAGATCGCTTTCGCAGGCTTCCTGCAAACTGGCGTCTTTGAGGATGGCTGCATATTCAGCGATGAGCTCCCTTGAGGGCGCGTGATCGATGTTGATGTTCTTGTAGCCCCTCATTGCGGCCATTTGCGTGCGCCCGATCCCTCGCTGGCGCATCAAGACACAGACCCTTTGCATGACCTCTTCGGGTAGCGTGTCGACGTTGGTATTGGCCTCGACGTGAGCGAGGTACTCCGCGAGACTGGCAGCAGCGCCGGCGCGTGGCCCGAATCCGCCGACGAGGTCGATGAAGAGGCGCTGCGCTGCCGCACCGCTGACGTCGACGCTATACAAAGGCCTGCCGTTCGCTGGCTGAACAACGCGAATGCGTGCGACGATCTCGAGCCGCAACAGTAGCGCAGCCACATCGTGGGCAAGCCCTTCACTGCACGTCGCAAAATACACCCGTGGCGCTCCACGACCGGTGCGACGGAGCGTGATGCAACCGTCGGTAGCCCACAGATGCCTAAGCAACAACGCGATCTGGTCCCTGGACAACGCAAACACGGCCTCCGGGAGGCGCTTTTCGTGCGAGCGCTGTTCGAAGATGCCGAGTTCCTTGAGCCAGCGACCGACACCTGCGGGCATCCACCGATTGCCGTTGCCGCTGATAACCAGCTGATGCCAAGCGCCTCGACCGGCGTGTCTTGTTACGGTCGAACCGAAAGCTTCGGCAGCCTCACGCACGGCGGCGCTATTCGCCTCAGAGGAAGTGGTATAGCGCAGCGGCTGGTGCTTGAGGTAGCTGCCGTCACCCACGAGATGGCCGAGCAGGACTAAGCAACGGTCCGGCCAGCGTTGCGGTTCCAATGGCTCTGGTATCCGTCGCGACAGCGCCAGGCGATCACCGGCACTGAGCTCGGAAACCGTCTTCCATCCTTGCCCCGCCAAGAGCCGATGCTCGGCGGTGGCACGAATCGATTTTCCACTTGCGAGCTGCACGCGGAAGACCGGTCGGCGACCGACCTTCCACACCTTGTCCGAGCGGCGCGCAACGAGCTTCTGCTTGTCGTCGATCGACCAAACCTCCGGCTCGGTGCCGACGAGCTCGCGAATCGGCATGCGCTGACCATTGGTGAGACAGACGAGCGTGTCACCCGTCACGCACTCGCGCAGGTCCGACATGACGGGCCGCTTGTCCGTGCGCTGCTCGACGCTGCGATTGAGCTGAGACAGCGCGATCACGGGAAGATCGAGCTCCTTCGCGAGAGCCTTCAGCGAGCGCGAGATCTCCGAGATTTCCGTTGCACGGTTTTCGACGGTGCCCGAGACCTGCATGAGCTGTAAGTAGTCCACGACGATCAATCCCAACCCGTGCTCGCGTTTGAGGCGCCGTGAGCGCGCGCGAACCTCCGTCGGCGTCAGAGCACCGCTGTCATCGATGAAAATAGGCGCCTCCGACATCATGGAGACCGCTGAGTCCACACGCGGCCAGTCCTCGTCGTGCAGCTTGCCATTGCGTAGCCGAGTCTGCGGAATTCGGCCGATCGAGCTCAGCATCCGAAACGAGAGTTGCTCCGCCGACATCTCCATGCTGAAGATCGCGGCCGGAGTTTTTTGCCCGAGCGCCGCGTGCTCGGCGATGTTCACCGCGAGCGTACTTTTTCCCATGGATGGACGCCCGGCGATGATGATGAGCTCACCGCGCTGCAGCCCCGCCGTCATCTTGTCCATTTCGACGAAGCCCGTCGAAACGCCCGTGATCTCGCTCGTCGAATGGCTCAGAAAATCGAGCCGGTCGATCGTCTTCGGCAGGATCTGCTTCAACGACTGGAAGCCCGAGCCACGCGATCCGCGCTCCGCGATCTCGAACACGCGTTGCTCGGCGCGATCCACGAGTTCGGAAGCCGTCAGACCTTCTGCTGCGTGCGCGCTGGCGGCGATGTCCCCACCGATCTCGATGAGCCGACGTAGCAGCGTGTGATCGCGAACGATACTCGCGTATGCGCGGATGTTCGCGGCGCTAGGCGTGTCCTGCGTGAGCCGCGCGAGATAGTCCATCCCGCCTGCGGCCTCGAGCTGCCCCGAGCGTTGGAGATGCTCACCAACCGTGACGGCATCGGGTGGCTGACTGCGCTCGACGAGCGTGGCGACTGCCGCAAAAATCAGCCTGTGGTCGGCGCGATAGAGGTCGTCGGCGACGATGACGTCGGCGATCTGATCCCACGCACGCTGATCGAGCATGAGGCCGCCGAGCAGCGACTGCTCGGCTTCGACCGAATGCGGCGGCAACCGGAGGCGTTCAGTAGCCCTGCGGGCGAGCTCGGTTGCTGCGGCTTCAGCC
>Ga0111538_10014665_pt1 | contig 10328 bp, 9 predicted proteins | sample SoiMethybrSBSTD1_FD_79669 | JGI IMG/M metagenome (GOLD analysis project Ga0111538, IMG submission 79669) | Bulk soil microbial communities from a Populus tree surrounding site in Tennessee, USA - Soil MetaG P. TD hybrid SBSTD1 (version 2)... | ecosystem: Environmental > Terrestrial > Soil > Tree... | reverse complement strand
GCCTCACTCGAGATCGTGTCTTCTGGAGGCGGCAAAGTGACACAGAGAGACTGACCGCTCGATAAAAACGGCAGCGCCAAGCTTTCAGCTTGACCGCGCAGCGCTTTCAGATATGGGTTATGAACCCCTTTTCAAATCAAGACTGGAGCCAAAGCGCCTCAAACAACGCCTCGTAAATGAGAGGTCGTCACGTCGTCGGCTTAGGCTCTCTTTGGCTCTCGTTGTGAGCAGCTTCCTGGGTGAAGTCTGGGTGGTCGTGAAAAACAATCCGAGCCGACCGTCTTGGGCTGCTTCGGGAAGGCCTGATGGCCGGTGCTAGGGTCACTTCACTGTGGCAGCACGCAAGGCGTCGAGGGGGCCGGGAAAGTACGCGACGTTGTGGAAGGCCTCACGCGCGATCGCCTCGGCGAGATCGCGGGCCTGGACTGCGTCGCGGCCGAAGACGATGATCCGCGTGTTGTGGTCCTCCATGGGCAGACGGCCATCGTCCTTGGCCTTCCTCACCTCACCGACGTCCTTGCCGGGCTCGACGGCGCTCTGCGGGATATTGCGTGCGCCCGGAAGGGTCCCTGCTCTGAACTCCTCAGCGCTTCGCGCGTCGAGGAACACCGCGGTTCGGTCGGACTGAAACACGTGCTGCACACCCTCCAGCTCGATCTCGGTGAGGCCACCGAGGGCCCGCCAGACCGGGATGCCGAGTTGATAGCGGCGCACGTTCGTGAAACCGGCTGCCAGCAGCTCCTCGCTCAGCCGCTTGCTCTTGCCGCAGAATGGGCCGTTGCAGTAAAGGATGAGCGGCTTGCTCTTGTCGCCGTCGACGAGCCGTTCGACCTCCTTCACATCGGAGACGTACATCGAGATCGCGACACCGGGCTTGGGGGCGACGTTCTGTGCTCCGGGAACATGACTCATCGCAAACTCCCGGTACGGCCGGGCATCGAGCACGACGGCGGTCTTGTTCGCGAGAGTGCGCTTGAGCTCGACGGTGCTCACCTCCCTCGTCTTTTGGTTCGGCTCCTCGAGCGTCGCCTGATCGATCCTTTGAGCCTGCGCGTGAGCAGCGCTGGCCGCCATCAGGATGAGCAGCAGCGCCACCAGCGCCGTCCTTTTCGGGTTCCAGTTCAAGACCATGAGGTACCCCCCTCGGATGTGGATTTCGCACACCGGCGGAGCGTCCGCCGGCGAGGCCGCGTCTACCGCGGGTGATGGTGGCTGGCTCCGGTGAAACCAGGGTGAAATGAAGCGAGGGCCCGGGGACCGCTCAGGTGCTCAGACGGGCGTCGTCGAGGAGCTGGCTGGTGGCGTGTTCGGGCTCTACCCCGAGCTCCTCACGAAGCTTCCTCGCGCACTCCGCGTAGAGGGCGAAGGCCTCGTCGCGGTGCCCCCGCAACAGCGCGTACTCCATGAGGCTCCGGTACGCCGACTCGCGTAGAGGATCGATCGTAACCACTCTGCGCATCGCATCAGTCGCTCCAGCGTAGTCTCCGTGGGAGGCGCGTAGAGAGGCGAGGTGAGCCAGAGCATCCGAGTGAGCGCGCTGAACGCGCTCGCGTACCGATTGGACCCACTCGTCGTATCGATTCTCGGGGTCGAGGAGATCCCCTCTGTAGAGGGTGTCCGCCCTCTCCAGGTCCTCGATGGCGTCGGCGACACGATCGCCCGCGGCATGCGCCTGCGCTCCGGCCAGCAGGCGGACGTGCTCATCGAGGTCCACCCAGACATTCTCGGCCGCAAACCGCAACATCGGGCCTTCGCGGCGGAGAACATGGGAAGCAGCCCCTTCCAGCCCGGGCTCCAGTGCTCGCCGAACAAGCTTGACCGCCGTCTTCAAACTCGCGTTGCCACGCGCCCGGCTCTGTTCTGGCCAGAGCCACTCGATGGCTTGCTCCTGATGAAGGCCGACCGGCCGATGGAGCACAAGCAACTTGAGCAGTGTTTTGGCCTTCTGTGTCGTCCAGGCCCGGTCGGTCACTGCAAGCCCGTCTCGGAGCACTTCAAACCGGCCAAGCATGGAGATGCGCAACACCGGCGGCGCTGGTGGCGACACCGTCTTCAGCGCTCGGGAGGCAACCTCACGGACACGACGATCACCACTCCGGAGAAGCCGCTGCAGCGGCCGGCGGGCCCGTGAGTCCCCGATGGCGCCGAGCGCGCGGACCGCCGGCACGCATGTGTCGCGTCCCTTCGCGGCATCGAGGAGCGGCTCGACGACGTCGGCGCCGATCCAGACAAGCAACCGCTCGGCGCGTCGCCTATCTCTGGTCAGCCCGCGGATGAGTAGCGGGGCTACCCATTCCGCCTCCGCCCGAAGCCAGGGCAGCACATCCTGCGGCCGGCGGTTGGTCAGCCTGATGGCGCGCGTTAGCGCCGCGCTCAGCCGCCGCCTGTGGTTCCGCGAACCAAACAGGATCCGCGCCTCCAGCCATGCGCAGCGGGCGCGCCCCGCCGGACAGCTCCAGGTGGCGAAGATGCCATCCGCCTCTCGCAGGGCAGCGAGGGCCGGCCGCGTCCGGGGCGTGGTCGCGAGCACGGTCGCCTCGGTCAGCAGGGCGACGGGAAGCAAGCTCCCGAGATCGCCGCGACGGGAGATGTCCACCGCCGCTCGGGCGTGCTCCAGCGCCTTTCGTTCCTCGTTTGCGTTCGCGGCGGCTCGTGCCAGGCCCAAATGCGCATGGACGGGGGCCGCCGGGAGCTCGTTCTCGCGGCTCTCGTCGAGGACCCTGCGATAGTGAGCCTCGGCAGCGCGTCCCTCGCCGCGGAGCTGAGCGAGGTCACCCTCGACGATCGAGAGTTGCAGGTCGAGAGGGCGCTCGCCGACGCTGCCATGGATCGCGCGAGCGCGCTGGAGGGCCAACCCAGCGGCATCAAGTAAGCCGAGGGACGTGTGCGACTGGGCGAGGCCGGCCCACGCGGCGACCTGGTAATAGGGAGATTGCTGTTCCTCGGCGTGTCGCAGGACGATGCGGAAGGCGGCCAGCGCCACCGTCGGCTCGAGCCGGACCAGCGCCAGGCGCGCTCGGTTCAGCAACGCCTGGCTCTGTGTGTCCAGTGAGCTGGGTGCCGCGTCGAGCCTCAGCGCCTGCTCGGTGGCGCGGGCGCTCTGCTTCAGGTGGCCTAGGAGGCGGCAGATGTTGGCCAGGTACGCGTACAGGTCCGCGCGGAGGCCGGGCTGCACCTCGTCGGGTACACGCCTCACGGCGTCCTCGGCGACCGATCGCGCCTCGCCGAGTCGTCCCATGCTTGTCAGCATCACGATCACGCCGTGCACGGCGTGCGCCCAGAGGTCGGCATCCGTGCCCTCACTGGCGGCAAGCGCCTGGCGCGACCATACGAGCGCCTGCTCGTAGTCGCCAATGAAGCGGCAAGACGATGCGGCCGTGCGCAGCAACCAGGGCTGCGACTCCGCCACGGCCGCCGGCAGCCGACGGACGAGATCGCGAAACAGGTAAGCCCTTTGAGCTGTGAGGCGTCCGGCGCGATATGGGAGGATTACCCGCACGGCGTCTGTGTACGCGCCACCGAGCAGGTAGTGTCGGACCGCCTGGTCGCCTTCGCCGATTTGCTCGAGGTGGCGCCCGGCTCGCACGTGCAACTCGGCCACCTTGTCGGGCGCCACCCGTGCCAAACGCTCGCGCAGGAATTCCGCGAAGAGCTGATGATAGCGGAAGCGCGTGCCCGATTCATCCAGACGGTCGACGAAAAGATTCCGTCGTTCCAGCGCGGCCAGTCTCGCTGCGGCGTCGATGAATCCTGACACTCTCTGGCACAGAGCGGGCGTGATCTCGAAGAGCATCGAGGTGTGTAGCGCGAACTCTTGCAGGTCGGCCGGCAGATCCTCCAGCACGACGGCGGCGAGGTACTCGAACACTTCGCGCGGAGTTCCTTCGAGCGCGGGCGATCCACGGCTTTGTACTGCCTGCGCGAGCAGGGTCAGCGCCGCCGGCCATCCCTCCGTGCGCTCGGCGGCGAGCCGGAGCCGCGGGTCACCGAGGTCGACACCATCGGTCTTGCCGAGGAGATCGGTCGCCTCGTCGAGCGTGAAGGCCAAGCGCGTACGGTCCAGCACCGACGCTTCCCCTTGCACGAGCAATCGGGGCAGACTGTGCAAGACGGGCCGAGTGCGGGAAGCGATCGCGACGTGCACGTGCGGCGGTAGATGCGTGAGCAGTGAGTCGGCGAGCGCCTGGGCGGGCGGCGTCTCGTCAAGCACGTGGAAGTCGTCCAGTACGACGACGGTATCGCCAGGAAGTTCGTCGAGACACCCGAGCAGGGTGGCCTCCGTTATCCGGGCGCTCGGCCCACCCGCCAACGCCTCGAGAGCGCGCCTGCCAATCCCGGGCGCAACCCGTCGTAGGGCCAGGACGAGTCCCGCGCCGAACAGGCTCGGATCTGTGTCCCGCTCGTCGAGCGTGAGCCAAGCCACGGGGCGCTCGATCCCGTCCAGAGCCGAGATCAGCAGGCTGGTCTTGCCGTACCCCGCCTCCGCCGTCAGTAGGACGAGACGCCGCTCGAGACCCCTGTGCAGGACGTCGAGCAGATGCGGCCGCCGCAGCAAGGCCACGCTGATGCGCGGGGGCGCGAGCTTCGACGGGGGAAGGACGAATGGCTCGAGCATCGAGCTTCCTCGCGCGATCCTACCATCCGCCCGCACGATGGTGGGCGCCGGGCGGAACGACGCGGGATGCGCCTCCACGCTGGGCTAATTCCTGGGTGAAGTCTGGGTGATGAAAGTCGAGCAAGCCGTACCCGCATCGAGTCAATCGCCGGAGTTGCACCACGCCGTGGATACCATTCCTTGACAAAGCTCTTGGTGCCGAACAGGATCACTGCGGCAGCAGAGCCGGGCACGTTCTAGTGCCGCGTCCGGGAAACGAGTTGACCCACAGGAGGACGTCGATGAAGAAGATCAATCGCCGCTCCGCACTGGCGCTGGGCCTGACCGCCGCTTCGGCCGCTATGGTGAAGCCGGCGGCCGCACAAAGTGCCGCTGGAACTGGCTCGAAGGACGCCACCCCCTACCCGGGCGTCGTCGTGCGCACTTACGGCGACGCCGAGAACACCTCACTCATTCCCGGGTTCAAGACCGTTTTGATGCGGGACGTCATTATGCAACCGGGATCGAAAACTGCCGGTCCACCGATGATGAATGCCATGGTCTGCCACATCCTCGAAGGGGAGATGCGGATCGAGCAGGATGGTAAGAGCTGGACGGCAAAGAAGAATTACGTCTGGACTTGCAACAAGGGCACGAAGGAGCAGGCGTTTAACGATAGCAACGCCGTAGCGATTATGAGGATTACTGACCTGAAGGGATGAGTCAGGCGGCGTGGTCGCCTCAATGGTGGCGGCGCCAAGCGCGGGCAGGGTCGCAAAGTACTTCCCGCATCGAATGGCTTCGAGTTCACGGCGTCAATCGCTGCAGCCGTCCACACACGCACCACCCGTGCGCGGACTGAACCTCGTGACCGATGCGGAGCGACGTGGCGATCGTGCGCGCGGGTGACATCCGCGTGTGGTGGCGCGACGTCCCGGCTCTGCACGCCGACTGACGCCATGGTCGCCAGCATCGTCGCGACGACCTTCTCGTTTTCACCGATGATCGCTGCGGCATCGCCCGAGCACACTGTGACAGAGCGACCTGGCCTGACGACTCTTCCGCGCGCGAGCATCCGCTCGCCTTGAGCAGGCGAAAGAAAGTTCACCTTGTATTCGATCGTCAACACGGATGCGCCTGATGGCGTTAACGTCTTGGCCGCGTAGCCGCAAGCGACATCGACAATCGCCGTGAGCACGGGCCCCGCTATGTACCCATGATGCTGCGTGAGATCCTCGCGAAACGGCAATTCGATCTCGACCTCGCCGGCGGCGACACGCTGAAGTCGTGCCCTCACACGGCCGGCGGGGGCGGGCGGCGGGCTGGGATACACTGCGGGCCACCCGAGAACGGTTGTTGCGGACACAAACAAAAAGGGCCGCGTGAGCGAGGCGACGCCCGATGATGCGACGGCATACCGATGGGTGTCGGAATACGAGGGGCGAAGCCCGATATGGCTGATCACACCGGCATACAGCGCATTCACGGGTATTGCGGCTTCTGTATTGCTCGCTGCGGCACGATCGCGACCGTGGAAAATGGCCTCTTCACCCGCCTTGACCCCGACCCGGCGCACCCGACTGGGCACGCAATCTGCGCCAAGGGGCGGGCGGCTCCGGAGCTCGTCTATCATCCGGAGCGCCTCACCTGCCCGCTTCGCCGGACCGGTCCGAAAGGCGACGCCGACGCCCGCTGGCAACGAATCGGCTGGGACGACGCACTGGACCTGACCGCCGCCGCGATGCGGCGGGTGGCGGACCGGCACGGCCCGCAGGCCGTCGCCTTCACCTTGGCATCCGGCTCTACGACGTCCATCGGCGATGCGGCGGTTTCATCCAGCGGCTGGCGAACGCGTTCGGCACGCCGAACTCGAAGAATACCCTCGACGTCTGCGGCTGGGGACGCGCCTTCGCCACCCAGTACACCTACGGTGTCGGCAGCGTCGGCGTTGGCGGCGGTGGCGCCATGCCGGACATCGCGCACAGCGGCGTGCTAATCCTGTGGGCTACAACCCCAGCTTCACGCGCCTCACCCACGCGACTGCCGTCGTCGCGGCACTCAAGCGCGGCATGCGTCTGATCGTCGTCGACCCGCGCCATGTCGGCCTCGCCAGCAAGGCCGATCAGTGGCTCCGGGTCCGTCCAGGCAGCGACGGTGCGCTGGCGCTCGGTCTCGCCAACGTGATGATCGAGCGCGGCTGGTACGACCGAGACTTCATCCGCGAGTGGAGCAACGGGCCGCATCTCGTGCGTGCCGACACGGGCCGGCTCCTGACCGAACGCGACCCCGAGCCGAACGGCGATAGGCGGCGCATCCTCGCATGGGACAGTGCCGCGCGGTGATGCAGAAGCATCGCTTCGCGCCATCACTTTTCACGATTTAAGCTTGACCCGACCAGGCGGCACGACCGCCGGAAGCGGTCTCTGTGTTCAGCTCGTCCAGTCAGCAGCACGGCGCGCCGAACCGATTCCTGGGTGAAGTCTGGGTAAACGAAAGGCTAGCGGGTCTTGCGGCCGCTAACCCCTCGGGGTTATGAGCCCTTTTTAAATCGAGACTAGAGCCAACACAAACAACGCCTCGTAAATTAGCGCTTCCGACGCCCTAGGTTTTGGGACTCTTTGGCTCTCGTTGGGAGCAACTTCCTGGGTAATTCCTGGGTGAAGTCTGGGTGGGCGCTCTCGGGTGAGGCGATGTTGTGATCATGCTGTCTCGCCCGCTCGGGTTTGAGTGCTGCCCGCAGGAGTTGGCCGCATTGGTCGAGCATGCGCTACTCGATGACCTGGTCTGCCCGCAGCAGCACCGACTGCGGAATCGTCAGGCCGAGCGCCTTCGCCGTCTTGAGGTTGATCACGAGCTGGAATTTCGTAGGCTGCTCGATCGGCAGTTCACCCGGCTTGGCGCCCTTGAGGATCTTGTCGACGTAGGTAGCGGCGCGGCGATACAAATCAGCAAGGTTCGGTCCATAGGACATGAGCCCCCCGGCATCGACGTACTCCGTCAATGGGTACACTGCCGGCAGCCGGTTCGTTGCCGCCAGGCCCACAAGGCGGCTGCGCTCATTGGAGAACATGCTGCCTCCCAACACGATCAGAGCACCCGCGCGCGCCCTGGTTATGTCCGAGAAGGCCCTGTTGAGATCGGCGGGACCTCGAGCCTCGACGATTTGAAGCCGCACCCCGAGCGCCCGTGCCGCGGCTTCTGCCCCCTTCAGCATGTCCCTGTCCGTGCCTTCGACCTGGCTACCTGGCTGCCAAAGGGCAGCGACCCGGGTGAGCCCCGGAACGGCCTGCTTGAGCTGTTCCAGACGCTTGCCGACGAGCTCCGGGGCCAGGAGGGCCAACCCCGTGACATTGCCGCCCGGCCGGGCAAGGTTGGTGACGAGCCCGCTTCCAACCGCATCGCGAGTAGCAGCGAAGACAATCGGGAGGGTCCTGGTCGCTTGCTTGGCAGCCACGGCGGCGGCAGTGTTTACGGCCAGGATGACATCAACCTCGAGCGCAACCAGCTCGGCCGCGAGAGCGGGCAGCCGCTCGAGCTTCCCCTCGTCAAATCGGTACTCGATCACGACGTTGCGGCCCTCGACGTAGCCGAGGTCACGCAGTCCTTGAAGGAAGGCCTCTCGCAGGGGGTTAGCGGCCGGGACGCCCCCCAGGTAGCCCATTCGAGCGACCTTCCCCTGCTGCTGCGCCTCGACGGCGAGCGGCGCAAGCATGAGGCCGAGCGCGAGAACGACCGCGAGCCCGATCAGCCGCATGGCACCTCGGTAGGAGGATGGCTGGCGGGAGTCTAGCCGAACGGCGCGACGCGCACCAGCACGGCGACGCACGAGCACGCGCTATTCGATGACCTGGTCGGCCCGCAGCAGCAGCAACTGCGGGATCGTTAGGCCCAGCGCCTTCGCCGTCTTGAGGTTGATCACGAACGTGAACTTCGTGGGTTGTTCGACGGGGAGGTCGCCGGGCTTGGCGCCCTTCAGGATTTTGTCGACGTAAGCCGCGGCATATTGGAACATCGTCGCAAAGCTTGCCCCATAACTTATCAGGCCGCCAACTTCCGAGAATTCACTGAAGGGGGCTATGGTGGCGAGCCTGTGCTTGATCGCGAGACGCGCGATCTTCGCCCGCTCAGCATAGGTGGCCGGCGACACCAACGCGACGCTGAGCGGCCGGGCGAGCATCGCGAGCCCCGGTCCGCTCCAGCGGCTTGTTCGGCGGTTCCCGCCGCCGACACGCTACTGCTGTGGGCCGAGGTTGGCAGCGACAAGTCGGGGACGGAAGATGAATACATTAGGATCGTTGGGGTCCATCGTCACGTGGATCCAATGATGGTACGGGGACCCAAACGTCTCAACTCGGGTGAAATGCTCGAGGGCGGGCGCAACCGCGGTGCCGCGCACCGGCCGAGGGCTGAGGGGTTTATCAACTCTGAAGAAGTGGCTGTCGCCGTGTACCAGTACGACTGGCCGGTTGAAACCGGCAGTTTCCTTTTGAAGGTCGGCGCGCACATCAGTATAGCCACTTGGATTCTGCGGCGTGCCGGGGAAGGGCGGGAATTCAGGGAAGAGATTCGCCTGCGTGAGAATCATGATGGCCCGGCTATTGTTCGCCTTTGCGTGCTCGAATCCTCGCCGTAGCCAGCCGCGGTTCGCCTGAGTGCGCTCGGCGTACTCTGCATCGCCGTCGGGCGTGCGTCCCAGCCCGTTGTTGCTACCGGTCATGTGCAACGTTATGAACGTCACACCATTGAGGTGCCAGCGGACGTTCTCGCGGTACTTAGGGAACGTCGTATCAGCCTGACTCTGTCGGGTCAGCGCGAAGGTGCGCTGGCCGAGTGTCTGATCGCCGTCGAAAAACAGGGTCCTCAGCTTGGCGAGCCGGTCCAACGGATTGCCACCGGGGATCGTCGGCTCGTGGCAGTCAGTCCATTCGTTGTCGCCGGGTGTGTAGATGACAGGGTGGATGGAGGCGCGAAACTGCGCCAAGCGTCGGGCCAAGAATTCGTCGGTGCAGCTATATCGCGGTGAGGAGAGATCACCAACGTGGACGACGAACGCCAACGACGTGTTCCGGTTGAGATCCGCCAACACATTCTCGACCCATGGTTCCTCGCGCGGGAAGTAGCCGAGATCGCCGATGAGTGCGAAGGTGAATCCCGGAGCGGGACTCGTAGGAGCCTGGCTCAGCGCTGGCATGGACGCCATGAGAAGGCATCCAATCACGACGGCGACCGGAACCAGTGAGGTCATTACCATACCGACGGGCTTCGTGATCCTCATGAGACGCCTCCTGGAATGAAATACTGTTCGTCGCCGAACTACAATTCGGTCTCGAGCTAGCTCGGTCTGATAGCATCCTTGAACCTGCGGGACATCGCTGCGTAGCGCGGTGCGCCCGGGACCCGAGATCGTCCGGGATCGGCTTTTGGAACGACCGTTTAGTAGCGCGCGATCGAGTTGGCGGCTGTCCGTGCTATCCCGCGACATCTCGCAGCCTAGCTCGTCGGATATCTCGTCCCATAGCGCGGGCGGCCGATCAATGAGATGAGACAGGTGGGTCATGAGATCAGTGTAGGGACGCCTCCTCGGCCGCCCGGCTCGCCACGCACCGGCAGTACGGACCCATGGTCCCGGCTGGGACGCGCCGGGTAGACCCGATGCGCCGCCTCGAGGGCTTCGGGGGTGTAGTTGTGGTGGGCAACCATGTGGAGCAGCTCGCCGTCGAATTGAAAGAGTGCG
>Ga0111538_10014662_pt1 | contig 10330 bp, 5 predicted proteins | sample SoiMethybrSBSTD1_FD_79669 | JGI IMG/M metagenome (GOLD analysis project Ga0111538, IMG submission 79669) | Bulk soil microbial communities from a Populus tree surrounding site in Tennessee, USA - Soil MetaG P. TD hybrid SBSTD1 (version 2)... | ecosystem: Environmental > Terrestrial > Soil > Tree... | reverse complement strand
GGTGGTGTTCGGGCTCCACTACCGCATGGTCGGTAACAGCTGCATCCCTCCCGACTTCACGCACATCCCGGCGGCCAACGTGTACTGGCCCACCGAGATCGTGGTGGCCGGCACGCCCACCATCGGCAAGGACTTCATGCTGATCCGCCTGGACCGCCCGGCCCACGCCACCTACCCGCGTGTCCGCCGCAGCGGCCAGGGGCGCCCCGGCGACTCCATGACCACCATCGGCCATCCGGACCGCCTGGCCACCAAGGTCGACCTGGCCGGAAGCCTGCTCGGCTACGCCGGGAGCGAGCCCAACGTCACCCCGGTGACCTCGAACCTGCACGCACTCATCGGCAGCTCCGGCTCCATGGTCTACAACCGCACCGAGCGCTTCATCGAGACCGTCACCCGCTGGGGCATGGGCACCGACCTGGTGCCGCACACGACCGACCCGAACGTCTGCCGGCGCGTCGTCCACGTCGACAGCCCCGGCCAGACCAACGACTCGGTGAAGGTGTTCGCCCCCTTCGTGCCCAGCTTCGAGCTGCTGGTGCGGCCGCTCGACACGGTGGTTCACGTGGGCAAGGTGGGCGGCCCCTTCACCAACCCGCTCACCGCGCGCAGCATCCACGTGGGCGACGACGCGCCCCAGAAGATCGATTACCGCCTCGAGTTCAACGGCCTCACGCCCCAGCCCCAGCTCGTGATCCAGCTCGACGGCCCGGCCCAGGGGACGCTGGGGCCGGGGGACTCCATCACCTCCACCGAGACCTTCAAGGCCAACCTGGCCGGCTGCGGCGTCTACGAGCGCACGTACCGGGCGCTCGACCGGACCCACGGCTTCACCGACACCGTACGCCACCGGTTCGAGATCGGCATCGGCGAGTTCACGGTCGACCACGAAGGGCGGACCCAGATCGGCGACCTGGCCAAGCCCTTCGAGAAGGCGGTCGGCGTCGACTACACGGTGACGAACCTCCGCCCTTCGCCCCTCACGGTGACGGTCACCGCCAGCACGCTGCCCCACCCGTCGTGGCTGACCCTCAACGACGGCGTGCCCGGCGCGCCCGTGACCCTCGAGATCCCGCCCTACCAGACGGCCCGGGTGACCGCGCGGCCCGATCCCAACCTCACGCTGGCGCCCGGCGTCTACCTGGCCACGCTGCACTTCGCCGGGGAATCGGGGCCCGGCTGCCCGGCCGTGGCGGGTGTGGACCGGGAGCTCGAGTTCGACTGGGGCCACGAGACCTTCGGCGGGGAGCTCAACGTGCCCATCCCGAACGGCTCGCCCCTGGGCGTGGTCCACACGCTCAACGTTCCGGAGGAGTTCTGCATCGCCGACGTCAACGTGGGCGTGAGGATCAACGACGCGCCCGTCGAGCACCTCCGGGTGCTGGTCCGGTCACCGCAAGGAACGAGCCGGCTGCTCTGGAACCATGGGATGGCTCCCATCCCGGACCCGCACGACCCGCCGGGGTCCGTGCTCTGGAAGCTGTTCGACGACGAAGGCGCGTTCCCGCCCCTGGAGCGCCTCTCGGCCCTCGACGGCCAGCCGGGCGGCGGAGACTGGCAGCTGCAGGCGATCGACGACGTGGCCGGCGGCACCAACGGCCGGCTGACCAACTTCACCCTGGAGCTGCGTGCGTGTCCATAGTCGCGGCTTCGCCGCTTCGCCCCCAGACCCCCAAGTCATCGTGAACTTCGAACCGTAACCTTTCGCCTCCCGGCGGCATACCTAGGTGGACCGTACACGCCTGGAGGATGCGATGAAGACAAACCCGCGCACACTGCTGCCGACGCTGCTGGGAGGGATCCTGCTGCTGGCCGGGACGCCGCCGGCCTGGAGCCAGGGTAGCCTCGACACCTGGGTCGATCCCTGCGGCATCACCGCCCCCGACCTGCTCCAACTGCTCGAGAACGAGGCCTTGATCGTGGACGCCAACACGATCAGCCAGAATCACGACGGCACCTGGGCCCTCCTGCAGCAGCCCTACACCCAATCGGGGATCCAGCCGCCCCTCATCCCGCTCTGCACCGACTCGCGCTTCTACGGCCAGCCGCAGGTGAACGGAGCTTCGTTCCGCTCGGCGGTGCAGGTCGGACCCGACCTGCTGCTCACCGCCTGGCACAACCCCTCCCCCGCGGTGCCTCCGGTGGTGGTGGTCTTCGGGCTGCGCTACAGCCTGTTCAAGGGGCTCTGCACTCCGCCCGACTTCAGCCACATCCCGGCCAGCCAGGTCTACTGGCCCATCGAAGTCGTGGCGGACGGCTTTCCCCTCGTCGGCAAGGACTTCCTGCTCCTGCGCCTGGACCGGCCGGCCAGCCCCACCTTCCCGCGCGTGCGCCGCAGCGGCCAGGGCCGGCCGGGCGACTCCATGACCAACGTCGCCCACCCCGACCGCCTGGCCACCAAGGTCGACCTGGCCGGGACGCTCTCCGGCTACGCCGGCAGCGAGCCCAACATCCTCGTCGGCACCCAGAACATCCACCTCCTGATCGGCAGCTCCGGGTCCATGTTCTACAACCGCACGGAGCAGTTCGTGGAGACCATCGCGCGCGGAGCGGTGGGCACCACCTACCTGCCTCCCGGACCCTCCGTCTGCAAGACGGTGGGCCACGTCGGCTCGCCCGGGTTCACGCACTACTCGGTGAAGACGTTCGCCGACTTCATCCCCAGCTTCGAGCTGCTGGTGTCGCCGCTCGACACGGTGGTGCACGTGGGCCCGGTCGGCGGCCCGTTCACCAACCCGCTCACGGTGCGCAGCATCCACGTGGCCGACGGTGCTCCCCAGAAGGTCGACTACCGGCTCGAGTACAACGGCCTCACGCCGCAGCCCCAGCTCGTGATCCAGCTCGACGGCGGCACGGCCCAGGGGACGCTGGGCCCGGGCGATTCGTTCTCCAGCAGGGAGACCTTCAAGGCCAACCTGGCCCCGTGCGGCGTCTACGAGCGGACCTACCGCGCGCGCGACCTGACCCACGGCTTCACCGACACCGTGCGCCACCGGTTCGAGATCGGCCTGGGCGCGTTCACGGTCACGCCCGAGGAGGGCGGCGCCGGCGCGGATGCCGGCAAGACCTCGAGAGACACCGCCACCTACACGATCACCAACACGCGTCCGTCGCCCCTCATGGTGACCGTCACCGCCACCAGCGCCGCCGGCCCGGACTGGCTGCTGCGCAACGGCGTCCGCGGGAACACCCCGCTGGAGATCGAGCTCCCGCCCTTCGGCACGGCCGCGGTGACCGTGGCCGCGGACCCCGGGGCCGGCCTGTCGCCGGAGAGCCGCCAGGCCACGCTGACCTTCGCCGGCAACGCGGGCCCCGGCTGCCCGGCGGTGGCCGGCGCGACCCGGACGGTCGACTTCGGGCGCTGACCCTCATCGGTAGAAGAAGCGGGCCGGGACCGTGGTCCCGGCCCGCCGTCTTCCCGCTCGCCCGCCGGCGCTGCGCCGCCGGCACGTCCCCTCCCACCATCCATTTCGCGCCGCCGGCCGCCCGCTTCGCGGCGTGCCGGCCGCGTCCGGGCGTATATGTCCAACGACATATTGACGCCTTCGATGTGTGTCATTAGCCTCGACACACAACTCCAGGCGCACCGACACCCGCTATCGACGCGGACTTTCGTCCCGGACCGCTCGCGCGATCCGGCTCCCTCGAGGAGGTCCGATCGTGAGAACCACCGTGCTGCACCCGTTCCTCGCCCTGGCCCTGCTGGCCGCCGCCGCCCCCGCACCGGCGCAGTCGACGTCCGGCCAGGGACACCGGGCTCCCTACACCTGGCGCAACGTCGAGATCGTCGGAGGCGGCTACGTGCCGGGGATCATCTTCAACCCCACCGTCCCTGGCCTCGTGTACGCCCGCACCGACATCGGCGGCGCCTACCGCCTGGACACCACCACCAACCGCTGGGTGCCGCTGCTCGACTGGGTGGGCTGGGACGACTGGGGCCTGACCGGCGTGGACAGCCTGGCCACCGATCCCGTGAATCCCGACCGGGTGTACGTGCTGGCCGGCACCTACACGAACGGCTGGGACCCGCACAACGGCGCCATCCTGCGCTCGGACGACCGCGGCCGCAGCTGGAAGCGCTTCGACCTGCCCTTCAAGTCGGGCGGCAACATGCCGGGCCGCAACATGGGCGAGCGGCTGGCCATCGACCCCAACCGCAACACCATCCTCTACCTGGGCGCGCGCAGCGGCAACGGCCTGTGGCGGAGCGTGGACTCCGGCGCCACCTGGACCCGGGTCACGAACTTCCCCGCCACCGGCACCTACCGCCAGGATCCCAGCGACACGAGCGGCTACCTGAGCGACCCGCTGGGCGTGACATGGGTAATGTTCGATCCGCGCACCGGGAGCCCGGGCATGGCCAGCCAGACCATCTACGTCGGCGTGGCCGACCTCGGGCTCAGCGTCTACCGCAGCCAGGATGGCGGCGCGACCTGGGCCGCCCTGCCCGGCCAGCCCACCGCGCCCGCCTTCATGCCCCACCACGCGGTGCTGGCCTCCAACGGCCTCCTCTACATCACCTACAACAACCAGGGCGGCCCCTATGACGGCAACCTGGGCGACGTCTGGAAGTACGAGACCGGCACCGGCGCCTGGACGAAGATCACCCCCGACCCGTCGAGCTCCAACAACCCCTGGTTCGGCTACGGCGGCCTGGCCGTGGACGCGCAGAACCCCAACACGCTGGTCGTCTCCGAGCTCAACCGCTGGTGGCCCGACGTGAACATCTGGCGCAGCACCGACGCCGGCGTCACCTGGACCGCGATGTGGGACTGGGGCCCCTGGCCCACGCGCGTGTTCCGGTACGCCCACGACATCGGGGGCGCACCCTGGCTCACCTTCGGGGTGACGCCGGAGCTGCCCGAGGTCAGCCCCAAGCTGGGCTGGATGATGGGCGACATCGAGATCGACCCCTTCAACCCGAACCGGCTGTTGTACGGCACCGGCGCCACCATCTACGGCACCGAGGACCTGGGCAACTGGGGCACCGCCCTGCCCGTGCACATCGGGGTCAAGGCCCAGGGCATCGAGGAGACGGCCGTGCTCGACCTGGTCAGCCCGCCCGCGGGGGCCCACCTCCTGAGCGCGCTGGGCGACATCGCCGGCTTCCGGCACGACGACCTCACCACGGTGCCGGCCAGCATGTACACGAACCCGATCACCGGCACGACCACCAGCATCGACTTCGCCGAGCTGAGCCCGAACGTCGTGTTCCGCTCCGGCCGCGGCGGCAGCAACGCCGGCTACTCGGCCGACGGCGGAACGAGCTGGACGCCGGCCGCGCCGCCCGCCGCCGGGGCCGCCGCCGGCATGGTGGCGGTGGCCGCCGACGGCGGCAGCATCCTGTGGAGCACCGAGAACAACGGCGTGCACCGCTCCGCCGACGGCGGCGCCAACTGGACCGCCGTGATCGGCCTCCCCGCCCAGGCCCGCATCGCCGCCGACCGCGTGAACCCGCTGCGCTTCTACGGCTTCTCCGGCGGCACCTTCTACCGGAGCATGGACGGCGGAGCCACGTTCACGACCACGGCCGCCACCGGCCTGCCCGGCGGGGGCTCGGTGCGCTTCAAGGCCGTGCCCGGCTTCGAGGGGCACGTGTGGCTGGCCGGGGGCAACGCGAGTAGCGCCTACGGGCTCTGGTCCTCGGCCAACTCCGGACAATCGTTCCGCCGGCTCACGGACGTCGACGAGGCGGATAACATCGGGTTCGGCAAGGCGGCCGAGGGACGGACCTACCCGGCCCTGTACACCAGCGCCAGGATCTATGGAGTGCGCGGGATCTTCCGCTCCGAAGACGGCGGCCGTCGCTGGCTGCGCGTCAACGACGAGGCGCACCAGTACGCCTACACCGGCGCGGCCATCACGGGCGACCCGCGGGTCTTCGGCCGCGTGTACGTCAGCACCAACGGGCGCGGCGTCGTCTACGGAGACCCTCGCTAGGGCGGCGGCCGCCATCGGGGGCGTCCTCCTCCTGGCGGGGGGCGCCTCCGCGGCCGTGCCCGACACGGGCCCGGCGCTCCTCACGCACATCCGCGACGTGCGCGCGCTCTCGGCGGAGCAGGCCGCGCGGGGCTTCCCGGTGCGCCTGGAGGGCACCGTCACCTACCTGGACGAGGACTGGCCCTCGGGCCTGATCGTCCACGACGGCACGGCCGGCCAGTTCGTGCTCTACGCGCAGCCCTACCTGAGCGCGCACCCGCGGCTGCCCCTGCACGCCGGCGACCGCATCGAGGTCGAGGGCCACACGGTCCGCGGCGGCTTCGCGCCCAACGTCCTGCCCAGCCTGGTGCGGCGCCTGGGGCCGGGCCGGCTGCCCGAGCCGCGGCGGCTCCCCTACACGCAGCTGGTCACCGGGCGCTACGACTGCGAATACGTCGAGATCGCCGGCATCGGGCGGCGGGCCTGGCTGAACGAGCCGCCCGCGGGCGGGCTCTTCCTGGAGGTGGCGGTCGAGGGCGGCATCGTGCGCGCCTCGCTGCGCGACGTGAAGGCGGGCGACGCGGAGCGCTTCCTCGACGCGCGCGTGCGGCTGCGCGGCAACGTGGGCGCTCTGTTCGGCCAGGCCGGGCAGCTGCGCGGCGTGTCGCTGCTGGCCGGGCGCACGCGGGACGTGATCGTGGAAGAGGAGGCGCCCGACCCGTTTGCGCTTCCGGCCCGTCCCCTCTCCAGCCTCTTCCTCTACTCCGCCGAGGGCGAGGTCGGGCGCCGGATCCGCGTGCGGGGCGTGGTCACCGCCGAGCGCGCGGGGGCGGCGGTGGAGGTGAGCGACTTCACGACCAACACCACCTTCCGGGACGTGCGCCACGTGCTCTACGTCCAGGACGACACCGGGGCCGCGCGCGTGGAGACCAGCCAGGCCACCGGCCTGCGCCCGGGAGACCTGGTCGACGTGGCCGGCTTCCCGGCCATCTCGCCCACCCGGCCCCTGCTGGGCGACGCCATCCACCGCCGCCTGGGGTCGTCTCCCCTGCCGGCTCCGGCCGCCCTGCCCGCGGAGCGGCCGCTGCTGCCCGAGCGCGACGCCGAGCTGGTGAGCGCGCGGGCGGTGGTCCTGGGCGTGATCGCCGGCCCCGGGGAGCACACGCTGGTACTGCAGATGGGCGGGACGCCGTTTTCGGCCGTGCTCGACGTGGGCCCCGGCGCGCCCGGGCTGGGCGAGCTCTCGCGGGGCAGCCTCATCGCGCTGACCGGCATCTACTCCTACCAGGTGGGCCCGCCGCCCTCCTTCCAGGTCCTCCTGCGCTCGCCGGCGGACGTGGTCCTGATCAGCCGCGGCCCCTGGTGGACCCGCCGCCACACGGCGGTGGTGGCCGTGATCGTGCTCCTGGGGCTGGCCGCCGCCGTCCTCTGGGTGCGCATGATCAAGAGCCGGCACCGCCTCGAACGCGCGCAGGACCAGGCGGTGCTGGCCGAGCGCAACCGCCTGGCCCGCGAGCTGCACGACACGGTCGAGCAGGGGCTGGCCGGCATCACTCTGCAGCTGGAGGCCGTGGGGGGCAGCCTGGACGACTCGCCGGCCGCGGCCCGGGAGGCCCTGGACGTGGCCCGGGAGATGGTCCAGTACAGCATGGAGGAGGCGCGGCGCTCCGTGCAGGACCTGCGCTCGCAGGCGCTCCACGAGCGCGACGTGGCGGAGGCCCTGCGCGACCTGGCCCGGCGCATGACCACCGGCACCACGCTGCAGGCGGCGGTGCACGTGACCGGCGACCCGCGCCCGCTGCCCGCGACCGTGGAGCACCACCTCTTCCGCATCGGCGTGGAGGCCCTGACCAACGCCATCCGGCACTCGGGGGCCAGCCGGGTGGAGATCGAGCTCCGCTTCGGCGGCGACGGCACGCTCCTCGTGGTCCGCGACGACGGCTCCGGCATCACCCACCCGCCCTCCGCGGCCACCGGCGAGCACTTCGGCCTGCGCGGCATCCGCGAGCGGGTGGACAAGCTGGGCGGCACGCTGGACCTCCAGTGCAGCGCCGGCCAGGGCACGCGCCTGGCCGTGCGCGTGCCGGCGGCGGCGGGACTGGAGCACCGGTGAGCGCGCGCCTGCGCATCCTGCTGGTGGACGACCACTCGCTGGTGCGCGTCGGCCTCTCCAGCATCATCCGCCTGGAGAAGGACCTGAAGGTGTGCGCGGAGGCGGCCACCGGCGACCAGGCGGTGGCCCTCTTCCGCAGCGAGCGCCCGGACGTCACCCTCATGGACCTGCGCCTGCCCGGGCTGAGCGGAACCGAGGCCACGCGCGCCATCCGCGCGGAGTTCCCGGAGGCGCGCATCATCGTGCTCTCGACCTACTTCACCGACGAGGAGATCCACGCCTCCTTCCAGGCCGGGGCCATGGCCTACCTGCTGAAGTCGGTGCAGCGGGAGGAGCTGCTGCTGGCCATCCGCAAGGCCGCGGCCGGCCAGCGGCACGTGACGCCCGACGTGGCCGCCCGCCTGGCCGCCCGCCAGGCGCGCGCGCCCCTCTCCCCGCGCGAGCTCGACGTGCTCCGGCTGATGGTGGGCGGCGAGCGCAACAAGGACATCGCCCGGGCCCTCGACATCTCCGAGGGCACGGTCAAGCTCCACGTCAGCAGCATCCTCTCCAAGCTGGGAGCCCTGGACCGCACGGAGGCCGTGACGGCGGCGCTGCAGCGCGGCATCGTCCAGCTCCAGTGATCGCTGCGATGCTAAAATCCCCTGTTTGCCGATGAAGACCCACCACTACTGGACGCACCTGGGCGACCTGAAGCGCGAGCTGCTGCGGGAGATCTCTACCGAGGAGCTGCGCGCGTTGCACCTGCGCCGCCCCGGCCGCCACCTGGCCTACGCGGCCCGCCAGTTCGGGATCGTGGCCGCCTGCTCGGTGGCCCTCTGGTACACCTCGCGGCCCCTCTTCTGGGTGCCGATCGCCATCCTGCAGGGCTTCACCTTCTTCAACATGACCACCCTGCTGCACGAGGTGGTGCACCAGTCCGTGTTCCGCCTGCCCCGGCCGCGCTGGGAGCGCGCGCTGGGCATCGCCTACGCCGCCACCAGCGGCATCTCCGCCTCCCAGTTCACGCGCTGGCACCTCGACCACCACGACGGGCTGGGCTCGGACGAAGACGACCCCAAGCGCCACTGGCTCTCGCCCCGGGTCAACGCGCGCTGGTACAAGCTCCTCTACTGCACGCCCTGGCTGATGCCGCTCTATTTCCGGGCCGCGGCCCGGGAGGCGCGCACCTACGAGGCCCCCCTCCGTCGCCGCATCCAGCGCGAGCGCCTGCTCACGCTGGGCGTGCAGCTCTCCGTGATGGCCGCGCTCATCGCCACCGGTGGCTTCGCCGCCGCCGCGCGCATCCAGCTCGTGCCCTACTTCCTCGTCTTCCCGGTGGCCTTCACCCTGAACCGACTGGGCCAGCACTACAACATCGACCCCACGCATCCCCTCAAGTGGTCGACGCTGATGAAGCCCAGCCGCCTGTGGGACTTCCTCTTCCTGTTCTCGAACTACCACCTCGAGCACCACTACTTCCCGCGCGTGCCCTTCTACAACCTGCGCCGGCTGCACTTCCGCCTGCGGCCCCTGTACGCGCGGCTGGGCCTGCGGCCGCACACGTACCGCGACCTCCTCTGGCACTGGTTCGTCGAGAACCACCGCCCGCACACGGACTGGGACGCCGCTCCCGCCCCCGCGATGGCCGCGGCCAGGAACGACGCCGCCGCCTAGGCCGGGTCAACGCACCGCGAACGCGACGAGCGCGTCGCCGAGCGGCTCTTCGGAGATCTTCGGGTGGCCGCCGGCGGCGATGACGACGAACTGTCTGCCACCAGGCGTCAGCTGATACGTCATCGGCGTCGCGTGACCGGAAGCGGGCAGCACACCCTTCCACACTTCGCGTCCTGTCTCGACGTCGAATGCGCGCAGGAACGGATCGACGGTTCCGCCGATGAAGACGAGGCCGCCGGCGGTGACGATCGGTCCGCCGAGGCTGATCGATCCGGGTGGCACATCCACGTTTGAACCGCCGAAGCCTTTCATCGACCCGAGCGGCACCTGCCACTTGATCGCGCCGGCCTCGAGATCCACCGCGGTCAGCAGACTCCACGGCGCGCGATTGCAGGGCAGGCCCGAGGGTCCCTGAATGAATCGCCGGAACATGCCGTAGGGCGCACCCTCCAGCGCCGCGTAGTCGCCGTCTTCGGTCCGCTTGCTGCGGTCCGCGAACTCGGCGCGCGGGATCATTCGCACTTTCGCCGGCAGGACGTTGGCGTTGACGACGAGAAGATGATGCGCCGGGTCGAACGCCGATCCGCTCCAGTTCATGCCGCCGAGGTTGCCCGGCATGACGAGCGTGCCGCGGACGCTGGG
>Ga0111538_10014661_pt1 | contig 10330 bp, 8 predicted proteins | sample SoiMethybrSBSTD1_FD_79669 | JGI IMG/M metagenome (GOLD analysis project Ga0111538, IMG submission 79669) | Bulk soil microbial communities from a Populus tree surrounding site in Tennessee, USA - Soil MetaG P. TD hybrid SBSTD1 (version 2)... | ecosystem: Environmental > Terrestrial > Soil > Tree... | reverse complement strand
GTTCACCGGCGAGGAGCTCTACACGCTGCGCTCCGAAAACTACTTCCTGCCCGAGCTCAAGCTGGAGGAGGACGAGCTCGCCGCGCTCCAGACCGCTCTCTACATGCTCGAGGGCCAGTTCGCCTACGCCGAGCCGCTGCGGCTTGCCCTGCAGAATCTCGCACTCGGCCGCCCAGGTTTCGACGAGGAGCCGACCGAGGCCGCCGTGCGCATCGAGGTGCGCGACCCGGACTACTCCGCCGAGATGTCGGGCCGCCTGACGAAGCTCGAGAACGCGATCTCGAAGCAGCGAACCGTCAAGTTCCCCTACTACTCGATCGGCCGGGACAAGGAGTCGGAGCGGACCGTCAACCCCTACGCCCTCCTCCCGGAGCGCGGCTCGTGGTACGTGATCGGCCACGACCACGACCGCGGCGCCATGCGCACGTTCCGCGTGTCGCGCATCCGAGGCGACATCCGCTTCGCCACCCGCAGGGAGCGCGACTTCCGCATGCCGGAGGAGTTCGAGCCCTCGGAGTACCGCGGCAAGCACGAGTGGCAGTTCGGAGAGATCGTCGGCGAGGCCAAGATCGAGCTGGACGCGGACACCGCCTGGTGGGTCGAGCGCATGATCGAGCGTGGGAGCGTCGAGGACGGGATCTTCACCACGGGCTACGCGGAGCTCGGCTACCTCGCCGGCTGGGTGCTCCGGCAGGAGGGGCGAGCCCGGCCGCTCGATCCTCCGGAGCTCGTCGAGCTCGTCGACGACGGGCTGGACAAGGTCGTCCAGGCGCACGAGGGCGAGCCTTCCAAGCCTCCTCGAGCCGCCGCGACCCGCCAGGCGGCCGAGCCGCTCGAACGGCCGGCCGGCCCGGTGGCGCCGGAGCGCTTCGGCGTCCTCCAGGCGCTCCTCGCGTTCCTCCTGGCCAGCTGCGGGAGCGGGACCTCCGCGCGAATCCCGGCGGAGGAGATCGTCGAGCGTTTCAAGATCCCGGCCGACCAGCTCGACGACCATCTCCAGCTGCTCAACCTCGTCAACTTCGGCGGCGGCTGCTACGCCGTCTACGCGGCGCTCGAGGACGACGAGGTGTACGTCGAAAAGGAGCTGTTCGGCGACACCTTCCGCCGGCCCCCGAGGCTCACGCCGCTCGAGGCTCGGGCGATACGCCTCGCGCTCGAGTTCGTCGGCCCGATGATCGCCGCCGAGGCCCACACGCCGCTCGAGCGCGTGCGCCGAAAGCTCGAGGAGACCTTCGGCGAGTTCGACGTCGACGAGCGACCGGAGCGGCAGGCCGTCACCGCCGAGGAGCAGCTCATCGCCACGCTCTCCCGCGCGAGCGCCGAGCACCGCCTCGTCGAGATCGAGTACACCGCGGTCGGCGAGGAGACGAGCGTCCGCGTGATCGAGCCGCACGCGCTCGAGCGCGAGCTTCCGTGGTGGTACGTCCACAGCTGGGACCGTACGAAGGACGCGCAGCGGAGCTTCCGCCTCGACCGGATGAAGCGCGCCGACCTTCTCGACGAGACGTTCGAGCCGCGCCCCGAGCTCGTCCCCAAGAAGCTGTCCGACGCGAGCACGGCGCGCGTCCTCTACTCCCCCGCGCTCGGGCGCTGGCGCGTCGAACGCGGCGCGCTGCCGCTGGCGAAGGGCTATGCCCTCGAGGACCTGCGCTTCGGAAGCATGGAGTGGATCGTCGGCGAGATTCTCTCCCACCGGGGCGAGGCCGAGGTGATCGAGCCGGCCTCGGTCCGAGCGGAGATCCTCTCCCGCGCGAAGAAGCTCAAGAAGGCGCTCGGCCGCCGGCCGGCCGCAAAGGCGCGCTAGGCAGCTGGGAGACCGCTCAGGCGACCGGCACGCGGAAGGTGAACGCGGTGCCGGAGCCCAACTCGGACTGGACGTCGAGCGAGCCTCCATGCGCCTCGGCGATCGACCGTGCGATGAAGAGGCCGAGTCCCGCGCCCGGCTTCGAGCGTCCACCGGTGTTCACGCGCCCGAACTTCTCGAAGATGAGGCGGCGCTGGTCGGCAGGGATGCCGGGCCCGTGGTCGATCACCGTCACGTGGACGTGACCGTCGTCGGCCCCGGCCCGAACCTCGATCTCGTCGCCGGCCACCGTGTACTTGGCCGCGTTCGAGACGAGGTTGAGCAGGAGCTGACGGAGGCGCTCCCTGTCGCCCCGCACGGCCGGCAACGGATCGCGCACCTGCGTCACGACCTTCACCTCGTCGTTTCCGAGCTCGACCAGCGACGCCGCTTCGCGCACGAGCTCGGCCAGGTCGACGTCCGCGAAGACGTACGTAAACGTGCCCGCCTCGATCCGAGACGTGTCGAGCACGTCGCCGATCAGCGTCGAAAGGCGATCGGTCTCTTGCTCGATGAGCGCGAGGAAGGACTCGCGCTGGCCCGGCGCGAGCTCGCGCCAGCGCCGGCGGAGAGTGACCGCGCAGCCGATCACGGACGCCATCGGGGCCTGTAGCTCATGCGAGACGAGGGAGACGAAGTCCGCGCGCAGGGCCGAGAGCCGGCGGAGCTCCTCCGCCGCGCTGCGCTCCGCCGCGTACGTGCGCATGTTCTGCACCGCGAAGCCCACCTGCCGCGCGAGCATGGTGATGAGTTCCGCTTCCTCGTCCGAGAAGGCGTTTGCCTCCGCGCGGGAGATCGAGAGCATCCCGAGGAACTGGTCGCCGGGCGCCAGCGGCGCGACGACACGCGAGCGGAGCCCGATCCGGGCGAGCTCCCGCTCCTCCGTATAGCGCGGGTTGGTGTCCATGTCTCCGCGGACGATGGTCTGGAAGTCGCGCGCGACGTCCTCGAGCACCGACCCAGCGACGGGACTGGCGGTCCCGCGCGGATACAGGCTTTCCGCCTCGGCGCCCGAGTTCGCCATCACGACCGCGTCGTCGCCCTCGACGAGCACCATGGCCAGGCGCTCGAACTCGAAGACGCCGCCGAGCTCGCGGAGGAAGCGATCGAACGCCTCGTCCTGCTCGAGAGAGGACGCGAGCGCGCGCGAGACGCGGTTCACCGACTCGAGCTGGTCGGCTCTTCGTCCAAGCTGGTCGCGCAGCTCCTCGGCCTCGGCGGCGCGCTCGTCGGCGACACGCGCTTCCCGGCGCAGGCGGGCGGCGAGCCAGCCCACGAGCAAGCCCATGAGAACCTCGAGGCCGAGCGGGAAGGTGATTGCGTCGAGATCGAAGTCCCGATCGAAGCGATCGGCCCGCAGGGCCTCTCCCCAGGCGAGGAACGGCGCGAGCAGGAACGGGACGATGACACCGCCGGCAATGCCGAAGCGCACCGCGCCCTCGGCCACCGGCAGGAAGAGCGCCTGGCGGACCGGCGTGTTCGGCTCCCAGGCGTAGAAGATGACCACGAACGCGCCGACGATCGCGATGTCGAACGCGAGCGCGAAGTACCCGAGCGCCGTCTGTGCGCGAGGGCCGAGATCCCGGCGCGCGAGCAGCCAGATGGCCCCGGCCCCGGCGGCGAGCGCGCCAGTGGCGATCCACGCCCAGCGCTCGTAGCCCGCCGGATAGCCGTCGCTCAGGAGCCCGACCTCGACGATCGCGAAGGGCACCGCGAGGAGCCGGATCCAGGAGATCCAGAGCTCGATCTGATGCCGGCGCTCGAGCTCGCGCGTCACCGCAGGCGCTCCAGCGCCCACTCTGCGTGCTCGCGCAGAAGCTCGTCGTCGCTCTCGCTCCATCGCTCCACGGCGGGCGCAAGAGCCGTCTCGCCCGAGTTGCCCGCGACGATGAGCGCGTTGCGCCGGAGGTAGCGCGGGTCGTTCCGCGGGAAGTAGAGGCGGTCGTACCGTGTCCGGAGGTCGTCCTCGGGGGCTTCGAGCCAGTCGAGGAGGGAGACCACCGGCTCGGCGTCCTCCGAGAGGCGAGCGCCTGCCCGCCGCTTCTCGGTGCCGCGGTTCCACGGGCACACGTCCTGGCAGATGTCGCAGCCGTAGACGTACGGGCCCATCTCCGCGCGGTACTCGGCAGGAACGGCCCCGGGCGCCTGGCTCCAGTAGGAGAGGCACTTCGTGGAGTCGAGGACCCCGGGATCGTCGAGCGCGCCGGTCGGGCAGGCCTCGATGCAGCGCGTGCAGGAGCCACAGTCCAGGTCGAGCGGCGCGCTGCGCTCGATCTCCGCGGTGGTGACGATCGTCCCCAGGACGACCCAGGATCCGTGCCGGCGGGTGATGAGGAGGGTGTTCTTGCCGTAGAACCCCACCCCTGCGCGTGCCGCGCCCTCGCGGTCGACGTGCTGGTTCTCGTCCACGAGCACGCGGTAGTCGCCGCCCAGCTCCTCGCCCAACCGCTCGAGCTTCTCGCGGAGCTCCCCGTAGCGGTCGCTCCACGTGTAGCGAGGGAGCCTGCCCTCGCCCGGCTTGGGCTCGGGGCCGGGCGCGTAGTAGGAAAGCGCGGCGGAGACGACCGAGCGCGCGCCGGGAAGCAGCGTCTCGGGATGGCAGCTGACTTCGGGACGGGCCATCGTGAAGCGCATGCGCGCGAAGAGGCCGCGGGCGCGCCGCTCGCGGATGTGGCGCTCGGTCTCTTCGTAGGGCTCCGCGGGCGCCGCCCCCACGGCGTCGAGACCGATCTGCGCGGCCAGGCGACTGAGCTCCGCCTGCTGCATACGAGCGGAAGGTACCAGCGCGGCCGCTAGGATCCCGCCCGTGAAAGCCGTGCGAATCCACGAGGACGGCGGGCCCGAGGTCCTCCGCTACGAGGACGCGGACGATCCCGTCGCCGGTGCGGGCGAAATCCTCATCCGGCTGCGTGCGGCCTCCCTGAACCATCTGGACATCTGGACACGGCAAGGCCTTCCCTCGGCGCCGAAGCCGCGGATCCTCGGCGCGGACGGCGCGGGGATCGTGGAGGACTGCGGCGAGGGTACGGAGGGCTTCGCCGCAGGGGACGAGGTGGTCATCAACCCCGGGCTCGACGACGGCGCGCACATTCTCGGCGAGCACTCCGACGGGACCCACGCCGAGCTGATCGCCGTCCCGGCGGCGTACGTCCATCCGCTCCCCGAGGGCCTCTCCTTCGAGGAGGCTGCCGCCTTCCCCCTCGTCTTCGAGACCGCCTATCGAATGCTCGTCACCCGCGCGGGGCTCGAGGAGGGCGAGTGGGTGCTCGTGTGGGGCGCGGGCGGCGGTGTCGCCTCGGCTGCGCTCGTGCTCGCGAAGACGCTCGGCGGGCGGGTGATCGCGACGTCCTCGAGCGACGAGAAACTCGAGCGTGCGCGTGAGGTCGGTGCCGACGCCGTCGTGAACCACGAAACCGGCGACGTCGCTGCGGCGGTGAAGGAAGCCACCGGCGGCCACGGCGCTGACGTCGTCGTCGAGCACGTCGGCGAGGCGACCTGGAAGACCTCCCTGCAGGCAGCCGCCACCGAGGGACGCATCGTCGTCTGCGGCGCGACGAGCGGGCCGAACCCGCCGGCACAACTCCACCGGATCTGGTGGAAGCAGCTCTCGATCCTCGGCTCGACCATGGGGACGCGCGCCGACTTCGCCGGCGCCTACGACCTCGTCGCGCGCGGCGTGGCGAAGCCGATCGTGGATCGCGTCTTTCCGCTCCGCGAGGCAGCCGCGGCCCACGAGCATCTCGAGAGCGGCAAGCAGTTCGGGAAGGTCGTCCTGAAGATCGGCGACGACTAAGCGCTAGCCGAAGCCGAGAATGAACTTGGCGTCGTCGGACATGCGCTCCGGCGTCCAGGGGGGATCCCAGGTCAGCTCGGACTCGACGCCCTCGACGCCGGGCATCTCCGCCACCGTCTCGGTGATCTGCTGCTCGATCATCGGGCCGACGGGGCAGCCCATCGACGTGAGCGAGTACGTCACGTGGACGTTCGAGCCCTCGACGGCGACGTCGTAGAGCAGACCGAGCTCGACGATGTCCATACCGAGCTCCGGGTCTTCGACGACTCGAAGCGCCTCGATGACGTCTTCACGCGTCGGCATGCAGTCAGTGTAGCTGGCCGACGTGCGTCCGGAACGGGAAAGGAGTACCCTTTTCCTTTGTTTCAAGCCATTTTGGAAAGGGTACTCAATACCGCATGAGCGGGCTCGCAGCCGAACGGCTGGCGGCGACCGAGCTCGACGCCGCCGTCGAAGGAGTCTCGCCGGGCACCTTCATCGAAGGCCTGAAGGCCGTGGCTCGAAAGCTTCCGGTCGCGGTCGGAGTCGAGACGGTGGCAATCCGGTTGCGCGACTCCGACGGGGAGGGCCGGCTCCATCTCGTCGCGAGCGAGGGCATCCCCGCGAGCGAGCGGCGCAACCCGCACTTCTACGTCCAGAGCGTCGCCCAGGCGCGAGCACTGTTCGCCCTGAAGAGCAAGCACAGCCTCGCCAGAGCCCTCGGCTTCACCTGGCTGGACGGAGACTGGCTGAAAGACGGCGCGGAGCCCCGCGGGACGATCACCGTCGGCAGTCGGACGGAGCGCCGCCCGACCGAGGAGCAGCGCGCGCGCCTGAGCTCCTGCGCCGAATCGCTCTGCGCGAAGCTCGCCGGAGTGGACCGCCGCAAGGCCACGCTCGAGGAGCTGGCGCAGCGGGCCGCGCGCGAGAGCCTTCTGGTGCCCGTCGCGGCGCCGGCCCGCGTGACGAAGCTGCTTCGCCCGCGTGAGCTCGCCATCCTCGCGCTCTACAGCGAGGGGCTGTCGGCGACCGAGATCGCCGATCTCTTCGTCATCTCCCCGCACACCGTGCGGACCCACGTGAAGAACGCCTACCGCCGTCTCGGCATCCATTCCCGCGAGGAGGCGGCGCGCGTGATCCACGCCGAGCGCTTCCTCGAGCTCGTCTAGCCGCTAGCCGAGCAGGCGGACTTCCTCGCGCCGGTCGCGCGCGAAAAAGTGGATCCCGTCCACGAAGCGCACCCAGTTGTGGCGGGTGCACATGACGAGCGAATGGGTGCGCGCGCTGTCGGCCAGGAAGCGCACTCCGCGGAGAAGGTCCCCGTTCGTCACGCCGGTCGCGGCGACGATCACCTCGCCCGGGGCGAGCTCCTCGGTCTCGAAGACCTTGTCCACGTCGTCGACGCCGTGCTCGCGTGCTGCCTCGATCTCGCCGCGCGTGGTCGGCCACAGCTGGGCCTGCAGCTCGCCGCCCAGGCAGCGGAGGGCCGCCGCGGAGAGGAGCGCCTGCCGCGAGCCGCCGATGCCGATCGCGAGATGGTCGTTCGTCCCGCGGATCGCCGCCGTGATCGAGGCGGTCACGTCCCCGTCCTGGATGAGCTTGATGCGGGCTCCAGCCGCGCGGATCTCCTCGATGAGGTCGTGATGCCTCGGGCGGTCGAGGACGATCGTCGTGATGTCGTTCGTGTTCCGGCCGAACGCATCGGCGATCGCGCGCACGTTCTCGCCCACGGGCAGGAGGAGATCGATCTTCCCGCGCGCGACGGGGCCGACCGCCATCTTGCGCATGTACATCTGGGGCAGGCTCGGAAAGCTGCCCTTGTCCCCGACGGCGATCATCGCCATGGCGCCGTAGTCGCCGCGCGCGACGACGCTCCTACCCTCGAGCGGGTCGACGGCGAGGTCGACTTCCATGCCTCCCCGCCCCACGCGCGTCCCGATGGAGAGCGCGTCCTCCGGATCCTCGCTCCCGACGACGATGCGCCCGTCGATGGCGAGCTCGTCGAGGCCGTCGCGCATCGCCGAGGAAGCCGCCCGCTCCCCGCCCTCGACGTCGCCGCGCCCGAGCCAGCGCCCGCTCGCAAGCGCAGCCGCCTCCGTCACAGCCGCGAACGCCTCGCAGCCGCAGCGAGTCGCTGTCGCGTTCACGCCAGCTCGAGCTCGCGCTCGATCTGATCCAGCACGAGGCCGATCACCTTGTCCACGGTCTCCTCGACCCTCAAGTTCTCGATCACCGGCACGCCGGCCTTCGCCGCTTCCTTGACGAGGTAGTCCTGGATCCTGCGGATGTCGGGCAGCGCGCGCAGGTATTTCTCGAAGGGGCGCAGCCCCTCGGACGCGGCGTCACGGGTCCAGAAGTGGCTCTCGTGGTGCTCCTCGTCCTCGATCGCGAGAAGTACCTGGCACACGAGTGCCCCGTCCGGCGGCCGTACCATCCCGGGGACGATGTGCACGCCCTCGAGCGTCAGCGAGTAGCCCTCTTCGAGTGCACGCGCGAGCACCGCGTGGACGCCGACGAGGACGTTGCGCGTCTGGTCGAGGAAGCCGGCGAGGTTGGGGTCGCGCTTGTCGCCCTCGATCCTCGACACGGCCTGGCCCGCCTCGAAGCTCGAGTAGTGGACCGACGGCATGAACTCGGTGGAGAAGAAGGCGCGCATCGTCTGGCGGACGACGTCCGTCGACGTGACGCGCGTGATGCCGAGGCGATGAGCAACCTCGGTCGCCACGGTCGACTTCCCCGTTCCCGTGGCGCCGCCGACCAGCACGAGGAGCGGAAGCTCGAGCTGCTGGAGGGCCTCGAGGCGCGGATGGACCTCGGCCGGAAAGAGGGTCGAGTCGGGGGGCCGGCGGTCGTTCACGCGCGCGCCCCTTCCAGCGCCTCGGCGAGGTCGAGCACGCGCTCGTCCAGGCTCTCGCCGTCGACGCTGCGGACCTCGTTGTCGCAGAGGACCACCGGGACTCCGCGCTCCGTCGCAGTCTCGGCCACGACGTCGATCGCGGCCGCCTTCAGCTCGACGAGATAGAGGTCGGCCGAGCGCGCCTCGAGCGATGCGAGGTCGGCGCGCAGCTCGGGTCGGCGCGAGAGGTTTCCGGAGACATGGACGATCTCGGCGCCGTGCTCGCGCCGCAGATGCTCCCGCAGACGCGCGTGAGCTGCCGACGGCGCCGTCGAGAAGTAGGCGACCCGGCGCCCGCTCACGTCGCTGACCGGGCGGGGCCTGAAGATCGTCTGCAGGACGGGCACGTCGCTCACCTCCGCGATCGCCCGCCGCAGCTTCTCGACGTCGCCCTCGTCGACCAGAGGCTCTTCGCAGCCGGTGAGGACGACGAGATCGCTGAGCAGAACACGATAGGCGCCGAGGTAGCCGATGACCGTGGCCGGATCCTGCGTCGCGCCGACGACGAGCACGCGCTTGCCGACCGCGACAGGAGGGATCGCCGCGCCGCTTCCTTCGAAGACGACGAGGTCCGGCGAGAGGGACGCCGCGAGCTCCGCGGCCGCGCCGACATTCGAGTAGAAGGGCGCGCCCGCGAGCCCCCCGCCCGCCCGGCGGCTCCCCACGGTGACGACGCTCGCGAAGGCGGCGTCCTCAAGATAGTCGGAGGCCGCATGGCCCCCGGTGCGCGAGAGCTCGAGAAGCTCGTCGATCTCCGGCTGCCGGTCGATCACCACCGGCTCCCGGGGCCCGCCCCGCCCCATCGCCACGACGACGACGAAGAGCTCGCGCGAGAGGAGACGCGCGATGTGTCCCGCCACCGCCGTCTTCCCCACCCGCTTGCCGGTTCCGATGACGGCGAGCGCCGGCCGCGAGAACGGCTCGAAACGGACTGGATCGAAACGGAAGTCGGCACCGACGTACGGAACCCCGCGGGCGAGCACCCTGCTCGCGAGGCGAAAGCGCCGCGGCGGGTCGGCAATGGGCTCGTCGGAGAGGTCGACGACGATCTCCGGCGAGATCGCCTCGAAAGCCTCGTCGAGCGTCTCGAAAAGGGGCACGCCGTAGTCCTCTCCCCCGCGCAGCTTCTCGGTGCCGCCCAGGAGCACCGCTCCAGCGACGTCGTGGTCCAGGCCCGCGAAGGCGACCCGGACGACATCCGGATAGTGCTCCCCGTCGATGAGTGCGAGAGCCCTCACGCCACCGCCCGCCGTCTACCGCCCGGCGGAGCCGGGCTCCGCCGAAGGCTGCCCGCGCTCGGTGACGTGAGCGAGCTCACTGCCTGCTCGTCACCTCACCCTCGATCCGGGTGGTGTACTTCTCGAACTCGAGCGTGTCCGCAGAGAACTGGATGATCCGCTCCTGGTCGTGGTACGGGTACTTCCGCCAGACGTCCACGTGCCTACCTTCGATCTCGATCAGGTTGTAGCAAGGCCGACCGTTGCCCCTGACGCGCAGGGTCGACACGGTGCCCGCATTGACGACGAAGATGTTCTCGAGGCGCCACGCATAGGGCACGTGCTTGTGCCCCGAGAGGACGAGATTCACGCGCGCACGCTGGAGCGCTTCGAGCGTGTCGCCTGCGTCGTAGACGATGTTGCGCTCCCGGCCCGTCCCCGGCACCGGCAGGAGATGGTGGTGCAGGACGAAGATCCGAAAGTCGGCGTCCTGCGAGAACTGCTCCTGGATCCAGGGGTAGCGGCTCCGGCCGATGTGCCCGTGGTCGAGGTCGGGCTCCGTCGAGTCGACGGCGACGACGGAAACGCCGTTCACGTGGACG
>Ga0111538_10014660_pt1 | contig 10330 bp, 9 predicted proteins | sample SoiMethybrSBSTD1_FD_79669 | JGI IMG/M metagenome (GOLD analysis project Ga0111538, IMG submission 79669) | Bulk soil microbial communities from a Populus tree surrounding site in Tennessee, USA - Soil MetaG P. TD hybrid SBSTD1 (version 2)... | ecosystem: Environmental > Terrestrial > Soil > Tree... | reverse complement strand
GGACTTTCCTCGACCTCCGCGGCGAGCTCGCCGGCTGCCTTCGCCACGGCCTCGAGGTCCGCGCTCGGGCCGACGAAGAGCACCGCCCGGCCGCCCCGTCGCACCAGCGGAAGGCACCACTCGGCGGCCACCGGGGGCGTCGCGAGAGCTCTGGCCACCGCCGTCCCGTAGAAGTCGCGGCCCACGCCGGCCGCGTGCTCCTCAGCTCGCTCGCAGACCACGGCGACGTTCTCGAACCCGGCCGCGACCTCCCGGAGGAAGTCGCACTTGCGTCTGGCCGACTCGAGCAGGACGAACTCCAGGTCCGAGCGAACCGACGCGAGCGGAAGCCCGGGTGAACCTCCGCCGGAGCCGACGTCTATTACCGGCCCGTCGCCCAGCAGATCAGCCGCGGCGAGAGCCCCGTTGAGCAGAGTCGCACGCGCCTCCGCGTCGTTCCGGATCGCCGTCAAGCCCGGCGCCGCGATCAGCGCCGCGAGCCAGCGGTCGAGCCGCTCGTCAGACAGGGCGAACGACGACGAAGCGGTGGGGCTCGTTGCCATCGCTTGCCGTCTCGACGTCCTCGCGTTCCTGCAGATGCACGTGCACGATCTTCCGCTCGACCGACGACATGGGGTCGAGCGCGACCGCCTCGCCGGCTGCGACCGCCTCCGAAGCCGCCCGGTCGGCCTGCTGCTCGAGCGTCGCCCGGCGCCGGTCGCGGTAGCCGGCCGCGTCGACGAGGATGCTCTTCCGCTCGTCCATTCCGCGGAAGACGATCGCGGTCGCCAAGTACTGGATCGCATCGATCGTCTGGCCGCGCTTGCCGATCACGAGGCCGAGGTCGGGGCCGGTGAGCGTGGCGGCGAGCTGCTCCTCGTCCTCATGGATCTCGATGCGCACCGGGGCGCCAAGCGCCGTGCACACGCGGTCGAGGAGCTCCCGTAGGCGCGCGGCCGGGGAATCCGGTTCTTCGTCGGCGGCCTCCACGGGCGGAGGAACGGCTCCCGCCTTCGCGATCACGCGCGCAGGCGCATAGCCGACGCCGAGGAGCCCGCGCTCGCCCTCCGAGAGAACCGCGAAGCTGACCGCCGACTTGTCGATCCCAGGGAAGCGCCGCTCGAGCTCACGGAGCGCCGACCACTTCGCCTCTCCGACGGTCTCGCCGGTCGCTTCGACCTCGGTCTCGGAAAGCTCCCGCTCCGTCTCGCTCATCGCCTCGACCGGGGGCCTTTCTTCTTCCGGCGTTTGACCCGTTGCTGCCCGGAAGTCGCCCGCGAGGGCTGGGCCACCTTGCCGACCGCCGTTGCGCCGTCTTCGGCGGCGGTCTCCTTCGGTGGAGTACGGGACGAGCGCTTCGGCGCGGCCTGCGGTTTCGGCATCAGCCGCCTCGTCACGAGCCCCTGGCCGACCGTCCAGAGGTTCGTCGTCACCCAGTAGAGAAGGAGCCCGACCGGGAACGACGCGTTGACGATGAAGAGGACGAAGACCAGCGGCAGCGCCATGAAGATCCACCGCTGGCGCGGGTCCATCGTGGTGGACATGAAGTACGTCGAGGCCACCTGGCTGATGACGTAGATCGCAAGCAGAAGCCAGCCCGACCAGTGGTCCGTGATGTTCGTCGTGATGTTCGGGACGATTCCGAGCCAGCCGAGGTCGGAGCCCGGGTACTGCGGGAAGACCTCCTTCTCGAAGTCCTTGAGCACGTAGTACAGCGAGATGAAGACGGGGATCTGGATCAGGACCGGGAGGCATGAAGCTGCCGGGTTGATCTTGTTCTCCCGGTAGAACTTCATGACCTCTTCGTTCATGCGCTGCTTGTCGTGCTTGTACTTCTGCTGCAGCGCCTTGAGCTCGGGGGCGTGGGCCTGGAGATGCTGCATCGAACGGATCTGCTTGACCGTCAACGGGACGATCACAATCCGCACCATCAGCGTGAGGACGATGATCGCCCACGCCCACGGGAGGCCCATCGTGGAATGGATCCACTCGAGGACCGTCGTCATGACGTTCTCGATCGGGCGTAGCGGGTTGGCTACGGCGAAGATCACGAGCGCCCTCGAAGCGGGAAGATCCGTTGGTCGCGCGCATAGTCGACTCCGCCGTGGCTCCACGGGTTGCAGCGCAGGAGCCTCCACACCGCCAGCACGGTCCCGCGGACGAAGCCGAACTCGCGGTAGGCCTCGAGCGCGTACGACGAGCAAGACGGGTGGTACTTACAGCGCGGGTTGCCGAGCGCCGTCGCGCCGGCGATCGGCGAGAGGACCCTGCGGTAGCCGCGGATGAGGAGGATCGCGACCGAGCTCATGCCGTCGCGCGCTCCTTCTGGAAGACCTCGGCGACGCGCTCGCCGAGCCACTCGAACCCGCGGCTCTCGATCGCCTCGCCCAGGCCGGGCCTGGCGATCAGGACGTAGTCGTTTCCCACGGCGAGGTCGCCCTCGATCTGCTCGAACGCCGCCCGTAGGCGCCGCTTGATCCGGTTCCGCTCGACCGCACCCCCGAGCTGCCGCGAGACGGCAAGGCCGAGGCGCGGGCCGAGGCCGTCACCTTCTTCGCGCGGGAAGGCGTAGAGGACGAGATAGCGCGTGGCCGTGGAGCGGCCGTGCCGGTAGACGGCGTCGAAGTCGCGAGAGCGAGAGAGACGGTGGCGACGTTTCAACCCGGCTCAGGCCGAGAGACGCTTGCGCCCCTTGGCGCGGCGGCGCTTGAGAACCGCGCGGCCGGCGCGGGTCGACATCCGCGCGCGGAATCCGTGCCGGCGTTTCCGGCGTCGAACGTTCGGCTGGAAGGTGCGTTTCAAGAGAGGTGCGAGAAGAAGATGGGATGCGGCCAGCCCTGCCGGCCACGGGCCAGTATAGAGAAGCCAGCCTTCCGGCCGGCGGCTCAGCCGAGCCGTGCGGGGCGTCCGTATGGCCGCGGCGGACGGGCCCGAGGTCTCCGGCAGAGCGCCCGAGCGATCAATGTCGCAAAATCTGCAAATGTGGAAATCCACAGGCGAAAGACCGCATGGCCACAGGCCTCGCACCACCTTTCCACAGCTGTGGAGACTGCTGTGGAAAGGAAGAATTTGCCTGCTCAGACCTCGTTTTTTGCGCTTCGAGCCGCATGTTTTCAAGCGTTGAGGGCCCTCGGCGGCGTTGCTATGATCGCCGCTTCCCGGACTCTGGCGGAGGGAGCAACAAGCCGGCGTGCAACGCCCTGCTGAACTGAGCGCGGAATCACTGTGGACCGAGGTATCGAACCGCCTCAGGGACGCACTGAGCGAATCGACGTTTGCGACGTGGTTCGCCGACACGGAGCCGATCGAGCTCAGCGGTGAGCACTTCGTTCTCGCCGTTCCCAACGACTTCACGCGCACGTGGATCGAGGATCACTTCCTCGACCTCATCCACGCCGCGATCCGCGAGACGGTGGGAAGCGACCGCACCGTGCGGCTCGCGGTGCGCGAGCTCGACGAGTCGCAGCTGGTCGAGTCCCCGCCCCCGGCGCGGTTCGGCGAGGGCCTGAACCCGAAGTACACCTTCGACCTCTTCGTCATCGGATCGTCGAACCGCTTCGCGCACGCGGCCGCACTCGCCGTCGCCGAGGCGCCGGCGCAGGCGTACAACCCCCTCTTCATCTACGGCGGCACGGGCCTCGGAAAGACACACCTTCTCCAGGCGATCGCGAGCTACATCGGCGAGCACTCGCGCAACCTCTCCGCGCGCTACGTGACGAGCGAGATCTTCATGAACGACTTCATCAACTCGCTCCGCGACAAGCGCATCGAGGGCTTCAAGCAGCGCTACCGCCACTACGACGTGCTCCTCATCGACGACATCCAGTTCTTCGAGCACAAGGAGCGGATCCAGGAGGAGTTCTTCCACACCTTCAACTCGCTCTACGAGGCCGGCCGGCAGATCGTCATCTCGTCGGATCGCCCGCCGCGCGCGATCGCGACCCTCGAGGCGCGCCTGCGCTCGCGGTTCGAATGGGGCCTCATCACGGACATCCAGGCGCCCGACCTCGAGACCCGCATTGCGATCCTCAGGAAGAAGGTGAAGACGGACGCGATCCACGTGCCCGATACGCAGGTCCTCACCTTCATCGCAAGCCGCATCTCGACAAACATCCGCGAGCTCGAAGGCGCGCTCACTCGCGTAGTCGCATTCTCGTCCCTCACCGGCCGGCCAATGACGGTCGAGCTGGCTCAGGAAGTGCTCAAGGACGTCTTTCCACAGGGCGAGCTGCCCGAGGTCTCCGTCGAGCGGATCCAGGACGCCGTCGTCGAGCGCTTCGGCATCTCCATGCAGGAGCTCACCGGCGACCGCCGCTCGCAGCAGATCGTCTACCCCCGGCAGGTGGCGATGTATCTCTGCCGCGAGCTCACAGACAGCTCCTTGCCCAAGATCGGGAAGAAGTTCGGCGGCCGCGACCACACGACCGTCATTCACGCGACGTCCAAGATCGCGAAGCTCATCCAGGAAGACCGAAGCGTCTACAACCTCGTCCAGGAGCTCACGGCGAGGATCAAGCAGCCCCGGTGAACAACGTCCTGTGCATACCTTGCGAAAGCTGGGGAAATCGCCGGTCGGCGCGCTCGGCCTGTCGACAAGTCGCCCTTGTCCACAAAATCCGTCCACCCGCGATTCCCAGCAACCATGCGGAAACACCCCGTCTTCCCCGTCGTTCACACTCCCTATGACTACGAAGAGGTTTTTTTAAATGACAAGCATCGATACCGTTGTTGGTACGACGATGAAGGTCACGTGCGGTAGGGACGAGCTCGCCGACAAACTTCAGCTCGCCGGCCGCGGGGTGTCGACCCGCACACAAAGCGTCCAGATCCTCGGGGGGATCATGCTGCGCGCCGCTGAGGGCCAGCTCCACCTCTCCGCGACGGACATGGAGATCTCGCTCCGGGTTTCGCTCGATGCGCAGGTCGAGGACGAGGGTGCCGTGGTCGTCCCGGGGCGGTTGCTCGTGGACATCGTGCGCCTCCTTCCTGCCGGCGAGGTGACCATCGGCCACCGTGCCGAGGAGGGGGTCGCCGAGCTGACGTGCGGCTCCGCGTCCTACAAGCTGCACACGTACGCAGCCGAGGACTTCCCCCGCCTTCCGGAGATCGATCCCGAGACCGCGTTCACGGTCGACAAGGAAGCCTTCGTCGAGACCATCGCCCGCGTCAGCCGCTCGTCCTCCCGTGACGAGTCGCGCCCGGTCCTCACCGGGATCCTCGTCCGCTTCGAGGGCGAGAAGCTCGTGATGGCCGCGACGGACTCCTACCGGCTGAGCGTGAAGGAGACGGCGCTCGGCAAGGGGCCCGGGCAGGACCTCGAGGCGATCGTGCCGGCACGCGCTCTCTCCGAGCTCTTGCGCATCGGCCAGGGTGGCGAGCCGGGGACGATCTCGATCGGCGTGCAGGAGAACCAGATCGTCTTCGGGGTCGACGACGTCTGGCTCACGGCCCGGCGGATCGACGGCCAGTTCCCAAACTACAAGCAGCTCATCCCCGAGACCTTCGAGGCCGAGATCCAGCTTCCGCGCGACGAGTTCGTCGAGATCGTTCGCCGGGCGTCGCTCATGGCGCAGCGCAAGTCGCCGCTGCGGCTCCGGTTCGAAAGCGGCGAGCTCACGGTCTCCGCGCAGACGCAGGACGTCGGCGAGGCGCGGGAGTCGCTCCCCATGTCGTACTCCGGCGACACGATCGAGATCGGCTTCAACGCCGAGTTCCTGCGCGACGGTCTCGAATCGGTGTCCGACGACGCGGTGCGGTTCAAGCTCATCAGCCCGCTCAGGCCGGGGCTCATCCTCGGGGAGTCGGACGACTTCCTGTACCTGATCATGCCGATCCGGCTCGCCGGCTGATCGTCGGGCACGTCTCGCTTCGGAACTTCCGCTCCTACGCCGAGCTCGAGCTCGATCTCGTGCCCGGGCTGGTCCTCGTGACCGGCCCCAACGGTGTCGGGAAGACGAACCTGCTGGAGGCGCTTCACGTCGGCGCGCAGGGGTTCTCCCCGCGCACCCGTTCGGAGCCACGACTTGTCCGCTTCGGCGAGACGGCGGCGCGTGTGCGACTGCAAGGAACGTCCGCGCAAAGCTCCTTCGAGACCCAGGTCGACCTCGCGCCCGGATCCGCAAAGGAGGTGCGCTTGAACGGCGCCGCACTCGCGAGCGGCGAGGAGCTTCGCGCGAGGCTTGCCGCACTCGCCTTCACTCCCGAGCGCCTCGCGGTCGTGAAGGGCGGGCCGATCGTCCGCCGCGCCTATCTCGACCGCATGCTCGGCCGAGTTTTCCCCAGTCGTGCAGAGATCTCGCCGACCTATAGCCGCGCGGTGGCGCAGCGAAATGCAGCGCTTCGACGGGTGCGTGCCGGCGAGGCCGGCCTGGACTCCGTAGAGCCTTGGACTGCGCAGGTGGCGGCGCTCGGGACCGAGCTCGACGCCGCGCGGTCCGAGCTGGCGGCGCTCCTCGGGCCGGGGTTCTCGAGCATTGCCGAGTCGCTCGCCCTCACGGACGCTCTGCTCACGTACGACGGTCCCGGCCTCACCGTCGAGGAGCTGGACGAGCGGCTCTCGCGCGACCTCGAGCGGGCGGTCACCGGTGCAGGCCCGCACCTCCGCGACGCGTCGATCACCGCCGGCGGCCGCGAGCTACGCGGTTTCGGCTCGCAGGGAGAGCAGCGCACGGCCGTGCTCGCGCTCGTCCTTGCGGAGGCGGAGCTTCTGGCCGATCGCAGGGGCGAGCCGCCGCTTCTCCTTCTCGACGATGTTTTCAGCGAGCTCGACACCGAACGGCGTGGCGCCCTCCTCGCCCAGCTGCCGGCGGGCGCCCAGACGGTGATCACCGCGACCCACAAACCAGGCGTGGCCGAGCCGGACATGATCGTCGAAGTCACTCCCGGAATGGCGAAGGTGGCGGCGTGAGATTCGGCCCGCTTCGGCCGATCGAGGACGAGGTGCGCCGCGAGCTCGCCCGCTTCGGCCCGGCCGCTGGGCTGGGAGACATCGTCGCTGCGTGGCCCGAGTGCGTGGGAGCGGGAATCGCCGCGAACGCGTGGCCGGCTCGCCTCGCACGGGACGGGAGCCTCCACGTTTCCACGAGCTCGAGCACGTGGGCCTTCGAGCTCACGCAGCTCGCGTCCTCGATCCTGGAGCGGTTGCAGGAGGGCCTTGGCGAGTCCGCGCCGGCCTCGCTCAGCTTTGCCCCGGGCCCGCTTCCGGAGGCCGGACCGGAACCTGTGAAAGCTTTGGAACGGAGCGTGCCGAAGGTCAGCGAGGCCGATCGCGCCGAGGGCGCGCGGATCGCCGCGGGTATCGAGAATCAGGATCTCCGAGAGGTAGTTGCGCGGGCCGCCGAGGCCAGTCTGGCGGCCGGTTCCAACCGCTCGATCTGATAGACTGTATTAGGCGCGGAAATAGCCAATTAGCAGGGATTTTTTGACGGCGAGGGACACTTACACAGCCAAAGACATCACCGTTCTCGAGGGCCTCGAGCCGGTCCGGCTTCGGCCGGGCATGTACATCGGCTCGACCGGGGCCCGCGGGCTCCACCACCTCGTCTACGAGGTCGTCGACAATTCCGTCGACGAAGCCCTCGCGGGTCGCAACGAACGCATCGAGGTCACCCTCCACCCCGACAACTCGGTCACCGTTCGGGACTACGGATCGGGCATCCCGGTCGACGTCATGGCGGACCAGGGACGCCCGGCTCTCGAGGTCGTTCTCACGAAGCTCCACGCCGGCGGCAAGTTCGGGGGTGACGGCTACAAGGTCTCCGGCGGCTTGCACGGCGTGGGCGTCTCCGTCGTCAACGCGCTCTCCGAATGGCTCGTCGCCGAGGTGTACCGCGATGGAAAGGTCTACCGCCAGGAGTACGAGCGCGGCGTCCCGAAGGCCGACATGGAGGTCACGGGGAGGACCGAGGAGACCGGCACGACGATCACGTTTCTGCCCGACGCGGACATCTTCGAGGAGATCGATTTCTCCGTCGAGACGCTCGTCCAGCGCCTGCGCGAGACCGCCTTCCTGACCAAAGGCCTCGCGATCGTCCTCATGGACCTACGCGAGGGCGACGATCGCTACGAGTTCAAGTACGACGGCGGCATCCGCGACTTCGTCGTGTACATCAACGACAGCAAGGACCCGATCCACAAGCGGATCGTCTACTTCGAATCGGAGAGCGAAGACGGCACGGTCGAGATCGCCATGCAGTGGAACTCGTCCTACGTCGAGTCTGTGTTCTCCTTCGCGAACAACATCAACACGCACGAGGGCGGGTCGCACCTCTCGGGCTTCAAAGCGGCGCTGACAGGCACGCTGAACAAGTACGCGCGAGACAAGGGGCTCCTGAAGGACAAGGAGGAGAACCTGGAAGGAGAGGACGTGCGCGAAGGGCTCGCAGCCGTCATCTCGATCAAGCTCCGCGACCCGCAGTTCGAGGGCCAGACGAAGACGAAGCTCGGAAACCCGTGGGTGCGGGGGCTCGTCGAGCAGGCCGTGAACGCGAAGCTCGCCGAGTTCCTCGAGGAAAACCCGACCGACGCGCGTCAGGTGATCCAGAAGGCGATCGCGGCGCGAAATGCGCGCCAGGCCGCACGGAAGGCGCGCGAGCTCACGCGCCGCAAGGGCGCGCTCGACAGCGCCTCGCTCCCCGGGAAGCTCGCCGACTGCCAGACGCGTGACCCCGCCGAGGCCGAGCTCTACCTCGTCGAGGGAAACTCTGCCGGCGGCTCGGCGGTGGACGCGCGAGACCGGCACTTCCAGGCGATTCTGCCGCTGCGCGGCAAGGTCATCAACTCCGAGAAGAACCGGATCAACAAGGTGCTTTCCAATGCGGAGATCCAGTCGATCATCACCGCGGTCGGCACCAGCATCGGCGACGAGTTCGACCTGGAGAAGCTCCGCTATCACCGCGTGATCGTCATGACCGACGCCGACGTCGACGGCTCGCACATCCGCACACTGATCCTCACCTTCCTCTACCGGCAGATGCCCGAGCTCGTCGAAGGCGGCCATGTCTACATCGCCGTGCCGCCGCTCTACCGGGTGAAGGTCGGCAGCCGTGAGGTCTACATCGAGAAGGAGTCCCAGTTCGAGGATCTGCTCGTCCGCGAACGCGTGAAGGACATCGAGGTTGTAGATCGCACCGGCCAGACGTTCACGTTCACCGAGGCGAAGTGGAGCAAGTTCTCGAAGTCGCTCAACGAGTTCGACGGCTGGCTCGCCAAGGTCAATTCCGAGTTCCGTGACTATGCATCGCCCGCGAACTTCGCGGTCGAGCACCGCTTCGTCGAGCACGCCATCGAGGACGTTGCCACCGCGCGAAGCGCGCTGCCCGACCTGAACACCAACGGTTACGAGCTCGAGGAGGTCGAGGCGCGGATCGACAACTCGTTCCGGCTCAAGGTGACCGAGCGCTCGACGAGCGCGGCGAACCACGTGGACGTGCCCGGGGAGCTCTTCGGCTCGCCGAGCTACGGGAGTCTGCGCAAGGCCTACGAGAAAGCCGCCGAGGTCGTCGGGCTGCCTCCGTTCACGATCACGCTCGGCAAGAAGTCGCGCCGGGCCGAGGCATTCGACGAGCTCAAGTCTCTGACACTCGAGCTGGCCAAGGAGGGCATCCAGGTCGCCCGCTTCAAGGGCCTCGGCGAGATGGATCCCTCCGAGCTCTGGGACACGACTATGGATCCCGCCCGCCGGATGCTCATGCGCGTCGAGGTCGAGGACGCCGCCGAGGCCGACCGCATCTTCTCGATGCTGATGGGCGACCAGGTCGAGCCGCGCCGCGAGTTCATCGAGCAGAACGCCCAGGACGTGCGCTTCCTCGATGTCTGATCTCGAACGTCTCGGCGCCGGCCGCATCGAAGGCCGCGAGCTGGAGCAGGAGATGCGCTCGAGCTTCCTCGATTATGCGATGAGCGTCATCGTCTCGCGCGCCCTTCCAGACGTTCGCGACGGGCTCAAGCCGGTGCACCGCCGGATCCTCTATGCGATGGAGGAGGGCGGCCTGCAGCCGAATCGGCCGCGGGTGAAGTCGGCGAGCGTCGTCGGCGACGTGATGAAGAACTACCACCCGCACGGCGACTCGGCCATTTACGACACCCTCGTTCGTATGGCGCAGACGTTCTCGATGCGCTACCCGCTCGTCGACCCGCAGGGGAACTTCGGGAACATCGACGACTACCCCGCTGCGGCGATGCGCTACACGGAGGCCCGCCTCGCGCGGATCGCGACCGAGCTGCTCCGTGACATCGACGCCGACACTGTCGACTTCGTCCCCAACTACGACGAGCGCCGGCGTGAGCCCTCTGTCCTGCCGTCACGATTTCCGAACCTGCTCGTCAATGGATCCTCGGGAATCGCGGTCGG
>Ga0111538_10014658_pt1 | contig 10330 bp, 7 predicted proteins | sample SoiMethybrSBSTD1_FD_79669 | JGI IMG/M metagenome (GOLD analysis project Ga0111538, IMG submission 79669) | Bulk soil microbial communities from a Populus tree surrounding site in Tennessee, USA - Soil MetaG P. TD hybrid SBSTD1 (version 2)... | ecosystem: Environmental > Terrestrial > Soil > Tree... | reverse complement strand
TTACGGGCAAACGGGCCGCGTGGCACGGCCCCTGCTATAGAGCAGACCGACTAGGGATCGCGGTTCTCGAAGCTGAGAGCGATCCGGGGCCTTCTGGAAAGTCACCGGCGGGGTTTGGAGGGAGCCTACGCCGGGGACGCCAGGAACGGTGAGTCGCTCGACTCATCGGGGCGTCCGGCGCTACGGCTCGGGAGCAGGCGGTCCCTTTCTTTTTGTCCACGCCCGCGGTTGCATCGGTGCCTCCGGCGGCTATCGTAGGCACGCATGACCGGCGACACCCGACGCCTGCTCGGCTTCCTGGAGTGGCCGACCCACGTGAGCGCGGGCCAGAAGCGCTCGCTCATCGCCGGCGGCCTGGGCTGGCTGCTCGACGCCATGGACGTGGTGCTCTACTCGCTGGTGCTGACCCACCTCATGCGCGACCTGGGCATGGACAAGCCCACGGCCGGCTTCCTCAACTCGCTGACCCTGGTGGCCTCGGCCATCGGCGGCGCGCTCTTCGGCTTCCTGGCCGACCGCATCGGGCGCACGCGCGCGCTCATGCTCTCGATCCTCGTCTACTCGGTGTCGAGCGGCGCCTGCGGCCTCAGCAACACGGTGGTGCAGCTCGCCCTCTGCCGCTTCATCCTCGGCCTGGGCATGGGCGGGGAGTGGACCACCGGCGCCGCGCTCATCGCCGAGAGCTGGCCCGACCGCCACCGCGGCAAGGCCCTGGGGCTGATGCAGTCGTCGTGGGCCATCGGCGAGATCCTGGCCGCGGGCGTGGTGGCCCTGGTGCTGCCGCGCTACGGCTGGCGCTCGGTCTTCTTCGTAGGCGTGCTGCCGGCGCTGATCGTCTTCTGGATCCGGCGCGACGTGCCCGAATCGGAGCTGTGGCTGGAGAAGGCGACCCAGAAGGAGCCCACCCGCCTCTCCGTGCTCTGGCGGCCCGACCTGCGCCGCAACGGCCTGCTGGCCACGGCCATGAACGCCTGCGCCATGTTCGGCTACTGGGGCCTCTTCACCTGGATCCCGGCCTACCTCTCGCTGCCCCTGGCGGAGGGCGGCCGCGGGCTCGACCTCATGAAGACGACCAAGTGGCTGGTCGTGATGGGCCTGGGCAAGTGGCTCGGCTACGCGCTCTTCGGCTTCGCCGCCGACGCCTTCGGGCGCAGGCGGGCCTACGTCGTCTACCTGCTGACGGCGGCCGCGCTGGTGCCGCTCTACGGGATGGCCACGCGGCCGGCCACGCTGCTGGTGCTGGGGCCGTTCGTGGCCTTCTTCGGCACCGGCTTCTTCTCCGGCTTCTCCGCGCTGGCGGCCGAGCTGTTCCCGACGTCGATACGGGCCACGGCCATGGGGCTCAGCTACAACATCGGGCGCGGGCTGTCGGCCTTCGCGCCGTTCGTGGTGGGCTGGCTGGCCGTGCGCTACAGCCTGGGCTCGGCGTTCTTCGTACTGGCGGGCGCGTTCTTCGCGGCCGCGCTGCTGGCGCTGGCGCTGCCGGAGACGAAGGGCAAGGCGCTCGAGAGCTGAGCCGCCCTCCACCAGCGCCACAGGGCGAACGCCCCGGCCCCGGCCATCACCACCAGCACCCAGGCCACGAGCTGCGCCTGCGTGCGGAAACCGAAGTACAACATCACAGCCGAGGCCGTGGCGTAGAAGCCGGCCGCGGCCACGCTTCCCGCCGAGGGCACGCCGACACCGGAGCGGCGGCGGTCGAGGCGGGCGCGGATCAGCGCCAGGGCCACGAGGCCGGTGAACAGCGTGAGAACGCCGCCCACGTTCACCAGCACCTGCTGGAGCCGGTAGGTGTACACGAGCAGCAGGGCCAGCGCGCCCTGGAGGAGCACGGAGGAGGCGGGCGGCCCCTCGTCGCGGCCCGCGAACAGCGCGGGCAGGTAGCCGTCGCGGGCCATGGCCGCGTAGACGCGCGGGCCCACGAACGTCATGGCGCTCATGGACGAGACGAAGGCCACGATGGCCAGCACCGACATGGCCGCCCCGCCCACCGCGCCCAGTGCGTCCTCCATCACGAGGTGGCCCAGCGTCACCCGCCGGCTCTCGTAGGCCAGCACCACCGCCGCCCGGGCCGGGGCGATGCTGGCCACGAACACCCAGTTCACGGCCAGGTAGAGCGCGCCCACCAGCGCGCAGCCGAGCAGCATGGCCCGCGGCACGTCGCGCCGGGGCCGGGAGAACTCCCCGGCCGCGTAGGCGGCGGCGTTCCAGCCGCTGAAGGCGAAGGCCACGAAGAAGAGCCCGGTGATGAAGGCCGGCAGCGCCGATCCCTCGGGAGGACTGGGCGGCGTCCAGGCCGGCCACGCGAAGGGCGCATGGGCCGCTCCCACCGCCACGAAGGCCAGCAACAGTCCCGCCTTCACCAGCACCAGCCCGTCCTGTGTGCGCCGCGACATCGAGAAGCCGCCGGCGTGGGCCGCGGTAAGCAGCACGACGAGGACGCTGGCCACCGTGCGCGGCCCCGCCGAAGGCACCAGCGTGCGCGCGAAGTGGCCGGCGGCCAGCGCCGCCACCGCGATGGGCGCCGAGAAGCCGAGCAGCAGCGACGCCCAGCCGGCCAGCGTTCCCAGCACGGGGTGGAGCAGGTCGGAGAGATACCGGTACTCGCCACCCGAGCCGGGCACGAGCCGGGCCACCTCCGCGTAGGTCCTCGCCCCGGCCAGCGCGATCGCCGTGCCCAGCAGCCAGGCGAGCAGGATGGCGCCCGGCCCCAGCTGCTGGGCCATGAAGCCGGCGGAGAGGAACACGCCCGAGCCGATCATGTTGGCCACGACCAGGCCCAGGCCGGAGCCCAGGCCCAGCCGCGCCCGCGCGGGGTGCCCGCTCAGGATGCCGCCTTGGGGCAGGGATGGGCCAGGAGGATGCGGCGGGGCCTCGCGGATCGCCCCTCGGAGTTCATTCCTGGCGAGACTATACTGCCGCGCAGGGCCGGCCGGACGGCCTCGGCCGGCCAGTGGTGGGACGACTGACACGGCGCCTCGTGATCCTCGTGATGACCCTGGGCGCCGGGGTCCGCCACGATGCGGCAGCGCCCTCGGCCGCACCCGCCCCTGCGGCGCCGCCGGTATCCACCGGCACCGGCGAGGTGTTGTCCGGCACGCCCCTCTACTCGCAGCACCGGGAGGAGCTGATCGTGCGCGACTTCTTCCACGACCGGCGCAACGGCGTCTTCCTGGACGTGGGCTGCGCCTCCCCCATCAAGGACAGCAACACCTGCTACCTGGAGAAGCACCTCGGCTGGACCGGCATCGCCGTCGACGCGTTGCCCGAGTTCGCGCAGCCGTGGGCGCGCAAGCGTCCCCACAGCCGCTTCTTCAACTTCTACGTGTCCGACCACTCCGACACGGTGGAGCCCTTCTATCGCTCCGCGCTGCGCGGCACCTCGTCGGGGACGAAGCCGCTGACCGGACCAGCGGGCCGCGCGCTGGCGTCCGAGGAGATCAAGGTCCCGACGACCACCCTCGACCGGCTGCTCGACGCCAACGCGGTCCGGGAGGTCGACTTCCTCTCGATGGACATCGAGGGCCACGAGCCCCGCGCCCTGGCCGGCTTCGACATCGGGCGCTTCCACGTGGCGCTGGCCTGCGTGGAGGCCAAGCCGGAGAACCGCGCCGCCTTGCGGCGCTACTTCACCGCCCACGGCTACGAGCGCCTCGACCGCTACCTCCCCTACGACGCGGTCAACTACTACTACGCGCCCCCTCGGCCGGAGGCGCCGCGCTGAGCGACGAATCCAGCAGGATCGCCACCAGCATGTCGCTCATCACGTTCACGCCCGAGCGCACGCGGCCGATGATCCAGTCCACCGGCAGCACCAGCGGGATGGCGGCCGCCACCACCGCCTCCGGCAGGCCCACCGCGCCCAGCACCAGCGGCAGCACGATGAGGCCGGCCTCGGGAATGCCGGCGATGCCGATGCCGGCCATCAGCGAGGCCAGCACCACCACCCCCTGCTGCGTGAGGGTGAGGTCGAAGCCGCAGGCCTGGGCGATGAAGAGGGCGGCCATGGCGTCGTAGAGCGTGATGCCGTCGTTGTTCAGGTTGGTGCCCACGCAGGCGGCCAGCCGCGACGACTCCTGCGAGACGCCCATGCGGTCGAGGCAGCGCAGCGTCACCGGCACCGTGGCCAGGCTGCTGTTGGTGGAGAGGCCGGTGATGACGGCGTCGGCCCCGCGCCCCAGGTAGACGCGCGGCGGCTTGCCGCCGGCCAGCCAGGCCATGAGCGGGTAGTAGACGAGCGAGTGGATGAAGAGGCCGAGCAGGATGACGAACAGGAAGGGGCCCAGGGCGGCGAAGGCCTTGAGCCCGGTGCGGCCCACCACCTGGGCCACCACGCCGAAGACGGCCAGGGGCAGGGCCTGGATCACCCAGCCCAGCATGACCAGGATGATCTCGTAGGCCTCGGCCACGAAGCGCTCGACGGCGGCCACGGCGCCGGTCTCGCCCTGCTCCTCCTGCCGCCGCCGCACGCGGCGCAGGGCGGCGCCCACGAACAGGCTCAGCAGCACCACGCTGATCACGCTGTTCTTGCTGAAGGGGTCCACCAGGCTCACCGGCACGTAGCCGTCCACGTTCTTCAGCGGGTCCAGCGTGGCCGTGCCCGGCGCCGGCGCGCCCTCGAGGCGCGGGCCGCCGCCGCCGATCACGGCCTGGAAGTGTTCGCTCAGGCCGCGGCCGGGCTTGAAGGTGTCCATGAGCGTGAGCCCGATGGCGAAGGCCACCGAGACGTTGAGCAGGCAGATGAGCACCATCTTGCCGCCCTTGCGGGCCGAGATCTGCGTGCGCGCGAACGAGTCCACGATGGCGAAGAAGATGAGCGGCACCGCCAGCGCCTTCAGCAGGCGCACCACCAGCAGGCCCAGGTCGCCCAGGTGCTGGTTGCGCACGTGGAAGACGATGGGTGCGTCGTGGAAGGTGACGCCCATCACGGCGCCCGCCACGACGCCGATGAGGATGCGCAGGAAGAGCGGCATTGGCACGCACAATAACGCAGACTGACTTTGGTGAGAATCGCGGCGCCCACTGCGGTCACCGCGCGCGCCCCGCATATGGCTTGGACAGCCGAAAACGCGCAACTTCACGCGCGACCTCCCGTATGGGTTCACGGCCAGCAATTTTCGCGGGCCGCCCAAGGAGGTCGCGTTGAAAGCTCTGCGCATCGCCCTCGTCGTCCTGCCGGCCGCGATCGCGGTCGGATGTGGAGATTCCCCCACCACTCCCACCGCCCTTCGCCCGCGCTCGGTGGTCACGGGCAGCGGTGACATCACCTCCAACGTGGCCCAGTTCCGGACCGCCCTGGGCGATCCCAACAACGGCGGCACCGCCGGCGCCCAGCCCTCGGGCCGGCGCGAGATCAACTGGGACGGAGTGCCGGCCAACTTCACCAACACCGACGCCTTCCCGGGCGACTTCTTCAACACCCGCAGCCCGCGCGGCCTGATCCTGGGCACGCCCGGTGCCGGCCTGCGCGTGAGCGACACCAACGCGGCCGACCTCGACGCCAACCTGGGCCGCCAGTTCGGCTTCTTCAGCCCGCGCAAGACGTTCCTGCCCGCGGGCAGCAACGTGGTGGACGTGACCTTCCGCGTGCCCGGCAGCGACCAGGCGGCGGCGGTGAGCGGCTTCGGCGTGGTCTTCTCCGACGTGGACCGCCTGGGCTCCGCCACCCTCGAGTACTTCGGCGCCCAGGGCTCGCTGGGCCGCTTCGAGGCCCCGGCCCACGACGCCTCCGGCCCGCTCTCGTTCCTGGGCGTGGTGTTCGACGCCAAGGTGGTGACCCGCGTGCGCATCGTGTCCGGCAACGGCGCGGTGGCGGCGGGCGCCCAAGACGTCAGCGACGGCGGCTCGGCCGACCTCGCGATCATGGACGACTTCCTGTACGACGAGCCGGCCGCGAACTAACGAATTCCCTCCAACGGCCGCGGGGCCCTCCTGAGCCCCCCGCGGCCGTTTTTTCATCTTCCCCAGCACACAAGCGCGAGAGCCTTGGGGGTCTGGGGGCAAAGCCGCGCAGCGGCGGTAAGCCCCCAGTGCGGCGGTGCGGGCTCAGCCCGCACCGCATAGCACTAAGATGAAGGTGTGAACGGGCCTGCCTATCCTCCTGCCCATACCGTGGCCGCGCGCGTCGAGGCGCACTTCGCGCGCCACCTGGCCGCGGCCGCCGGACGGGGCCGCGTGGCGCCGCTGCCCGACGCGGCCACCATCGAGTCCGTGATCGACGTCGCCTTCTGGTCCAGCCTGCGGCGCGAGGAGGGTTACGCGCCCCGCATCTCGCTGGCCGTGCTGCCGCCCGACCAGGCCCAGGCCCCGCTGCTCTTCGAGCGTCCGCTGCCGCTCAGCGCCGACGCGCTGACGCGCATGGCCCCGGCCGTGGAGCGGCCGGGCATCCACCTGGGCGTGTGGCGCAGCGGCGGCAACGGCAACGGCCTTTCGGTGTGGGGCACCACCCGCGGCCTGCCCTCGCTCTGCTTCGTGCTGGAGGTGGCCGCGCCCGGGCTGCTGGTGATCAAACACGGCCGCGGCGACGAGGCGGTGAAGTTCGTGAACGTGGCCGTGCTGGAGGGCGACCAGGTGAAGGTGCTCGACGAGCGGGCGGCGCGCCTGCCCGAGTGCCCCACGGTGCTCTCCTCCCTGCTCGGCTTCGACCCGCCCAGCGCCCACGACGGCGCGCCCAACGTGCTGGTGGAGCTGGCGGTCTCCATGCGCGCGCACGGCCGCGGCGGCTCGCTGCTGGTGGTGCCCGGCGCCAGCCAGGCCTGGCGGGAATCGATCGTGCCGCCCATCCACTACTCCGTCTCGCCGCCGCACCGCGAGCTGGCCGACCTGCTCCAGCACGGCCCGGGCTCCGAGCCGCTGCGCTGGCGGGAGGCCTTGGAGCGCGCGGTGCAGGCCACGGCCGGCCTGACCGCGGTGGACGGGGCCACCCTGATCACGCAGCAGTACGAGCTGCTGGCCTTCGGGGCCAAGATCGCGCGCCGCCGCGGCGCCCCGCCGGTGGAGAAGGTGGCGGTGGCGGAGCCGGTGGAGAACGGCCTGCGCGGCGTGGTCGACCCGGGCGAGCTGGGCGGCACCCGCCACCAGTCGGCCGCCCAGTTCGTGCAGGACCAGCACGACGCCGTGGCCCTGGTGGCCTCCCAGGACGGGCGCTTCACCGTCTTCGTCTGGTCGGCCCACGCGCAGCTCGTGCACGCCCACCGGGTGGAAGCGCTGCTGCTCTGACGCGCTTCGCGCACGCGGCCGGCCGGCCGGCGTGCCTATAATAGCCATCCCTTTGCAGCACGGCCGGGCCCCGTAACGTATCGGGCGTGGCGATCACATATCAGCGAGGCACCTGAACTTGACCTTCACCCAGGTCGTGGTGGCGGCCGTGCTGGCCACGCTGGCCGTCATCGGCGTGGCGCTCTACGCCCCTGAATACCTGCTGCCCACCGCGGTGGGCGTCATCGTGCTGGCCCTGTCGCCGGTGATCATCGGGCTGGTGCGCAGCCGCCTGGCCGACAAGGCCCTGGGCCGCAAGGCGGCCACCAGCTACGGCCTCCACCCGCTGAGCCGGGTCAAGACCGCCCTCGACGGCTACGCCGCCGACGAGAAGCCCGACGTGCCCGAGATGGTCAGCTACATGCTGCAGCAGGCGGCGCTCCACCGCGCCTCCGACGTGCACCTCGTCCCCTACCGCGACTACGTGCAGGTGCGCTTCCGCGTGGACGGCATCCTGGCCGACGTGGCCCAGCTCGGTCCCCGCCTGCGCGAGATGGTCACCAACCGCCTCAAGGTGATGTCGCAGGTGGTCACGTTCGTGCACGACCGCCCGCAGGACGGCCGCATCGACCTCCAGGCCGGCGGGCGCGACATCGACCTGCGCGTGACCTTCATGCCCACCCTGCACGGGGAGCGCATCGTCATGCGCGTCCTCGACCGGGCCGAGCTGGGCTCCGGCCTGGGCAGCCTGGGCTTCACGGAGAAGCAGCTCTCGCTCTTCACCGACATCGTGTTCCGCCCCCAGGGCATGGTGATCCTGAACGGCCCCGCCGGCTCCGGCAAGACCACCACCATCTACGCCGCCCTGCGCGCCATCCTCGAGCACAGCCAGAACGCCACCTCCATCTACACGCTCGAGGACCCCATCGAATACGACCTGCACAACATCAACCAGACCCAGATCGAGGAGGCCCAGAACTTCACCTTCGCCCACGGCCTGCGCACCATGCTGCGCCAGGATCCGGACGTGATCATGGTGGGCGAGATCCGCGACCTCGACACGGCCCGCATCGCCGTGCAGGCGGGCATGACCGGCCACCTCATCATCACCACCGTGCACGCCAAGCAGGCGGCGGGCGTGTTCGTGCGCCTCACCGAGATCGGGCTGGACGCAAGCTCGGTGTCCTCGGCGGTGACGGCGGTGGTGGCCCAGCGGCTCGTGCGGCTGCTGTGCCAGGAGTGCCGCAAGGCGACGCCGGCCACGCCCGGGCAGGAGAGCAAGCTGGGCATCTCGCTGGCCGGGCAGACCTTCTACGCCGCCTCCGGCTGCGGGGCCTGCAACCAGAAGGGCTTCACCGGCCGGCAGGGCGTGTTCGAGATCATGCCTCTCGACGAGACGCTGCGCGACCTCATCGCCGCCCGGGCCTCGCCCGACCGCATCCACCAGCACGCGCTGGAGAAGGGCATGACGACCATGGTCGACAACGGGCTGCGCATGGCGCGCGAGGGCCTCACCTCCCTCGACGAGGTGCTGCGCATCCTGCCCATGGAGCAGCGCAGCGCGTGAGCGAAGGCGCCCCCGCCGCACCGGAGCCGGCCGAGTCCCCCAGCCACCGCCCCCTGCTGATGGCGCTGGCCGCGGTGGCCGTGGTGCTGGGCATCGCCCGCACCAGCGAGCCGGGCCTGCTCTCCGCCCTGCTGGCCCTGGCCGTGCTGGTGGCCGTGCCGGTGGTGGCGGTGGGCCTGGCCGGCGAGGCCGGCGCGCTCTTCGCCCTGGCCGCTTCCCTGGGCGGCTGGCTGGCCTTCCAGCCCACGTACGAGGGCGGCCTGCTGGCCGTGCCCGGCCTGGCCCTGCACCGCCTGGCCTACTTCGCGGTGCCGCCGCTGGTGCTGGCCCTGGCCCTGGCCGAGCGCGACCGCACGCGCCTGCGCCTCGGCCCCGCCCACCTCTTCGCGCCGGCCGTGGTGATGGCGGCCGGCTCGCTCGTCCACCTGTTCCTGCGCTGGAACGCGCAGGACGCGGAGGGCGAGATCCGCCGCGCGGCCGCCGTCTACGCCGGGATCTATGGCGTGCTCATCCTGGTCGCGCTCTTCCTGCGCACGCGCACCGAGGGACGCGCCGCCCCCGGCGCCGACGGCGCCAGCATGGCCAACCGCGCGGTGGAGCTGGAGGAAGCAGGGCGCTTCGCCATGGCCGCCCAGCTCTACGAGCGGCAGGGCGAGCCCGAGAAGGCGGCCCAGGCCGCCGAGCGGGCCGGCGACTGGGTGCGCGCGGCGCGCCTCTACAAGCGCACGGGCGAGGAGTTCAACGCGGCCGAGATGTACTACCGGGCGCGCCAGCTCCCCGAAGCCCTCGAGTGCTACGAAAACGCGCGCGCCTTCCCGGCCGCCGTGCGCGTGTGCCTGCAGATGGGCGACAGCACGCGCGCCCTCGGCCTGCTGGAGCAGTCGTCCTACGCGGCCACGGTGGTGAAGGCGCTGGAGGAGGGCGGACAGAAGCTCACGGCCGAGCAGTTCCGCAAGGCCAACCTGCCCGACCGGGCCGCCCAGGCCTTCGAGGAGGCGGGCCAGTGGTCGCGCGCGGCCGAGATCTGGGAGCACGAGCTGCTCGACTCCGGCCGCGCGGCCACCCTGTACCTGAAGGCGGGCGAGTTCCTCCAGGGGGGCCGCCTGCTCGAGTCGCTGGGCCGCCGGCAGGAGGCGCTGGAGGCGTACGCGGCCACGCCGCAGGGCGCCATCCACGCCGCCCGCCTCTACGCGGCCTCGGGCCGCTCCAAGGAGGCGGCCGACCTGCTGGCCCGGCTGCCCCCGGCCCAGCTGGAGTCGCTCGACGACGAGGCCACGGCCACCACCGTGGCCCGCGTGATGCTCGACACGGGGCGCGTCGACGAGGCCGGCCGCGTGGCCCAGGGCCTCAAGCGCCGCGGCGCGGCCTCGGGCGTGGTGCACCTGCTGCTGGGGCGCGTGTTCCTGGCCAAGGGGCTCGACGACCTGGCCCAGGAGGAGCTGCAGTTCGCCATCGCGCTGCCGCTGGAGCCGGCCGACGAGATCCACGCCCGCTACCTGCTCGGCTGCGTGCTCGAGAAGCTGGGCCAGACCGAGGCCGCGCTGCAGATCTTCCAGGCCATCCTGC
>Ga0111538_10014656_pt1 | contig 10332 bp, 9 predicted proteins | sample SoiMethybrSBSTD1_FD_79669 | JGI IMG/M metagenome (GOLD analysis project Ga0111538, IMG submission 79669) | Bulk soil microbial communities from a Populus tree surrounding site in Tennessee, USA - Soil MetaG P. TD hybrid SBSTD1 (version 2)... | ecosystem: Environmental > Terrestrial > Soil > Tree... | reverse complement strand
GCAGCCGGCTCAACAAGGATCACCGCGCGCGGCCCACCCAGCCGATAAAGTTCAGCCGGGGATTCCTGGCGTTGATTCCGTCATTGCGGTGGCGTCAGGAAAGGGTGGTGTCGGGAAATCCACCACCGCAGTCAATCTTGCGCTTGGCCTGCGAGATCTTGGCTTGAAAGTCGGAATGCTCGATGCCGATATCTACGGACCGTCGCTGCCGAAGCTGCTCGCCATCAGGGAAAAGCCCCAGACAATTGGCGGCACGCGCCTGAAGCCAATCGAGCGCTATGGCCTGACCGTCATGTCGATCGGATTCCTGATTGACGAAGAGACGCCGATGATCTGGCGTGGGCCGATGGTGATGTCCGCAATTACGCAAATGCTGCGTGAGGTGGAGTGGGGAAAACTCGACGTAATGGTCGTCGACATGCCGCCGGGCACAGGCGATGCGCAGCTCACAATGGCGCAGCAGGTCCCGCTGAAAGGAGCGGTCATTGTTTCCACGCCGCAGGACCTGGCTCTGATCGACGCTCGGCGCGGTGTTGCGATGTTTAAGCGCGTAAACGTGCCTGTGCTCGGTGTGGTGGAAAATATGAGTTACTTCCTGTGCCCAAGCTGTGGCACGCGGTCCGATATTTTTAGTCACGGCGGAGCTCACAAGGAGGCTGAGCGCCTTGGCGTGCCCTTTCTTGGGGAAGTTCCGCTGCACATGACCATCAGGGAGAAGTCGGACTCCGGTCTGCCGGTGGTCGCAACGGAGCCGGACAGCGAGCATACGCAGATTTATCGAGCGATCGCTTCCAAGGTCCTCGATCAGCTGAAAGCAGGCGCTCACGGTGGGCGGATCGCGCCAAAAATCGTCGTTGAGGCTTAGGGAGCCGCATCCGTTTCCGAAGGGTGTTTTGGGAGATTCAGGCATCCGCGCGAATAGGTTTCCTTCCAAAGGCTGCAACGAGAAAATTTGCACCAACATGCCGCTGGATTTCAGCAGCCCAAAGCGCCATCCTTGGACAGGGCGAGGACCGAGCCCAGACCCAAGCAAATTCAGGGAATTCACTATTGTTTGAGGGAGGATACAGATGCAACGCCGTAAATTTCTCGCTGCGGTAGGCACCGGGGCGGCCACGGCCGCCGCCGCAGCAATCGCCAAGCCGGCGATCGCGCAGTCCATGCCGGAGCTCAAATGGCGTCTTACCATGAGCTGGCCGAAGTCGCTCGACACGCTCTATGGAGCCTGCGAGACCTTTTCGAAATATGTGTCCGAGGCGAGTGACGGCAAGTTTCAGATTCAACTTTTCGCGGGTGGTGAAATCGTTCCGGCACTGCAAGCGCTGGATGCCGTGCAAAATGGCACGGTCGAGATGGCTCATAGCGCTCAATATTATTACATCGGCAAAGACCCGACCTGGGCGCTGTTCTGTGCAACGCCGTTTGGCCTCAATACGCGCCAGCAGAATGCGTGGTTCTATGAGGGCGACGGGCAGAAACTGATCGACGAGTTCGGTGCCAAGTTCAATACCAAGTGCCTTCTGATGGGAAATACGGGCGCTCAGATGGGCGGCTGGTTCAAGAAAGAAATCAACACCGTCGATGACTTGAAGGGCCTCAAAATGCGCATCGGCGGATGGGCCGGAAAGACGCTTGGCAAGCTCGGTGTTGTTGCCCAGCAGATCGCCGGCGGGGACATTTATCCTGCGCTGGAAAAGGGCACTATCGATGCGACGGAGTGGGTGGGGCCTTATGACGACGAGAAGCTCGGCTTCTACAAAATCGTGAAGTATTACTACTATCCGGGTTGGTGGGAGGGCGGCACGGCCAATCACCTGCTGATCAATCTGCCGAAGTGGAACGAGTTGCCGAAGTCTTACAAGGCCATCGTAGGTGCAGCGGCCGGCCTCGCTAATATTGAAGAGACAGCTCGTTACGACGCCCGCAATCCCCAGGCCCTAAAGCGGCTGGTGGCAAATGGCGTTCAGTTGCGGCCGTTTTCAACAGCGATCATGGAAGCCTGCTTAAAGGCTTCGAACGAAGTGAACACCGAGACCTCAGCCGCCAACCCGAGCTACAAGAAGGTCTGGGATTCGATCGCGGCGTTCCGGCGCGACGAGTATTTGTGGTGGCAGGTCGCTGAATACGGTTACGACAGTTTCATGATCCGTACGGCCGCGAGAAGCTGAGCATTCGTTACGGCCAAGCCAGACCGAGGCCGGCCAAGTGGCCGGCCTCGGCTTTTTCCGGCCGCTATTTTGCGTGATCGAGCACTTACAACTTTCGTCGAACCCGTGCACACTGGATTTAGCTGGCTGGCTCCGTCATGGTTCGAGCCATACCCCTGCAGACATGTGCATGGGCGATAGTGGGGGCTCCCGCTAGCAAGATTTCAAGGGAGGGTAAGGGATGAAACGTCGTGAATTCTTGAAGGCCGCCGGCCTTGGCGTTGCCGCAAGCGCGGTGGCCGCGCCGGCGATTGCGCAATCTATGCCGGAGGTCAAATGGCGCATGACGGCAAGTTGGCCGAAGTCGCTCGACACGCTTTGGGGTGGTTGCGAAGTTATGGCGAAGGCCGTCGCTGAAGCGACCGACAACAAGTTTCAAATTCAGACGTTCGCAGCTGGCGAAATCGTGCCCGGCCTGCAGGCGCTTGATGCGGCTTCGGCCGGAAATGTCGAGATCGGTCACACGGCGTCCTATTATTATTTCGGCAAGGATCCGACGTTCGCTTTCGGCACCTCGGTAGCCTTCGGTCCTAACCAGCGCCTGAACCAGGGCTGGTACACGCTCGGCGGTGGCAAAGAGGTGCTCAACGAGTTCTACAAAAAGTACAACGTGCACTCTCTTCTTGTCGGCAACACGGGTTGCCAGATGGGTGGATGGTTCCGGAAAGAAATCAACACCCTTGACGATCTCAAGGGTCTCAAGATGCGTATCGGCGGGTTCCCGGGCCGCGTGTTGCAGAAGCTTGGTGGCGTCCCGCAGCAGATTGCCGGCGGCGATATCTATCCGGCGTTGGAGAAAGGCACGCTTGATGCGTGCGAGTGGGTCGGGCCTTACGACGATGAAAAGCTCGGCTTCTATAAAATCGCGCCGCACTACTACTATCCGGGTTGGTGGGAAGGCGGCTCAATGATCTTTGCCTTCGTCAACATGGATAAATGGAACTCGCTGCCCAAGGCCTATCAGGCTGTACTTGAGCAGGCCAGCGCATACGCGAACACCTGGATGGTCGCCAAGTATGATCTGCTCAATCCGGCATCGTTGCGCAAGCTTCTTGCCGGCGGGACGAAGCTGCACTCGTTTTCCGCTCCGATCATGGAGGCAAGCTACAATGCCGCCATGGAGCTACACGGCGAGATCGCGAAGGAAAATGCAAGTTTCAAGAAAGTCAACGACTCGATGCTGGACTACACGAAGAACGGCTATCAGTGGTTCCAGGTGGCCGAATACAGCTACGACACCTTCATGATCCGCAAAGCGCGCGGCTAAAGCGTCACCCAATGCAAAACCCGGGGCCGCAAGCCCCGGGTTTTTTATTTAGGTTTGTCCATCGTTATTTGGGCGGGTCAAAACTCGGTGGCGCTAAATCCGGCATCTGAATTTCGATTTTAACTTTCGAAGGATCGATCTTGGGCGTCTTGTCGATCCAATATGTCACAGATTGCGGCCAGATAATAACAATCGCGACGAGGATAACCATCGTGCCGATCCACGGAATGGCTCCCCAGTAGATATCCGATGTCTTGATGGATCTTGGCGCGATGCCTCGCAAATAAAATAGCGCAAATCCGAACGGAGGATGCATGAAACTGGTCTGAATGTTGGCGCAGATCAGTACACCGAACCAGATCAGGTCGATCCCGAGTTTGTCGGCGGCTGGCGCCAACATTGGAATAATGATGAAAGCGATCTCGAAGAAATCGAGGAAGAACGCGATCACGAAGATGAAGGCGTTTACGAAAATCAAGAAGCCGAGTTGGCCACCTGGTAGAGACGTCAGAAGGTCTTCGATCCACACCTTGCCGCCCACGCCCTGAAACACAAGGCTGAACACACGGGCGCCGATCAGGATGTAGGTCACCATGGCAGTGATGCGCATGGTCGATGCCATGCCCTGATAGAGGAGGGGCCATGTCAGTGTGCCGTATGAGAATGCCAGCGCCAGTGAACCAACTACGCCCATCGCGCCTGCCTCGGTGGGCGTGGCGAGGCCCATAAAGATTGTACCAAGAACAAGGAAAATGAGACCGAGCGAGGGGATCATGCCGCGCATGCAGCGCTTCCACAGCGCCCAACCCTGCAGCGTACGAGCTTCCTTCGGAAGGGCCGGAACGCTCTCCGGCCACATGATACTGACAAACAAAACCCAGCCACAGAACAGCAGAACCTGAATAAGGCTTGGCCCCAACGCGCCGGCGTACATGTCGCCGACCGAGCGCCCCAGCTGGTCGGCCAGAACGACGAGCACAAGTGATGGCGGAATGAGCTGAGTGATTGTGCCTGATGCGGCAATCACGCCCATCGTGTGACGAACGGAATATCCGAATTTAAGCATGGGCGTCATTGAGATGACCCCCATCGCAATGACTGAAGCGGCCACTGTTCCCGTGATGGCGCCGAGGATCGCTCCGACAAATATCACCGCGTAGGAAAGGCCACCTCGTACTGGTCCAAATAGCTGTCCAAACGAGTCAAGTAAGTCTTCCGCAAGTCCGCAACGCTCCAGAATTGCGCCCATAAATGTGAAAAACGGAATTGCGAGGAGCAGATCGTTCGAAATGATTCCGAACAATTGGTAGGTGAGATTCCCAAGGAAATCCGGTCGGATCAGGCCGAACTCGATGCCAAGAAAGCCGAAAAACAGCCCTGTAGCAGCCAGCGAGAAAGCTGCTGGATAGCCGATAAGCATGAACAAGATCATGCCCACGAACATCAGGGGTGCGAGATGTTCGGAGATCCAGGTCATTGCAATGGTTTTTCGTACTTGAAATCGGCGTCGATTACGTGCTCAAGCGCAGCCACACGCTTGATGATTTCCGAGACGCCTTGGATTGCCATCAGGAAAAATCCGATTGGCAGCAGCAGCTTTACCGGCCAACGGACCAGCCCACCTGCGTTCGAAGAGGCCTCGTTGATGGTCCAGGATTCAACAAACCACGGCCAGGTGAAATAGGTAAGGATCAGGCAAATAGGCAGAAGAAACAGAGACCCGCCCACGATATCGATCCAAATTCGCGTGCGTTCGGACGCGATGCCATAAAAGAGATCGACGCGAACATGCTCATTCATCTTCAAGGTATAGGGGCCGCCGAGCAGAACCATGCCCGCAAACATGTACCACTGGATTTCAAGCCAGCCGTTCGAGCTCTCGCTGAACAAATAGCGGCTGCCAGCGTTGCCCGCACTAATGAGTGCCGCCAGCAAGACCAGCCAGTTCGCAACGATAGCAAATTGCGTGTTGAACCAGTCGATCCCGCGACTGATCGCAAGCAGACTCTTCACACCTCATCCCCACAGAGGCTCAGGAAAGTGTCCCGCCCCCCAAGATCGTCCCCCCCTGGACCTTGGCAATGCAACGCGATGCAAAGCCAAGGTTGCCACCTAATCCGATGCCCATATCCGGCGTCAATGGAGAATTTGGTCGAAATTCGGGACGCGGCCCACATCTCAGCGATTTCAGTGAATTGCCGAGGTCTGAGCCCCGAAATCCATGCGCAGGACCCTCAACGACCAAACGGTCGGGCAAGCTCCAACTGACCGCGGCACCGCCTGTACCGAGGGCTCTGCGCTAACCGCCGGTCATGCTCATGTGGCGAGACAGTGCCGGCTTCATGTGTCTGCGATCGATCACAAAATCATGTCCTTTCGGCTTGCGAGCAATCGCCTCGTCGATCGCAGAATAAAGGAATTCATTGCTCTCGGACGCACGCAATGGCCTCCGCAAGTCGGCAGCGTCATTCTGACCGAGACACATATAGAGTGTGCCAGTGCAAGTGATGCGTACGCGATTGCACGATTCACAGAAGTTGTGGGTCAGCGGGGTAATGAAACCGAGACGTCCACCAGTTTCCTTTACATGCACGTAGCGGGCGGGCCCTCCCGTACGGTAGTCGATATCTTCGAGCGTAAAACGCTCCGCCAATCTTGCTCGTACAATCGACAGCGGCAGATACTGACCGAGACGCGATTCATCAACGTCACCCAGCGGCATGACCTCAATCACGGTGAGATCCATGCCTCGTCCATGAGACCACTCGATCAAATCAACGATCTCATCTTCGTTCACGCCCTTTAAGGCGACCGCGTTGATCTTGACCGAAAGGCCCTGCGCCTGTGCGGCGTCGATTCCAGCCATGACATTTTCAAGATCTCCCCAGCGCGTGACGGCGCGAAATTTGTCCGCGTTGAGGGTGTCGAGCGAAACATTGATCCGTCTGACGCCATTCGTTTTCAGCTCTGCTGCATATTTCTGCAACTGGGAACCATTGGTAGTCAGCGTCAGTTCCTTGAGCGCACCGCTGGCAAGGTGGCGAGATAAAGAAGATACCAACGTCATGATTCCACGGCGGACAAGCGGCTCGCCACCGGTCAGGCGCAACTTGTTCACGCCTTTTGCGACGAATGCGCTGCAGAGTCTGTCGAGTTCCTCGAGAGTCAGAAGGTCCGCCTTCGGCAGGAACGTCATGTGTTCCGACATGCAGTAGACGCAACGAAAGTCGCAGCGGTCGGTCACAGAGACGCGCAAGTAGGTAATGGCGCGCCGGAACGGATCTACCAACTTCCGCAGGGTCGGTTCCCCCTGATCAAGCTCGAAAGCAGATGTGTCGTTCACCAACGTCATGGTCTCTATGGGCTACGTTTGCGGCCGCTCCCTCGCGATATAGGGACTCTGGCCGATATTGGCTATGGCGTCCAGAATCGCCGCCAGCTTGGTCGCGATCGGGTCACGCCATCAATTCAGGGTCTTCAACCGACTACTGCCGGACAGGGGGCGCGCTTGTGGGCCAGGGCGAGGCGGGCTGCGCGGGTGCTGCCGTCATCGGCGCAGGAGCGGCAGCCGCGGTTGGCTTCTTCGTCGCAGGCTTCTTGGTAGCCGGCTTTTTGGTGGCCCGAGGCTGTTGTGGAGCAGGTGTGAGTTCTACGGCAACCGGGTTGGGTCCAAAATGGGGCGGTTCGCCCGTCGCTTGAATCATTTCGAGCTTTTCCGATTCAGGCGCGTAACCGTTGAGGGTGAAAGTCACGGTGAGAGGCGATTCAACCGGCAACGCAAGCGAGCAGGGTGTACGGCAGGTTTGACCGTTGGATATTTTGGCCTCGGCACCTGGCGGCTCCGACTCGAAGCTGACGGTGTCCAGCATGGGGCCGGATCTTACCCCACCAAAATTCATCCAATCCGGTGACGAAGAACATGCCGCGAGCGCAATAGCCCCGCCGGCAATCGCGAGAACTCGATACATCATATTAACTGTCCCACTCGAGCGACTTGGGGCCGCTCGCCCGCCGCAAGGATAGGGGCGCACCCATTTTGGCGCAACAGATTGCGCCCGTTCAACCCTACCACATTAACCATATTTCGGTACCGGCATCAGAACCCCGACGAAATCGCGGCGACCGAGGTCGGCAACTCCGAGAAATGACCGATAGTCCGGTCGGGACCAAATTCCGCAATGGGCCGCTCGCTATAGCCAAAGTCGACGGCAATAACCGGAACGCTTGCCGCACGTGCTGTGCGAATGTCGGTCATTGAATCGCCGACCATAACGGCGGTGTCTGGCCGTCCGTTGGCCGCACTTATCGTGCGCCGCAAAATTTCTGGATCAGGCTTTTGCATACCGAAGGTGTCCTGCCCGCAGATCGCGGCAAAGCGGCGGGCGAGCCCCAAGTCGTCGAGCAGTCGAACGGACAGTGCTTCGAGCTTGTTCGTACACACGGCGAAACGGCAGCCACGCGCGGCAAGGAGGTCAAGCGCGCTTGTGACGCCTGGAAAGGGAAGGGATTTATCGGTGAGATGTTCGGAATAATGTGCGACAAAATCCTTGAACAATTGCTCAAGCTTATCTGGCGACAGGACGCAACCTTGGGCATTGAACCCACGCGCGATCATGACCCGGGCGCCTCCGCCCACAAAATTCCGAGCATCCTCATAGGCCAACGGCGCAAACCCTTCCTGCGCGAAAATTACATTCAGTGTGCCGACGAGATCGGGTGCAGTATCGACAAGCGTGCCATCGAGATCAAAGACAATGGTGGGTGCAGACATGAGAGGATCGCTAGCTTTCACTCAGCCTTGTTGCAAGGGCGATTTACCCTTTAGCCATCACGCCAATTTTCGGCTATCCATATCAAAGGATCGGGGCTAGACAGGCTTAACATTTCACACCTAAATCGACGATCAACTGTTCAGCTGGCACCGCCGATGAACACCGACAATTATAAACGAGCGGCTGCGGCTCGCGCAGTCGAGTTCGTACGTCCGGGTATGCGCCTCGGGCTCGGCACCGGCTCGACCGCACGGCATTTTGTGGAATTGGTCGGCGAACGTGTTCGCGCCGGCCTTGATGTTGTAGCAGTGCCCACTTCGGAAACGACACTGGCCGACGCAAAACGTTGCGGCATTGCGCTGACCACACTTGATGACACGCCTCAGCTCGATTTGACGGTGGACGGCGCTGATGAAATTGCGCCGGACCTCTCCTTGATTAAAGGGGGCGGTGGCGCCTTGCTCCGAGAAAAAATCGTCGCTGCAGCTTCTGGGCGCATGATCGTTATTGCTGACGAGAGCAAATGCGTGGGCACGCTTGGCCGATTTCCCCTGCCGGTCGAAATCGTTCCGTTCGGTGTCGCGGCAATACAGCGCTCTATCGAAGCGGCGATAAAGCGTGTCCAAAAGGCCGGTTCGATGACGATACGACAGGCCAAAGGTGGTCATCCTTTCGTCACTGATGGCGGCCACTGGATTATTGATGCAGAGCTTGGCCGGATTGACGACCCCGCTGCTTTGGCGCATGCGCTTGCGGTGGTACCGGGGGTCGTGGAGCACGGCCTCTTTATTGGCCTCGCTGACATGGCCATTATTGGCGGTCCGAACGGCGTAAAAGTAGTCGAACGAGCGTAAATCACGAGCTAGATGGAGTTTGCAAAATGAGCGTCGCAGTGGCCGTCAAGAATGCTGTTAGGTTGGCTGCACTGGGCCTGGCACTTGTGACTTTTAGCCCCGTGGCCAATGCACAGCAGCCGTCGCCTGCCGCGATTGCGAGCGCCAAGGAACTGATCTCAGTCACCGGGGCGACAACGCTTTTCGGTCCGCTCATTGCAGGTGTGGTCGAACAGGCAAAGGTTCTCTATTTGCAACAAAACCCCGCCTTGTCCAAAGACCTTAATGAAATTGCCACGCAGATACGCGCAGATCTGCAATCGCGATTCAGCGAATTGACTGACGAAGTGGCGCGCCTCTACGCGGCCAACTTCACCGAGCAGGAACTAAAAGATATTATTACGTTTTATAAGACAACTGCCGGCAAAAAACTTCTCGCGACGCAGCCGCAGATCATCGATTCAAGCATGAAGTTTGCGCAGGACTGGGCAAACAAGCTTTCCGATCAGGTCATCGCAAAGATGCGCGACGAATTGAAAAAGCGAGGCCACGCGCTTTGAGAGATCATGACCGGAAATCCCGCGAGGCAATCCCGGTAGGTGTCGGCAACGACTGATGGCGGACCACGACGTCGACCTTTTCGTAATTGGAGCAGGATCCGGAGGCGTGCGCGCGGCGCGCGTTGCCGCCAGTCATGGCGCCCATGTGATGGCCGCCGAGGAATATCGGGTCGGGGGGACATGCGTCATACGCGGCTGCGTGCCGAAAAAGCTTCTCGTCTATGCGTCGCGGTTTTCTCACGAATTTGAAGATGCACCTGGTTACGGTTGGACAGTGCCGGATCCAACCTTTCATTGGTCAGCGCTGATTGCCAACAAGGACCGCGAAATTGCACGGCTGGAAGCCGCATATGCCGCCACACTCGAGCGCTACAATGTCGTTTTGGTGAAGTCCCGTGCTGTTCTCGATGACGACCATACTGTTCGCCTCGCGACCGGGGCGAGCGTGCGGGCGAAAACGATTTTAATTTCGACCGGAGCATGGCCGCATATGGGGCCGAGCATCCCCGGTCTTGAACACGCGATCTCGTCGAACGAAGCCTTCCATTTGCCCGAGCTGCCAAAACGTATTGTGATACAGGGCGGTGGCTATATTGCCGTCGAGTTCGCCTGCATTTTTGCCGGACTCGGCAGCAAGGTTACTCTCGTTTATCGCGGAGAGAACATTCTCCGTGGATTCGATGACGATGTGCG
>Ga0111538_10014654_pt1 | contig 10333 bp, 7 predicted proteins | sample SoiMethybrSBSTD1_FD_79669 | JGI IMG/M metagenome (GOLD analysis project Ga0111538, IMG submission 79669) | Bulk soil microbial communities from a Populus tree surrounding site in Tennessee, USA - Soil MetaG P. TD hybrid SBSTD1 (version 2)... | ecosystem: Environmental > Terrestrial > Soil > Tree... | reverse complement strand
GGGTGCTGGTCACCCCGATCATCGGCCATCACGGCCGTCCCTACATTCCCTACCTTCTGACGCTGTTCTGCGTGATCCTGGTGCTGAACCTGATGGGCGTGCTGCTCGCCATCGGCAATCTCGGTGGCCTGACCCTCACCTTCACCGTCACCTCGCAACTCGCGGTCACCGCGACGCTCGCGGTGCTGACCTTCTTCAGCGTCTTCATCCTCGGCTTCATCAAGCACGGGCCGAAGTTCCTGACCCTGTTCTGGGTGCCCGGCATGGGCGTCATCGGCGGCGGCCTGTCGATGCTGGTTCTGCCGTGGCCGGAGTCGGCCTGGGTGCTCGGCGTCCTGATCGTGCTCGCCTCCCCGGCGATCGGGATCCTCTACGCGCCGGCGATGGCGATGCTGAGCGAGGGCGCCGAGGAGTTCGGGATCGCCCAGGGATACGCGTTCGCGCTCACGAACCTGGCGTGGGGGATCGGCCAGGGCGTCGGTGAGGCCGGCAGCGGCCGCTTGGCCGACGGGGTCGGCGATCGCGTCCCGTACCTGATCCTCGCCGGCGTCGCCGCGGCCACGCTCGTGGTGCTGCTGCGGCAGCTCACGCGGCGCGCGCCGGAGCGCGCGCTAGCCTCCCGCGCCTGATGGCCGCGGGGATCATCGACGGCAAGGCGATCGCGCAGCAGGTCCGCTCCGAGGTGGCGGAGGAGGTCGCCGCGTGGGTGAACGCCGGCAACGAGGCGCCGGGACTCGCGACCGTCCTCGTCGGCGACGACCCGGCGTCCGCCGTCTACATCGGGGGCAAGCAGAAGGCGTCGGCCGAGGTCGGCATCGCCGGGTTCGACCACCGCCTGGCCGCCGACACGCCGCAGGACGAGGTCGAGCGGCTCCTCGGCGAGCTCAACGACGATCCGCGGGTGTCCGGCATCCTGCTCCAGCTCCCCACGCCGCCGCAGATCGACGGCGGCGGGTTGAGCGAGCTGATCCGGCCCGAGAAGGACGTCGACGGGCTCACGCCGATCTCGGCCGGGCTGCTCGCCAAGGGCCGCCCCGGCCTGCGGCCGTGCACGCCGGCCGGCGTGATGGAGCTACTGCGCCGCCACGACGTGGCGCTCGAAGGCGCTGAGGCCGTCGTGGTCGGCCGGTCCGACCTCGTCGGCAAGCCGCTGTCCGCGCTGCTGCTCGCCGCCAACGCGACGGTGACGATGTGCCACTCGCGCACGCATGACCTCGCGGAGGTGTGCCGCCGCGCCGACGTCCTGGTCGCCGCGGTCGGCCGCCCGCGGCTCGTGCAGGGCGACTGGGTCAAGGAGGGAGCGGTGGTGATCGACGTCGGGATCAACCGGACCGACGATGGCCTGGTCGGCGACGTCGACTTCGCGACCGCGGCCGCCCGCGCCCGGCTGATCACGCCGGTGCCCGGCGGCGTCGGCCCGATGACGATCGCGATGCTGCTGCGCAACACGCTGCACGCCGCGCGCGCCCAGGCCGGGGAGCCCGCGTGGTCCTGAGGCGGCTGCGGGCCGGCGAGTGGTTCACCGGCGCCGGCGGGATCCTCCTCATCGTCTCGCTGTTCCTGCCTTGGTACGAGGGCGCCGAGCCCCTCACCGGCTTCGAGGCGCTGACCGTCATCGACATCCTGCTGGCGCTGCTGGCGCTGCTCGCGCTCGCCGTGCCGGTGCTGCAGGCGACGCAGGACGCGCCGAACAAGCCGGTCGGCGCGGCCGTGCTCACCATCGTGTTCGGCGCACTCGGCACGCTGCTCGTCGTCTTCCGCCTGATCGACTCGCCGGCCGACGGCCTCGAGGTCCGGCCCGGAGCGTGGGTCGCCTTCGCGGCGACCGTGCTGATCACGGTCGCCGCCTGGCGCTCGCTGGCCGCGGAGTACGTTCGCGGCCTGCCGCCGGACCTCGAGCCCGATCTGCGCGCTACTCCGGCACCCTGACCGTCAGCCGCCGGGTGGCGGTGACGGTCCCGGCGGTCAGCGTCACACGCAGCCGCAGCCGCCCGGCACGCCGGAGCTTCCGTGCTCCGGCGCGCGTCAGGCGGAACCGCACCGCCGCCCTCTCTCCGGCGGCGACGTGCAGATCGGTGGCGACGATGCGCCGGCCCCGCACGGCGACGGTGCACTGCGCGGCGCAGGTGACGCGGTCGCGCGTCGTCACGCGGAACGTCCTGCCGGCGCGGCGCACGCGCAGCTTGCCGGTCCGCGAGAGCTGCGGCAGCGGCGACGTCGGCGTGACCTGGGTCCCGCCGTGCGGCACCGGCGCCGCCGTCGGCGGCTTGGGCAGCGACGAGAGCAGCTTCGCGGCGGCGGCGTCGAGCTCGCCGGCGCTGCGCGTGGTCACGTAGTAATGGGTGAAGGTCAGCTCGCCGTGGGCCGGGATCGTGCGCGCCCGGTACTCGAGCCCGAAGTCGTGGCGGGGGAGGATGCGGGCCTCGTCGGCGGACTGCAGCGGGAGGATGAGGTGGCCGGGACCGCCGGCACCCTTCTCGCGGACGAAGATCGGCGACCGCGCGGGGAACGAGCCGGCGACGGCGTCGTGGTGCGAGAAGTGGGTCTCGCCGGGGAAGCGGTACTCGTAGTCGTGGTTGTTGCAGCACGCGTCGTGATCGAGGATGAGGTCCAGGCGGTGGGCCTTCCCGTCGGTGCTCGACCAGTGGTCGACGACACGCACGACCTGGTCACCGGCCGAGACCGACGTCGTGTGCTCCAGCTCCACCGGCACGGGGTCGAGGAAGGCGCAGCGGAACTGGTTGGGCGGGTACGCGACGTCAGGACCGCACTTGGTCAGGCGCCCGCGCTCGGTCACCTCGGCCGCGCCGGTCTGCTCGTTGAACTTCAAGGACGGGAGCGTGAGCGGCGGAGTGCCCGGGATCCCACTCGCGCCGTAGCCGCCGGGGCCGCTGTCGATGCCGCCGGGCGAGTATGCCGGCTGACCGTCGATCTTGAGCCCGGTGAGCGGCAGCTCGGGGCTGTCGACCGGCGAGCCGGAGCAGCCGTGCCCGTCACCGGTCTGGTCGAGCGTCACCGGGTCGAGCACTCCGGTGTACAGCCCGCAGGCACCGAAGGCCCAGATCTCCGCGTAGCGATCAAGGCCGGCCACCACGAAGCGGTAGTTGCCGATGAGCCCGGCGCTGTCGCCAAGCTCGATCGGTCGCGGTGCGAAGTAGCTCAGCGCGAGCACCGGACCGCGGAAGCGCTCCAGCTCCTCCGGCGTCGTGCGCGTCGGCAGCGCGACCAGGCGGCAGGTACGGCCCGGATCCACGAACTGCGAGTCGGTCAACGGGTCCAGGCTCACGTCCGGAGCCGAGAACGCGCCGTCGCCCGCGACCGCCACGTCGGTGGCCAGGATCTCGGACGACATGCCGGTGACGCAGGCGATGTCGACGTTGCCGATGCCCTTCGCGGTGCCGGCGATCGCGATCGTCGTGCCGGTGCCGTGGGAGAGCACGAAGTGCGGGCCGGTCGGTGTCGTGATGGTGGATGCCGTGATGTCGGCCTGCGCCGGGGCGGCGAAGGCGAGCGCTGCAAGCAGCAGCAACGGTGCGAAGTAACGACGCATGGGACCTTTCAGACGGAGGGGATGGGGAGGGGCGCGGCGACCACGAGCGGGCGCCGGAGGAGCAGGAAGGCGAGGGCGAGCACGCCGGCGCCGGTGGCCACGAGCGCGCCGGTGAGCCCGCACAGCGCGACGAGCGGGCCGGCGATCAGCGAGCCGGCGACGATGCCGCTGAGCGCGGCCGGCAGCGCGAGGCCGTAGGCGCGCGCGAGCACGTCATCGTCGACCAGTCGCGGCAGCGCGGTCTCGGAGAGGATCTCGGCGACGACGGCGCCGGTGCCGGCGACGAGCCCGAGGGCGAGCGCGACCCACAGGGTCTGCGCCACGCCGAGCGCGGCGACCGGGAGACCGACGAGGACGAGCGCGACGGCCAGCGTGCGCCGCCACTGCGCGCCGTCGACGCGGCCGGCGATGCCGGCGCCGATCAGGCCGCCGACGCCGAAGGCGCCGATCAGCAGGCCATAGCCGCCGGGGCCGGCGCCGACCCGGCCGGCGACGAGCACCAGCGTCACGGTCAGGATCCCGTAGACGGCGCTGCACACGACGTCGGCTCCGATCATCCGGAGGGCGGCCGGTGCGCCGCGCAGGGCGTCGACGCCGTCGCGCAGATCGGCGAGCAGATGCGCCTGGTCGCCCGCCTTGCCCGGGCGGAACGCCGGACCGGCGGGGATGGCGGCCACGAGCGCGACCGAGACGAGGAACGTCGCGGCGTTGACAAAGATCGCGACGGCCGGCGTGGACACGGCGAGGACGGCCGCGCCGACCGCGGGCCCCGCGACGATCGCGGCCTGGCCGACGGCCACGCGAGCGGCGTTGGCGCGCTGCAGCGAGGATGCGTCGACGAGCCGCGGCGTCGAGGCGGCGACGGCCGGCGGGTGCGCGGCGCTCGCCAGCGTCGCGGCGCCGGCCAGCAGCGGTGCCAGCACGACGGGAAGGCCGAAGGCGACGACGCCGGCCAGCGCGACCATCAGCACGGCGCACAGCAGGTCGGACGCGATGATGAGCCGGCGGCGGTCGTAGCGGTCGGCCAGCACGCCTCCGACCGGGCCGAGCACGACGATCGGGAGGATGCGCACCGCCGTCGTCGCGGCGAGCCATGTGGGGGACTCGGTGCGCTCGTAGACGAACGCGAGCAGCGCGACGTTGTACATCCAATCGCCGAGCGAGGAGACGGCCAAGCTCGCGAGGAGAAGACGGAAGGCGGGCATACCGCCGAGTCTGCGGCTGAGGTAGGGCGCCTTACATCGGGCGCCGGCCTACTTCGCTACCTCAAATTTCGCGCCATCACGCCAGGCCACGGCGATGGGCTAAGGCAGCCGCCTCGCCCCGCGTGGTCACGCCGAGCTTGCCGAGGATGTTCGACACGTGCACGGAGGCCGTCTTGCGGCTGATGAACAGCTCCTCGGCGATCTGGCCGTTCGACCGGCCGTCGGCCACCAGGCGCAGAACCTCGAGCTCGCGCGCGGTCAGGCCGAAGCCGTTGTCGCTCTCCCGCGGTTCCTCGACGAGCCGCGCGCGCCGCGCGAGCGCCCGCGCTTGCTCGGCGAGCGACACGGCGCGCAGGTCGTCGGCACGCTCCATCGCCTCGGCCACCGCGCGGGCCGCCCCGTTGCGGTCGCCCACCGCCGCGTACGCCTCGCCCGCGCGCAGCGCCGCGTACGCGAGCAGGTACGTCGCGTGCGCTTCGCGCGCCGCGTCGGCGGCGGCTTCCCACGGTGCGGCGTCGGGGACGGCGTCGATCCGAGCGCGCTCGGCGTCGGCGAGCCGGTGGTAGGCACGGGTCTCGGCGCTCGGCGCTGGGAACGTCTCGGCGAGCGCCGCGAGAGCGGCGACACGCTCCTCGTGGCCCGCGAGGACGTCCGTGCGCCGGTCGCGGGCCAGCTCGGCCGCGTCCGCCTCCACGCGCATGCCCATCCAGATCAGCGGCCACCCATAGCGGCTGTTCCAGCCTTCGGGATCGCCGGCGAGCGCGTCCTGCACCGTCCGCCGCGCGGCCTCGAGGTCGCCGTGGGCACGGTCGATCTCGGCTTCGCTGAACGCGATCGGCTGCAGGTACTGGATGTTGCGGCCGCCGACCAGCCGCCGGATCGTCGCGATGTCCTCGCGCGCGCCGGCCTCGTCGCCGCGGAGCAGGCGCAGGCGGCTGCGAGCCTCATACAGCGCGGCGTCGTACTGGCCCGGCGAGCTGCCGGGGCGCAGCATGCGGGCGAGGATGGCGTCGGCTTCGTCCCAGTCACCGGTCGCCAGCAACGATTCGAGCTGGTTGCCGGTCAGGAACGCTCCGAGCGTGCGCGCGACGCCGACGCGCTCGGCGACCGCGATCCCCGCGATCGTGACCTGCACCGCTTCGTCGTGGCGCCCGACGATGCCGAGGGCGTCGCCGAGGTTGATGTATCCCCGCAGGGAGATCTCGGAGTCGCCCACCGCCTCGGCCCCGGCGAGACCCTCGCGCAACAGCGCCAGCCCGCTCTCGGGCCTGCCGAGGTAGGTGTGTGTCGCCCCGAGCGTCAGCCGTGCGTCCGCTGCCGCGCGGTCGTCGTTCACGGCGAGCGCCGCGGCGAGAGCGTGCTCGGCCGCGCCCTCGGCGCCGGTGAAGTCGTCGAAGTCGTAGAGCTTGAGCTGGGCGAGCGAGGCCAGCGCCGCGGCGCGATCGCTGGAGGCCGGCTCCTCGGGTATCAGCGCGATCGCCGTCTCCACGTCGGCCAGGGCATCCGCGGTGCGGGCGAGGTCGCGGAGCTCCCCGGCCCGCTGCACCAGCAGCCGTGCGCGCCGGATGGGATCGCCGTTCGGCCCGAGGGTGGCCAGCGCCTCGTCGAGCAGCGAGCGGGCGCGGTCGACCGCCGCGGCGGCGTGCGCGGCCTCGGCCGCGATCCGGCCGAGCTCGATCGCGTCCAGGCCCGTCATCTCGGCGGCATCGGGGCACTGGGGCCACAGCTCGAGCGCCCGCTCGAAGTGGCGCTGGGCGTCCGCCGGCGCGAACGTGGCGGCCGCCTGGCGGCCGGCGGTGACCGACGCCGCGAGCGCGCGTCGCGTGTCGTGCGCGGCATGCCAGTGGTAGGCGAGCATGGAGGCGCCCTCGAGCTCGGATCCGGCGAGCTCCGGCGCCGCGTCAAGCGCCTGGCCGAACGCGGCGTGCAGGCGCACGCGCTCGCCGGGCAGCAGGTCCTCGTAGAGGGCGTCGCGGGCGAGCGAGTGGCGGAACGCGTAGCCGCGGCCGCTGGGGTCGACGACCAGCAGCTGCTGCTCGACGCACTCGCGCAGCGCCGCGTACAGCCGTTCCTCTTCGAGCGACGCGACGGCGGCCACCAGCTCGTCCGGTGCCCAGCTGCCGGCGGCGGACACCAGCCGCAGCACGTGCCGCGCGTCGTCGGACAGGTGCTCGGCGCGGGCCAGCAGGACATCGTGCAGCGACAGCGCGAGCGAGCCCGGATCGGCGCCGCCGAGCACCGCGCCGGAGACCTCCTCGACCAGGAACGGATTGCCGTCGGAGTGCTCGAAGACGAGCTCGACGAGGTCGGCGGCCGCCGGCTCGCCGCGGATCCCGGCGAGCTGCGCCGCGACCTCCTCGCGCGTGAGCCGCTCGAGCTGCAGGCGGCGAACGCTGCGCGAGCGGTCCCAACCGCCGACGAGGCGCCGCAGCGGATGGGCGCGATGCAGCTCGTCCGATCGGTAGGTCAGCACGAGCAGCACCTGCGTGTCGTGCAGGGCGCGGACGAGCAGCGTCACGAGCTCGAGCGTGGACTGGTCGGCCCAGTGCAGATCCTCGAACACGACGACCAGCGGGCGGTCCCGCCCCGCACGCGCGATCGCGCCGAGCACCAGCTCCAGCAGCTGCGCGGGCTGGGGCCGTTCCGCGGCGATCGCGGTGTGATCGGGGTCGAGCTGCGGAACGAGGCGCGCCAGCTCGGCCCTGGCGCTGCCCAGCAGCTCGTCGAGCTCGTCCGGCGGCACCTGGTGCGCGAGCGAGCGCAGGGCCTCGGCGAGCGGGGCGAGCGGCATCGCGTCGCCGCCGAGCTCGACGCAGCCGCCGGCGATCAGCTGTCCGCCGGCCGCGCGCGCCGTCGCGCCGGCCTCCTCCACGAGCCGCGTCTTGCCGACGCCGGCCTCGCCGCTGACGATCACGACGGCCGGGTCACCCTGGCGGGCCGTGACGAACGCGTCCGCCACGGCTTGCAGGTCTCCTCGCCGCCCGACGAAGACCGGGCTTACGACGCTGGTCACGGGCGCGATCCTCGCACGCTCAGGGCTGCCGGATGGTCAGCCGCCGAACTCGGCTGACCGCCGCGCCCGCACCGGCTCGCGCGCTGATCGCGACCGCGAGGCGGAGCCGCCCGTGCCGTGTCAGCGCCCGGACACCACGGCGGGTGAGCTGCAGCGTCACACGCGCGGTCGCGCCGGCGGCAAGCGTCGTCTCGTGCGACCGCAGGCGGGGGCCGCTGACGTTCACGACGCAGCTCGTGGTGCAGCTCACGTAGTCGCGGGTGCGGACCACGAACGTCCGCCCCGCGCGGCGGACCCGCACGCGGCCATGGCGCGAGAAGACGGGCGCCGCCGGCGGGCTCGCGGGGGTCGTCGCGTGTGGCTGCGGCGCCGCGGGCTTGGGCGTGAGCGCGGCCGCGAGCGCCTCGATGCCGGCGGCCGAGCGCGTCGTCGCGTAGGTGTGCGACAGCGTGAGGCTGGCGGTCGCGGGGATCGTGCGCGCCCGGTAGTCGAGCGCGTACGTGTCGTTGTACGTGTCCCGGTGGAAGCGGGCGGCGTCGGCGCGCTGCCCGAGGATGACCGCGACGCCGCCGCGTGCCGCGTCGGTGGCGTCCCGCGACACGATCGCGCCGGGGGCGACGGCGCCGGTGTGGGTGCCCTCCGGGCGCACGGCGTAGGCCGCTTCGCCGGGGAGGCGATACTCGAGCTTCGCGCTGCAGTCGTAGCCGCTCCCGAGGCAGGGGGACTGGGTCAGGCTGAGGTCGAGCCGGTGCGGGTGGCCGTCGGTGCTCTTCCAGCGGTCGACGATGCGCGCGACCTGGCTGCCGCGGCTGTACTCGGTCGTGCGCTCGAGCACGACCGGGACGGGGGAGAACCGCTGGCAGCTGTCGGCGGTCGGGGGGTAGGCGTTGTCCGGCGCGCAGCGGACGAGCGGGTCGATCTCGCGGACGGTCAGGTCACCGGTCGCCGGCGAGAAGCGCGTCACGTCGATCTTCGCGCCCGCCATGCCGGGGATCGCGTACGTCGGCGTGGACCCGATCCCGCTCGCCGCGACGGCGGGTGGGTAGGCGGCCTGCCCGTCGACCTCGAGGGCGAACCGCGGCGCGGTCCGGTCGAACCCCAGCCCTGCGCTGCTGTAGAAGCCGGACGCCACGGGCTTGAACGTGCCGGGGTCGAGGATGTCCGCCTGGATGAAGCCGACATATCCGAACGACCCGCTCGCCGTCGAGAAGCCGACGCCCGACGCCAGCACGCGCGTGTCGAAGACGATGCCGGTGTTGGGACCCGCGACGAGGCGCTGGCGCGCGAGCTTGCTGAGGGCCAGCCGCGGGCCGGAGAAGGCGCTGCGATCGGTCGGCGTCGTGCCCGCCGGCACGGCCAGCAGCCGGCACGTGCCCTCCAGCACCGTCGGGTGGCGGACGCCGCTCTGCGTGAGCAACGGCACGTCGGAGACCGCGAACGTCCCGTCCGCGGCGACGGGCACGTTGCTCGCGAAGACGTCGCCGTAGCCGACGGAGTCGCGCATGCAGACGATGTCGACGCTGCCGGTGCCGGTCGCTGTGCCGGCGATCGACACTGTCGGCACGGCCGCGTCGGGGTCGATCAGGACGAAGTGCGGATCGGCGGGGCTGGTGATCGTGCTGCCGGTGATCGCGGCCTGGGCGGGGGCCGCCACGGCCAGGACGGCGAGCGCGACGGCGAGGGGGAGGGAACGGCGCATGGCTGCGCAGTCTGCGTCTGAGCCGCGGCCGTTACATCGGGCTCGAACCTAGTTTGCTACCTCAGATTCGTAGAATCGGCGACCGATGCTCAGCCGCGACCAGGTCCTGCACGTCGCGCGGCTGGCCCGCTTGGAGCTGACCGACGACGAGGTCGAGCGCTATTCGGGCGAGCTGTCCAAGGTGCTCGACTACATCGAGAAGATCGAAGAGCTCGACCTCACCGACGTCGAGCCGACCAGCCACGTCGTCGACGTCGAGAACGCGCTGCGCGCCGACGAGCCACGGCCGTCCTGGCCGCGCGATGCCGTCCTGGAGGCGGCGCCCGACCCGTCGGACGGTGGGTTCCGCGTCCCGAGCCCGGGGGCGGGATGAGCGACATCCTCGCTCTGACGGCGGCGCAGGCCGCCGAGCGTGTCCACGCGGGCGACCTCGAGCGCGGCGAGCTGTGGCGCTTCTACCGCGACCGCGCGCGCGCCGACGACCTCAACGCGTTCACGTGGGTGTGCGAGGGCGACGACCCCGAGGCGATCGACGTCAGCGGCCCGCTCGGCGGCGTCCCGATCGGCATCAAGGACCTGTTCTGCACCCAGGGCGTGCCCTCACAGGCGGGCTCGAAGATCCTCGAGGGCTACAAGCCGCCGTACACGGCGACGGCCGTCGAGCGGATCGCGAAGGCCGGCGCGCCGGTGCTCGCCAAGACCAATCAGGACGAGTTCGCGATGGGCTCGTCGACGGAGAACTCCGCCTACGGGCCGACGCTGAACCCGTGGGACCGCACCCTCGTGCCCGGCGGCTCGTCCGGCGGCAGCGCCGCCGCGGTGGCGGCCGGGACCGTGCCGTGGTCGATCGGGACCGACACCGGCGG
>Ga0111538_10014652_pt1 | contig 10334 bp, 6 predicted proteins | sample SoiMethybrSBSTD1_FD_79669 | JGI IMG/M metagenome (GOLD analysis project Ga0111538, IMG submission 79669) | Bulk soil microbial communities from a Populus tree surrounding site in Tennessee, USA - Soil MetaG P. TD hybrid SBSTD1 (version 2)... | ecosystem: Environmental > Terrestrial > Soil > Tree... | reverse complement strand
GCGAACGCCAGCTCGGGCGACGCCCACTCCGGATCCGCCGCGATCGCCTTCTGCAGCAGCGCGATCGCGCCCGGCACGTCGTCCTCCTCGCGGCAGCACGCCGCCCGCAGGAACAACCCCTCGGGCGACCGCTCACCCAGCCGCTCGGCGCGCCGCCGCGCCGTGTCCAGCTTGCCTGCGTCGAACGCGTCCCAGGCGGCGCGAACCGCGGACTCGTCGGCCGGCAGCTGGGTGATCTCGTCGTCGGGGGGTCTCGGCATGTCGGTCTCCGTCAGGGGCGCCGCGCGCGCAGCTCGGGAGAATTCGTCATCGCCGCCAACGTGTCCAGCATATATCCGGCGGCCACCTCCGTCGTGCGGCGCGCGTCGTCGCTGCTGCCGATCGAAGGCGCCACCTCGACGACGTCGCCCCCGAGCAGCGGAAAGACCTCCGCGACGCGCGCGATCAACGCGGCGACGAACGCCGGTGCAAGGCCGTTCGCCTCCGGCGCCCCGGTCGACGGCGCGGTCGCGCTGTCGGTCGCGTCGATGTCGTTGGACAGATAGACGCGCGCGACGCCGAGCGCGCGCAGGTGCGCGATGACGTCGTCGATCACCGCGTCGCCGCGCGCGCGCACCTCGTCGGCCCAGAACTGGCGCACGCCCAGCGTCGACTCCCAGTGTTGCTTCGATCGCGACGACGCGCGCACGCCCACCTGGACCAGCCGCCCGCCCCGCCCCAGCAGCTCGTTGGCGTGATACGCCCAGGTGGCGAAGCAGAGGCGCACGCCCAGGCGCTCGGGCAGAAGGTCCGTGTGCGCGTCGACGTGAACGATCGCCCAGCGCTCACCCACCCCGACGTTGCGCCCGATCGCCGCGACGACCGGCCACGCCACCGAGTGGTCGCCGCCCAGCATGAAGATGCGCAAGCCGGCGTTGCGTGCCAGCAGGTCCGAGACCACCCGCTCCGCGATCGACAGCGGCGCCACCGGCAACGTCGTGTCGCCTGCGGACCCCGGACCATAAAGCGCGGCGCGCGTCCGCCGCCGCTGCTCGTCGCTCAGCATGTCGTCCTCGAGCAGCTGCGGCACCGCGAACACGTCACCCACATCCACGATCCCGGCACGCGCCGCGCGCGCCGAGAAATCCGGGCACGCCGCCAGCAGGGCGCGCCGTACACCCTCGGGCCCGAACGCCGCGCCCCGCACCAGCCCGGCCCCCGTGTCTGACGGGATGCCGATGATCGCCGCGCGCGCCGCCGCCACGCCCGCCAGCGCCGCCTGCCACTTGCGCTGCACCTCGTCGCCGTCGACCGCGTCGTACAGCCGCCGCTGCAACGCCTCCTGCTCCGCCCGTCCCGTGCTGACGGTGAAGATGCCGCCGCCAGCAGGGCGCAGGAAACGCGTCAGGTCATCCACGCGTTCACCTCCGCCTGACCTCAGCCGTTCCGTGATCGGGATCGCCCGCCCTCGCATCGCAACGAGGTAGGTGCCTTGTCGCCAAACCTATTTTCATGGTTTCGGTTTCGAAACCATCAATCTGCGTGTGCGACCGTCCCCACATTATCGGACCGCAGCCAGCAGGGGCCGCCCCACGGCTCAGTTTTCTTCCTCGTCGTCGCCCGCTTCCGCGCTGCCGCCGCCGCCGCTTCCCCCACCCTCTTTGGGCCGGAATTCAGCCACTGGCAGGCCAAATCGCCGCGCCCACCGGTAGACCAGCGCCGGCTTGCGATCCAGCTCGCGCGCGACGCGCATCATGTTCCCCTGGAACCGCTTCATCAGCGATCCCAGCTCTTCGGCGCTGGGCGGCTTGCGGTACTTGCGCCGCCCCGGCGACGAACGCAGGCGCGGCACCGCCGCGATCGCGGCCGGCAGGTGATCGAAGCCGAACCGCTCCGCGCCGACCGCCAGCGCCTCCGCGCTCATGACGGCCTTGCCCAGCTCGCGCACGTTCCCCGGCCACCCGTAGAGGCACATCGACTGGAACGCCGATCGCTCGAACGGCTTTTCCTTGTTGCCCATCAGGTACGACGCCAGCGCCCCCATGTCCTCGATGCGATCGCGCAGCGGCGGGATGCGGATCGGCTCGGCGCCCAGCCGCGCCGCCAGATCCGCGCGCAGCCCGCCACTGCCCGATTCGGTCAGCCCGGTCGTGCGGCTGGTGGCGGCGATGATGCGGGTGTCGATGTGGCGCGCGCGCACGCCGCCGATCGGCGACAGCATCCGGTCCTGCGTGAAGCGCAGCAGCTTGGTCTGCAGCTCGGGCGCCATCTCGCCGATCTCGTCGAGAAACAGCGTGCCGCCCTCCGCCTGCTCGATGATGCCCGGCTTGGCCATCGCCGCCTGCGAGTGCGCGCCGCGCGCGTAGCCGAACAGCTCGCTCTCGACCAGCTCGCGCGGCAGCGCCGCGCAGTTCACCGCCACGAACGGCCCCGTGCGGCCGCTGACGCGGTGGATGGCGTTCGCGTAGATCTCCTTGCCCGCGCCGGTCTCGCCCGTGAGCAGGAACTCCTGCCCCGCTTCGGCCAGCTTTCGGAGCCGCCGGCAGATGAGCGCGAAGGCGGGGTTCACGGTCGCCACCGGCCCCAGCGGCTCGCCCATCTCCTCCTGGATCGCGGCCAGCTGCAGCTCCGTGGCCACGCGGAACACCATCACGTGGCTGCCCACGAAGATGATCGCGCCGTCGCGCAGCCGCATCGTCGACTCCACCGCCTCGCCGTCCACGACCGTGCCGTTGGTGCTGGAGAGGTCGGTGATCTCGAACGTGCCTTCGTCGGGCGCGGGCGCGATCGCCAGGTGCTGGCCGGAGACCATCCGGTCGGACAGCACCAGCGACATCCCGCTCCCCTCGGTCTGTGACGACTCGCGTCGTCCGACCACCAGCGTGCCGGTGAAGGTGGTGACCCGCTGTCGCGGCGGGGGAATCCGACCACGGCTGTCGCCAACAATCAGCAGCAGGGGAATGTGCGACGGACCGTCCTTCGGCTTGTTCCGAGGGACCCAGGTCACGCTCTCGTTCGGCGTGATCACGACTTTTCGCGCACGGCTGAGCGTAAGCCCCCTGGCATTAGCGGTTTCGTAACCGAAACCGGAAATCCGGGCTCCAGCGGCCTCAAGCCGTTGAAATCAGGTCTTTCCCCCATGGTGCGCTGGTTGCTCTCCCCGAATCCGGCCGGCGTTCCGGATGCGGCGCGTCGGTTTCGAAACCGCAACCACGAAACCACAAGGGGAACCCATGCTCAAGAGGATTGCGCTCACGGCTGTGTTTGTAGTTACTGCGGCGATCGTCGGGGTGAGCGCTGTGAAAGCGAAGGCACCAACGATCCAGGTCACGCCCCAGGCGCCGAAGGGGTTCTGCATGCCTCCGTGGATCGGCAACTGCTGAGCGCGCTCAGTCGGCGAGCTCGCGTGCAGGAAGGCGAAGGACTGACGAGGTCTCCGCCGTTTCCACCCGCACCTTGCGGAAAAACGGCGAGGTCACATCGATGTCCTTCGGCAAGCACTCGAGCTCGTCGTTGACGGCGCTTTGATCGTCCTTCACCTGTATTCGGCGCCCGGTTCGTAGACCGGTCTCGACCTCCTTCTCGACCCAGCCGAAACCGCCGGCCGATCCCTCGAATATCCAGACCTTCGTCGCGGACGCCCAGACCGGCGGACACTGCCAATGCGTGCCGCCCATCGGCCACTCCTTTCCTCCCGACACGGCAAAGACCATCGCCTGAGACACGGCACCCAGCCTGATGTACGCGACCTTGGCCCCGTCCGGCGAAAAGCGGGGCGCAGTCGGGAGCATCTCGTCACGCCGAAGGATCCGGCAATTGTTGGTTCCGGTGGTGCAAACCATGATGCTCCTGCTCGTGTAGTCGGCGTATAGCCACGAGCTGCCGTCGGGGCTGAACTCAGGCGTCGTGTCTTGGGGCCCGTTCGTCATTTTTCGCAGGGTCCCATCCGATGTTCGCGACCAGATGGTTTCGCTCGATCCTTCTCCCGATTTCGCCAGCAACAATTCCCCCGTCGCGGAGATCGCAGCGGCATCATTGTTGCCGTCGGTGGTCAAGCGACGCTTTCCGGACCTGTCATAAAGCCATGCGTCCCTCGTTCGCCGGCGGCCCAGCACCGCGGCGGAGGAACCGGTCGCCACGGCGTCAACCAAGTCCATGTCGCCGTAACGACCGATGTTACGGTAGCTGCCCTTGCGCCAATCGAGCGTGGCCAAAGGTGAACGTCGCTCCAGCGGCGAAATGAGCACGTTGTCGCCAGAGGGCCCGAAGCGAAAATTTCGCGCCCCCGGAACCGTAAACGACGTGCGTTGGGTGAGGCCAACACCGTCGTATACCGTAACAACCCATTGGCTATCGTTGACGTAGAACATCAGGGCCACTGCCTCCTCGCGGCCGCTCGCGGTCTTTCCGAGGATCGCCTGCTGCTTGCCCAGGCTACCGTCCGCGAGAATGCGAAACTTCATCGTCGGGAGAGTGAAGACGGCGGCGTGCGCACCGTCGATGCTGTACGCGAATTCTTCGCCGTTCTTCAACCAGACGGGATCCCAGCCGGGCGTCACCGGCTTTGCGTCTCGCCCGTCAGGGTTCGGACTGCGCTTAATCTCCGCAGCGCCAGCAGCCGTATTGGCCGTGAACAACAGCTCGCGTCGGTTCGGTGACAGATCTGGACACCCCGTCGAGTAGGCTTCAGTCACGAGGGATGCAGACCGCCGAGCGCCCGAACTGAGGTCGATGTCCTCGGCCTTTCGCGGGATTCCCCAGATGAGTCGGACGGTATTCGCGTCGATGAGCGAGAAGCAGTGAACGTGGTCTGGGACGGACGCGAGGACCTTCGCCAGCTTCGTCCAGTCCGCTGGGTTGCCCTCGTTGACCAGGCGCGGAAGAGGCAGCGGCGACGTAGCGACGGGCGTGTGCGATCCCCAACGCGCCTTGATCCCGACGGCCGCCATCGCCGCGACCGCGACCGCTGCGACCGTCCAATACGTGAATCTACGGCGCGCGCGCGACCAGAGTATTGCGCCCGGTGATCGGCGAAACCTTTCGAACAATCGCCCAACGGCCGTCGCATTCTCCGGCCGGTCAGCGGGATCGTCTGCCAGGCATTTCTCGCACAGCGCGCGCATGGCGCGCTCGAGCGTCGACGACGTCGTTGAGGGCTTGGAGGCGCCCGTCACGCTGCGCGAGGTGCGGCGCTCGGGCCGCTTGCCGAAAAAGATCTCATGAAGGACCACGCCAAGCGACCAGACGTCGGAACGTGCCGTCGCGGGATCGCCTTCGCGAACCTCGGGCGCCATGTAGTGTGGCGTGCCCACAAAGACGCTCACCATCGTGCTGTCTGGAAGGTCGGTGGCGAGGCCGAAGTCAGACAGCACAAGGCGTCCATCCGCCATGCGCAGCATGTTGTCCGGCTTTACGTCGCGGTGAACGATGCCCGCGTCGTGGATCGCCGCCAGGCCGGAGATGACACCGGCGGCGTCCGCGAGCCGCTCGGCCAGCGGACGAAGCGGCTGGTTCTTCTTGATGAGGTCGCGCAGCGTGCCGCTGGTCGCGAACTCCATCGTCAGGAACCGGTATCCGTCGGCGTCGCCGATGTCGAAGATCCGGCAGACGTTCGCGTGCCGAATCGGCCGGCCGATGCGCAACTCGCGCGAGAACCGCTTCTCCCAGCGCGGGTCATGCGTGAGCCCCGGCTTCAGAACCTTGACCGCCACGACCGTCGCCGACACGCGATCGAATGCCCTCAGGACGACGCCGCTGCCGCCCTTACCGAGGATCGCCTCGATTTGGTACCGACCCGCGAGCACATCTCCTGGCTCGATCTCGGGAGCCCGCTCGCGGGTGACGGCGGGATCTTCAGCGACGGCCGTGACGCTGGGCTCGTCTTCCGACTCTGCAGCTACGTCAGATGACGAATCGTTGCGCATGTTTCGGGGTGAGGCTAGCGGCTTTCAACGAGGTTTCCAAGGATCGAGGGCGGCTTTCGACGAGGTTTCCAGGGATGGAGGCGCTAATGACGTGCGAGGTGTTCTCTGCCGAGCAGCCTGAGCTGCGAGGTATGGTCGTAGACGACCCTCAGGTCCGGGTCGACTGGCGACAGGGGATCGGGCCTGCCGTCGGCGCAGTCGCGCGATCCAGGCACGGATTTGCCTGTCTCTCGGCCCGACTCGGCATCGACCTCGGTCCAGATGATCTTCGCGTCTCGTCTTCGGGACACCCATAGCGTTGCCGCCGACGCCCATCCCGCCTTGCAGGCGGTTTCGGTCTCCACCAATTCCCGGACGTGACCACTTCGCAGATCCATCAGCTCGACGATCGGTCCTCTCTTCTCCAGGGCGACGAACGCCAGGTGCCGGCCGTCGGGCGAAATCGAGAGAGTCATTGCTGGCCGATTCGCGATGCTTCGACATCCGGCGTGATCGCAACGCATGATGCTCGGCGGCCCGTTGTACTGGAGGTAGAAAAGGACCGTGCCATCCGGCGAGCAGACGGGCCCGACATCCCACGGACCCGTAGTGATCGCCGAGATCAGCTTCCCATCTGGGTCGACTCGTTCGACAACCATGCGATCGTCGCGTTCTCTACTGACGACGAGATCGGCGCCACAGCGAGCGACGAACAACATGCTACCGCCTGTGCTCCAGCCGCGCGCGGCGCGACCATGGCTGCGAATGACCACCGTGGCTCGCAGGCGTGTGCCGACGAACACCAACCCATCCGCCAGTACGATGGGATACCGCACGGATTGCCCGGGAAGCTGGCCAATCCGGCGCGCCTGCCTGTTCGATAGATCGAGTTCAATGAGGCCCTTCTCTGTGGGATTCGCGTAGTAAAACACCGACCCGGCGTGGAGAAGATCGAGCACAAGCTCGGGCAGGCGAAATCGGACCGTTTCCTCCATCGAGGGCACTGAAATGCCGGTGACCTCCGTTTCGGTCTTCTCCGTGACCGTCGAGACGAAGACCACGTTGCCGCTCACAAATCGAAACGACGAGATTAATGGCTTAGGCGTCACTTCGGGTAACACGCTCATCCGACTCGCCGCGGTCGAAAACACGCCCATGTGTTTTGTGTCGACGTCGTACGAGAAGGTCTGGCTGTCGGCGAGCCACATCGGCTCCGACGACATCGTCGGTTCCGCCGTCGGCACAACCGGGACGGCGTCCTTCCCGTCCGACCGCTCAGAAAGGAACGCGAACGCGCGCCCGTCTTTCGCGTGGCCCTGGTAGATGAGCCGCCGGCCATCCGGAGAAACGTCCGGGCAGCCCTCCGCGTAGGCGGCGGCAACGATCGGCGACGAGACGCGCTTCCGTGTCACCATGTCGATGTCCTCAGCGCGCGGCGGCGTGCCCCAGACGAAACGGATCGTGCGCTGGTCCGGCAGCAGGCGCGTGCAGGTGATGCGGTCTGGCACCTCCGCGAGCACGGTCGATAAGTCGGTCCAGTCGGCGGGCTCGCCGGTCGGGACGATGAGGGGCGAATCCTGCGTTGACGGCGGTCGCGTATCCGGCGGCCTCAGCCGCGAGCGCAGTGTCCCGACGGCGACCGCTGTCACCACGATCAGCGCGCCGGCGACGATCATCGGGCGTTTCGACACGGCCAACCGCCGATTCCGTCGCCACCAACCCCGCCGATCCGTGAGCAACCGCCCCGCCTCGCCCGCGCCCGCGATCCGCCTCCCCGGCTCCTTCGCAGCGCACGCGTGGCACGCCTCCAGCACCACCCTCTCCTCCTCCGTCAGGTTGCGCCCGATCTCGGGTGCCAACATCTCCCCCGCCCCCGCGTCCGACCAGCGCGGCTTCTCGCCGAACACGATCTCGTGCATCACCACGCCCAGCGCCCAGACGTCCGACGCGACGCTGGAGTTCCCGCCGAGCATCACTTCCGGCGCCATGTACGCGACCGTGCCGCCGTGGACGCTCGTGCTCTCGCCGGCGTCGGTCGCCAGGCCGAAGTCCGAGAGCACCACCCGCCCGTCGCCCATGCGCAGCAGGTTCTGCGGCGTCAGGTCGCGGTGGACGATCCCGGCGGCGTGAATCGCGTCCAGCGCCGACGCAACCGCGCGCGCGTCCGCGATCCGCTCCGCCAGCGGCCGCGCCGCCGCCGCGCCCGAGCGGATCTCGTCCCGCAGCGTCCCGCGCTCCGCCAGCTCCATCACCAGGAACACGCGCCCGTCCGCCTGCTGGAAGTCGAACACGCGGCAGACGTGCGGGTGCTGGATCTGCCGCGCCAGCCTCACCTCGCGCGCCAGGCGCAACGCCCAGATGCGCTGACCCGCCAGCTCCGCGCGCACGATCTTGATCGCCACCACCTGGTTCAGATCGCGATCGTGCGCGCGCACGACCACGCCCGATCCGCCCCGTCCGATGATCCTCTCGATCGCGTAGCGCCCGGCCAGCACCATCCCGTGCCGCACCGGGACCGCCTCGACCAGGTCCGGCTGGGCATCCTCCATGTCCGTCCAGCTCTCGTCCTCCGCGCGGCCGCCGCGCCCCCCGCCGCCATCACCCATGCCGCCCGGCCTCACGCGCGGAACCGATCCGGGTCCAGGTCATGGCGTTGCAGCCAGCGCTGGACGACGTTCCATTGCCGATCGAGAGACTTCGCCACCGCCGCGACGTTACCGCGGTTCTCGCGCAGCAGACGTTCGAGCTCACCTCGGCCGGGCGCCGCTCGGTACTTGCGCGACGCGCCGACGCGCGGCCCTCGCTCCAGCGCGGCCGCCACGCCGCTCGGAAGGTTCTCGGTGCGGATCGTCCTGTCACCCGCGAGCGCGACCGCCCGCTTGACGACCTCATCCAGCTCGCGCACGTTGCGCGGCCAGTCGTAGAGGCACAGCGCCCGGAACGCTGCCGGCTCCATCCCGCGGAAGCCCGCGCCGCCGAAATGCGCGACCAGCGCCCCGATGTCCTCGACGCGCTCGCGCAACGGCGGGATCAGGATCGGCTCCGCGCCCAGCCGCCCGACCAGATCCGACCGCACCGAGTCCGACACCTGGCTGGTGGCCGCCATGACGCGCACGTCGACCCGGCGCGTGCGCGTCGACCCCAGCGGCAGCACCTGCCGGTCCTGCAGGAACCGGAACAGCTTCACCTGCAGGTGCGGCGGCATGTCGCCGATCTCGTCCAGCAGCAGCGTCCCCCCGTCGGCGAGCTCGACCAGCCCGGGCTTGGCGTGCGTCGCGGTGGAGTGCGCGCCGCGCGCATAGCCGAACAGCTCGCTCTCCACCAGCTCGGACGGCAGCGAGGCGCAGTTGATGGCGACGAACTCGCCCCGGCGCCCCGACGCCGCGTGCACCGCCCGCGCGTAGACCTCCTTGCCCACGCCGGTCTCGCCCACGAACAGCAGGTCGGCATCGACCGCCGCCAGCCGCCGCAGTCCCGCCACCGTCACCGCCAGCTCCGGCGACACGGTCGCGACCGGCCCCAGCGGCGCCGCCGCGTCCTCTGCGATCGCCGCGAGCTCGTCGTCCGAGACGCGCCTGAACACGCCGGCATGGCTGCCGAACAAGACGATGTTGCCGTCCGACAGCGAGACCGGCTTGGTCACGCGCCGCCCGTCGACGAACGTCCCGTTCGTGCTGTCGAGGTCCTCGACCTTCCAGCCGCCGGTTGCTCCGGCGATCCTGAGGTGGGCGCGCGAGAGCGCTCCGTCCGAATGTAATATGACTTCTGTGTCGTGATCCGGAACCGCGGCGGCCGGCGTCCCGCCACCGCTCTCCGACTTCCGGCCGCGCCCAATCGTCACCGGTCGGTCCAGGTTAACGACGCGCACTGCCTCCGAGAGGTACGATGCCACCAGCAGCACGGGTGCAGCGGCGGGTCCGCGACGGATCGCCGCCGCCTCCCGAATCGTGCTGGTGTTGTTCTCCTCACCCATGCCCATGCGCGCGCGCGCGATCCGTAAGCAATTCACGTGCGAGCGACCGAGCGACGCTATTACAAGTTTCATCGCTATGACATCTGCAACCTTGGTGGCGGCCTCCGCCAACCGGGATGCCCCAGGTTCCAACAACTTAGGCCACCCCTCGACCGCGCGATCGCCCGGCACGGACGTTGCCTTTTGCGCGCCCGCCTCCACCCAGCGGCGGCGGCGCGGCGGTCCTTAGTCATAGGGCCACCGCTATGACTAGCCCGGAGGGTCATTACGTGGCGAAGCATCGACCTCGGTTGGCGTTCTGCCGGCGGGCGTGGTGGAGAAATACGAAGCGGCGGCGGCAGGCAGGAAACCTGAAGCCGCAATCTTCGGCGGTGAGCGCGGCGAGGACCGGCTCGCGCGCGTGACGTTGTCGGCGAATCCGGCCGGGCAGCCAGGAGGCCCGCCTCTTCGCGTGCTTCTAGTCGCTCGCGGGATTCCGT
>Ga0111538_10014651_pt1 | contig 10335 bp, 11 predicted proteins | sample SoiMethybrSBSTD1_FD_79669 | JGI IMG/M metagenome (GOLD analysis project Ga0111538, IMG submission 79669) | Bulk soil microbial communities from a Populus tree surrounding site in Tennessee, USA - Soil MetaG P. TD hybrid SBSTD1 (version 2)... | ecosystem: Environmental > Terrestrial > Soil >... | reverse complement strand
TTCCAACAGACCGAGACCGGCGGCAAGTCGGGGCAGGGTGCGTTGACCATTCGCGCGGATGAGCGGGAAGGGCTGCATGGCTGGTGGCAGAAAACGTTCTCCGTCAGGCCTGGCCAGTTTTATCGCTTCTCTGCCTGGCGCCGGACCGAAAACGTGGCCGTGCCGCGCCGCAGCGTGAAGTTCGCGATCGCCGCGAGGATCTCGCCCTTGGCGGCGCCCTGCGCCGAGCCGCGCGCCTGGGTGTAGGCCGCCTGCGCCTCGTCGAGGTTGCCGAGCCGCTCCTGCAGCCGGGCGAGCGCCATCTGACCTTCGGCGCCGTTCTCGGCGGCGGCCTTGGTCATCGTCTTCACCGCGTCCTCGGGCCGGCCCTTCGCGACCTGCTCGAGAGCCTTCGCGTAGGCCTGGTCGAGCTTCGACTGCTGGGCGAGGGCAGGGGAGGCGACGAGGGCGAGTGCGGCGAGTGCGGTCAACGCTCGTGTCATTCGTTGGCTCCGTCGACGAGAAGTGCTATGTCCTTGTATCTACCGTCTTTGTGTCCAGTGGGGCGCGGATTATATATCCCTTCGGATTCCTGGCGGACCTGCCGGGTACGCGCCCGATGAGACTATGCTATCGTAAAACCCGCACCTCACGCCGCCGCCGTCGCGGGACCCCCCTATGGAGCCACCTGGCAGTTGTCAGTCGTGTCGGCAGGCAGTGACCGAGAGTCGGCTCGAGTACCGAAAGGGCGCCGAGATCGTCCACAACGCCGCCCTGCTGCAGTGTGATATCTGCGAGCGCTTCGCCTGCGCCGACTGCCTCAAGGTCTACGACATCTACTCGGGGTACGACTTCATCTGCCACGAGTGCGCGCACGAGCTCGAGTCGGCGAGGCTGAAGGTCGGCCACTGACCGAGCCGCGCAGGAATGGCGGCCGAGTGTCCAGCTGCCGGAAATTCGTTCTGACGCTCGGACAGGCGCGTCGCACCGCGCGGTGGCTCGTCGCGACATAAAGCCAGACATCCGAGCCGGTTGCGGGCCCGCAGCCTCCGACGGTATTCGCGGCACGACGCTTGCTTTTGAGACCGCCAGACGTGCCAATGCTTTCCTAGCGAATCACCAACCTATCGAGATCCCATCCCAGAACTCCCACCCCCCGAAAAGGGGATGACCCTCTAGGTCGAACTCCCGGGGCGCCTCACGAGGCGCCCCGGGCCTTTTTCGGGCGACGAGCGCGCCGGCCGACGCGCGACCGCCAGGCACGCACGGCGGACGTCGACGACGCCCCAGCCCTGGCGGTCGACGTCGACGTGGTGCAGCCGGCGGGCCGTCGACTGGATCAGGAGCTTCAGCTCGCGCGGCGTGAGCGCGGGATTCGCCTCGACGAGGAGCGCGGCGAGCGACGACACGATCGGCGCCGCGAAGCTCGTGCCGTCGACGTGCTTGTAGGCCCCGGAGATGACGTTGTGGTCGCGGATCTTCGCCAGTACCAGCTGGCGCAAGAGCGGCGGCTCGAGCGCGACCGCGGCGTCGAGCTGCGCGTCGACGCCGCGCCGCGCCTCGAGCTCGCTCTTGAGCTCCGCGTCGCTCGCGCGCGAGAGGCGCGCGAGCAGTGCCGCCTGGTCGGCCGTCGGCGTGCCGGGGAGGATCGGCGCGGCCACCCAGATCCCCGGCGCGATCACCTCGGGCTTCTGCAGCCCGTCGAGCGTCGGGCCGTAGCTCGAGTGGTAAATGTCGTAGCCCGAGAACGGGAGCCGGTTCTTGTCGTCGAGGCCGCCCACCGTGAGCACGGACGGCGCCGAAGCCGGCGGCAGCACCGGGTGTCCGGGCTTGTGGCCCAGGTTGCCCGCGGCCGCCACCACCAGCAGCCCCGCGCGCGTCGCGGCCTCGGCGGCCCGCGACAAGCCGTCCTCGAGGTAGCTCGCCTCGTAGTCGCCGCCGCAGCTCACGTTCACGATGCGGATCCCGTAGCGCTTGCGGTTGCGGGTGACCCAGGCGAGGCCGCGGCGGATGTCGTCGTGCTTGATGCGGCTCGCGCTGCCGACCTTGACCAGCACGACCCGGGCGCTCGACGCGAGGCCGCGGTAGAGGCCGTCCGAGAGCCAGCCGTTCCCGCAGGCGACGACCGAGGTCATCATGCCGTGCCAGCTCGACACGTCGGGCTTCTGCAGGTCGCGCAGGCGCGCGCGCGGGTTGTTCACGTCCACGTACGCCAGGATGCGGCTGCGCGGGCGGACGAGGTCGGGATGAGCGTAGAAGCCCGAGTCGAGGAACGCGATCGTCACCCCGCGCCCGCTGAGCTCCTCCGGGGCCGACAGCCGCACCGGCGTCGGCAGGATCGGCACGCCGCCGTGCGCGAAGCCCGCCGCGTGGCTGTGCACGTAGCCGAGAGCGCTCTCGAATCCGCGGGCGCACTCGTCGCAGAGCCCGGACTCCGGCCGCCACCACGGGTTGTTGGCGGCCACCAGCAGGAGCGCGTCGGGCGAGAGCTGCTCGGCGTGCAGCGTGTGCCCGAGGCTCGCGGCGCAGAAGGGGCACTCGCGCGGCTCGCTCATCGAAAAGAAAAAAGAAAGGGGGCCGTCTCGAACGCCTTCCGCCGCCCCGCTACTCCGCGTGGCGCATCGAAGCGAGGCTCCCTCCAACCCCACTCCGGCACGCCGCCCGGCGCCGGTCGGCCGCGTTCTCGCGACCCCACTCCCCTGAATAGCAAGCGCGATGCCCGCTGCCGTGCGCGTTGAATCCCAAGGACTTGGCGTCGTGGCGGCCGGCGCGCGTCAGGAAACGTGCAGCCGCGTGTCTGTTTTCGCGTCAGGCCGGTCAGTGGTCCGGCCGTCCCGGCAGCGCCGTCTGCGGCCGAATGAAAGTGTGCGCCCGGGCGGCTTCGTGGATCGACACGACCGTGTCGACGCCGACCTGGGCCGCGGCGAGCAGCGACTCGCCCACGGCGTCGGTGCGCGACACCGTGCTGTTGTCGCTGCAGAGGGCGACCGGCACGCCCGCCTCCAGGAAGGCGTGGAGCGGATGGCGCGTGCCGTGCCGCACCGCGCCGGTGTGGTAGTTGCTCGAGAGGCAGACCTCGACCGCGATCTTGTCGCGCGCGAGCCGCTTCAGCAGCTCGCCGTCGCGCGCGGCCGCGCAGCCGTGGCCGACGCGGTTGACGCCCAGCTCGTCGACGGCCTCCCAGACGTACTCGGCGGGCGCGTCCTCGCCGGCGTGGGCCGTGAGCCCGAGCCGCCCGAGCCGCGCGATCTCGTAGGCGCTCCGGAAGAGCCGAGGCGGGTTGCCGCGCTCGGGTCCCGCGATGTCGAAGCCCACCACCCCGGTGCGCTCGTGCAGGTGCTGCGCCTCGGCGAGCGCCTGGCGCGCCAGGATCTTCGCGATGTGCGGACCGTGCTGGCGCATCGTGATCACGATCAGGCCGAGCTTCATGTCGGGGTGCTTGCGCTTCGCGCGGTTCATGCCCGAGAGCGCGGCCCGGATCGACTGGCGCGGCGTGAGGCCCGCGTAGGTGTGGATGAGCGGCGCGTAGCGCAGCTCCAGCGTCTTGACGCTGCAGGCGGCGGCCGCGAGCGCGATCTCCTCGACCACCTTCGAGATGTTCTCGTAGAACTGCGTGACCCAGAGCGGGTAGTGCATCTTGTCCAGGTAGGCGAGCAGCGTCCCCACCTCGCCTTCCTGGATCTCCAGGTGCCGGCGCATCTCCTCGAGCGAGTCGACGGGGTTGAGCCGGTAGTGGTGCATCAGCTCCCAGGTCACGTCGGCCGGGATCGACCCGTCCACGTGCTGGTGCAGCTCGACCTTGTCGAGGAAGCGCAAGCGCTTCTGCGCGTCCGGCGGCACCTGGAGGGCATCCGGGAAGAACGGGTCCTGCGCCACGCGCGAACGGTAGCACGCACGAAAGCGGCCCGCCACGGCCGCGCGGCGGTCAAAGCCGGGGCTTTTCCCGAGGGCCCGGACATGGCAGCATTGGGTTCCTTTTTCCGAAACGCCGTGTCCGAAACGCTTCCCTCCGCCTTCGACGCCTGGTTCGCCGCGCGCCACCCCGAGATCCCGGTGTCGTCCGCCCGGGCCGCGCTGGAGCTCGCGCAGGCGGGGGCGCCGGCGTCGTTCATCGCGCGCTACCGCCGCGACCTCACGGGGGGCCTCGACGCACGGGCGGTGCGCCGCGTGCTGGAGGCCGCCGAGCTCGCCGCCAAGGTGCGCTCGCGGCAGTCGATCATCCTCGAGTCGATCGAACGTCACGCGACGCTCTCGCCGGAGCTGCGCGAGCGGATCCTCGGCACCTTCGACCCGGACGCGCTCGAGGACCTCTACCACCCCTACCGGCAGCAGAAGAAGAACCGGGCGCTCGCGGCGCGCGAGGCGGGGCTACAGCCCCTCGCCGACTGGATCTGGAGCTGCGGCCACGGCAGCGAGCAGCCGCAGGAGGGCCAGACGCTCGAGCTGTGGGCGTTCACGTTCCGGAACGAGGAGAAGGGCGTGCCCGACGCGAAATCGGCGATCGAGGGCGCGCGCGACATCCTGGTCGAGCGGCTGGCGGGCACGCCCGAGCTGCGGGCGCTCGTGCGACGCGAGTACTTCGAGAAGGGCAGCCTGGGCTCGACGCGCGCCGCGAAGGCGAAGCCGCACTCCCGCTTCGAGCCCTACTTCGCGTTCCGCGAGCGCGTCGTGGCGCTGCGCGAGCCGCAGCACGCGCTCACCTACCTGGCCCTGCGGCGTGGCCTGGCCGAGGACGAGCTCCAGCTTTCCCTCGGCGGCGCCCTGGACGACGCGGAGTTCGAGACCCGGCTGGTGACCGCCTTCGAGGAGGCCGCCTGCAGCGTTGCGGACTCGCCCGGCGCCGAGGTGCTCCGCCACGCCGGCCGCATCGCGCTCAAGAACGACGTCCGCACGGCGATCGAGAACGAGGTGCACCGCGTCCTGAAGGAGACGGCCGACGCGGTGGTTGCGAGCGGCTTCGCCGAGAGCGCGCGCAAGCGGCTGCTGGCGGCGCCCTTCGGCGCGCGCCCGGTCCTGGGCATCGACCCCGACCTGCGGAGCGGCTGCCGCGTCGCGGCGCTCGACGGCGCGGGCGGCTTCGTCGCGAGCCGCGTGATCGAGGTCGCGAGCGACGAGCAGAAGGCGGCTGCGGGCGAGGCGCTCGCCGCCTTCGCCCGCGAGCACCAGGCGGCCGCGGTCGCGGTGGGCGACGGCTCGGGCTGCCGCGAGGTCGAGCTGCTGGCCCGCGCCGCGCTGCGATCCGCATCCCACGACGCGCCGGTCGTGCTCGTGAGCGAGTCCGGCGCCAACGGCTGGGCCGCGAGCGAGCCGGCGCGCGCCGAGCTGCCCGACGCCGAGCCGCCGGTGCGCGCCGCGGTCTCGATCGGACGAAGGCTGCAGGACCCGCTCGGCGAGCTGGTCAAGCTCGACCCCAAGTCGCTCGGCTCGGGACAGCACCACCACGACGTGCCCCACGCGCTGCTGCAGCGCGCGGTCGACGCCGTGGTCGAGGACGCGGTGGCGGGCGTGGGCGTCGACCTCAACACGGCGCCGCGCGCGCTCCTCGCACGCGTGCCGGGGCTGTCGCCCGCGCTCGCAACGGCCATCGTCGAGCACCGCGCGGCCCACGGGCGCTTCGCGACCCGTCGCGCGCTCGCGGAGCTGCCGCAGGCCGCGGCGGCCTTCGACCACGCCGCGGGTTTCCTGCGCGTCAAGGACGGCGAGCACCCGCTCGACGACACCGCGGTCCACCCCGAGCGCTACGCCGCGCTCGAGGCGGTGGCGGCGCGGCACGGCAAGACCGTGGCCGATCTGCGCGGCTCCGGGTCCGCGCTCGTGCGCGAGGCCCCGGAGCTCGAGGCGGAGCTCGGGCCGCTGACGAAGGCCGACGTCGTCCAGGCCCTCGAGGAGGCCGGGAGGGACCCGCGCCCCGCCTTCGTGCCGTTCGCGTTCCGCGACGACGTGCGGTCGCTCGATCAGCTCAAGCCGGGCATGGTCTGTCCCGGCCTGGTGACGAACGTGACGAGCTTCGGCGTCTTCGTCGACGTGGGCGCGCAGCACGACGGCCTCGTCCACGTGTCGCAGCTCGGCCCGGCGCGCGGCGCCGCGTCGGCCCAGGCGCTTCAGCCCGGCGACCGCGTCGAGGTGCGCGTGCTGAAGCTGGACCTCGAGAAGAAGCAGGTGTCGTTCACGATGCGGCCGCCGCCCCAGCGCAAGCCGGGACCCCCGCGCAAGCCATCCGCGCGCCCCGCAGCGCGCCGGGCGGCGCCGGCGCGTACCGCCGCCCAGCCGACGGGCGAGGCGGCGCCGAGCCGCTCCGCTCCGAGGGAGAGGCCGAGGCCGGAGCGCCCGCGGCCTTCGGCTGACCGCCCACGGCCTTCGGCGGATCGCCCGGGACGGCGCGACGCGCCGCCCGCGGCCGCCGGCCGGCCCACGCGCGAGAAGCCCGCCGCCGAGAGGCGGCCGGAGCCGCGGCGTCAGGCCTTCAACAACCCGTTCGCCGTGCTCGCGGAGCTCAAGAAGACCGGCAAGGGCTGACGGCCGTCACAGCTTGAGGTAGATCCCCCGGCGGTCGAGCCAGGCCGCGACCAGGTAGTAGACGAGCACCATCATCAGCGCCCAGGCGAGCGATGCCGCGTACGGAGGCAGGACACTCGCCGGGAACAGGTGATAGAGCCTCTCGTGGAGGCTCAGCACGGTGCCGTGCGCCGCGGGCCACTTGATCGCGTAGAGCGTGTCCTCGAGGATGCCGGCCGCGACGTAGACCGCGATCGGGTTGCGGCCGTAGGTCACGAGCGGCGCGGCCCAGCGGCGCCACCCCGACACGTCGACGACCGCATAGGCGACGCCGAGGCACGCCGAGGCGAGCCCGCCGGTGAAGAGCACGAACGACGGGCTCCAGAGGTTCTTGTTGATCGGGAAGAGCAGGCCGGGCGGAGCGGCTTCCCCCCAGAGCAGTCCGAGAACGGTCAGCACGAGGCCGCCTCCGACGAGCCCGAGGGTCGTGCGAAACGGCGTGCGCGCGCCACGGCCCGCGAGCCACGCGCCGCAGAGCAGGCCCAGGAGCGGGGTGGCGATCGCCGGCAGCGTCGAGACGAGGCCCTCCGGGTCCCAGGTCTTCGTGGCCGCCCACATGTGGCCGCTGATCAGCATCCGATCCACCTGCGCCGCGAGGTTGGTCTGCTTCTCGAGGTTGGGGGGGAAGCCTTCGGGGCCCGTCACCTTCATCATGAGCGCCCAGTAGCCGACGAGCAGGATCGCGGCGAGCGCGGCCTGCCCGCGCGGCGCCAGGAAGCGCCGGGCCGCCCAGGCGGCGAGGTAGCAGACTCCGATCCGCTGCAGCACCCCCGGCCAGCGCAGCTCGAGGAAGGGGAAGTAGGGGTAGAGCGCGAGCAGCAGCCCGAGGCCGATCAGCTTGAGCGCGCGGACGAGCGCGTCTCGGAAGCTGGCCCGCTTCGAGAACGTCAGCGCCACGCCGACGATGAACAGGAAGAACGGGAACACCAGGTCGGTCGGCGTCCAGCCGTGCCAGGGCACGTGGAGCAGCGGCCAGTAGACCGTGTTCCAGTCGCCGGGATTGTTGACCAGCATCATCGCGGCGATCGTCGCCCCGCGAAAGACGTCGAGCGACTCGAGCCGCCCGGAAAGAGCGTTCGCTGCCCCCGGCTTCACGCGGGGATGCTATCAGGGCCTGAACCGACTCGCCCCGGGGCGAGTCGAACGTGACGCCCTCGGGCTCCTAGAAAGCGGTCTGCGGGAACGCCGGGCAGGTTACCAGCAGCGCGCGCGTCTGGGGGACACGGTGAGCCACCCCCGCAACAGGCAACGGGCGCGCCGCGGAGCCGAATTCACTTCGGCGTAGCGGCGGGGGAGTCTGAGGGGGGCGACGCAGCCCCCCTCAGACAAGAAAACGCCCGGAGCCTTGCGGCTCCGGGCGCTTTTCGGTTCAGTGGCTCGAAAGAGTCCCTTAGCCGATCTTGGTTACATTCGCAGCGCGCGGCCCCTTCGGGCTGTCGACCACGTCGAAGCGCACGCGGTCACCCTCGTTGAGCGTCCGGAACCCCTCCGCCTTGATCTCGCTGTGGTGGACGAACACGTCCGGCCCCCCCTCGCGCGACAGGAAGCCGAAGCCCTTCGACTCGTTGAACCACTTCACCGTACCTTCGACCATGAACGTATAGGCCTCCCTAGCCTTGCCTGGCGAAAGCTACGTGCGCGCCCGCTCACGCCGACGCCGCCCACCGTGGGCGGCGCGCCGACAGGCGCCAGAGCGACAATCGCCAGGGCGGCGCAAACGCTAGCAAAAGAGCATTTGACACGTCAAGGTGCTAAGTCAGCGCTCGCGGACCGGCAGCAGCCCCCCGAGCGCCCACCCCACGGCTCCGGCGATGCCGTTGATGAGGGTGTTCACCACCAGCCCGACGACCCGGAACCCGAGGGCGGCGGCGAACCCGAGCGGCTCGGGCTGGCCGCTGATGGCCACCGGCTGGTTGAAATAGCTCGAAATGCCGAGGAGATAGGAGACGGCCGTCGACCCGAACACCACGAGCTGGGACACCACCGCCATGAACATGGTGAAGCCGGCGGCCTGGGCCAGCCGGTAGCCGAGCCAGCGCCTCGTGAACGCCGCCGAGAAGAGAGAGGCAAAGAGGGTCAGTGTGACGATACTGAGCTTGTCCGTGCCCTTCGCGTAAGGGACGTCGAACACGTTCCCCATCATCCAGCGGCCGAGCGTCACGATCGCCAGCAGCACGAAGTACGGCCGTGCCAGCCGGGCGTATTCCTTGAGCATCGCTTCCTCCTACGACCAGCCGAGCCCGTCGCCCGCGCGCTCCGCGAGCTCGCGGGCGAAGGCCTCGATGTCGTCGAGCACGCTACCCTGGGGCGCGATCGCCGGCGCCTCCAGCTCGAGCCCGACCAGCCGCTCGCCCTCGCCCGGGGCGAGCACCGCCTCGGCCGCGCGCGCCCGCGTCAGCTCGCGCGCGTAGTCCTCGAGCGCCACCTGGCCGAAGGCAGAGACCGCGTGCGGCTCGCGGAACCGGATCGCGACGCGGCCGGCCGCGTCCGACCCGCTCATGAAGCCGCGTCCGGAGGCAGCGGCGGCGTGCCGGCCGCCAACAGCAGCTTCTCGAACCCGCGCACGTCGGGGAACTGGAGGTTGAGCCGCGTCACGCGGTCCGCCCCCACGTAGACGTTGCGCACCACGGCCTCGCAGTTGACGGTGGCGTCGAGGTCGCTCACCAGGAGCGTCTCGCCCTTGACGACCGGCAGCGTCGTGAAGACGCGAGCCCCGCCGCGGCTCAGGTTCTCCGTGACGGTCTGCTCCTCCATCGTGCCCGTCATGCCCGCGCGCTTGAGCTTCAGGTCCACGAACAGCTGCAGCCGCTCGTTCCTGCGTCGATCGGCGGCCGGCACGTTCGAGGCGGGCGTGATCACGCCGCGCGGGTCGGTCGGCAGCCGGTAGCGCCCGCCCGGCTTGCCCTCGAACCCCTTGGGCGGGACCCGGCCCAGGAACATCACGCCGACGACGCGGTTGCCGTGGTCGGTCGAGCGCGAGTTGCGGACGAGCGCGTAGCTCTTGTACGAGGTCTCCTGGAGGTCGTAGCGCCGGAAGTTGCGCGGCAGCGGCGCGGAGAGCAGCAGGACCTGGCCGACGCCGTGGCCGTGGCGCAGCGGGAAGGACGCGCCGCCGTAGGAGATGTCGTCGCTCGCCGTCATCTCCTCCCACGCGGTCCCGTCGGGATCGTGGCCGCGCACCTGCACGGTCACGTTCATCCCCATGCGCGGGTCGCGGCGGCGCTCGGCGGGCGGCACGCTCGGGGCTCTTGGTTATTTCTTGTTGCGGTTCACGTACCAGTCGGCGTCGATCTTGGTGAAGTGCGCCCACTTCTCCGGCAGCTCCTCGACCGGGAAGATCGCCTGGACCGGGCAGACCGGTACGCAGGCCCCACAGTCGATGCACGTCTCGGGATCGATGTAGAGCTTTGTCTCGGCCGGGAAATCGGCCGCGTCCTTCTTGGGGTGGATGCAGTCCACCGGGCAGACCTCGACGCAGGCCGTGTCCTTGGTGTTGATGCAGGGTTCAGCGATCACATACGCCATGAAACGACCCCCTCCTTGGTGGACTCCCTCCCAGGCAGCCCCGGTAGACTAGGCATCGTAGCCCAAAACCGCAGGCGCCGGCAGCCGGTGTACCCTCGCGAGCGGTGCGTGCCGTGGTCCAGCGGGTGAGCGAAGCGAGTGTACGCGTCGCGGACGAGCTCGTGGGCGAGATCGGTGCCGGCCTCGTCGTGCTGCTCGGCGTCCAGGTTGCAGACGGCGAGGCCGACGCCGAGGCGCTCGCCGACAAGGTCCTGAACCTGCGGATCTTCCCGGACG
>Ga0111538_10014650_pt1 | contig 10335 bp, 9 predicted proteins | sample SoiMethybrSBSTD1_FD_79669 | JGI IMG/M metagenome (GOLD analysis project Ga0111538, IMG submission 79669) | Bulk soil microbial communities from a Populus tree surrounding site in Tennessee, USA - Soil MetaG P. TD hybrid SBSTD1 (version 2)... | ecosystem: Environmental > Terrestrial > Soil > Tree... | reverse complement strand
CCCTCGCGGCCAACACCATCTCGGTGCAGGTCAGCGTGCCCACCCGCGTCGACGACGTGGTGAAGCCGAAGAAGACCCTCACGCTCTCCCTGCAGGGCGGCACCGACTACACGGTCGGGTCGCCGAGCTCGGCGACGACGACCATCACCAACAACAACGTGCCGCAACTGCGGCTCAGCGGGTCGACGACGATCTCGGCCGGCTGGTCGGCGAAGCTCACCGTCACCGCCGACCAGGCGCCGCTGAAGGACACGCAGGTGAGCCTCCAGCTCGCGGGGGACGCGCAGCCGGGCACCGACTACCTGAGTCCCAACCCGGTGGTCGTGCTCCGCGCGGGCACGACGAAGGCGAGCGTGAACGTACGCACGCTGCCCGACAACGAGGTGCGTCCCAACCGCCACATCGTCGCGTCGATCTCGCCGAGCCCCACGACGTACAGCGTCGGTGGGCAGGGCAGCGCGGTCATCACGATCACGGGCGTGACCGGACAGAACGCCAAGCCCATCGTCACGTTGCGGTCGGCTGCGACCTACCTCAGCAAGGGCGAGCCGTACATGGTCGACATCAGCCTCGACCGCGCGCTCAGCCAGCCGCTCACGATCGTCCTCGCGTACGGCGGCAACGCCGCGCAGGGCAGCGACTTCACGCTCCCCGCGGGCAAGCTCGTGGTCCCGGCCGGGCAGACGTCGCTGGCCGTGCAGATCCCGACCGTGCAGGACAACGTCGTCGAGTCGAACCGCGTGCTGATCGTCGCGCTCGCGGCCAACCCGTCGTACCGGATCGGATCGCCGAACACGGCCCGCGTCACGATCAAGTCGCAGGTGCTGCCCGAGCTGACGCTGTCGACCAACCGCGCCACGGTCGCGGGCGGTGGCGCGGCGACGTTCACGATCACCGCCGACCAGGCGCCGGTGAAGGACACGTCGGTCAGCTACCAGGTGGTCGGCACCGCGCAGCCCGGCGAGGACTTCGAACCGCTCGTCGGCACCGCGATCCTGAAGGCCGGGCAGAAGAGCGTCAACGTCGTGCTGCGCTCGATCCAGAAGGACGTGATCTTCCAGCCGACCGACATGATCGTTGCGAAGTGGCCGGTGCGGATCGGGCAGGTGTTCGTGAAGGAAGGCGACCCGGTGCCGCCGGGCACGCCGGTGCTCTCGCTCACCGACCCGAACTTCACGGTCACGCTCCAGGCGTCGGCGACCGATCGCACCAAGCTCAAGGTCGGCCAGCACGTCACCGTGCAGATCGCGGGCGGCACCGAGGAGCAGTCGGGCACGATCTCGCAGCTCGACGACAACCTCACCGCGCTCGAGGCGAGCCAGCCCGGCGGCGCGCAGCAACAGGTGTACGAAGGTGAGATCCAGGTCGGCGACCTCGGCGCGGCCGACGGCGCGTCGGTCACGATCAAGGTGATCGTCAAGGACGTGCAGAACGCGATCACCGTTCCGATCGCGGCGGTGAAGCAGAACGGGTCCGGCGAGGACGTCGTGCGCGTGATCGACCTCGCGAAGGGCGGCAACGTCAAGGAGGTCGCCGTCGAGACCGGCCTCACCGAGGGCTCGTACATCGAGATCTCGAAGGGTCTGCGCGGCAACGAGACGGTGATCGTCGAGGTCGACAAGCCGACATGAGCAGCAGCCAGGCGGGAGATCCTTCGGCCCGGGCGGTGTCGTCTCGACGCGCGTGTGATCGAGGGCCGAAGGTCGAAGCCGCATGAATGTTCCCGACGGGCGCCCGGCGCTGCTCGAGCTCGACAACGTCTCGCGCGTCTACGGCGAGGAGATCGAGGTCTACGCGCTGCGCGACGTGTCGTTGCAGATCTACGCGGGCGACTTCATGTCGATCGTGGGCCCGTCGGGCTCCGGCAAGTCGACGATGCTCGGCCTGCTCGGTGTGCTGGACCTGCCGACCCGAGGCGAGATCCGCATCGCCGGCCAGAACGTCGGCGCGCTGGACGACGCGTCGCGCTCGCGGCTGCGCGGCAACTCGATCGGCTTCGTGTTCCAGCAGTTCCACCTCATCCCGCACCTGACCGCGCTGGGCAACGTCGAGACCGCGCTGCTGTATCGCGACCTCCGCCCCCGGGAGCGGAAGGAGCGGGCGTTCGCGGCGCTGGAGCAACTCGGGCTGGGTCCCCGTGCGGACCATCGCCCGGTGCAGATGTCGGGCGGCGAGCAGCAACGGGTCGCGTTGGCCCGGGCGATCGTCACCGATCCGCTGATGATCCTCGCCGACGAGCCGACGGGTGCGCTCGACTCGGCCAACGCCGCGCACGTGCTCGAGATCTTCAAGGGCCTCGAGTCGCCCGAACGGGCGGTGGTGATGGTCACGCACGACCTGACGGTCGCCAACACCGCACGGCGGAAGGTGTCGATGCGCGACGGCCAGATCGTCAGCGACGAACGCGTCGCGTCGGTGCCGTCGTGAGCAGCCAGGCGAAGATCCGGAGGGCCGGATGGTTGGTGCGGACCGCATCGACCGTCGAGGGCCGGAGGTCGCAGCCGCATGAGTAGAACGCGCGACCTCCTGACGGTCGCGTGGACCGGACTGACGTCGCGCAAGGTCCGCACGCTGCTGATCATGCTCGGACCGATCGTCGGGGTCGCGGCGATGGTCGGCGCGGTCGGCCTGACGGAGAGCGCCAAGGGCGATCTCAAGCAGAAGCTGTCGGAGCTCGGCACGAACCTGGTCATCGCGAACGCGGGCGGAACGTTCGGCTCGCAGGATCCGACCTTTCCGGAGGACGCCGTGCAGCGGGCGCAGGCGCTCTCGTCGGTGACGGACGCGTCGGCCACGACCAACCTCTCCGAGGTCATCGCGGTTCCGACCCAGGGCGGCGACGACTACTACCAGTCGTTCCCGGTGCCCGTGCGTGCGTCCGACGTCAGGCTGCCGCAGGTGCTCGAGGTCCCGATGCTCGACGGCCGCTGGCTCAGCTCCTCGGACACCAAGCTGCAGATCCAGTCGGCGGTGCTGGGCGCGGGTATCGCGAAGCAATACGGCTTCCTGCCCGGCGAGAACCGCACGGTCCGGCTCAACAACATCAACTTCGGCGTCGTGGGTGTGCTCGGACCCGTCGCGCTCGACCCCGACCTCGACAACGCGGTGTTCATCACCCAGTGGGCCGCCAAGCACTACTTCTCGACCGACGGCAAGCCCAACCAGCTCTACGTGCGCTCGCAACCCAGCAAGACGCAGGCGACGGCCGACGCGATCCCGACCGCCATCAACCTCGGCGGTCCCGACGAGGTGTCGACCAAGGTGCCGAGCGACGTGCTGCAGGCCGCGTCGCAGGCCGACAAGACGCTGCAGCAGACCGCGCTGTTCGCCGGGTTGCTCGCGCTCGCGGTCGGCGGCCTCGGGATCGCCAACGTCATGTCGATCTCGGTGATCCAGCGATCGTCGGAGATCGGCATCCGGCGCGCGGTGGGGCACAGCCGCTCGAAGATCGGGCTGCAGTTCCTGCTCGAGTCGTTGTTCGTGGGGATCCTGGGCGGGATCCTCGGCGCCGCGCTCGGGATCGGCATCGTGTACCTGGTGTCGTCCTTCGCCGACTGGGTCGTCGTGATCGCGTACCAGAAGATCCCGATCTGGATGGCGCTCGCGCTGGGCGTATCGGTCGTCGCCGGCCTGTACCCGTCGGTCAAGGCCGCGCGACTCGAGCCGCTCGAAACGCTGCGCCTGGGCTAGGGCTGCGCTGCCGCGGGAGCAGCGCGGTGGAGAAGGGGAGGCCCGGAGCGGAGCCCGATCGACGTCGCACGGGCGATGGAGGGCCGACCCTCGGAACCGCCAGTGGTAGCGCCAGTACTAGTGCGACTGCAGAACGGCGTCGTCGGCGAAGTCGGCGAACAGTCCGGGCGCGTCCCCGCTCAGCCCGAGGCAGTTGCCGTTGGTGACGGGGATCGTCAGGTTGCGGATGGCGTTCACCGGGATGTCGTACATGATGCGGCCGAGCCGGAACAGGTCGGTGACGCCGAGGTTGTCGAGCTCCGCGTGCTGATACAGCAGCTTGATCAGCTTGAACTGCCCGCCTGCGCTCTGCGCGTCCTTCTGCATCTGCGCGATCCCCGCGATGATCAGCAGACCCTGGTTCTCGGTGCGCACGATGTCGCTCTGCGGGAAGTCGTGGCGGTCGCGCGAGAACCGCAGCGCTTCGTCGCCGGTCATGTGCTGCACGCCGGGCTGGAAGTAGGCGCCCGAGTACGGGTCGTGCATCTCGAACGGGATGTTCATCGAGAACCCGCCGACGCCGTCGACCAGCGAGGTGAACCCGTCGAAGTTCACGTCGACCGCGTAGCTCACCGGTACGCCGATCAGTCCGCCGACCGCTGCGGCCTGCGCGGGCGCGCCGCCGTTCGCGTTGGCGGCGTTGATCTTGTCGCCTGCCCAGCACGTGTCGCGCGGGATGTCGAGCATCGTCGCCTTGTGCAGCTTCGGGTTGACGCCGACGAGGTGCAGCGCGTCACCGCGTGCACCTCCGACCCCCGGTCGGTCGTCATTGCCGACGAGCAGGATGAAGAACGGCGTCGTGGGACCGGCTGCGGCATCGGCCTCCGTGCTCGCGAGCTTCTGCACCTTGATGTAGGTCGCGCCGGATGCCAGCGGCACCTTGTACCCGGCCAGCCACGCCGCACCGAGCGACACGACGGTGAGCGTGAAGACCACGACGAGCGCGCCGCTCGCGAGCAGCGCCTGCTTCAGGCGTTGCTTCGGAGTGCGTTGCTTGCGGCGAAACAGCTTCATGAGACCACTCCGGTTCCGGCGTGCGCGACCGCGGACGTGGTGCGCGCGCTCGTGGACCGTTGGACGCCCACCCGATACGCGGTGACGACCCACTTGCCCTGCTCGTTTGCGAAGGTGAGCTCGGTGAGGCGCTTGATCTTGACGCCACCCTTGCCGCTGAGGTCTACCCCAAACGTGGCCGCCACAAGCACGAGCTTGCCCGTCTGGTCACCCATGCCGTCAAGGCGAACCTTTGTCGCCGTGGCTTTCACGGGCTTCACCGAGCCGGTGCGGACCTCGGTAACGGTTGCCTGGTCCCGGCCCGTGGCGGACTTCCGGACGGCGGCGTCGAAGACCTTCTCGTAGTCCGCGTCGAGCTTGCCGTCCTCGAGCGGCGACATGACTGCGCCGTCGACGTAGGCCTGCGACGCGTCGAGCACCGACTGCTTGACCGCAGTGCTGATCGTCGCGGGCGGTCCGGCGCTCTGGACTTCGACGTCACCGAGCTCGAGCGTCAGGCCCGCCGAGTTCTCGACCTTCGCGGGCTTGGTGTCGTCGTCGGACATGACGAGCTTCGCGATCACCAACGCGAGGATCGCGATGGCGACGATCGAACCGCCGACGATCAGTGCAGTGCGCGGCTTCTTGGAAGGTGTTCGGGGGGAGGGCACAACCAGTCCAGCTTGCCACTTCGGTCACCTACTCTTCGGTATCGAAGGAAGGATTAGCAGTGGCTCTCAGGAAATTCGTAGATCGCCTCACGAAGCCGACCGAGCAGGTCGACCAGGAGCGTCTCGCAGAGTGGTGTTCGAACGCGGGCGGTCCATCGCTCGCCGACGTGCCCATGCGCACGCCGGTGCGCGTCGCCGGCGAGGTGCGTTCCATTCGCATCGTTCCGCGTGCGGGTGCCGACGCGTTGGAGGCGACGATCACCGACGGTCACGGCGTGCTCACAGCAGTTTTTCTGGGAAGACGCAAGATCCTCGCGATGTCGCCGGGACGGCGCGTGTACCTCGAGGGCGTCGTCACCAAGGACAAGCAACAGCGCGTGATGTACAACCCGATGTACGAGTTCGTCTAGGACGCGCGCGCTACTTGCCGGTGAGGATGCGGCGAACGTCCTCTTCGGAATCGCCGGTCACCATCGCGAGCACTTCGTCACCTGCTTCGAAGATCGTGTCGCCGCGCGGCATCACGACGTGCTCGCCGCGCACGACCGCGACGAACGTCGCGTCGCGCGGGATGTCGAGGTCCTTGATCGCGTGGTCGACGACCGGTGCGTCGGCCGCCAAGGTGACCTCGACCAGCTGAACGTTGCCGCCTTCGAACTGGAGAATGCGCACGAGCCGGCCGACCGACACCGCTTCCTCGACGAGCGCGGTGATGAGGTGGGGGGTCGACACCGAGATGTCGACGCCCCAGTTGTCGTTGAACAGCCACTCGTTCTCGGGGTGGTTGACGCGTGCGACGACGCGCGGCACGCCGAACTCCTGCTTGGCCAGCAGCGAGATCACGAGGTTGTCCTCGTCGTCGCCGGTCGCGGCGACCACGACCTCGCACCGTTCGAGGCCGGCCTGCCGGAGCGACGACACCTCGCACGCGTCGGCGAGCAGCCACTCGATCCCGTCGGAGGAGTCGGCCTTCTCGACGACCGCCGGGTTCTGCTCGATGAGCTGCACTTCGTGGCCCGCGCTGACGAGGTCGTTGGCGATGAACAGCCCGACGTTGCCGGCGCCCGCGATCGCGACCCGCATCAGTCCTCGCCTCCGGCCTCGATGTGGGCTTGCAGCTCGTCGATCGCGGCGACCTCCGACACGAAGACGAGAACGTCGCCCTGCTGGCCGACCATGTCGCTCGTGACGATCTGCGCCTTCCCGAAGCGGGTCACGGCGGTGAGCCAGAACCGGCCCGGCCGGTTGAGGTGCGACAGCTTGCGGCCGACGGCCTTCGGCGGGATCTCGCGCTCGATCAGCCCGATGGTGCCGGTGGGATCGATCCAGTCGCTGCGCACCTCCTCGGGCAACAGGCGCCGCAGCACCTGGTCGGTGGTCCACGCCACCGTCGCCACGGTCGGGATGCCGAGTCGCTGGTAGATGAGCGCGCGCCGCGGGTCGTAGATGCGAGCGACGACGTGCTCGATGCCGTACGTCTCGCGTGCGATGCGGGCACACAGGATGTTCGAGTTGTCGCCGCTCGTGACCGAGGCGAAGGCGCCCGCCTTGTCGATCCCGGCGGCCGCGAGGTCGTCGCGGTCGAACCCGAAGCCGACGACCGTGGTGCCGGCGAAGTCCTTGGGCAGGCGACGGAACGCACGGGCGTTCTTGTCGACGACCGCCACGGTGTGGTTCATCTGCTCGAGCGCGCCGGCGAGCTCGCTGCCCACCCGGCCGCAGCCGATGACGACGACGTGCACCTCGCCTCCTGAACCCTGCTCGTGCGGCGACGGCCTTCGGACCGCGATCGCCCGCGCCTCGCGGTGCGACCGACCGGCCCTGAGGCCTGCGCCTGGCTCGCTCGAAGGCCGGGATGCTACGGCCCGAGCCGCTCGGTGCGCACACGGTGCACGACAGATACCCGCAATGCAACGGAATGGCGACGCCGGATTGCCGGTTCCGTGACGGCCGGGTGGCATGCTGATCGCTGCCCGTGCCCCGGTCGGCGGTGCGGGAGGTACCGACGGCGGCCCCGGAGTCGTAGGAAAACGTGTTCGACACGCTGAAGCGACTGCTGGTCGGCCGTCCGCTGGCCACGTCCGAGCAGGAACACCAGCGCATCAACAAGACGGTCGCGCTGGCGGTGTTCTCGTCCGACGCGATCTCGTCGACCGCGTACGCGACGGAAGAGATCCTGTTCGTGATCGCGGTCGCGCCGTCGAGCCTCGCGCTGGGGCTCTCGAAGCTGGTGCCCATCGCGATCATGGTCATCATCCTGCTGGTGCTCGTCGCGACGTCGTACCGGCAGACGATCTTCGCGTACCCGAGTGGTGGCGGCTCGTACATCGTCAGCCGCGAGAACCTCGGTGAGATGCCGTCGCTCGTCGCCGGCGCGTCACTGCTCGTCGACTACATCCTCACGGTCGCGGTGTCGATCTCGGCCGGAGTCGCCGCGATCATCTCCATCCCGCAGTTTCGGGATCTCGCCGACCACCGCGTCGCGGTCTGCTTCGTCATCATCATCTTCATCACGCTCGCGAACCTGCGCGGCGTGAAGGAGTCGGGTCAACTCTTCGCGTTCCCGACCTACGCGTACATCGCGATGATCACCGCGCTGGTGTTCCTCGGGCTCACCAAGGAGTGGTTCGGATGGTTCGGCGGCATCTCGCCGATCCCGTTCGATCCGGCCGAAGCCGCGCCGGGTGTGGTCGCGGCGGGCGGCTCGCTGAGCCTGTTCATCCTGCTGCGCGGGTTCTCGTCGGGTGCGGTCGCGCTCACCGGCGTCGAGGCGATCTCCAACGGCGTGCCCGCCTTCCGCCGCAACGAGTCCCGCAACGCGGCCACAACGCTCGTGTGGATGGCGACGATCCTCGGCACGCTGTTCTTGGGCGTGTCGATCCTGGCCCACCGGCTGCATCCGTACCCGAGTGAGGACGTGACGGTCTTCGCCCAGATGGGCAAGCAGGTCTTCGGCGACAACGTCGTGTTCTGGTTCCTGCAGCTCACGACGGCCGGCATCCTCACGCTCGCCGCCAACACCGCGTACGCGGACTTCCCGCGGTTGTCGTCGATCATCGCCCGCGACGGGTACCTGCCCCGCCAGCTCGCGAACCGCGGCGACCGGCTCGTGTTCTCCAACGGCGTGCTCGTGCTCGCCGGCGTCGCGATGCTCTTGATCTTCGCGTTCGGCGGCAAGACGAACGCACTGATCCCGCTCTACGCGGTCGGTGTGTTCCTGTCGTTCACGCTCTCGCAGTGGGGCATGGTCAAGCACCATCAGAAGGAACGCGAGCCGAATTGGCAGCGCGGCGTCGCGATCAACGGAGTTGGCGCGTTCGCGACCGCGATCGTCACGATCATCATCAGCGTCACGAAGTTCACCAAGGGCGCGTGGATCCCGATCGTCGTGATCCCGGTGATCGTCGTGGTGTTCAAGTCGATCAAGAGCCACTACGCGAGCGTGGCGAGCTCGCTACGCGTCCCGACCGAGTACCGGCCGCGGCGCATGAACCACACGGTGGTCGTGCTCGTCGGCAGCGTGCACCGCGGCGTGCTCGAGGCGCTCGCGTACGCGAAGTCCTTGCACCCCGACCGGCTGCTCGCGGTGACGGTCGTCTCCGACCAGGAAGAGCAGGACAAGATCGAGCGCTCGTGGTCCGCGCTCGACATCGACGTCGCCCTGGAGATCGTGCACTCGCCGTACCGGGAGCTGACCGCGCCGATCATGCGCTTCGTCGACGAGCTCGACGCCCGGTACGAGAACAGCGTGATCACGGTCGTGCTGCCGGAGTTCGTGGTCGGCTCGTGGTGGGGCCAGCTGCTCCACAACCAGAGCGCCCTGCTGCTCAAGGCCCGCCTGCTCTTCCGGAAGGGCACGGTCGTCACGTCGGTCCCGTATCACCTCGAGACCTGACCGACCGCGCCGGTCGAATGTGCGTCCTCGAGGCCCGACGGCGTGGTTTTCGGAGGCAAAGTGCGCTGGTCCGAGGAGATTCGCTCTTGACTTTTTGGGTGACCGAAATCTAACTTCGCGCCCATCGAAACGCAGCTTGCGAGTCTCTCGAAAAGCGATCGTGAGGCCCTGAAGGCCATCTACCGCTTGGCCAAGGACGGGGGCGCCCACACCGGGACCCTCGCGGAACGGCTCGGGCTCGCGCCCGGCACCGTGACCGCCACCGTCAAGCGCCTGGCCGACCGGGGTCTCGTCGACCACGAGCCGTACCACGGGGTGGAGCTCACCACCGCGGGCCGCCGACTCGCGATCGCCGCGATCCGCCGGCACCGCATCGTCGAGCGCTTCCTCGCCGACATGCTCGGCTACGCCTGGAACGAGGCCGACCGGCTCGCCACCAACTTCGAGCACGAGCTGCCCCAGGAGGTCGAGGACCGACTGTTCGTGGCGCTCGACCGGCCCGCGACGTGCCCGCACGGGTTCCCGATCCCCGCGCCGGAGTCCGCGGACCTCCCCGAGATGCCCCCGTTGTACGCGCTGGAGCCGGGCGACACGGCGGTGGTCGCCGTGCCAGGCTCCACCGATCCCGAGATCGTCGAGTTCCTCGGCACGCTCGGACTCCGGCCCGGCGTACTCGTCGAGGTCAAGGAGAAGCACCCCTTCGACGGACCGCTGGTGCTTCGCGTCGACGGCAAGGACCGCACCCTCGGTGCGACGGTTGCCAACCAGGTGTTCGTTCAGAAGTCGGCATGACGACTCATCACACGAGAGGCACGAGGACTGAGCAATGACGCACGTACTCGCCGCTGAGGGCGGTTACCAGCAGTTCACTCTGAGCGGAGGTGAGTGGCTGATCCTCATCGGGTCGGCGCTGACCGCGCTGCTCGCGATCGGGGTCGGCTTCATCCTCATGCGCGGCGTGCTCGCCGCGGATCAGGGCACCGAGAAGATGAAGGAGATCGCCGCCGCGATCCAGGAAGGCGCGATGGCCTACCTGAAGCGGCAGTT
>Ga0111538_10014649_pt1 | contig 10335 bp, 8 predicted proteins | sample SoiMethybrSBSTD1_FD_79669 | JGI IMG/M metagenome (GOLD analysis project Ga0111538, IMG submission 79669) | Bulk soil microbial communities from a Populus tree surrounding site in Tennessee, USA - Soil MetaG P. TD hybrid SBSTD1 (version 2)... | ecosystem: Environmental > Terrestrial > Soil > Tree... | reverse complement strand
TATGGCCGATCGCGGCGCGCGGGCACTCGCAATAGCGAACCGCGCGGTTCGCGGTTCGCGGTTCGGGGTTCGGGGTTCGGGGTTCTGGGTTCTGGGTTCTGGGTCGTTGACTCTCAGACGCCAGCTCGCACTCTCGTTGCTGCTGGCGCTCGCCGGGGGCGCGGCGATCCGCGCCGAGGACTGGCCGCAGTTCCGCGGACCGTCCGGTCAGGGGCATTCCGCGGAAACCGGCCTGCCGCTCGCCTGGAGCGAGTCGCAGAACGTCGCCTGGAAGGCGGCGGTTCCCGGGCGCGGCTGGTCGTCGCCGGTCGTCGCCGGCGGCCGCGTCTGGCTGACGACGGCAATCAAGGAAAAGGGGGCGTCGCTGCGCGCGGTCGCCTACGACCTCGCGACCGGCCGCGAGGTGGTCAACGCCGAAGTCTTCCGCCTGCGCTCCGCCGACCTCACCAACCCCAAGAACAGCCACGCATCGCCGACGCCGATCGTCGACGGCGATCGCGTCTACGTGCACTTCGGCGCCGAAGGCACCGCGGCGCTGACCGCCTCGGGCGAGATCGTCTGGAAGTCAAAGTTCCCGTACGAGTCGCAGCACGGCAACGGCGGCTCGCCGGTCGTCTACGAGGACCTGCTGATCTTCAGCTGCGACGGCAGCAACGACGCGTTCGTCGTCGCGGTCGACAAGCGGACCGGCAAGGTGCGGTGGAAGACGCCGCGGCGCCAGCCGTGGGATCAGGCCTATTCGACGCCGCTCGTCATCCGCGTCGGCGAGCGCGATCAGTTGGTCAGCGTCGGCGCCTATCGCGCCACAGCGTACGATCCGCGAACCGGCAAGGAGATCTGGCGCGTCCGGTATGAGGACGGGTTCTCGAACGTGCCTCGACCCGTGTTCGCGCACGGGCTCGTCTACCTCGCCACCGGCTTTCAGCAGCCGACGCTGATGGCGGTCAGGGTGGACGGCGCCGGCGACGTCACCAAGACCCACGTTGCCTGGACGCTGACCCGCGGCGCGCCGCTGACGCCCTCGCCGCTGGCCGTCGGCGACGAGCTCTACGTCGTCAACGACGGCGGCATCGCGCAGTGCCTCGACGCGGCGACCGGCGCGACGCACTGGGTGCAGCGCCTCGGCCCGGCGTACTCGGCGTCGCCGGTCTTCGCCGACGGCAGGATCTATTTCCTGAGCGAGGACGGCACCTCCACCGTCATCGCACCGGGGAAGACGTTCAAGCTGCTGGCACAAAGCTCGCTCGACGGCGAGATCCTGGCGTCGATGGCGGTGTCGGAGCGCTCGATCTTCATCCGCACCAGCACGCACCTCTATCGGCTGGCGCTGCCTAGCGCTGCTTCCGCGCCCTGATCGCGACTTTGTAGTTGTTCTCCGCGTTCAGATTGATCAGCGCGACGAACGCACGCCCGTCGTACATCCCGAGCGTTCCGGATTGTGAGACCGCCGCGACTTCCCATCCCGCAGGCAGCAGCACGGTGTTGCGCAGGCCGTGCAACGTCCGCTCGAAGATGAGATCGCCGTTGACGACCTTGTACGCGGGATCCTTCAGCGTGCCGGTGATCTGGAGGTGCGCGCTCTGCCGATCGTCGACGATCGGCACGTCGAGCTTCACGCTCGTCGCGGCGCCGTCTTTCACCGGCGCCAGCACTTTCGCGGTGTCGAGGTCGACGACCTTCAGGTCCTGCAGCGGCAGGTACTCGAGGGCATTCAGCTTCGCCTTCTCGCCCTTGCGATAGTCGCTGTAGGTCTGCTCGACCTTGATCGCGCCCGTCTCCGGCGCCCTGAGGTCGTACAGCGTCTTCACGTCGTCGAAGAACATGTCGGGATCGCTGCGCCGCGCAAACGTCGCCGGCGTCCGCCGGGCGTGAATCGTCACCGGATTGCTCTGGCCGCTCGGGTTTGCGAACGCCAGCTTGAGGCGGCCGTCAGCCGTCGTCGTCACCTGCGCCGCCACGTTCGACGAGAGAAACGAGAAGCCTTTCGGCAGCAATACGCCCAGACGGTATCCACTGAGGCTCCGCACCCAGACGATGTCCTCGCCGTGCATCATGTAGGTGCGCGGATCCTTATAGGTCTTGTAAATCAGGACGCGGCCGACGCCGCCCTCGGGCACGGGAATCGGCAGCGCGGCATGAATCGCATGGGTGTCGCTGCCCTCGTCCTGATAGGTGAACTTCAGCGGCTTGCCGCTGCGCGGATCGTAGACCTCGATGTCGGAGCCTTCGCTGCCGCCCCGCGTGGCGTTCACGAGCTCGGTCGCGCCGACACGCGTCTCCTCGGGCAGGAAGCGGATGCGAAACGCCTCGCTGCCGGGCTCGAGGATCGCGTACTCGGTGTAGGCGTCCTGCGTGAACAGCCGGGTCAGCGGCGGCGTCGGGCGAAGCGAGCCGTCAGGATTGGTGCCGCCTGGAAACGGGTTCGGCCCGCCCGATCGCTGCGCGAGGCCGAGCGCGGGCACCATCGCGAGCGTGCAGAGCGCGACGCAGCCGCGTCGAAGTCGTACCGTCAGCATGGCGCTAAGTGTAATATGCGGCCCACAAAAGAGGAGGTCTCATGCGTACGATCGTGTCCGCGTTCTCGGTCGCGCTGATTGGCGGCTCGCTCATCGCCGTCGCGCAGCAGCCGGCGGCGCAGCAGCCGCCGCAGCCGATGTCGTTCTTCGTGACCAGCGTCGGGCTGGGCAAGGGCGCCGATCTCGGCGGCATCGCCGGCGCCGATCGTCACTGCCAGACACTCGCCGCCGCAGCCGGCGGCGGCAGCAAGACCTGGCATGCCTATCTGAGCCAGGCGGCCGCGGGCGGGCAGCCGGCGGTCAATGCGCGCGATCGGATCGGCGCCGGTCCCTGGTACAACTCGAAGGGCGCGCGCATCGCGCAGAACGTCGCCGACCTGCACGGCGACACGCTCGAGCAGGCGCGGCGCGGCAACAACCTCACGAAGGTGACGGCGCTGAACGAAAAGGGCGAGACCGTCAACGGCGTCGGCGACACGCCGAACCGCCACGACATGCTGACCGGCTCGCAGCTCGACGGCACCGCGTTCACCGACGGCCAGGATCACACCTGCGGCAACTACTCGAAGAGCGGCGAGGGCACCGTGCAGCTCGGACACCACGATCGCACCGGCGGCGGCAGCACGTCGTGGAACTCGACACACCCGAGCCGCGGCTGCAGCCAGGAGAACCTGGTCGCCACCGGCGGAGCGGGGCTCTTCTACTGCTTCGCGACGAACTGAAGCTCGGGACGGCCTCTCGGCCGTCCCTCGCGTGTAGGCAGGTCGGGCAGGTAGGGCAGGTAGGGATCGTTCACCGGGTCTGACTGACGTTGGCCCCGGTGAGCGTTGCCGCTGTTACTCTGCCCGCAGGGCAAGCATCGGATCCACGGTCGTGGCGCGCCACGCCGGACCGAAGCAGGCGACGGCGCCGGCGATGACGAAGGCGACGGCCACTGCTGCGAACGTCACCGGATCGGTTGCCCTCGTGTCGAACAGATACGTGGCGAGGACGCGCGTCGCGGCGATCGACGCGAGGACGCCGGCCGCCAGCCCGATCGCCACCAGCAGCAGCCCCTGCCCGATTACCATGCGCAGCACCGCCCGCCGGCTGGCGCCGAGCGCCATCCGCACGCCGAACTCCTGCGTCCGCTGCGACACGGACGTCGCAATCACCCCGGTGATCCCGGCCATCGTCACCAGCAGCGCCAGCGCCGCGAAGACGGTGAGCAGCACCGCGGTCAGCTTCGGCGTCGCGAGATAGGAGGCGCGAATCTCGTCGAGCGTGCGGACGTTCTGCACCGGCATGTTCGGATCGATGCCCCACGCGGCCTCGCGAATCATCGCCGCCGCCGACGCGGCTTCGCCGGTCGTCCGCACCAGCACCAGGCCGCCGAGCGGCTGGCGCGTCTGCCGCAGCGGCGTGTAGACCTGCGCCACGGCCGGCTGATCGAGGCCGAACTGCTTGACGTCGCCGACGATACCGACCACCGTCGACCAGGTCTGGCCGTTGTCGAGCGAGATGCGCCCACCGACCGGATCCGACTTGTCCCAGTAGCGCATCATCGCCTTGTTGATGACAACCACACGCTGCGAGTCGGGGCCGTCGCCTTCAGTGAAGGTCCGCCCCTGCACCAGCGGAACGCCGAGCGTCTTGAAGAAGCTGGCGCTGACGATGCGCGTGTCGGCGGTCGGCCGCCGGTTGGGATCGTCGACGACGCGACCCTCGATCTGGAATGCCGCCGAACCGGGCTGGGACGCCCGCAGCGGCACCGCGTTGGTCACCGCCACCGACACGACGCCCGGCTGCGACTCGAGCCGCTCGATGAGCGGCAGATAGAAACGCAGCTGCGTGTCGACGCTGGGGTATTTCGAGAAGTTGGTGAAGAGCTCCGCCGACATCACGCGATCGCCTCTGTAGCCGGGGTCGACCCGCTGCAGCTTGTAGAAGCTCGCCAGCAGCAGCGCGGCGCCGACGAGCAGCACCACCGAAACCGCGACCTGCGCGACGATCAGCGCGCTCTGCAGCCGCCGCCGGCCGGCGCTTTCTCCCGCGCCTCTGCCGCCCTGCTTCATCGCGCCCGCGAGATCGACGCGCGAGGCCATCGCCGGCGCCGTGCCGAAGAGCAGCCCCGTCGCCATCGAGACGATCACCGTGAACAGCAGCACGCGCCAGTCGATGCCGACCTCGCCGGTGCGCGAGGTGAAGCGGCCGACGAACGTGGTCAGCAGCCCGACCGTCGAGGTTGCGAACAGCAGGCCGAAGAGGCCGCCGGCCCCGGCGAGCAGCGTGCTCTCGGTCAGCAGCTGGCGAGCCAGCCGGCCGCGTCCCGCGCCGAGCGCCGAGCGCACGGCCAGCTCGCGATCGCGCCGCAGCAGCCGCGCCAGCGTCAGGTTGGCGACGTTGGCGCAGGCGATGAGGAGAATCAGCCCGGTCGTGCCGAGGAGAATCAGCAGCATCGGCCGGGCATTGCGCGTCAGCTCCTCGCGCACGCCGACGGTGGTGGCGGTGAATCCCGAGCCGGGCCGATACGCGGTCTTGTCGTCGGCCGTGAAGCGCCGGCAGATCACGTCGACGTTCGCGGCCGCGTGCTCGCGCGACACGCCAGGCTTCAGCTTGCCGAAGACGTTGAGGATCGAGAAGACGCGCGCGTTCTGGCTCGTGCGCTGCTGCGCCGCGGCGCGGAACGGACACGCCGCGGTCGGCATGTAGACGTCGTTCTCCTGCGGGTAGTGCGGCACGTTGGGCAGCACGCCGACCACGGTATGCGGCCGGTCGTTCATCTCGAACACCTGGCCGACGATGCTGCGGTCGCCGCCGAACTTTCTCTGCCAGTACGAGTAGCTGACGACGAGCACGGCCGGCGCGCCCGGCTTGTCGTCGTCGGCAACGAAGCTGCGGCCGAGGATCGGTGTGATGCCGAGGACGGTGAAGAAGTTGGGCGACACGACGCCGGTGTTGACGCGATCGGGCTCGCCGCGCTTCAAGAGGTCGAAGTTCATCTGGTGGAACTCGACCAGCCCGTCGAAGTCTTCCGCCTGGTCGCGGTAGGTGAAGTACTCCTTGATCGACACCCCGGCATCGGCGCGGCCGGCGAGCGGCGCCGACTGGCGGATCAGCACCAGCCGATCGCTGTCGGCGTACGGCAGCGGCTTCAGCAGCACGCCGTGGATGACGCTGAAGATCGCCGTGTTGGCGCCGATGCCGAGGCCGAGCGTGACGACCGCCAGCAGCGTGAAGCCGCGGTTCTTGAACAGCGTGCGGAGGCCGAAGCGAAGATCGTTCAGCAGCTCGTCGAGCATGGGCGTCCCTCGAATGTGATTGTCTGGCTGAGCAAGCGTAGTCGCGCGGGCTTGAATCTTCGTGCGTTTTGCAGCGAACGGCGCGCTTTGCAGCGAACGGCGCGAGCGACCGGCAACAGTCGTCCAGTTGCGAGAAACCACTGTGCGAATTCGAACATGCAGGCCACCGTTCGATTGGAACGCTTCAACGGTCGGCTTCAGATCACAATCGCTGGCGTGACACAACCAATCGTTCACGTCGACGCCTTTACCGCCGTGCCGTTCGCCGGCAGCCCGGCGGCGGTGTGCATCATGCCGGCCGCGCGCGAGGCGGCGTGGATGCAGCACGTCGCGCGCGAGATGAACCTGTCGGAAACCGCCTTCGTCGTGCCGCGCGATGGCGCGGCGGAAGAGTTCGAGCTGCGATGGTTCACGCCGACCGTCGAAGTCGATCTGTGTGGACATGCGACGCTGGCCAGCGCGCATGTGCTCTGGGAGAGCGGACAGCTCGCATCGACCGCGCGCGCCCGGTTCCACACGCGCAGCGGCCTCCTGACGGCGGCGCGGCGCGGCGACTGGATCGAGCTCGACTTTCCGGCGACGCCCGACGAGCCCATCGATCCGCCACCCGGCCTGGTCGATGCCGTCGGCGCGCGGCCGCTGTATGTCGGCCGCAGCCGCTTCGACTTTCTATTCGAGCTCGGCGACGAGACCGCGGTGAGGAACGTCCGGCCCGATTTCGGCCGGCTGCGGGAGTTCGCGGCGCGCGGCGTCATCGTCACCAGCCGCGCCGACATCGCCGGCGTCGATTTCGTCTCGCGCTATTTCGCGCCGGCGTTCGGCATCGATGAGGATCCGGTCACCGGCTCGACGCATTGCTGCCTCGGCCCCTTCTGGGGCCGGCGGTCGAACCAGCAGACCTTCGTCGCGAGACAGGTGTCGGCGCGCGGCGGCGAGCTGAAGGTGACGCTCGACGGCGATCGCGTGCGCCTCGGCGGCCAGGCGGTCACCGTGCTGCGCGGCGAGCTGCTGGCGTGATCGGGCGGCCCTGAAGGGCCGCCCTACGTACACAGAGATCGTAGGGCGGGGCTTCAGCCCCGCCGTCGAGCCGCAACTTACGTCGCGCGAGTACCGTTTACGCGCCCCGAAAGGGCCGAACGCCGGTCCACTCGATCGACCAAGCCTTCCGACTCCGCCGTCAGGAACGCCGCTTGCGAGCGCGGGTGACTGAATCACGACATGATCGCCGATGCGCTGCGCCGGTCACCGCGTGTTCACGCTCTCTTTACCTCAACGACATCCCGACCACACGCTCGCCTGGTGGATGGACGTCATCAGAGAAACTGTCGGCGCCCGGCGATCGTCGAACAGAGTGAGCCATCGCTCGCTCGACAAACCGAAAGGAAGATGTATCGATGACCAGAAGCGGGTTCGTGTTCGCGTGCGTGTTGTCCCTCGGCCTCGGCTCGTCGCTCCTCGCGAACGACGACAACTCCCTCAGATTCGACGGCGGAATCGGCGTGATCCCGGTGTCGAATGTCACGGTCAACGCCGACGGCAGCGTCACCGTCAGCCGGAACATCGTCCGCACCGTCAACCCGCCGGGGCAGATCTGGGTGATCGACGCGCTCAAGGCCGAGGTCAGCGGCGATGAGATCCGGGCGCGCGGCCGCGGGCTGCTGCTCGGCGGCGGCAACAACATCGGCACCAACGCGAACCAGAACGTGTTCGCCACGCTGGCCTGCGGCCAGGCGGCGCCGTTCACGCTGCACAGCACCCCCATTGCCGGCGTCCCGCTCGCCCCGAACGGCGACTTCGAGATCGACGACGTGCTCACGCCGGCGCCGCCGCTCGAGTGCGTCAACCCTGTGCTGTTGATTCGCAACCCGGCCGGCGCCTGGTTCGCTGCCGGCATCGTCAAGCGCAACGACTAACGGAAGGCGGTCCTGACGGGCCGCCCTACGTACACGGCGATCGTAGGGCGGGGCTTCAGCCCTGCCCTACGTCCCAGCCGACACCAACGCGCCGACCAGCTCGCGGAGCGAGCGCACACGCAGGCAGTCGCACTCCGGATACAACCCCGCGACATCGAACAGCGCCGGCATGATTCCCGCGGCGCGCGCACCGGCGACGTCGACGTGATAAAGGTCGCCGACGTGGATCGTCGTCTCCGCGCGCGAGCCCGAGCGCTCCAGCGCGATCCGGAAGAAGCGCGGGTCCGGCTTCTCCACCCCTTCGAGAAACGAATCGACGATCACATCGACCGCGCTGGTGAGGCCGAGGCGATCGAACGCGCGGTGCAGCGCGCCGTTGGCGTTCGACACCACCACCAGCTTGAACCCGCCGGCGCGCAGCGCCGCCAGTGACGGCAAGACTTCCTCCGGCACCGACTCCCACAGGTTGAACTGCCGGTGATAGTCGTGCAGCTCGGCGAGCGCGGCGGCGGTGGCGTCGGACAGCGGCACGCCCGCCTCGGTCAGCACCAGGTTGAAGTAGGTCCAGCCGCGCTGCTGATCGTTGGTGGCCTTGATCGTCTCGCCGGTGTCGATTCGCTTTTTTGCCGCGGGCTCGGCGGCGGCCATCGCCGCGGCGCCCACTTCTACCCCGTGGCTGGAGAGCGTCGCGCTGACGCGCGCCCAGTTGGGGTTGACGAGCACGCCGCCGGCGTCGAGGAACACGGTTTGAATCGGCACGGCTTCAGCTTACACTTGTCGGTGGACATGACAGCCCGACGCGCTCTCCTCGTGGTCGCCGTGATCGGCGCCGTGCTCCTCACCTGGGCGGCGGCGCGCTTCGCCCGTCAATTCGAGGATCGGCCGGGCGACCAGCAGGCCGCGGCGGACGCCGGCGACAGCGGCGAGCGCGCGACGCTGCGCTTCTTCCGCAACCCCGCGACCACGCCGCCCTTCACGCTGCGCGATCTCGACGGCCGCGAGCTGTCGTCGGCCTCGATGCGCGGCAAGGTCGTGATCATGAACTTCTGGGCGACCTGGTGCGGGCCGTGCCGCGCCGAGATTCCCGACCTGGTCGCGCTGCAGGACAAGTACCGCGATCAGGTGGTCGTCGTCGGCATCTCGGAGGACGAGGCAGGTCCGGACGTGGTGCGCCAGTTCGCCGCCCGCTTCAACGTCAACTACCCGATCGTGATGAAGACGCCCGAGCTGGCGAAGCTGTTTCCGGGGATCAGCGCGCTCCCGACATCCTTCATCCTCGACCGCGAATCACGCATCGTCCAGAAGCACGTCGGCATGCTCAACCCGCGCACGACCGAGTACGAGATGCGGGCGCTCGCCGGCCTGCCGGTCAACGCCTCGATCGAGGAAGTCGATCAGACCCAGGGCCTGAAGCTGGATAAGAACGCCCAGCTGATGACCATCCCCGGCATCGACCTCGCCGCGCTGCCGCCGGCGAAGCGCAGCGAAGCGCTCGAGAAGCTGAACTCCGAATCGTGCACCTGCGGCTGCGACCTCACCGTCGCCAAGTGCCGGGTCGACGACCCGAACTGCGGCGTCAGCCTCCCGCTCGGCCGCGAGATCGTCAAGCAGATCGCGTCTCGCTAGCGACTTCGCTGGCCGCTCGCTGTAAGTCGGTGGCTGCCGCTGTAAGTTCGAAGTACGAAGTAGGACTGCCCTGATGGCGGGGTTATCCCCTTATTTCGAGCGAGCCCGACTTCATACTTCGTACTTCTTACTTACTTCTTCTTGTCAGGATTCGGGGAACGTTTGCGGCTGATCTCGTCGAGCTCCGCCGACACGGTGACGTAGCACGACGGGCAGATGCCGTGGCTGAATTGCGCGTCCGAGTGCGAGGCGATGTAGCCTTCGACCTGCTGCCAGTACTGATCGTCGCCGCGAATGCGCTTGCAGTAGCTGCAGATGGGCAGCAGCCCGCGCAGCTGCTTCACGTTCGACAGCGCCGTCTGCAGCTCCTCGACCCTCTCCGCCAGCTTTTGCTGGAGGCCGAGCACGCGGATGCCCACCGCGACACGGGCGCGGAGCTCTTCCGGGTCGAACGGCTTGATGATGTAGTCGTCGGCGCCCGCGTCGAGACCGGCGACGACGTCGCCGCGGCTCTCGCGCGCGGTGACGAGCAGCAGATACATGTTGGCGAGCGGCATCTCCTGCCGGATCCGCCGGCAGACGTCCGGGCCGTCCATTCCCGGCATCATCCAGTCGAGGATCGCGAGCGTCGGCTCGGTGGCGACGCTGAGCCGGTCGAGCGCCTGCACCCCATCGCCCACCAGCGTCGTCTGGTAGCTCCACCGTTGCAGAGTGCGGGCCAGAATCTCGCCTGTCACACGATCGTCTTCGGCGATGAGCACCTGCATGAACCCAAAGTATACAATTAGCGCGCCGCGCCCGGCACGACACGAGATCCGAGAACCATGAACCGAGCCCTCGTCCTGCGCGTCGGTCTCGCCGTTCTCTGCGGCATCGCCGGTCTCGCAGTCAATGCCGTGCTGGTCGGCGGCGGCACCTCCCTACTACTTGGCCGCGTATTTACGCTGCCGATCGCCATCCTCTTCGGTCCCTGGCTCGGCACGCTCGCGGCGAAGCCGC
>Ga0111538_10014647_pt1 | contig 10335 bp, 7 predicted proteins | sample SoiMethybrSBSTD1_FD_79669 | JGI IMG/M metagenome (GOLD analysis project Ga0111538, IMG submission 79669) | Bulk soil microbial communities from a Populus tree surrounding site in Tennessee, USA - Soil MetaG P. TD hybrid SBSTD1 (version 2)... | ecosystem: Environmental > Terrestrial > Soil > Tree... | reverse complement strand
CGGGACCGCCCGCTGGTCCTTCGTATCGGATGACGATGACGTCGCCTGGATTGATGGCCTGCCGCTGCACGGCGTCCATGGCGGCTTCTTCCCCGTCGAACACCCGCGCCGGGCCGCGATGCAGCGCACGCTCGGTCCCCGACAGCTTGAGCACCCCCCCTTCGGGGGCCAGATTTCCGGACAGGATGACCAGCCCGCCGTGCGGCTTGAGCGGCCGATCGATCGGCCGCACGACCTCCTGGCCGGCAGTTTCCCGGGCCGAGACGGCGTCGCCGCCCAGCGTCCCGCCGGTGACGGTCTTTGCCCGTCCATCGACCCAACCGCCGTCGATCAGCCGCTTGACGACCAGCGGACTGCCGCCGGCGCGATGCAGGTCGGTCGCCACGAACCGGCCCGACGGCTTGAGATCGGCGATGAGCGGCGTGCGATCGCTGATGCGATCGAAGTCGTCCAACGCCAGCTCCACGCCGGCTTCCTTGGCGATGGCCAACAGGTGGAGGACGGCGTTGGTCGAGCCGCCGGTCGCCGCCACGACCGCAATCGCGTTCTCGATGGCCGCCCGGGTGATGATGTCGCGGGGCTTCAGCCCGGTCGCCGCCACCTTGACCGCCAGGGCGCCAACGTCCTGAGCGACCTTCGCTTTCTGCGCGTCGGTCGCCGGCACGCTGCCGCTGCCGAGGACGGCGATGCCCAGCGTCTCGCAGACGATGGCCATCGTGTTGGCGGTGAACTGGCCGCCGCACGCGCCGGCGCCGGGACACGCTTTGTCTTCGAGCAGCTTGAAATCGCTCTCGCTCATCTTCCCCGCAGCAAAGGCGCCGACCGACTCGAACACGTCCTGAATCGTGACTTCGCGTCCGTGGAATTCACCGGGAGCGATCGAGCCGCCGTAGAGGACGATGCCGGGCACATTCAGGCGGGCCAGCGCCATCACTGCGCCAGGAATGGTTTTGTCACAGCCGACCAGAATCACGAGCCCGTCGAAGCCGTTGCCACGGGTCACGAGCTCGATCGAGTCGGCGATGACCTCCCGGCTCACGAGCGACGCCCGCATCCCCTCGGTGCCCATCGTGATGCCGTCGGAGATGGAGACGGTGTTGAACTCCATCGGTGTGGCGCCAGCGGCGCGGACGCCTTTCTTGACGTCCTCGGCGAGGGTGCGCAGGTGCAGGTTGCACGGGCCGATCTCAATCCAGGTGTTGGCGATGCCGATGAGCGGTTTCTTCAGGTCGGCGTCGTTGAAGCCCGCGGCCTTGAGCATGGCCCGGGCGGGAGCACGCTGGGCGCCGGTGGTGAGCGGATTCGATCCTGTGGTCACGCGCGTGTCTCGAGTGAAGAAGCCGATGCCGAGGCGGCCGCGTCATTGCGGCCCGCCGGTTTTGAGCTCGCATACGACCCCAGAATGCGCAGCATCGGCGCAATCTCGCCGAGGTGCGCCAGCGCCCGCGCACAGGCCGGATCGTCGGGCGAAGCTTTGAGGTCCATGTAAAAGAGATATTCCCACTTGCGCGACGGCATCGGCCGTGACTCGAGCTTCGTCAGGTCGATGTTGCGCAGCGCGAACGTGCTCAGCGCTTTGAACAGCGCTCCGGGCTCGTTGGGCAGCGTGAACACGATTGAGGTCTTGTCATGGGGCGCGTCGGAGAGCGGGCGGCGGCCGATGACGAGGAAGCGCGTCGTGTTGTGATCGTAGTCCTGGATGCCGGCGCGGAGCGTCTGAAGCCCGAATACTTCTCCGGCCCGGGCCGAGGCAATAGCGGCGGCATCCGGCATCCGGTCCGCGGCGATCATCTTCGCGCTGCCCGCCGTGTCGTAGCTGGCGATGATCTCGACATTTTCGAGCGTCCGCAGAAACCGCTCGCACTGGGCAAGGCCCTGTGGATGCGAATAGATGCGCCGGACCTTCTCGAGCGTGGTGCCGGGCAGCGCCAGGAGGTGATGCACAACGGGCACCTCGGTCTCGCCCACGATCGGGAGATCGTTCTGCTGGAGCAGATCGAAGTTGCGGTGGATGCTGCCGCCGATCGAGTTCTCGATCGGCAGCACACCGTAGTCGGCCCGTCCGGCTTTGACGGCCTCGAACACGTCCTCGAACTCGCGGCACGGCAACAGCTCGCCGCCGGTGTCGATCTGACGCGAGGCGGCCTCGCTGAACGCGCCCGGTTCTCCCTGGTAAGCAATCCGCATTTATCACTCCGGGGTCCCTCCCCCGGCCCTCGCTCCGCGGGCCCCACTCGCCCGCTCCGCGTTCTACACGCCGCCCAGTGTCAGAAACGACGCTGCTCAAAACAAAAGGGCCATCATCCTGGTCTGGCGTCGGCCTTTCGGATGATGGCCCGTTCAAAGCTCGCTATGCGTCAGGGGCGTTCATCCGTCATCCGGCCGGCTCGTCCTCAATGAAGGAAAAGCCGGCCACCGGAACGACGACCCGGACGACACGCGGGCGGCCCGGTCCCGGCGGGACCGCGAGCGCGCACGCGACGACCAGATCGAGCCCCGTGGACAGCATGTGACAGAAATTACATCGGTTTACGGCTGGACAGTCAAATCGAAAGTTCTTACCAGACCATCATTGAGATTTATGACAGCCAGGCCTGTCATAAATCTCGATGATGGTTTCCGGGTCCCTAAAGCCTTTGAGCCTCGAGCCCGGAGTCTGGAGCCCAGAGCCCGCTACTCCCTGCTCGCCGTCGTCTGCGTACGCGGGCCAGACGTGGCGTTCGTCCACTGCTCGCCCGCCCGCTTCATCACTTGCGGGACGTCGTCTTTGCGGAGGTAGCCGGCGGCTACGAGCTTGTCGGCGGCGGCCTGTACTGCCGCGGTGTAGGCGGCCTGTGACGCGTAGCGCTCCTCGACCGATCGGCGGGGATCGCCGGACGTCCTGGCGGCCTTGGTCGGGGCGAACGGAATCGCCGATCCCATCAGCGACACCAGCAGGTTCGTGCCGCCGATCGACGAGCTCCTGAAATTCCACCCGGTGTAGGTCCCCATCGGCACCGTGATCTCGGGCGTCCGGACGCCGGCGAGCTCGTTGCCATCGGCATCGACCTGCGGCACGAGCAGTGGAATCGGCCGATCGTTCTGACGGGCCGCCGGGATCGTTTTGGGCGAGGCGACGCCGGGGATAGCCGGGAACGCGACCTGCGCCACCGGCACCAGCGTCCCATCGGCGATCCGCGGATGCTGGCTGGCCGGCGGCTGCTTGCCGTTCCGGACCCAACCGTCCATCGCGGCGAACAGCGCCCGCATCGTCCAGGCGTACTCGACTGGATTCTCTGGCTGCTGGCCCTGCGTCGCGCGCGTCGGGAATCGGGCCGGACCATGCTGCGAGCCGGTCAGGAAGTACACGCGTTCGTTGTCCGGAAGCGTCAGATCGGATTTGCCGTCCGGAGACGTGTGGATGAGCGCCGCCGATCGGCCACCGCCCCAGTATTCGACGGCGGTGTTCGTGAAGAAGATTTTCGGCTGGTGCTGGCGCGCGCGTTCGTTGTCGAGCAGCCCTTCGGAGCGGCCGCTGATCGGATCGCGCGTCGCGACGTTCGCGTAGGGAAATCCCGTGGCGGAAAACATCGACAGTGCGTTCGGCGTCGCGCTTCGTTCGTTGAGACTCAGGCGGGCGGCGCCGGCGATGTGCGCCATCACGCCATCGAAGACCGGTCCGCCCTTCTCGTCGGCGTTGAAGCCATAGTACAGGAACGTCCGCAGGAAGCGCCCGCTCTGCGAGGAGCCCCAGGCGTAGGCGTACTTCGCGTTCGCATTCCCCTGCTGGCCGTGCTTCAGCCACGCGGCGAAATCCCTGAACGCGGCCATTCCCGCGCCGGCGATCGCCGGGTTCGCGGTCTTGTAAGAGATCTCGTAAATGTGTCCCGCATCGAAGCCGTCGCGCATCGTCACGACGTTGCCCGAGACGGTGTACTTCGACCGATCGATCGGCTGAGCCACGCCGAACTGGTCGTCGCGGACCGTCAGACGCGTGTCGGGGCCGGCGGCATCGGCGGGCGGGTAGCCGGCCAGGTCGGCCACCGTCATCGAGGGCCCGCGGTCGTTGGGCGTGAACTCGGCGCGGACGACGAGCGACGAGTTCGTCGCGACCGGCGCCTTGAAGGACATGAGTCCACCTTCCGGCTTGACGTCGAACTGCCAGCCAACCCACGCCAGCGTGAAGCCATCGCGCGTCAGGAAGCCGTCGCCGAGGTCCGCGTCGGTCTGCGGATCGAGCGTCGACGGCGCTCGGCTGAACAACCCGAGCAATCCTTTCCGGCCGCGGTTCGACACTTCGACGAGGGCTACGCCGTTCGAGCGGGAGGGATCCACCGGGCGGATCAGATAGAAGTCTGACGAGAACTCGACCTTCCCCTGAGCGTTCACGGGCGCCTTGTCGAGGTCGGCGATGACCTTGTTCCGCGGATCCTTCGGGTCGATCGCGAAATGGACCGTGCCGACAACCTTCTCGTAGCCGGAGGTGCCGATGGCCGTCCGCTTGGCGACGTCCACTTTTGTGACTTCGGCACGAGCCGTGACCGCGGTGACCGCTGCGAGAACGAGCGCGCTCAGCAACAGAAATGGGTGTTTCATGGCGCCGAGTATACGCTCTCTGCCTTCGGGCTCAGGGCTCATGGCTCAAGCTTAGGTCTCAGGTCTTAGGTCTTACGTCTTAAGTTGTACCAGGCACTGAGCTACGGACCCCGAGCTATGAGCCCCCAGTCCCCAGGACCTAGTCCCTGTGAAATAATCGCCATCATGAAGAGATTCTTTTCGGCGCCGGTCGTCGTGGCGGCGGCGTTGTTTCTGGGCGCATGCAGCGGCGTGACAGACCCCTCGAAAAACCGCGTCGAGACCTTTTCCGGAACGCTCAACGTGCTCGGTTCGAACGATCATTTCTTCAACGTCGACAAGAACGGCGAGGTGTCGGTCAGGCTGACGTCGATTTCGCCGAACCAGGCGGCGATTCTGGGCGTGGGGATCGGGCAGCAGGGCAACAGCACGTGCAACGTCTTTAGCGTCAGTCAGGCCGGACTCAATCGAGACGCCTTCAGCGGACCGATTCAGAAAGGCGGCTGGTGCGTGCGCGTCTACGACAACGGAACGCTGACCGCCGCCCAGACCTACAGCGTTCAGGTTTCTCACCCCTGACCGCCGAAGGTTCGGCTCGTGCCTCCCGCACGCCCATCGCCGCCGTCCGACCTGGAACGTCAGATCGACGAGCTCTACCAGCGTCCGTTGACCGAGTTCACGGCCGCGCGCAATGCCGTCGCCAAGACCCTGCCGGCGCCGGACGCGGCACGCGTCAAGAGGCTCGAAAAGCCGACGGTGATTGCCTGGGCGGTCAACCAGATCTGGTGGCACGCGCGATCCGTGTACGAGCAGCTGCTCGACGCCGGTGAGGCGCTCCGCGAGGCCGAGATCGCGGCCATCGAAAAACCCGGATCCTCTGGCAAGCCGCGCCGGCCGTCTGTCCGCGAGGCCACTGAGGCCCACCGGAAGGCGACGACTGACGCCGTCCACCAGGCCGTCCGACTGTCGGGTCAATCCAGCGTCAACCCGCAGATCGACACGCTGACGCGGATGCTCGAGTCGATCTCGCTGGCGCCGCGGAACGCCCATCCACACGGACGCTTCGTGGAAACCGTGCAGCCGGCCGGCTTCGAAGCGCTCTTCGGGGTGACGCCAGCCGCCGTTCCGGCAGCGTCCGGGAAACCGCATCCGCAGACCGCGCCAGCCGCGTCCCCGACCAAATCGGCTGCCGCTGCGAACAAGCGGGCCGCCGAAGCCGCCCGGCGACAACTGCTGGACGACGCTCGCGATGCGGTGGAGCGAGCCCACGCAGAAGAGGACGAGGCGCGAACCCAGCTCGAACAACGGGCCGCCGAGCTCGAACTGGCGGAACGGTCGCTCGCCCGCGTGCGTCAGGAGCACGACGCGGCCCGTGCGGCGCTCAAACAGGCCGAACGGTCGCGGGCGAAGGCCGAAGCGTCATTCGCCGCGCTGTCCGCGAAGTGATCGGATTTCTGCTACCTTTGCCATATGTACAGCTTCGTTCTGTTCCTGCATTCCTGGATCCGATGGGGCGTGATCATCGCCGGCGTCATGGCCGTCGCAATGTTGTTCACCCCCAAACCGCGGTCCGGAGAGAGCTCCGCCGATCGATGGGGGTTCTTCTTCATAACCGCCCTCGATCTTCAGTTCCTGCTGGGGATTCTTCTGTATCTCTTCATCAGCCCGAACACGACCGCGATGTTCAGCGACTTCGGCGCGGCGATGCGCGACCCGGTCGCCCGGTTCTGGGCGGTCGAGCACGTGGTGATGATGTTGTTGGCGGTGGTCGTCGCGCATGTGGGCCGCGTGCTGGCGCGCAAAGCAAACTCGCCGGCCAGCCGGCGCCGGCGTCAACTGATTTGCTTCACGATCGCGCTCCTCGCCATCCTGGCGGCCACGCCGTGGCCAGGGATGCGCGCCGGGCGCCCCCTGTTCCGCATCTCGTCGCAATCGTGAACCTGCGCCAGGTGCGGCGCGTATAATCGCGGCAGATGCTCAGCTTCGACGGACCGGTCCTCTTCTGGGTGCTGGTCGCCATTGTCTCGGCCGTCATCGAGGTCTCGATTCCGCACTTCGGCGTCATCTTCGCCAGCCTCGGCGCAGCCGCTGCCGCGATCGCGGCCGGCCTGGGCTTCGGGACCGCCACCCAGCTCTTCTCGTTCGTCGTCGTGCTCGGCGCCTCTCTGGTGATTCTGCGGCCACGGCTGGTCGGGCGGAACGACGCGCCGGGCGTACCGTCTCGAACGGAGGCACTCCTCGGCCGCGAAGGGATCGTCACCCACGATATCGATCCCACGGTCGGTGCGGGACGGATCAACGTCGGCGGCGAAGACTGGGCAGCCCGCTCGGTTTCGCCGTTGCCCATCGGCACTCGCGTCCGCGTCGTCGGCGCCGACGGCATCGTCCTGGAGGTCAAATCGGCATGACTCCCGTCCTCCTGCTCATCGCCCTTTTTGCCCTGGTCATCCTGCTCAAGGCGGTCAAGATCGTCCCGCAGAAGCAGGTGAAGATCATCGAGCGCCTCGGGAAATTTCACCGAACCGCCGAAGCCGGTCTCAACACGATCTTCCCGTTCTTCGATTCGGTCCGCGACACCATCGATCTGCGCGAGCAGATCACCAAGATCGAGCCTCAGGCCGTCATCACGCGCGACAACGTGACGATGGAAGTGGACGCCGTCATCTACTACGTGGTCGTCGATCCAGTCCGCGCAACCTACGAAGTGCAGAACCTCCGCTGGGGCATCGAGCAGTTGACCTTGTCGGCGCTACGGAACGTCATCGGCGCATTGGACCTCGATCACACGCTGACGTCGCGCGACACCATCAATGCTCAGCTGCGGTCCGTGCTCGACAGCGCCACGCAGCTCTGGGGCATCAAGGTGATGCGCATCGAGCTGAAGAACATCACGCCGCCGGAGGAGATCCGCCTGACCATGGAGAAGCAGATGACGGCGGAGCGGACCCGCCGGGCCGTCGTCACCACGGCCGAGGGCGAAAAATCCTCGGCGATTCTCCGTGCCGAGGGACAGAAGCAGTCACAGATTGTCACAGCCGAAGGGTCGAAACAGGCGGCGATTCTGGCTGCGGAAGGGCAGGCCGAAGCGCGTCTCCGCATCGCAACGGCCGAAGCGCAAGCCATCCAGGTGGTGGCGCAGGCCATCGGCGTCGCCGGCAATCCGGCGCAATACCTGATCGCTCAGCGCTACCTCGAGTCCCTGAGTGCGGTGGCCTCCGGCGCCAACAAGCTGGTCTTCATGCCTTACGAGGCAACCGGAGTGCTGTCGTCGCTCGGTGGCATCCGCGAACTGCTGAACGTCTCCGGTGCGCCGCCGGCCGCGCCGAGAACCTAGATCGTGGCTGGGCGTCGTGGCGCCGCTTCACGCCGATCCGCGCCCGCATTGGCGGCGGCCGCCGCCCTGTTCGCCGCCTCGTGCGGGCCGTCTGTCGAAGTGACACCCGTCGATCCCGAGCCCGGCGTCGCGCTGACACTCGCTGCCGAGCGGGCGCGGATCGTCAGCGACGTCCGCTACGCCCTGACGTTCGACATCCCGGCCGCAGCGGACCAGCCGATCGAAGCCAGCGCGGTGATCCGGTTCAAAGTGTCCGAGGCGGGTCATCCGATCGTGTTCGACTTCGTGAAGGGCGCCGAGCCGCTGAAGCAGCCGACCGTCGGCGGCAGGACCTCGAAGGCGCGTATCCTCGACGACCACATCGTGCTTCCCGCCGACGAAGTCAATGTCGGCGAAAACACCGTCGCCATCGATTTTCGCGCCGGCGACGCCGCGCTCAACCGGAACCCTGACTTTCTCTACACCCTCTTCGTGCCGGCGCGGGCCCACCTGACCTTCCCCTGTTTCGATCAACCGGATCTCAAGGCGAAGTATTCGCTCACGCTGCGGGTTCCCGCCGACTGGCAAGCGGTTGCCAACGCCGCCGAAGTGAAAAGAGCGGCAGCCAGCGATCGCGTCGAGATTGCCTACGAGGAAACGGCGCCGATTCCAACCTATCTCTTCGCCTTTGCCGCCGGAAAATTTCAGGTCGAGACCGCGGAGCGGCGTGGACGGACGTTCCACATGCTCCACCGCGAGACCGATGCCGCGAAGGTGGCCCGTAACCGGGGCGCGATCTTCGATCTGCACGCCGCGGCGCTCAGCTGGATGGAGGACTACACCGGCATCCCGTACGCATTCGGCAAATTCGACTTCGTGCTGATTCCGTCGTTTCAGTTCGGGGGGATGGAGCATCCCGGCGCGATTCTCTACAACGCGAGCGCCATGCTGCTCGACGAGTCCGCGACCGAGAATCAGATGCTCGGTCGTGCCAGCACGATCTCGCACGAGACGGCGCACATGTGGTTCGGCGACCTGGTGACGATGCGCTGGTTCGACGACGTGTGGATGAAGGAAGTGTTCGCCAACTTCATGGCCGGCAAGATCGTCAACCCGTCGTTCCCCACGATCAATCACGAGCTCCGCTTTCTCGTCTCCAACTATCCATCGGCCTACGGTGTCGACCGTACCGAGGGCACGCATCCGATTCGTCAGCCCCTCGCCAACCTGCTCGATGCCGGCAGTCAATACGGCGCAATCATCTATCAGAAGGCGCCGATCGTCATGCGCCAGCTGGAGCGCCTGATCGGCGAAGACCAGATGCGCGACGGGCTGCGCGCGTATCTCAAGGCGTTCCAGTTCGGCAACGCCACGTGGCTCGATCTCGTCCGGGTGCTCGACGATCGCACCGAACGCGACCTGGCGGCGTGGAGCCACGCCTGGGTCGAGCAACCCGGCCGGCCGACGATCACCACCGACGTCACGGCTGCTGCTGATGGCTCGATCGCCGAGCTTGCATTCGAGCAGCAGGATCCACAGCCCGGCCGCGGCTTGCAGTGGACCGAGAAGCTGCAGGTGGTCGTCGGATCGCGACGTACCGTCCGGACGTTTCCGCTCGAATTGAGCGGGTCCCGGAGCGCCGTGCGGGAAGCGCACGGCCTCCGCAACGTCGACTTCGTTCTGCCGACCGGCGGCGGCCTCGGTTATGGCGATTTCGTCCTGAACGACCGAAGCCGGCAGTACTTACTGGAGCACGTCGCGCAAGTGAGCGATCCGCTGACCAGAGGTGCCGTCTGGGTGACGCTGTGGGAAGAGATGCTCGACCAGCGCATCACGCCAGCGGCGTTCATGGACGCCGCGGTGGCAGCGCTGCCGCGAGAATCCGTTCAGCAGAACAGCCAGCTGATTGTCGGGTACATGCGCGACGCGTACTGGCGCTTCTCGGCGCCAGCGGCGCGGACGCGCCTGGCGCCGACGATCGAGCGCCTCATGCGGGACGGTATCACCCGTTCGTCGACAACGAGTGCCAAGGCCGTCTTCTTCAACGGACTGCGTTCGATGGCGCTCACTGCGGATGGCGTGGCCTTCCTCGAGCGTGTGTGGGCGCGTAAGGAGAAAATGGCTGGTCTGCCCATGGCCGAACCCGACGAGGCGACGCTGGCGCTCGAACTCGCGGTCCGCGGCCTGCCGAACTCCGCGGCCGTCCTCGACGAGCAGCGCACACGCTTTCAGAACCCCGATCGCAAGGCACGATTCGAGTTCGTCATGCCGGCGCTCAGCGCCGATCCTGAAGTACGCACGCGATTCTTCGTCAGTCTGAGCGATGTGAAGAACCGTCGTCGTGAGCCGTGGGTCAGCGAGGGTCTGTCGTACTTGAATCATCCGCTCCGCGCGGCCGAGTCGGTGCGGTACGTTCCGGCGGCCCTCGAGTGGCTGCAGGAGGTTCAGCAGACCGGCGACATTTTCTT
>Ga0111538_10014645_pt1 | contig 10336 bp, 7 predicted proteins | sample SoiMethybrSBSTD1_FD_79669 | JGI IMG/M metagenome (GOLD analysis project Ga0111538, IMG submission 79669) | Bulk soil microbial communities from a Populus tree surrounding site in Tennessee, USA - Soil MetaG P. TD hybrid SBSTD1 (version 2)... | ecosystem: Environmental > Terrestrial > Soil > Tree... | reverse complement strand
TGAGACGCCGTGTTCTCCTGGTTGTCCTGTTGCTCTCACTCGTCGCTCTCTATCATCGGGCTTGGACTCAGGGACAGCAATGCCGCGTCACGGTCTCCCTCGTTGATAGCCAAACGCAGAGGCCGATTCCGGGGGTAGTCCGCTGCTTTCCTCAAGGTGCCAGCCAGGCGATTCCTGTCGCCAATCTACTGGCCAGAGGTCAAGGGTTGACCGACAAGAGCGCCATTCAGGACTGGTACGTCCTTTCGTCGCCCACCGAAGTTCTCCTTCCACGTCAGCCGCTGCGACTCGAAGCTTTTTCGGGACTAGAGACGGAACTGAAAATGGTTTCGGTCGATCTGACCGGTCAGAATCAACAGAGCCTAACGATTCCGTTGCGCTCGTTCAGCCAGGTTTCAAGACAGAGCTGGTATGGCGCTAACACCCATCTGCATCTTTCCCATTTGAACAAGGACCAGGCTGACCGTTACCTGCGAGAGATTCCTCGCGCCGACAATCTGGACGTCCTCTTCATTTCCTATCTTGAACGCGCGATTGCCGACAAGGACTACATCACCAATCGCTACCCGCTGGGCGATCTCAAAGAATTTGGCCCGACAGGTGTGCTGGTGAATAACGGTCAGGAGCATCGGCATAACTTTGGAGACCAGGGAGAAGGCTTCGGTCACGTGATGCTGCTTAATATCAGGATGCTGATTCAGCCGGTTAGCATCGGGCCTGGAATCAGCCACCGCGGCACCGATGGGATACCTCTGCAAACTGGCATTGAGGAAGCCCGTCGTCAAGGAGGCACAACCATCTGGTGTCACAACAACTGGGGCCGTGAAGATGTAGCCAATTTTGTGAGTGGAAAACTGGACGCACAAAACATTTTTGATGGCGGCAGTCATGGAAGCTACGAGGACAGCTTCTATCACTACCTGAATGCCGGAATACGCGTTCCCTTCTCAACAGGGACCGACTGGTTCATGTATGACCTGGCTCGGGTCTATACCAAAGTGGAAGGCAGCCTCGGCATCAAATCCTGGCTGAATGCCTTGGTCGCGGGAAGATCGTTTATCAGCAACGGACCGTTGCTTCACCTGAGTGTCGACGGCAAGGAACTGGGAAGCAACATTGAGCTCTCAAGCGGACGCGAGGTGAGCGTGAAGGCTTCGGCGTCCGGCCGACTCGGTTTCGAGAAGCTCCAGTTGATCAAAAACGGTAAGGTGGTTTTTGAAAGCGAGCCCCAAGCCAAGAATGGCCATGTTGAGGCGCGTCTGGACCGCAGTATCAAGATTGACGAACCTTCCTGGCTGGCGCTGAGAGTCTCGACTCAAGTCAACAACGAGTTCGGTCGCCAACTCTTTGCACATACCTCACCGATTTACATCAGCGTGGGTGGGAAAGCGATTCGACAGCCGCAGGCGGTAGCCAATTTGGTCAAACAGATGGAGGAGGCAAAGCAAGACATTGCCACCAAGGCTCTGTTTGCATCCCCAAAGGAACGAGAAGCTGTCTTGTCGGTGTATGAAAAAAGCATCCGGACTCTGCAGAACCCAGGAGGCTCCTGAAAACAACACTTACAGTGACGATACTTCGTCTCTCGAGAGACTCGCTAGCCTTCGGTTCTCGTGTCGTTGGAGCTGTGAAACAGTCCCCCCTTAGTCGCCGCGGGTTGTCTGGCAAATTGTGAAAAGCCTTGCCTCCGGTGCGTTGTATCTCGAGTGTCGCTCCACTCTGTCCTTAGCCTCTCGGCCTCGGAAAACAACCCCCGGCGCCGACGGCGCTGCCCCCTTTTCTAAGAGGGAATTTTGGCGATCGCCGACTCCTCGGCGCGAGCTACTCGTGTCGCAAAGCTTCCATTGGGTCCACGCTGGCTGCCCGGTGAGCAGGCACGTAGGCCGCAAGCAGCGCGATGGTAGTCATCACGATCGCTCCGAACACAATCGGTGTGGCGCTGCTTGTTGGCAAGTCATGGATCAAACTCGCCGCGAATCGTTGGCCAAAGAAAGCAATCGGTGTTCCGATTGCCAGACCAACGCAGAGCATCTTCAGCGACTCTCCCAGGATCATTCGAAGTACATCGCTCCGCGTCGCGCCCAGCGCCATACGAACGCCAATCTCGTTAACGCGCCGCGCTACCGTGTATGCGAGTAGACCATAAATGCCGACGGCCGTGAGCACCGAACCCAACGCGCCAAACAATCCTGATAGCGCGGCGATAAGCCTCTCCATCACGATGGATGCATCCACTTGATCGGCCAGCGTCGTGACACGTACCACGGGCACGGTCTTCAGAACCTCGCTTACCACGCGGCGTGCCGTGGGAGCCACGGCCCCTGGGTTGATGCCGGTCCGCAGCGCAAACTGTGAGGCTGGCCTGCTCTCCTGAAAGGTGTTGAAGTAGATGGTGCGCGGTGTGGTCTCGCGAATCTCGCCGTACTTTGCGTCACCCACCACTCCAATGATTTCGTAAGGCCTGTCCTCGCCGAAGCCCTTCCAGTCGCGGTCGAGAGTGACATGCTTTCCAATGGGACTGGCGCCCGGGAAATAGTAGCGCGCCATCGCCTGGTTGATGATCGCCACACGCGTGCGGCCCTCGTCCTGCAAGTCGAAATCGCGGCCGGCGAGGAACGGAGTTCCGATGGTCTCAAAGTACTTGGGCCCCACCCAATTTATGGAAAGATAACGGCGATCCTCTGCCTTTTCCTGATGGCCTTCCACTCTTGCGAAACTCGAAGCTCCTGCACCCGAGATCGGACTGACTGCACTGATCGTGGCTGAGCGCACCCCCGGAATGGCCTCGAAGCGGCGCAGCAGTTCCCGGTAGGGTGAAGCCAGTTGTTCACCCTTGTATCCGCTGCGAGCGGGATCAAGCGTCATCAGTAAAACGTGATCGCGACGGAAGCCTAGATCGAGATTCCGAAGATTTGACAGGTAGCGCACAAAGAGGCCAGCAGCGCTCAGCAACACAACCGACAAGGCCACCTGCACCACCACCAGGCTCTTTCCGAAAAGCCGCCGCGACCTCGTCTCGCCACCCCTCCCAATTTCCCGCAGCGAAGACGCCGGGGCGCAAGCGAACGCGTTCCAGGCGGGAGCCAGTCCGAACAGCACTCCGGTCAACAAGGCGATGGCGGCAGTGAAGAGCAACACCTGTCCATCCATTTGAATCTCGATGTGAAGGGGCAATCCCGGCATCTGTCGCCCTGACTCCAGGATACGCACCAGCGTGTCAGCGCCAAAATACGCCAGGAAGACGCCCAGAAAGCTGCCCGCTCCGGAAAGCAGCAGAGACTCCGTTAACACCTGCCGTACCAGCCGAAAGCGGCCCGCGCCTAAAGAAATCCGCAACGCCATTTCCCGTTGCCGCGTCGCCGCGCGCGCCAACAGCATACTGGCCACGTTGGTGCACGCGATGAGCAGGAGCACTCCCACCACGGCCATCAGCGCCAGCAGCGGCTTCGCGAACCTGTCGCGCAGTAACGAGAATCCAGCACCCGCAGAGTCAACTTCGATCTTCAATTGCCTAACCAGCGGGTCTTTGCTGCTCCTGGATCTTTCCTCGAGGGTGAACTGAAACAATACGGCCATCTCGGCGCGCGCCTGCTCGATGGAGACACCAGGCTTCAGGCGTCCAACCAGTCTCAGTCCCCTGCGTTCAGAAGTTGGGCGTGGTAACCAGATGTCGGTCCTGGACCCGACCTGTAGTCCAAAAAACGCACGCGGGGTTACCCCGACAATCGTCACCGGCGTATTTTCCATAATAATCTGCCGGCCCAGAATGGCGGGATCCAGATTGAACCGGCTCTTCCAGTAGGCCCAACTCACTACGGCTACTGCGGCTGGAGCTGTTTCCGTGGAGTTGTCTTCCGGACCAATCAGTCGGCCAATAGCGGGCGTCATACCAAGCACGGGGAAGAAGTTCCCGACCACGTGTTCGCCGGTCAATGTCTCCGGCTCGAGGCCCGCACTGCGCACGTTGAGTCGGGTAGGCCCCGAGGTGCCGATCAGACCTGAAAAGACGTGGTTGTGATCGCGATAGTGCTCATAACTCTGCCAGGAGAAGGCGTTGATGCGGGGTTCACCCGGATACCGGCTCAGTAGTTCGACAAGTTGCTGAGGATCCTTCACCGGCAGCAGGCGCAACATGAGGATGTTGATGAGGCTGAAGATCGCCGTGTTGGCGCCGATCCCGAGCGACAACGACAAGACGGCAACGACCGTAAACCCAGGGCTCCGCCGCGTCATGCGCAGGCCGAAGCGAAGGTCCTGGATGATGTGTTCCATTGTGTTTACGCCTCGCATCTCGTGGCACTGCTCCTGGCGCCGAATCGTGCCTCAATTTGTCACTGGACCGACTTCGGGAGGCTCTCCTCAAGGAGGGCGTTGAGCTTGTGTTCGCAGGTGTGCTTGTCCACGACGCCAATGTAAGACGCGGCGATCTCACCGCGACGGTTTATCAGCAACGTCATTGGCATGGCATTAAGCTCGTATCGTTTTCGCAGGCCTTCAGTGTCAATCACAATCGGGTAGTTCACTTTCTTCTCTTCAATGAATATCTTCACTGGCTTCCAGCTTTCGTCGATTGAAACGCCAATGACGGAGAACCCGCTAGCCTTGTATCTTTCCTGAAATTCAATGAACCAGGGGATTTCAAGGACACAGCCGTTGCAAAAAGTCGCCCAGAAGTTGAGCAGGACCACCCTACCCTTGTAGTCAGACAACCTGATGCGCACACCTTCGGAGTCATTCAGAGCAAAGTCATGGGCAGTCTTGAGAGACGTGACTGGACGGGCTGGAGTACATGCCTGGGACACGAGGCACACCACCGCCAGAATTCCGAATCCTTCGAATGGACCCCGTAGCCTCATCGCACTGCTCTCTCTTTTGCTGATCCTCTGTCAGGCTTGAGCGAAAGGACCGGCTGCAAGAGCCTTTCGTGAACGAGACGAAGCACGGCCGCCAAGCCGATACCTAGGACACCCAATCCGAGGAGGACCCACAAGAACTGCACTCCGAAAAACGCGCAGGTTGTGAAGACCACGAAAAGCACAACAAGCAGGCCTGGAAGACCAGTCGGGCTCATTTTCATATAGGGACCTGGTGAGTATTGAGTCATATAACCTCGCTTCTTTACGCTTGGCCGATCGCAACAAAGACCCTGCAGGGAGTTCTGTACCGGCAGCTCACTGATCGGGATTGGATTTGAGAGAGATTGCACAACCGTTCTCCATTCAAGTCTATTCGGATTTCACCCCGCCGAGCGCTGCAGTCGCCAGCATACCGCTCAGGCCCATCGTTTCCACGACGGACGAGGGTACAATGACCATGGCACCTCGTTCTTTAATGGCTTCGTACAGCATATTCATCGCCCTCAGATGCAGCGCGACCGGGTTGTTCTGATACGTCAACGCTGCCTGGGCGAACTTCTCCGAAATCTCCGTTTCTGCCTGCCCCAGGATGATGCGCGCCTGGCGCTCGCGCTCAGCCTGGGCCTGGCGGGACATCGCATCCTCCAGACCTTGGGGAATACGCACATCCCGGATCTCCACGGACTGCACGGTAATGCCCCAAGGGTTGGTCTTCTCGTCCAGAATGCGCTGCAACTCGCGTCCAAGCGATTCCCGCTCCGTGATCATTTGGGCCAGTTCGTGACGTCCGATCGACTCCCGCAGGCCGGTTTGGGCGCTCATGGTGATCGCCTGAACGAAATCCTCAACTTCCAGGATGGACTTCTCAGCGTTCCAGACCAGCCAGAACACGATGGCATCCACATTCACCGGCACCGTGTCGCGGGTGAGAGTGGACTCCGCCGTCACGCTCGCCACCCGAACCCGCTGGTCAACGTAGCGGCTGAGCGTATCGACGATGGGAATCATGTGAAACAATCCCGGCCCGCGCAGGCCGACATAGCGGCCCAGCCGCAGGACGGCGACCTTTTCCCATTGATCCGCAACCTTGATCGAAAACAGCAGGTAGATGCCTGCCAACAGGCCCGCGACGAGCGGCGCGCGACTACCGAGGGCCGCAGCCAAGCCCACGCCGGCAGCAACCGAGATGGCGAATAGTGCTATCGCTACACCATTGATCTGACTCCCAGAGCGATCTCTCCACATAAATTTTATCTCCTCTTTTTACCTGCATCTCGTCGAAGATCCTGCAGCTGCTCGATTAACTCCTCAACCGTGAAGCCTTCCGAACCCGCTCGCGCGGCCAATTCACCAACCAACTGATTTAAGCGGCGCTGCCGTTCGGCGGCATCACGTTCCACCCTCTGGTGGCTGATGAACGTTCCTGTCCCCTGCTGCGTTTCAAGCACGCCTCGAATTTCAAGCTCGCGATAAGCCCGGATGACCGTGTTCGGATTAATCGCCAGATCGACCGCCAATTGGCGAACCGTGGGAAGCTGATCGCCTCCCGCCAAAGCAGAAGCGGCAATGCCGCCGACCACCTGATCGATAATCTGCCGATAAACCGGGACGCCGCTGTGCAGGTCCAAAGAGAACTGGAACGGCTTTCGTTGGTTGGATGCCGTACGCATGGGATCTATAGTGTACTAGTTAACTAGATCAGTCAACAACATTCTTCGGCTCTGGCGCGAGTCGTTTCCGGACTTCGTGCCAGGCTAGCCAGCCGGGGGTTGCACGGGTGGGTGCTTGCTGCATAGTATGGTGGACTCAAAGCGTTTGGAACGCCGCGCCGGATTGCCAAAAGGAGAGAAGAACTATGGGACGACTGCAGGATCGTGTTGCAGTGATAACGGGTTCAGGAGCGGGAATGGGAGAGGGCATGGCACGGCTGTTCGCCAAGGAGGGTGGTCAGCTCGTCATCTCGGGCCGCGATGAGAAGAAGGGGCGGGCTGTTGCCGAGAGTATCGTTCAGTCCGGAGGCCGCGCCTTCTTTCAGCGCGCCGACGTGAGCGTGGAAGCGGACTGCCGCGCCCTGATCGAAGCGGCAGTCAAACAGTATGGACGGATCGATGTTCTCGTGAATAATGTCGGTCTCAGCACACGGAGCAATATCGAGGATACAACCGTTGAGTTGTGGGATCGCCTCTTCGCCACTAACGTGCGGAGCGCTTTTATCTGCATCCAACAGGCAGTGAAGCACATGAAGAATCAACGCCGGGGATCAATCATCAATATCGGTTCGGTGAACGCCTACATCGGCGAACCCAAACTGATGGCGTATTCGGCTACGAAAGGCGCCCTGATGACACTGACGAAGAACAACGCAAGCTACCTCAACCGGTATCGAATTCGAGTGAATCAACTGAACGTTGGCTGGACAGAGACTCCGAACGAGCATCGTGTCAAGACACAGGAGGAGGGCAAAGGCGAAAACTGGCTCGAGGAGGCCGTCCGCACGCGGCCGTTCGGCCGTCTGCTTGTGCCTCGTGATATCGCTTTCGCCGCCCTCTACTTCGCCAGCGATGAGAGCGAGTGCATTACCGGATCAGTCCTGGACTTGGAGCAACACCCTGTGGGAGCACCGCCGAACTGGTAGGAGGTCTCGCAGCATTGGCAGGTTGCAGGATGCGTTGGCGATTTTCGCCAACGCCGTTCAGTTTTCCAAACGTTTGCGGAGAAGAAAATGACATCAATCAAAAAGTTCCTGGAAGGTGGAATTTACCTCCTACTTGAGAGCCGCGTTCACGCGGCTTGTTGTAAGTCTAAAGGCCAGCCGTTTTACGACTGGTTTGTCGATGGGAGCAATGATAGAACTCAGCCCGTCTAACGGGCTTTTCTTCAGGCTTCAGCCACGAAGGCTAATGATTCGAAACGGAAGAATAGGTAGAGTTCAGACCCTGAAGCCCGCTAAAGCGGGCTTCCCCGGAGATCGGCAGGCTTTCCCTAACCAGCCGTAAAACGGCTGGCCTGAACTAGAGAAGAAGCCGCGTGAACGCGGCTGGCAGACTGAGTAAAGGGTGTGCGCGTCACCACCGATGGAAGACGTCATTATTGTTTCGGAACCGTGACGAGCTTTGCCAGAATGGAGGCGTAGTCCCGTGAAAAAGCATTATCTTTGGCTGCTTTCTTTGATGGTGGTGCTGCCATCAGGACTGCCGCTGATGCTGGCACAGACCGTTGGGACTGAGCAACTCCCTCCCGCAGCGAACGTCCAAGTGGATTTTCGTCGCGACATCGAACCACTCCTCAAAGAGAAGTGTCAATCCTGTCATGGTGCCGAGCAACAGTTGTCGGGACTCCGGCTGGACTCGCGCAGCGCGGCTCTGAGCGGAGGCAACAGCGGCGTAGTCGTCAGGCCTGGAAACAGCCGGGAGAGCCGGTTGATTCACCTCGTAGCAGGCCTCAACAAAGAACTGAGAATGCCGATGACGGGCGATCCGCTCAGCGTCGAGCAAGTCGGGTTGCTGCGTGCGTGGATCGACCAGGGCGTTCTGTGGCCCGAGGATTTCTCAAAGCTGCAGGCACCCATGATGAGCTCCAAAAGCAGACACTGGGCCTTCGTGCTGCCGCAGCGCCCAAAGCAGCCCAAAGTCAAGAACACCACCTGGGTTCGAAACTCAATCGATAGCTTCGTTCTGGGTCGCCTTGAAAAAGAAGGCATTGCCCCGTCACCCGAAGCCGATCGCGAGACGTTGATTCGTCGTCTCAGTCTGGACCTCGTAGGGCTGCCGCCCTCATCGGACCAAGTCGCCGAATTCTTGGTCGACAAACGCCCGGACGCCTATGAACGATTGGTTGATCAATTCCTGGCCTCGCCTCACTACGGGGAGAAATGGGCGCGGCCCTGGCTCGACTTGGCCCGCTATGCAGACAGTGACGGTTACGAAGAAGACCGCATCCGGCCCCACGCCTGGCGCTGGCGCCACTGGGTGATTGAGGCGCTGAACCGCAATTTGCCGTTCGATCAGTTTACGATTGAACAGCTCGCGGGAGATCTCCTGCCCGATGCAACCCTGGAGCAGAAGGTGGCGACGGGCTTCCATCGCAATACCCTGACCAACCGCGAGGGCGGAGTAAATCGCGAGGAGTTTCGAACCGAACAGGTCATTGACCGAACCGCAACGACGGGAAGCGTGTGGTTGGGGTTAACCCTGGGTTGCGCACGTTGCCACGATCACAAATACGATCCGATCAGTCAGAAAGAGTTCTATCAGCTGGCCGCCTTCTTCAACACCGCACGTGAGACCGATCTCGAAGCACCCTTGCCGGCTGAGCGGGGTCCATTCTTGCAACGTCAGCCGGAGTATGAAAAGAAGCGGGTCACCCTTCTCGAAGAGTTCAAGGTAGCCGAACTGCAGGTGGAATGGGAGAAGAAGCTGAGAGCGGCCGCGGCGCATCCAGGGGTGGACTTGGGTTCGGATTACCAGTTGAACCTGGTACAGGTCAAGACGGACACCGGTGAAGAAATCCTCATGCTCCCACCTGAGAAGCGAACAGCGAAACAGAAACGGATTCTCACGGACCAATTCGTTCGGACTGGTGGGTTCAAAGAGCTGAACACCAGGTTGAATGCGCTGGCGGAGGAGTATCCGGGGCTGACCGAGGCGCCAACGATTGCAGAGAATCCGCGTCCTCCCAAGACCCACATCCTGAGTCGGGGAAATTTCCTCACGCCCGGAATTGAAGTGCAGCCAGACACTCCAGCTGTGTTGCCTCGGCTTCCTTCGGATTCGCGCCCCTCCCGCCTCGCGCTGGCACGTTGGCTGGTCTCCCGCGACAATCCGCTCACGGCACGCGTCACGATGAATCGTGCCTGGCAGGAGTTTTTTGGAAGGGGCCTGGTCGATACGCCGCAGGATTTCGGGCTACGATCGAGCCCCCCAACGCACCCGGAGCTGCTCGATTGGCTGGCCGTCGAGTTCATGTCCAGCGGATGGAATGTCAAAGCAATGCACAAGCGGATTGTCGAATCGGCGACCTATCGACAAGCTTCAAACACTCGCAAGGACCTGGAGTCGAAGGATCCGGACAACAAGCTGTTGGCCCGTCAGACTCGCCTGCGTCTTTCTGCGGAACTGGTGCGAGACATGGCCCTGGCAACGAGCGGACTATTGAACCCGGCGGTTGGCGGCAAGAGCATTCGGCCTCCACAGCCGGCAGGCATCGTTGGGAAGTGGAAGGAGAGCGAGGGCGCGGAACGTTACCGTCGCGGACTTTATATCCTGTTTCAAAGACGCTATCCATATCCGGAGCTCGTCACGTTTGACGCGCCCGACTCATTGAATTCCTGCCCTCGGCGTGACCGTTCCACGACTCCACTGCAAGCGTTGACGCTGCTGAACGATCCGGTTTTCTTTGAGGCATCGCAAGCCTTGGCGGTACGTCTTCTCCAGGAAAAAAGCGGGGGGGCAGAAGAGCGCATCGAACACGCTTATCGACTT
>Ga0111538_10014644_pt1 | contig 10336 bp, 8 predicted proteins | sample SoiMethybrSBSTD1_FD_79669 | JGI IMG/M metagenome (GOLD analysis project Ga0111538, IMG submission 79669) | Bulk soil microbial communities from a Populus tree surrounding site in Tennessee, USA - Soil MetaG P. TD hybrid SBSTD1 (version 2)... | ecosystem: Environmental > Terrestrial > Soil > Tree... | reverse complement strand
TGATCACGGCGATAAGGTCAGTCGAGTAAAACGCGCCAGCTACGGGGAACCCGGCGCCGAGCTGCGGGGATACTCCGAGCAGGTCGAACAGATTTCCGCTCACCTCGATGGCGTTGACCCGCACGGGTTCGACGCCGGGATCGGCCACGTTGATGTCGGGACGCCACCAAGCCGCAGCGTCCTCGAACGCTGCGCGCACGTTTCGGTAATCCATGAAATTGACCGGCGACAGATGCTCCTTCGGCAACTGCTTTTCGAGGTTCTGCTCCCACAACATGACGAGTTGCTGCGGATTGCGATATGGCAAGGGCCGCAGAACAACGGCGTTGACCACACTGAAGATGGCGGTCGCCGCGCCGGCACCGAGACCCAGCGTGATGATCGCGATCGCGGCAAATGACGGCGATCGACGCAGCTGCCGCCACGCAAACCTGACATCGCCGGCGAGGCCGACGAAGCCGCGCGCCGTGACGGAATCGTTGTTCCACACGGCGCTGTCGGAAGGGCGGTGGCGAGGCGGGGTGACGATTGAAAGAGAGGATTCCTCCAGCGCAGCCCTCGCGAGCGCGAGAGCATCCCTTTCGGTTCGACCGCTGGTCAATGCGTCGAGATAAGTATCTTCGAGATGGGCGGCGAGCTCCGCGATAGTGTGGAGCGAGAGATTGGGCGCTCCAGTCTGACGAGCGCGATCGCGAACGAGTGCCGGCCAGTCAGGCCCGGCCATGATCAGGCGAACTCCACACCGGCAACGTCGTTCAACGCCGCGATGAAGCGACCCCAGTCAGCACGCTGCGCGACAAGCGTTTTTCGACCGGCATCGGTTATTCGATAGTGGCAGCGGCGGCGTTGGCCGGCCTTCTCGATCCAGCGGCCTTTGATCCAGCCGCGATCCTCCATCCGATACAGGGTGGCGTAGAGCGACGCGAGCGTGAATCGAAGCGTCCCTCCGGATCGCTGCTCGATGAGCCTGGCGATCTCGTATCCGTGATGGCTGTCCTGCTCGAGGATCGCGAGGATGACGACCTCCGTGCTGCCTTTTTTCGCTTCGGCAATCGCCGGCCGACTCGACATGCTGTGCTCCTATATGAAGGAGAACTATATATCAGGGTTCTACAGGGTTCTACGGGGTTCTACAGGGTTCTACGTAGTAGAACCTGATTAATTACCGCCGAATGACGACGCCGGCCGTGAACGTCATGTAACGGAGATGGCACCGGCCGAAGGAGGTCGGGCAGGATTCCTCGGATTGGGGCAGGTTGTTGTAGTAACGCAGGTCGAATCGAACCCCGGTGCGCTTCGACAGGAATCCGATCGCTCCGCCTCCAATATTGAAAGCGGCAATTTTCCCGCTGTCCGTGAAAACATTGAAGGTGTCGGTGAAAGACACGCCCAGCACACCGAAGCCGCCGGACACAAACGGCCGCAGTCCGTATTCGGTCCAGTCTCGCGGCGTTGTCAGCACCACGTTCCCCATCATGGCGATGGACTGGCTTTTCTTCACGAGCACCTGGTCGCTGAAGAACCCGGGTGTCCAGACAACCATTCCCTCGACGCCGAGGATTCCCGGACCGAGGAGTGCGACCGTGCCGCCGAAATTCCAATGTACCTTTGACGTGCTCTGATCGAGGTCGAGCACATTCGTGTCCGCCTGAAAGGTCCACCCGATGGTCGGCGTGAAGTGCCACTCGGCGGCGGCTGCGGACGGAAACGTGAGCGCGAGCAGTACCCCTGCTGCAAGACTCGTCAGAAAACGCGCGGGCACTACGTCACGAGCCTGAGGAAGAGCGACGCGAAAAGAGATTTGGTTACGTTACCCGACGAGAGCTGGAACGTCGAGCTCAAGCCGTCGCTGTTAGCGAGAAGTATGAAGGTAATTTTCTGGTCCGGCAGTTTCAGCAGCAGCGACGAATACGCGTTGGTAATCATGCCGAAGTGCCAGACGACGCGTTGGCCGCGATGAGTCTGTACGAACCAGCCGAGCCCCATCGGTGAAGCGCTGTTCACCGGTTTCCATGCCGAGTCCAGCGTTTCCTGATTCAGGATCACGGTCGAGTCGAGCGTTGCGTCGAGCCGCGCGAGATCGCGCACCGTGCTGACCAGCCCATTTTCCGCCGACATCGTAATCGGCGGCAGTTCCGTGTGCTCTGCGCGGAGACGCGTATCCACTTTGTAGGGCAGCGCCATGCGATCGAGCACGCGGCGATACCGGTCCAGATCTTCGCTTTCGAACTCTCCCTCGCGGAGCACCGAATCTGAATGCCACAGATCGGTCCCTGGCACGGAATCCCGCATCGCCGCGCTATTCAGGAGCAGGGAGACGCTCTTGCGGTACGAACGCGCCTCGCCGCAATGCTCCATCACCGGCGTCAGCTGCGAATATCTCTCCGGACTGTAAATGAACTCCTCGAGACCAGGGGTGGTATGGCTCAACACCTGCCCGATCGTTGCGTTCGGCTCGGGAAGTTGGCCGCCGTACTTCCGAATTGGCTCATCGAGGTATAGCTGCCGGTGCTCGTAGCATTCGAGAAGCATGACCGCCGCAAGCGTGCCGCTCAGATCGCCGACGAGATAAGGCGTGTCGGGTGTCGCCGGGATCTTGGAGGCAGTATTTTGGTACCCGTAGCCTTTTTCCCAAATGACCACGCCGTCGCGCACGACCGCTGCCGACATCCCCGGGATCCCCGCCTGCTTCCGAAGCGCTTCAAGATAGTTGTCGAGAACCGGGAGGGCGCCGTACGGGGTGAAGACAGGCGGCTGCTGGGCCAACCCGACCGTTGCTGCCAACACGAACAGTGCGATGAGCGCCGCGGAACGTTGACGCATCACCGCATGAATGTGAATTTCGCGAGTCCCACCACGTCGTCAGCCTGCCAGGGCCAGACAAACGACATGATGCGCGGCGTGGTGTGGGCGCGGACGCGGACGTAGTACTCCGCATTCACCTCGAGCGACTCACTGCGAAACAATGGCAGCCGCTCGAATTGACTGGTCAACCAGGCCCAGGCCGCCTCTTCACGTTCCATCGAATCGGCGCGGTCGATGCGGCCATCGATGGTGCGCCTGACGTCGTACTTCTTCGTCAGATTGTCGAAACGCACGGTCGCGGTGACGACCTTCGAGTCGATCGTGCGATCGAACCAGGCTGCGGAACTCCGGCGAAGATCGACTTTGTAAACGAGACTGACGGACAAGCCGCTGTGAATTGCACTCCGGATTTCCTCGGTCGGTTCCTGCGCCAGCTTGAACGACACGAGCACTTCGTCGCCGCGGGCCAGCGGGGCCACCTGGAGTATCTGCCCCTCCTGAGGGGCGGCTGCGAGGATCGAAAACAGAACGAACGCGGCAGACGACAACATCGGGCTGTGCGGTATTTTACGTCAAATAGTTCGAAATCAGGCGTTTTTGCCGCTTCAACGAGGTTGACGCGCTTGCAGCGTCAATTTCTGGACACGCCAGTTCGTCAACTCGCCTACGTACAAGGTATTTTCGGTCCGACAATCGATTGCGTTTACCAGGCCGAGTTGCTTGATCTGCTTTCCGGCAGATCCAAACTTACCGACGACCCGCCCATCAAGCTCAAGCTTATAGATCGCGGCGTCGTCCATCCCATAGACGTCCCCCGAGTGTGAGCTGTACAAGTACTGATGAGCTCCGCCGCTGACGCAGACCGCCTGAGGTACGCCGATATTGGTGATCTGCGATTTGAATGCGCCCTTACCGTCAAAGACCTGGATTCGTTTGTTGCCTTGATCGGCAACGTAGACGTTTCCTTGAGCATCAGTGGCGATCGAATGCGGCAGGTTGAACTGCCCGCTGTCTGTGCCTCGGGAACCCCAGGACAACAGAAAACGGCCGGTTCGATCGAACTTCGCTATTCGTGCGTTGGCGCCATGGCCATCGGCGACGAAGATGTTTCCGTCGCTGTCGAACGCAACGTCGCTCGGACGCAGGAACTGATCTCCCGCACCACCCGCACCCGCTGCGCCACTCGATCCGCGCGAAGGTGGTGCAGGCGACGAACTCGGCGAAGGCACCCGAATCGTCACCGCCTCCGGCTTGCGGCCGAGGATCATCAGCACACGACCGTCGGCGCTGAATTTGACGACCTGGTTCGATCCTTCGTCGACAATCCAAATGTTGTCCTGCGCATCCACGCGAACCGCGTGCGCGACGAGGAACGCGTATAGCCCTTGCCCGATCTCGCGCACGAAGGCGCCCGTGCGATCGAACTCGAACAGCCGCGAACCTCCATGCGAGAACAAGCGTGAATTCCCGAGCGCGACGGTTGGGTTGCCGGTCCGCGTATACACGAACAGCTGCCCGCGCGAATTCGTGGCGACGCCGGCGACTTCTCCCAGGTAGACGTCGGACGGCAACTTCAGAAAGTCGGCCGACGCATCGAACGCAATTTCGGGAGCGGGCGCCGGCGCCTGAAATACATCAGGCGTCAGCAGGGTCGCGACCATCGCGCCAAAACATAACCACCGCACGATTCATCTCTCCTGACGTGTCGACGATGTGGAGCGCAGAAGGATTTTCTGAACTCGCCACGCCGTGATTTCAGCGACCAGTAGTTCGTTTGGATTGCGGCAATCGATTTCGTGGACCGTGCTGAACTCACCCAACTGCTTCCCCGGCTTCCCGAACCTGCCGATGATGGTGCCGTCCAATTCCATCTTGTAAATCTCCCCGGTGATGTCTCGGTACTGAGCGAGGCCGTTGTCTGGAATCGAGTTCGAGACAAAAAGATACTGATGTGGGCCCGGCGAAATGCAGACCGCCCACGGATTACCGACGTTGTCGTAAATCGACTTGAAGTTCAGGTCGTTGTCGAAGACCTGCACACGCGCATTGCTGCGGTCGCCGACATACACGTTGCCGCTCGCGTCCATCGCCATCGTGTGAGGAAGGTTCAACTGTCCCGGCTGGTTGCCCTTCGTGCCGGCCTGTTTCACGAAGCGGCCGTTCTTGTCGAACTTCACCACGCGCGAGTTGCCATAGCCGTCGGTGACGAAGATGTTGCCGGCGGCGTCAAAGCCGACGTCGGTGGGACGACTGAACACATAGGGCTCGGGCTGCGGTTCCGGTGCGCCGGCCAATGGCGCGACAAGTCCCTCGACGGCTTCAGGCCTGCGCCCCAGAACCATTGCCACCCGACCGTCGGTGGTGAACTTGATCACCATGTTGCTGCCTTCGTCCACCGCCCAGATGTTGTCGTCGCGGTCCACTCGGACCGCGTGCGCGAACTCAAATCCGTAGAGTCCCTGGCCGATCTCTCGCACGAAATTCCCGTTTTGATCGAATTCGAACAGCCGCGTGTCGCCGCTGCGCGTGTACACGAAGACGTGGCCTTTCGAGTTCGTTGCGACGCCGATACCCTCACCGAGGTAAAGGTTCGCCGGAAGTTTCAAGAATCCCGGGACAGATTGGTAGGCAATCTCCGGAACGTTCTGCGCCTTGGCCTTGGTCTGAGCGAAAAGTGAATGCACCTGCGCAACCAGGACGACGGCAAGAAAGAAGATGGTTTTCACGGGACTCCTCGTCAATCGTGTCGAAGTGCGCGGATTGGATCGAGCCGTGCCGCCCGTGCGGCTGGATAGCTGCCCGCGATGAGGCTGATAGCAATGGAGAAGCCGATGGCGCCACCGATCAGCCAGAACGGTAAAGAAAACAGATTGCCGGGCGTGCCTCCCTGGTTTTGGATGTACACATTCGCGCCGAAATTTATGATTCTGCCGACGATCCACCCAAGCAGCACACCCGTGACCCCGCCAAAGAATCCAATCGCGGACGCTTCGATGAGGAAAATGCGGCGAATATCGCCATCGCTGCCGCCGATAGCTTTCATAATACCGATCTCGCGCGTGCGTTCCAGGATCGACATCACCATCGTGTTCATGATGCCGAGAGATGAAACCGCCAGCGCGATCGAGCCGATGAGACTCAGGACGATGTCGAGGATGATGAAGCCGCGCTTGGCTCCCTGCAGCGCGTCGTTGAGCGAGAAAGCGGTAAAGCCCTTCTTCTTGATCTGATCCTCGACGTCCTGGACGACTTGCGGGTGGGTAACTTTGACAATCAGGGCGGTGTAGGGGCGTTCGGTCACGCGTTCCGGCACGAACGTCTGCTGGAGTGCGCGCGTGGCTGCGGCAATCGCCTTGGCGCGGCCGAGCGGGATCATCAACCCTGATACGGCCGCCGTGCCGCCGAATGGACCGGTTTCTCGTTCGATGATGCCAACAATGCGGTACGGCTCTTCGACGCGCGATGCGTTGGCGGCCAAAGGGCCACCTGCAAGCGGTGGCGGCGGACTGCTGGCGTTCGGCGCCGCGTGGATGAGAATCAGCTCCTTGCCGACCAGGCCGTGCGGATTCGCATCGTCGATCCGCTTGGCCATATCAAGACTCACCAGACACTCGGCCGCGTCATCGCTGCTGAAGAAACGGCCGGATGCAATCGACTGGAATGCCCCTGTATCTTTCGCCGTCATCGGCACGCCCGCCGCCAGCACGCCTTCGGTGTCGCTTCCGTATTTCGCTTCGACTGGTGCGCGCACGTTGGGATACACCTCTTTCACCCCTTCGAGCGCCGCAAGTTCATCGATCGTCTTGTCGTTCAAATCCGAACGAAGCGGTGTGGCATCTGCAGAGGCCGTCGCGCGTTGCGAACGCCGGTTTGCACCAAAGCCTCGCCTGCCGCGAGCCAGAGTCGCCAGCCCGCCTGGGACATCCTGCCCAGGTGTGACGGTGATGGTGTCGAATAGCCCGGATTTGGTGAATCGTTCGACGAACTGATCCTGAAGCCCGACGCCCAGCGACACCATGCCGGCGAGCGACGCGATCCCAATCGAGACGCCAAGCGTTGTCAGCGAGGTCCGCAACTTCGCTTCGCCGAGATTCCGCAGCGCCAGACTGACAGTGTCGCGGAACGTCATGCGCGTGTTGCCGTACGTTCGCCGATGATCACGCCGTCGAGCAGCGTGATCGTGCGGTCGGCATAACTCTCAGCGAGCGATGCATCATGGGTCACCATGATGATCGTCTTGCCATCGCGCTCGTTGAGGTTCTTGAGAATTGCCAGGATGTCGCGTGAGGTATGGCTATCGAGATTCCCGGTCGGTTCATCAGCGAGCAGCAGGTGGGGCTTGTTCGACAACGCGCGGGCGATAGCCACGCGCTGTTGTTCACCACCAGACAACTCGCGCGGCCGATGATCCTGGCGGCCGCCCAGTCCCACCGCTTCCAGAAGACCTCCCGCCGCCGCGTCGCGGTCCGCGCGCGGCACGCCGGCAAACATCATCGCGAGCGTAATGTTCTCCCGAGCCGTCATCGTCGACACCAGATTGAACGACTGAAAAATGATGCCGACGTTTTGTCGGCGGTGACGGCTGAGCTCTTCGCTCGACATTTGCGCGAGATCCCGCTCGAAGATTCGCAGCGACCCTTCCGTCGGTCGATCCAGGCCGGCAATGAGATTCAGGAGCGTCGACTTACCGGAGCCGGAGGTGCCGAGCAGCGCGACGAATTGCCCCTCCTCGACAGTCAGCGATACCCCATCGAGGGCGCGGACGGTGGACGCGCCCATCTGGTAGTGCTTCTTCAGATCGCGCGTTTCGAGCAGCGTCGGCATCACGAGTTCGCAGGAACGATATGTTATCCTGAGACGTCAGTCCGTCATCGCTCTGCGATGGCGCAAAAAAAGGCTCGAGCGACCACGGCCCTCAACCGGGCGGATCAAATCGGTCGCGGCCGGGAGGTGCATGCATGGCAAACACTACGGGGGGAAGTCGCTAAGACTTTCCTGCGAACCAAAGAGAACGGCCGGCGGTTCACGCCGGCCGTTTTCATGTACAGAGAATCGGTACTACGTGAGATGTGCGAGTCGGAGGCATTATTCGGTTTTCAGCGCGACCAGCGGATCCACATTCGCCGCTCGCCGCGCCGGACCGAAGACAGCGACGAGACTGGCAGCGAGGAGAACGAAGACCACTGTAACGAGGGTCGCCGGATCTGATGGGCCGACACCAAACAGGAATGTCCGCAGTACGCCCGTGGATGCGAAAGCGATGGCAAGACCACATGCGACGCCAAGAATTACGGGCGCCAGCCCTTTGCGAATCATAAGCACCAGGACATCTCGCCGCGCGGCGCCCAGAGCCATCCGAACGCCGATTTCGGTCGTCTGACGCGAGACCGTAAACGACAACACGCCATACACACCGACCACGGACACGATCAACGCAAGCGTGGCGAAGACGGACAGCAGCACCAGGTTGAGCCGGCGGGCAGACATGGTTTCTCCGATCAATTCGTTGCCGGTGCGAATGCTCGCAATCGGCACATCCCGATTCACCGAACGCACCGCCGCTCGAAGAGACACCGCCGCACGCTCTGGCCGGTCGATGTTCGTGCGGACGACGAGAAACATGCCGCCGGTCGGGAATTGCGCGTGCGGAACATAGATCTCCGGTTCAGGCGAGAGGTGGAGTGCGCGCTGGCGCAGGTTCGGGATCAAGCCAACGATCCGTCGCGGCTTGGGACCAAGGATTTGAATCACCTGGCCGATTGGATTCTCCCCAGGAAAGTACCGATCCGCCATGGACTGATTGATGACGGCGACAAACGATGCGTCAGCACTGTCCCCCGTCTCGAAACCGCGACCCACGAGAAGCGGAATGCTCATCGCGCGGAAATAGCCAGGCGTCGCCGCGGCAAAATTCGCCGTCAGCAGCGTGCTCGGATCCGGCCGGCTTGGAATCGTGAACGCCACGTTGGCGCTTGTCGCTGAGAAGGGGAACACGCTTACGGCCGCTGCATCGGATACGTCCGGCAATGCCTGCGCCTTCGCGACCATCTCCTGGTACAACGCAAGGCATCGCTCAACCGGGTAGCTCGCGCGTGGCAGGAAGAATCGCGCCGTCAGGACGCGGTCGACGTTCAGTCCGGTTTCGATCGTCTGGAGTTTGTAAAAGCTTCGGAGCAACAGGCCGGCGCCGCTGAGCAGCACCACGGCGGCAGCAAGCTGGACCACAAGTAAGGCCGGTCGCAGCCATCCTGACGAGACGTCGTCGCGCGATCGTATCGCGGTGCTTACCGCAAAGCGCGAGGTCGCAGCCGCGGGCGCGAGCCCGAAAAACAGACCGGCGACTATTGATGCGATCAGCGTGACGGCCAACATGCGCGTGTCGAGCGCGACATCCGCGGAACGGGGTAGCGCGGTCAACGACAAGAGTGCGGGGAGCGCGTACTCGGCTACGGCCACACCCGCGATGCCGCCGAGCAGCGACAGCATGACGCTCTCGGTCAGGAGCTGTCGGATGATGCGCGAGCGGCTGGCGCCGAGCGCCGTGCGCAGCGAGATTTCCTTCCGCCGAGCCAGTGCGCGCGCGGTCAGCAAGCCGCCAACGTTCGCGCACGCGATCAGGAGAACACATCCGGCCGCGCCAGCCAGAATCAACAGCGAACGTGAGGCTGCTCCGACGGTGTAGTCGAGCAGCGACGATACCTGGACGCCCCAGTCTTTGTTCGTCGCGGGGAAAGCTGCGGCTGACCGCGCGGCGAGCGCCTCGAGCTCCGCGCGCGCATCCGCCAGGGTCGCGCCGCGAGCGAGCCGGCCGGCAACTTGAAGCTGGTGGTAACCACGGTTCATTCCTCCCTCCGGCACCAGCGGGATCCAAAGTTCCACACCTTCCGGCCATGCAAATCCTGGCGGCATCACTCCGATCACCGTTCGGCGCACGCCGTTGAGCGATACGGAACGCGCCAGTACGTTCGGCGCCGAGCCGAAGTGACGGCGCCAGAGGCGATCCGACAAAACAACTGATTGCGAGTCGCTCGTGCTGTCAGGAAATGTCGTGCCGAGTTGTGGTGCGACACCCAGGGTGGTGAAGAGGTTCGATGTCACCGCTGCGCCACGGAGTCGCTCAGGCTCGTCGACGCCGGTGAGATTGACCGTGATGCTCCACGCGCCGGCCAGAGCGCTGAGAGATTTCGCCTCGTCGCGCCATTGCAGGTAGTCGGGCAAGGTCACGACATCAACGCCAAACGATTTGTGCTGCTGCACCACACCAATGAGCCGGTCAGGTTCGGGATACGGCAGTGGACGCAGCATCACGGCGTGCACGACGGTGAAGATTGCGGAGTTCGCGCCAATCCCAAGCGCGAGGGTTAAGACCGCCGCAATCGCCAACCCGGGGGACCGGCGCAACAGCCGCGTCGCGTATTGGATATCCTGCCGCGCGTCGTCCACCCAGCGGAACGACCGTGCATCCCGCTGTTGCTCCTTTGCCTGCTCGAGGCCACCGAACGCCCGCCGCGCCGCGTAGCGTGCGTCCTCG
>Ga0111538_10014643_pt1 | contig 10337 bp, 8 predicted proteins | sample SoiMethybrSBSTD1_FD_79669 | JGI IMG/M metagenome (GOLD analysis project Ga0111538, IMG submission 79669) | Bulk soil microbial communities from a Populus tree surrounding site in Tennessee, USA - Soil MetaG P. TD hybrid SBSTD1 (version 2)... | ecosystem: Environmental > Terrestrial > Soil > Tree... | reverse complement strand
TGTCGGTCGTCGCCCTGAATTCCGCACCATTCTCGGCATTCACTGCGAGGACCTCGGTGTCCGCGACCGCAGCGCCCGCGCCGTCGCGCACGCGTCCTTGCAGCGCACCGCGATGGTCGGCCATGTTCATCTGCGCCGGCTTTTCCTGTGCCGATGCGGCCCCAGCCGCGCACACCAGCGCGAGAACGCTCCCCACGCAACTCCCCCAGCCATGCCGGCCACGCAGCATCGTGCCTCCCTCCATCGAGGTCATGAGACACGACCTCGGCGCCATCTTAGGAGGAACTCAGGAAGGCGTACCTGAAGTTTTCCTGAAAGATTTGTCAGACTGAAGAACCGAACGTCACCGCGCGGCGGGAAGAAGGTCGATCACCGCCTCGGGTGAGACGCCCCGGACGATCGTGCCGGCAGGCAATTGGATGACTTTCCGGAAGAGAAACGCGTGCTGATACCGCTCATCGTACTCGTGGAGCCAGAGCAGCGGCTGCACCGATCCGTTCGGGAGCGAGGCGGTAATGCGCATCGACTGGCCGGCTGGCACCGCGCGAGGCATGAGCCCGTCGAGAGCCAGCGGCTGGCGCAGCGTGACGTTGCCGCTGACCGGGACGACTTGCGGCGGAGGAGTATAGACGGTTGGCGCCGCGAACGTGGGCTCGCTCGGCAGCGCCTGGCGGTTGTTGCCGCGCGGTGCGTCGTTCTGGATCCAATCGACGACCAACTCGATCTGCTCGGGTGTCAGCGCCTGATCGTTGCGAAAGTCGCCGAAGCCCTTGATGGCGCCCCAGGGCGGCATGCGGCGAGAGAGCACGGCCGCCTTGATCTCGGTGACGCGCGGCTGCACATCCCGATAGGTCAGCAGCGAAAACGCCGATCCGCCGGGCCGGTGGCACGACGCGCACTTGTCGTAGACCAACCTCGAGATCTCGCGGTTCCACGTGATGGGTGTGACGCCGATGTTGTGCGCGGCAACCACGGCAGCACAGCCCCAACACAGCGCCGCAACGAGAAACGCTCGAGCCGTCATCGGTCGTATCAACGTCAGGATAGATCGCTCCAAGGTGTTTTGACAGCTGGTCAGGGTGGCGCTACATATACCCCATGCGCGTGACCGTCGTGTTGTGGCTCGTCGCGGTCAGTATCGTCTGCGTATCTGCGCGCTCCGATCAGACCGGTCCCTCCGACATCGCGCCTGGCCTGGCGGTAGTCCAGTCAGCGGCCCCACTGGACCCATCGAAGGATCCCGTCTACATCTGCCCGATGGATCCAGACGTCCGCTCGCACAACCCGGGGACGTGCCGCCGGTGCGGGATGAACCTCGTGGCTGGCATCCCCGATCCCGTCGAGTTTCACCTGGACGTGGACACCCTGCCGCGCCCGCTGGAGGCAGGACGGGCGGCGGCCTTGCAGTTCTTCATCCACGATCCGTGGAAGGACCGGCCGGTGATCGGCTACAACATCGTCCACGAGAAGCTGTTTCATGCCTTCGTCGTCAGCGAGGATCTGCAGTTCTTCAGGCACGCGCATCCGACGCTCGTCGCCGACGGCGTCTTCCAGCTCCCGATCGTGTTTCCCAAGGCGGGCATGTATCGCGTGCTCGGCGACTTCTATCCCGCGGGTGCGACGCCGCAACTGAACGCCCGGACCATCTTCGTCCCTGGGGACGCACCCGCCCCCGTGCAGCTTGCGCGCGACTACGCGACCAAGCCCGCCGAGAACATGCGCGTCGCGCTCGAGACCATCCCCGAACAGGCGATTGCCGGCAATCGCACGCAGCTGCGGTTTCGCATCGATCCAGGCGATGGACTGGAGAAGTACCTCGGCGCCTGGGCACACATGCTCGCTGCGAGCAACGACCTGATCGACATGATTCACCAGCATCCGTACCGGGTGGACGACGGGCCGATGGTCGAATTCGAAATGGTATTTCCGCGGCCCCAGGTGTACCGGGTGTGGGTCCAGTTTCAGCGGCTCGGCATCGTCAACACCGTCCAATTCGACGTGCCCGTGAAACCGCAGGAGTAGCGTCGCGGCCCGGCGAATTCAGCATCGGGTATCGCTTCTCATTCGGCCGCCGGCGGCGAAGTGGAGCATACTGGACGGTGAGCGAACGGTGACGTGGTGAGCGAACGACGCTGCTATTCGAGTCCGACAGCGTGGCTGGGAATTGCCGCGGTGCTGGGCGTCGTGTGGCTGCCTCCCGAACACGTCCACGAGATGGACGGGCACGGCGAGCACACCGAGATCGTTCACCGCCACCTGGCGTTTCATCACCAAGCCGAACCAGGGGGGGCCGTCGACCACCAGGACGGCGAAGAGCACGACCTGATCTCGCCTTTCGTCGTTCCGGGAACCCCCGGCCCGGTTTCGTTCAGCGCGTTTGTCTTCTGGCTCCTTCCGTCAATAGACCCGCCTGCGCAGCGCGGATGGATGCTCGAGTCGCTCCACATCCGCGTCCACGATCCGCCCTGGGCGGCTTCGGTTGGTCTCCGCGGCCCACCCCCTGCTCGTCACACCTTGATCTGACGGCCACGGCCGTCGTGTCTCTACTCGTTACGTTTGAGGTGTTATGCGCAGAGCCTTGCTCTGCGCCGTCCTGGCGGCCGCGTCGATGCCGTCCAGTGCCGGCGCCCAGTCCGTCATGCTGTCCGAATCCGAAGCGCTCGCTCGACTGTCGCCTGACAATCCGCGCGTTCGAGCCATCCGTGCCGGTGTCGAGTTGACCCGCGCGGACGTGTTGACCGCCTCCCGCTGGCCCAATCCAACCTTCACCCTCGATCGCGAGTCGGTCGCCGGGGTGACCGAATACCTGACGATGGTGTCGCAGCCGTTACCGATTAGCGGCCGGCGCGGCCTCGACATTCAAGCTGCCGCGGCGATCGTATCCGCCACCTCGAGCCGCGCCGACGATGACGTGCGTCGGTTGCGTGCCGATCTGCGGCTGGCGTTTGCGGACCTCGTCGCGGCGCAGACGCGGGAACAGGAGTTGTCGGCTGCGCGCGATCGAATGCGCGGGCTGGCAGGTATTCTCGCGAGGCGGGAGAGTGCCGGCGACGCCGCGGGGTTCGATCGGCTTCGGGCCGAACGCGAAGTGCTCGACCTGGAAACAGACCTGGCCACCGCAGCGGTCGATCGGGCCGGCGCGCAAGCTGTGCTTGCAAGCTTCCTCGGCGGTGGGCCGGCCGGCGCTCCCGTCGTGGCAACAGTCTCTGCGGCGCCGCGCGTGGAGGTCCCCGATCTGGCGAAGCTGCTCTCGCAGGCCGAGTCGACCCGCGGCGAACTGGCCGCGCTCGCCCACGAAGTCGAATCGGCGCGTTTCGCGGAGCGTGCGGCAGAACGCCGCCGCATACCCGAACCCGACGTCGTCGCAGGCACGAAGTCCTCCACCTTCGGCGCGGGCGACGTCGGGAGTGTCCTCACCGTTCACGCCGCTCTTCCGCTGTTCGATCGTGCGCGCCCCGAGCGCGCGATGGCCGTGGCGCGCGCCGCGCAGGCCGAAGCGCGGGCGGAGGCGTTCCGGCTCACCCTTCGCGGCCAGGTCGGCGCACTTCGGGAGGCCGTGACCCAGCGGCGCGCCGCGGCGGATCGATACCGGATCGAAACGATGGAGGCAACCGCGCGAATCGAGCGGATCGCGCAGGTCAGCTACGACGCGGGAGAGCGAGGCATTCTCGAGCTGCTCGACGCCTATCGGCTGGGAACGTCGGCGCGCGTTCGGCAGGCGGCTTTGGATCTCGCGGTGAGGCAAGCCGAGATCGAGCTCGGATTCGCAACCGGATGGGAGAGCTCGCTATGAAACGGTCCTGTCATTGTGTGGCCGTCGCCCTCGCGCTCCTGAGCCTCGCCGGGTGCGATCGCAACCAGAACGCGACATCGCGGGGAGAGGACGACCTGCCGTCGCTGAACGTCACCCACTGGACCGTCAAGACGGAACTGTTCATGGAATATCCGCCGCTCGTTGCCGGCCGCCGATCCCTCTTTGCCGTGCACCTCACCACGCTGGCGGATTTCAAACCCGTGGCCTCCGGGCAGGCCAAGGTCGAATTCACTCCGGAGTCCGGCGGCTCTGCAGAGACACTGGTCGGTCCGCCACCCGCCCGGCCCGGTGCATTCCGGGTTGAAGACATGGCGCCCGCGCCGGGCCGATACCGCTGGGCACTGGTGCTTGACGCGCCCGGCCTGTCCGATCGGCACGAGCTCGGCTCGATCACGGTGTTTCCCGACGTGCAAACCGCGGCGGCCGCGGCCAAGGAGGCACGCCCGCAGGACCCGTCAGCGATCGCCTACCTGAAAGAACAACAGTGGACGAACGAGTTCGCAACCGTTCCGGTGGGAGAAACCGAGGTCAGGGCCTCCATCCGGGCGCCGGCCACCGTGCACCCGCTGCCAGGCGGCGAGGCGATCGTCGCGGCGCCGTCCGCGGGACGCTTGCGAGCCGATGTGCTGTTGTCGATCGGCGATCGCGTGAAGAGCGGCCAGGTGCTGGCGTTCCTCGAACCGCGGCTCTCGGCCGGGACCGACCGCGCCACGCTCGCGGCCGACGTCGCCGAGGCCCAGGCAGCGCTCGACGCCGCGCACATCGAGCTGACGCGAGCCGAGGGGCTGCTGAGCGAGCGCGCCGTCCCGGCGCGTCGCGTGGAAGATGCTCGCCGCGCGGTGTCGGTGGCCGATGCGCGACTGCGCGCCGCTGACGCGCGTCTCGCGCAGCGTGACGAAACGTTGCGTACCGGCGGCGGCGCGGCTGCCGGCAATGCGTTCGCCCTCCGCGCTCCGATCGACGGACGCCTCGCCGAAGTGATGGCCACGCTCGGCGCCTCCTACGACGAAGGCGCGCCCTTGTTCAGGATCGTTCGCACCGATCGCGTCGAGCTCGAGATCCAGGTTCCCTCCGCCGACGCGACGGTCGCCCGCCAGGCAGCGGGTCTTGCACTCGAGATCCCTGGCGTGTCCGTGCCGCTGGTCCTCGAACCGCACCACGTTCACGATGCGGGGGTTATCGATGCCAAGACGCTGGCGCTCCCGCTGCAGATGGAGGTCGAAAACCCGGGCGAGCGATTGCTGGTCGGCCAGGTCGCGACCGCAGTGTTGTACACGCGCGAGCGCACGCGGATGCCGTCAGTACCGGGCGCGGCGGTGTTGATGGAGGCCGGCCGGCCGTACGTGTTCGTGCAGGTGGGCGGCGAACAGTTCGTGCGGCGGTTCGTGGAGATCGCCGCCCGCGACGGCGATGTCGTCGGCATCCGGAGCGGCCTGAAGCCGGGCGAGCGCATCGTGACGCGCGGCGCCTACGACGTGCAACTGGCGTCGGCGGCCAAGGGACTGCCGGCGGAGGGCCACGTGCATTGATGTCGGCTCTGGGCTCTGGTCTGGGCTCTCGGCTCTCGGCTCTGGGCCCTCGTAAACCGTGGACTGAGGGCCGTGGACCCCTGGTCTAGTTGGGAGTTGGAAATTGGGAGTTGGGAGTTCCTGAATGAAACGCCTGATCGCATGGTCGATCGACCATCACTGGATGGTGCTGGTGCTGTCGGTTCTGCTCGCAGCAGCGGGTGCCTGGACGGCGCGCACGATGCCGGTTGACGTCTTCCCCGATCTGACGGCACCGACAGTCACCATCCTTACAGAGGGGCGCGGGATGGCGCCGGAGGAGCTGGAAACGCTGGTGACGTTTCCCATCGAAGCGGCGATCAACGGGGCCTCCAACGTGCGGCGCGTACGTTCGGCGACCGCCGTCGGCATCGCGGTGGTGTGGGTGGAGTTCGACTGGGGCACCGACATCTTTCGCGCGCGACAGGTGGTGGCTGAAAAGCTCACCCTCGTCAACGCGAGCCTCCCGCCGCAGGTGGCGCAGCCGATCCTTGCGCCGATCTCGTCCATCATGGGCGAGATCCTGTTCTTCGCCATCTCGTCGGATCGCGACGACCCGCTCACCCTGCGCACGACGGCCGACACTGTGGTGCGCCGGCGGCTGCTGGCCATCCCGGGCGTATCGCAAGTCACGCCGATCGGCGGCGCCGAGCGCCAGTTCCAGGTGATCGCTCACCCGGATCGCCTGCGCGCCAACAACATCTCGGTCACCGAGCTGCTGTCGGCCGTCCGCGGCGCGAGCCAGAACACGTCGGCCGGCATCTACATGGAAGGACCGCAGGAGTACGTACTCCAGACGATCGGGCGCGCACGTACGCCGGAAGAGATCGGCGACAGCGTCATCGCTCTGCGCAGCGATCGGTCGGTGCTGGTGCGCGACATCGCCGACATTCGTGAGGGCGGCGCCCTCAAGCGCGGGGAAGGCTCGCGGAACGGTGCGCCCGCGGTGATCGTCGGCGTCCAGAAGCAACCGGGCGCCAACACCGTGGAGCTGACGGCCAGGCTCGACCGCGAGCTCGACATGGTGCAGCGCGAACTGCCGCCCGGCATGACGATCGACCGCAAGATCTTCCGCCAGTCCGACTTCATCGAAGTCGCCATCCGGAACGTCGCCGAGGCTCTCCGCAACGGCGCGCTCCTCGTGGTCGTGATCGTGATTCTCTTCCTGGCCAACCTCCGTGCCGCCGCGATCACGCTGACGGCGATGCCGTTGTCGCTCGCTGCGGCGGTGCTGGTGCTGCGGGCGCTCGATGCCACGATCAACACGATGACCCTCGGGGGCATGGCCATCGCCATTGGCGCTCTCGTGGACGATGCCATCGTGGACGTGGAGAACGTGGTGCGGCGGCTGCGCGAAAACGCGATGCGGCCGGCCGCCGAGCAGCAATCGCCCGCGGTTGTCGTGCGCGACGCCACGCTCGAAATTCGATCCTCGATCGTCTTCGCCACCATCATCATCGTCCTCGTCTTCCTGCCGATCTTCGGGTTGTCCGGCGTCGAGGGACGGCTGCTCACGCCGCTGGCAACCGCCTACATCGTGGCGCTGCTCGCGTCGCTGCTCGTGGCCGTCGTCGTGACCCCCGCCTTGTGCGTCGCATTCCTGCCTGCGGCGCGATCGATTCTGCGCGGCGGCGACGGGTGGCTCGCCCGCTGGCTGAAGACGCGATACAGCCGCGACCTGCCGCGAGCGCTCGACCATCCCGGATTCGTGATGGCGGTGTCGGCAGTGCTGCTCGTGGGCGCGGCGGCCGCCCTGACGCGCGCCGGCACCGCGTTCCTTCCGGAGTTTCACGAAGGCTCGCTAACCGTCCAGGCGAACACGCTGCCCGGAACGTCGCTGGTGAAATCGGACGAGATCGGACGCCGCGTCGAGCAGATCCTGCTCGCCGAACCCGAGGTCGTCGCCACGGCGCGCCGCACCGGCAGGGCCGAGTACGATGAACACGTCCAGGGCGTGGAGGCGGCAGAGATCGACGTCGGGCTGCGCGAGACCGGACGTGCGCGTGACGAACTCCTCGCCGATCTGCGCCGCGGGTTCTCGACGCTGCCCGGCACGAACGTCACCATCGGGCAGCCCATCTCGCACCGGATCGATCACATGTTGTCCGGCACGCGAGCCAACATCGCGGTGAAGCTCTTCGGCGACGATCTCCCCACCTTGCGGCGCCTGGGCGAGCACGTTCGCGACGTCGTGGTCGCCGTTCCGGGCGCCGTCGACGTCTCGCTCGAACAGCAGATGGACGTTCCCGTCGTGCGGTTCGTGCTGAATCGGCCCGCCATCGCGCGTTACGGACTGCGCGCGATCGACGTCGCCGAAGCCGTGGAGACGGCATTCGCCGGCGCGGTGGTCGGCCGGATCTTCGATCGCGCGACGGCCTTCGACCTGGTGGTGAAATTCGATCCGACGTCACAGGCTGACTTCGACCGGTTGTCGGAGCTGCCAGTCGACACGCCGAACGGCGCCGCGATACCGATCAGGCTGCTCGCAGACGTACGGCGCGAGCAGGGGCCCAACATGATCCTGCGTGAGAACGTTCAACGCCGGATCGTGATTTCGGCGAACGTCGCGGGACGGGATCTGGGCAGCGTCGTCGACGACATGCGAGTGGCGGTCGCGCGAGCGGTGCCGATGCCGGCCGGATACCGCATCGAGTACGGCGGACAGTTCGAAAGCGGGCAGACGGCCTCACAACGACTGCTGCTCCTCGGTGTCGCCGTCGTCGCCGCGCTGTTCATGCTGCTGGTGCTTGCGTTCGGCCGTTCGCGGGATGCGTGGCTGGTGATGCTGAACCTTCCGCTGGCGCTCCTCGGCGGGGTAGCGGGCGTATTCCTCGCGGGCGGCGTGTTGAGCGTCGCCTCGATGATCGGGTTCATTACCCTCTTCGGGATCGCCACGCGGAACGGCATCATGCTCGTCACGCACATCCGTCACCTGATGGAGGAGGAAGGCGTCACCGAGCTTCGCGAGGCGGTCGAACGGGGAGCCCGCGAGCGGCTGGTGCCCATCCTGATGACTGCCATGGCAGCAGGACTGGCGCTGATTCCGCTCGCGACGGGAGGCGGGCGCGCCGGCAGTGAGATTCAAACGCCGATGGCCATCGTGATCCTGTCGGGCCTGATGACGTCAACGCTCTTGAACATGGTAGTTGTACCGACGATGTATCTACGGTACGGGAGACGTGCGCCAGGGGACGGAACTCAGCGATGAGTCACGAACCGCGGAAACGCGGAGACGGGCCTGGCAGCGATCGTTCGGAGGCCGCTGCGGGTTCGTCTGTTCCGGAGTTCACTTGTGTTGCGCATGGCCGCGTGCGCCAGGCCGACGCGCTGCGAAGCCGGAACGCGGCTGAAACGATTCACCGCGTTGGCTTCCCTCAGCGCGTTCTGGAGTCCTCGAGATACTTCAGGCACTTCATGCCGCGTACCGAACATCGCCGTGAGTCACCCTGTAGCCAACGCGAGGTCGAAAGAGTATGAGCGAAAGTCGCGTTCCCGCCGCGGCGTCCGCGGACGTGACCAACACATGAAGTCCGGGTATAGATTGTGACTTGGAGAGCTCAATGCGAATCGTTCACTGGCTGTTCGTGATCGGCGCGGCGCTGTTCATCAGCGGTATCGGGTTCATCATCGCCGGCGCTCGTACGGCGCAGGCGGCGGCGCCGGCCGGGCCCGAGGTGCCGGCGATCACTGCCGTGGCCAGCGTCAAGCAGATCATGGGCGGCATCGTGCAGCCGTCGGCGACCGTGGTGTTCGATTCGGTGGGCACCATCGTCGACGGCACGGGAATCCACGAGAAAGCCCCGAGTACCGATGCCGAGTGGGCCGCGGTCGGCGCCAGCGCCGCGGCTCTCGTCGAGTCCAGCAATCTCCTTCTCATCGGAGACAGGGCCATCGACCGGCAGGACTGGGTGAAGATGGCGAAAGCGATGTCCGATGCCGGTATGCTGGTGCTCAAGGCGACCGAGGCGAAAAGTCCGACGGGCATACTCGAAGCTGGGGAGACACTCAACGCCTCGTGCGACGCCTGCCATCAGCGGTATCAACGCCAGTGACGCGCACGCCTGGGCACCGTAGAGCGCAGGCTTCAGCCTCCGCGAGACCAGGAGACAATCGTGGTCGGGGGCTTCAGCCTCCGCGAAAAGGATCTCGAACATGAAACGTGCGCGCGTGATACACGGAGGCCTGCTGTTACCGCTGACCTGCCTGGCCTTGCTGCTCGGGGTGTTCACCGGCGTCCTCGACGCGCATGGCGTGTCGGGCAAGGACGCCGTGTACCTCCAGGGCCTGCAGGGCCGCGCCATCGTCCCCTTGATGTATCTGGGCGCGAAACACATGGTCACCGGATACGACCACCTGCTGTTCCTCGTCGGCGTGATCTTCTTCCTCTACCGGCTGAAGGACGTCCTGCTGTACGTCAGTCTCTTCACCATCGGGCACAGCATCACGCTGCTCGCCGGCGTACTTGGCGGGGTGCATGCCAACCCGTATCTGATCGACGCAATCATCGGCTTTTCCGTGGCCTACAAAGCATTCGAGAACATGGACGGTTTCAGGAAGTTCTTCGGTTTTCAGCCGAACACCCGGGCAGCCGTGCTGGTATTCGGCTTGTTCCACGGCTTCGGCCTCGCCACCAAGCTCCAGGATTTCGCGCTGTCGCCGAACGGCCTGGTGGCCAACATCGTGAGCTTCAACGTGGGCGTCGAGATCGGGCAGGGGCTGGCGTTGACGGCGATCCTGATCGCATTGAGCTACTGGCGCACCCGCCGAGGGTTCATCGACCATGCATTCGCCACGAATGCGCTCGTGATGGCATGCGGTTTTCTGCTGGTCGGCTACCAGCTTTCCGGCTATTTCCTCGCAGCGTGACGATTATGAACACAGCACCCGACCAGACCATCGAAGCCAGGCAGCGCCTTGCGGTCGCGGCAGGCGCCGCGCTCCTCGGCGCCGGGCTCATCCTGGTGATGTTCGTCCTG
>Ga0111538_10014641_pt1 | contig 10338 bp, 10 predicted proteins | sample SoiMethybrSBSTD1_FD_79669 | JGI IMG/M metagenome (GOLD analysis project Ga0111538, IMG submission 79669) | Bulk soil microbial communities from a Populus tree surrounding site in Tennessee, USA - Soil MetaG P. TD hybrid SBSTD1 (version 2)... | ecosystem: Environmental > Terrestrial > Soil >... | reverse complement strand
TGACCGCCGCATCGTGCGCTTTGTCCAGCATCCGCAGAAGTTTTGCTTCCAACTCCCTGGGTTCATCCGGTCTGTCAACAATGCCGTCGAGCAAAGCACCCTTCAGCAACTCCGCGGCGCCAACTTCCCGGCTGACAAGCACCGGCAATCCCGCGGCCAAAGCTTCCAGCACCACATTGCCGAAAGCTTCCTGGATCGACATCAAGGCAATCAGATCGGCAGCAGCGTAATAATTTTCAATCTCGTGCTGCCGGCCGGCAAAAATGATCCTGCCCGGAGCCAACGTATCCGCCCATACTCGGTAGCGTTCCATTCTCGCATCCACGCCGACAATCAAGAGATAGCAATTCGTCAATTTTTTCGAAGCCCAAAGCGAGATCAGACGATCCAAGCCCTTGCGGCGAAAACCACTGCCAACGAACAATACCACCGGCGCTTCGAGCGGAATCTTCCAGCGCTCGCGCACCGGCCGGCGGTATTGATCTCTTTGAGGATGAAAGCGCTGCGGGTCAACGCCGTTATATAGGACCGTGATCTTATCTGGAGCCACGGCATAATTAGCCAGGATGTCTCGTTTGACTCCCGCCGAGACCGCGATAATTTTTTTCATCCGAGCCGATTCAAACTGGCGCTGCTCGATCGCCAAAACACTTCGGTGATAAACGCTTATTGTTTGCCAGAGACGGCGCAGCGCCCCGCCTTCGTCGCCCATGCGGCGCAAAAAACCTCGGTGCGTGCCACCGCCGCAGCGAACCACATCGGCGGCGAAGAATCGTCCAAAGCTGATTGCCGCATCGTAGCCCCTGTCGTTGATCCGTTTTTCCGTCGCGAGGGCGGAGCTCCATAATTGGGCCGATCGCCCCAACGCAAGGGTCGGCACGCGATGCGCGATCACGCCGGACGGCGCGGCGATATCGAATTCGCTACAGAATAGATGTACCTCATGTCCCAACTCCCGTAGCCCCTCGGCCGTCTGGAAAAGATCCCGCTCGGTTCCACCTTTCAAATCGAGGCGTTTATGAGCTAGGGCAATCTTCACCGGCGGCGAGCTTTCGGGCGATCATAACGATGTTGTCGGACATCAGCAAAGCAGGATCGAAAAAGTGGGCAAGAATCTGCCAATTGTAACCCCGCTGTACACGGTCTTTCTCGGCGCCAATGATAGCGATTAAGCTAGACAGCCACAGTAAACGGCCAAAAGATAAGCAAAAAATCGCGCCGCGAATTGACCCGACGCTATTTCTCGATCTCAAAGCCATAGTGGAACAACAAATAATAGAGCTTGTAAAAGGACATCGGCGGAGGCGGCGCGTAATCCGTCGCGATGACACGGTAACCCAAGCGCGCCAACAAACGCGCGGTCTCGCCGTCACCGCAACTCAGGTCCAGTATCTTTTTGTCACTTCCGCAATGGTTCGACCATGCGGTCGCAAGCGCAACCGCTTGGAGGATTGCAGAATTTGCCATGACTCAGCCAGCTGTATCCTTCATAACGCGGCTTTCACGATCGTGACGCACCGCAACGTCGGCGTTCCAGTGCATCAACTTCCTAAAGCTCAGCGTCGGATCGACGCCGTCGCACTCATGGCGGCGCTGGCGCGTCTTATTTTCGATCCAGCGCGCGAACTCGCGCTCATAGCGTGACAATTGGCTTTGACCGAAATAGGCGCATAAAAACCGCATGCGGTCCTGCAAGGTGATGCCGGGCAGCGGCATGCGATTTAATTGTATCAAATTCCGTTTCCAAAGGGAGTGCGGCAACCAGTGTGGAAACCAATGGGTGCGATCGTTATCCATAAAGTAGAACGATAACTCTCGACCATCCGCCGCCGCGACCAACAGATTGGACGCGATCAGGTCACCGTGGATAAATCCGTGACGGTGCAAGCGTTGGATCAAGCGCGCGAGCTTCATCAGTCCGTTTCTCTTAGTTGTTAATCGTTCAGGCGTGTTTACCAGATCCGCCAAAAATTCCGGCAACGGCCGGCCATCGACCTTTGCGGTCAGAACGAAGCTCCGACGAACAACCCGAAAACACCGTACTTCTCCGGCGCCGATGGTCTCCGGAACATTGAACCCGGCCGAGGCAAGCGCCACGCCTTGGCGCCAAAAACGAAACGCCTTTGACGGCCGGAAAATATCTTTGATCCCAATGAGCGGTCCACCGTCGTGAAAGATCTTAAGATAAAATCTCTTGCCGTTTTGACCCGCTGGAGCGTCGATTGCAATCGTTTGCGGATGCTTCGAAGCTGCTTGCGCAGCGACCAGCGTCAGCACTTTTTCCTGTAAATCATCACTCCAGTGCTCCGGCGAAACTCTGAGGCGCCAGGCGCCGACACGACGCGAGCGATAGTCAGTCGCCTTCCGCACGACAAAGTCTCCTCGCCGGCTGGCGTTCAAAAGCCCTAGCGACTTTTTCGGCGATTTGCGCGGCGGTGATGGACTTCAGACAAATACGGCCAATACTACAATGGCGGCGATTGCACGGCACGCATGACGCGCGCCCTTGAATGATTAAATCCTCGAAACCATACGGTCCGGTTCGCTCGGGGCTGGTCGCGCCCCAGAGCGAAATCACCGGTGTGCGGACGGCTGCGGCGATGTGCATCAAGCCGGTGTCCGGCCCCACCGCGAGCGTCGCCCTTTCGATAACGCCGATCGCTTCACGAAGCGACGTGAGCCCGGCGAGATTTGTCAGCTTGACCTGCGATTCGGCGACCGCCTGGCGAGCGATCTCTCGATCTTCCTTGCCGCCAAGCAACACAATGTCGAGATCATATTCATGGCGCAAAGCTTGGGCGCACTCAGCCATCTGCCCGGTGAACCACTGCTTGCTTTGCCAACGCGTGCCGATGAACAAAACGGCAAAGGACGCGCTCACACCGAAAAGATGTTTTTCAACACAATTCAACTCCGCCGCAGTGAGATGAAAATCCCATTCCAGCGGCGCCCGCTCAATGCCTAGGTAATCGGCAAATTTTCCATAATGTTCGAGCTTCGAAATCCTATCGCCGTATGGCTCGATGCGCAGATTATTGAAAATCCAGTTGAGCTCCTTGCTGTCGCGACGGTGAAAGCCGAGGCGCTGGGACGCGCCGGTCCATCGACTGATAAACCCGCTTTTGAGGTGCCGCTGCAAATCGAGCACCAGATCGAACTTGCGCCGCCTCACGTCAGCAAGGAAAGCGCCGATCGTTTGGCGCCAGTGCGGCCGATCGAACAGGAGGATTTCATCGATCGCGTCATTGCCCTGAAGCAAGGGCAACGACGCCGGTTCGATGGACCAGGCAATAAATGCGCTCGGAAAAGCTTTGCGCAATGCACCGGCCAAGGGCAAGGCCCGGGTAACATCTCCGATCGAGCCGTGCAGAATGATCAGGATCTTCTTCGGCTGAAACTCAGGCGTGCCGATCTTCATGGTAAAATTTGACAAGCTCACACCACGCCGCCGCGGAAAAATAGCGTTGCTCGGGGTCGAGTTTAAGCACCGAACGCTTTAAACGCGCGAGATTTCTATTGGCCAAGGCGATCGGAAGCCGGCCGAGAAAAAGCCGCGCCCTATCGTAATCGATGATATAGCTCGCCGCTGCGCCGTTCTCGATCCGCAAGAGAATATTTTTTAGATTAAGATCGGCGTGGTAGACCCCTTCCCGGTGCATCGCGCGGATGCCGCTCGCTACGGCGCTCAGTGCCGCGGTTAAACCAATCCGTTCTATCAATCCGCTGTGAAACGCCGACCAGAGATCTTCCGCGCCTTGCAATTGTTTCGTGATGAGCCAGCCGCGATAAAAAGGTCCTGCGGGCCGGCTCACACAAGCGGCGCACACTTCGACCGTGCGCAAGCCGCGTCGGCGCAACTCTTCCGTGACCGCCAACTCGCGAAAGGGCCGCGGCGGCCAGGTAAAAAACCAGGTGGTGGCAATGGTTCGAAATAAACCGCCGTGGCGATAGGCGCGGATCAAGGCAGTATCTCCGTCAGGTAGCACGATCGAGCGCAGCACGCCGCGGCCGTGGTAGCGAGAGTCCGCCAAAGCGCCGCCGCGGTCATTATCGCACAACGAAAAATCGATGTGCGCCGTCTGATCTTGCCGAACCACGAGGCGATGACCGCGCTCGTCAACAACCCTCTTGAAGCCGTCGGGAAGCGCGCCCCAATTTAACTTCTCACTAAAGATGCGGTAATTCCTCGAGCGGCGAGTTGCCGGTTGCGCAAGTTCCGATTGTGCGAAAGGAGATTTCAAACGGTCACGAATTCCGGCTGAAAAGGTGTGACGGATGAGTTGAGTCCGCGCCGATCGCCCTTCCAGAGCCGTTGCACGCTCTCCAATATTTTTTCCGGACCGATCTGGTGAATACAATTCGCATGACCCAACGGACAGCGCCGCCCACCGTGGGAAGCGCAGGGTCGGCAGGAGAGCTCCCGGCCGACAACAATCGCATCCGCCATATAAGGGAAAAAGCCGAGCTCGGGCGTTGTCGCGCAAAATATCGCCACGGTCGGTACCCTTCGCGCCACCGCCACGTGCATCGGCCCGCTGTCATTGGTAACAAATACCGCACAGCGGCTGATTGCCGCAGCCAGCTCGCGCAGACTGATCCGCCCCACCAGATTGACAGCGGCGGTCTGACAGCGAGCCTGCACGTCTTCGACCACAGCAGCATCTTCGCTGCCGCCGAAAAGCAAGATCTGGCAATCGAGCTTTTTTTTTAGCATGAGAATGAGTTCGGCGAATCCGGCGGTGGACCAACGCTTGGTCGGCCACACGGAACCTGGATTCACGCCAACAACCATTTGATCATCGGCGACACCTAGCGCGCGTAGCTTGTGATTGACCGATTCTTGCAGCGCTGCGCTGACCGGCAAATCGAGAGCGCGCTCGCAGTCTTCGATGCGCACGCCGAACGTTTCCAAAACGGAAAGATTCCTTTCGACATCGTGACGTTGCGGGTCGCGCGCGACCCGGCGATGGTACAAAAACCAGCCGGCGCTCTGGCGAAAACCGATCCGGCAAGGTATCCCGGCCCAGCACAACAAAAGTGCGCTGCGCAGAGATTTATGCGGCGTGATCGCCAGCGTAAACCGTTTGGCTCTTAAGCTGGCTGCTTTGACGCGCAATCCGGTCCATCCTCGATCCGCACGCTTCTTATCGTCGATGATCAGCTCATCGATCGCCGGATGATCCTGTAAAAGCTCCCGGCCCGCCGGCTGGCAGAGCAGCGTCAGTTTTTTTACTGGAAATCGGCGCCTGAGCTCGGCGATCAGCGGCAAAGTCAATACGCTATCGCCGAGGAAGCTGGTTTGAAGTAGTAGGACGTTATCCCAAATGAGTGCAGTCATCGACGCTATAAGCTATAAATGGATCGCCTCATCGATCAACATGATCGGAATGTCGTCTTTGATCGGGTACATCAGCCGGCAGGCCTCGCAGATCAGGCCGTCGTTTGTCGGGTTGAGATGAAGATCCCCCTTACACTTCGGGCACGCGAGAATATCCAAAAGATCTTTGCTAATCGCCATGAGTTTAGCTCCTTCGAAGCACGATTATTAGTGATGAAACGGAATCAGCGCGTCCCAGCCGCGCTGGTAAGCGCGCTGCGACTGCCCCGCGTCGCGATTGACGAATGGCCGGTGATACATCGGATGTTTGAGGCTTCGCACTTCATGTTCCAGGGTGAATTTCTTGGCGCCGTCCTCGGGGTCGACGATGTCTTTAAAGCGAAATTGATGATTGCGCACGTCCTCTGAAATCAGACCGCGGCTCTTGAGGTACGCAAAAGGCCCGGAAAAGTTAGCGACATAAATGGCAATATGATGGCCGTCATAGGGCGCCGGTGAATCGGCCGCTTCACGAAACAGCAGCGATTGATGACGGCCGATCTTCACCCGGCCGAAGCGATTTTGCCGATCGCTCTCCAGTACCGTCGGCGCGCCGAGCGCGGTCTGGTAAAACCGTAAAATCCCTTGCAGCGCGCCGGGCGCGACCTTGAATTCGACGTAAGGAATTCCTAGCGTCATGTCGCCGAAAGAGGGCTGGCTCGAATAGCAATGATAGCGATTGCCCCAAGGACAGGTAACAGAAATAGAGTCGTCGCTCCGACTATAAGCAAACTTGCTATCTTTCAGTCCGTCGCCGATGGCTTTTAGACGCCCTTCCAAAGCATCGAGGTTCGGCACGACCACGCCGACATGACCATCGATCACTTGCGGGCTGCGGGTGGGTAAATGAAACTGCTGCTCGCCGACATTTACCCACATGTTGTTCAGGCCGACGTTCAAATAGGGATCGCGCGTGAACCCCATGCCGACGACATAAAAAAGTGTTGCCAGCGACTGATTGGGAATCTGCACGTTAATGTGCTCTAAACTCACGATGTTGCCGACGTCTTCTTCCGCATGTTCGCCCATAGGTTACCTCGAAATTTTTAAAGATCCGTGATCACAGTAACTTTTTATTTAAGATTAAAACTTGGCAATCTTTATTCAATCCGCATTGGCGCAAATCCACTGCCACTCGCTTTCTAATCCCTGCGCCAAATCAATTTTCGGCCGGTAATCGAGCTTGTCTTTCGCGTTATCCAGGCGCGCCCTGGTGTGGCGGACGTCGCCCTTCTGACGATCGAAACGCTTGAGCTTGGACGTTCGACCAGCGATTTTCTCCGCCAACGAAATAGCGTTCAACAAACTCACTTCCGATCCACCGCCCAGGTTGAAGACTTCTCCTTTTCCCGGATAAGTGGCCGCGGCCACGACGCCGTCGACGATATCCTGGCAAAATGTAAAATCGCGAGTCTGCTCGCCGTCATCGAAGAGCGGCACTTCGTCGCCGCGTCGCAAAGCGCGCATAAACAGATGAAAGAACATATCCGGCCGCTGGCGTGGACCGTAAACGGTAAAAAACCGCAGCGAAACGGTCGGCACGGCAAAGGCTTTCCAGTACAGATGGCACAAATGTTCGGCGGCAAGCTTGGTCGCGCCGTAAGGAGACACCGGCCGGGTTAGCCCGTCTTCGCGCATGGGTAAATCGTCCGTATCGCCATAGACCGATGAGGTCGACGCATAGACGAACTTGGCGAGCGCCAAACCTTTCGACGCTTCCAACAGCAGCTGCGTCGCGGTGATATTATTTTCCGTATATCGGGTGAATTCACGCCCCCAACTGGAACGAACGCCGGGTTGGCCGGCGAGATGAAACACGTAGGAAACGTCGCGTAAGAGTTTTGCCAAATCGCTTTGCAAGAGATCTTGGTTCATGAACGTAAACCTGTCGTGGCGGGAAAATTCCGCAAGATTATTGTCTTTAAAATGGCGCGGATAATTGTCGAGAAAATTATCGATGCCGACAACCTCGTGCCCAGCCGCGAGGAGTCGTTCTGCGAGATGCGAACCGATAAAACCAGCAACACCTGTGATCAGCGACTTCATGGATATCCTTTTTTCACCAATCACGCCAAATCACGTCTCGTAAATCGCCACGAAAATTCTACTCGGGCTCTTTCATGCCTGAGCGCAGCTCCGGGCTTGATTGATTCTAGCGACAATCGATTGCACAAGCGCCGAGCCGTTTTCCACGGTCATAGCTACCCGTAGCGCCAATAGTTTATCTTTTGCAAATGGAAAGCGCACTAGCTTCAAAATATCCTTCTCGGTCGTAACGATCAAATCGACGAGGCGACCGACCCGATTGATTTGCTGCCAGTCCCGAGTCGTATAGGAATGGTGGTCCGGGAACTCGAGGGTCTCGACAATCTCACCTTCCCATTCGTGGATCATTCGATACAATCCCCTGGGATCGGCGACTCCGGTGACAGTCAAAACTTTACTGCGGTAAAGCAGCGTCAAGGGAAATTCTTTACGGCGTCGTGCATCCAAACTCAATAGAGAGACCGCTTGCAAAGAAGCGGCGAAACTCGTTTCCGCGCGGTTAGCGGGAATGACCGTGCGCCAATCTTGGTGCGCGCCGGTAACCAGAAAGAAATCAGCACGCCGATAGTTTCGCCGCGGCTTGCGAAAGGGTCCGGCGGGAAGAGTCCAGCCGGAAAATTCGGCGCCCATCAATAATAGGTCGACGTCCCTCTTAACACGACGGTGCTGAAAACCATCGTCGAGAATAAAAACATCCACTTCGCTCTGGCGCAACAGCTCAGCGGCGGCGGCACTCCGGTTCTTGCCGATGCCGATAGTCTGGCCATAAAGACGTGCCATCATCAACGGCTCATCGCCTGACTTGGCTATATCCGCATGGTTGTCCAGATTCGAAACATCCGCGCTTTGCGGTTGTAAAACAAGCGGTCGAGTTTCTTCACGACGATATCCCCGGCTCAAAATTCCGACGCTCAATCCGTGACTTTTCAGCTCCTCCGCGAGCCATAAGCAAGTCGGCGTCTTGCCGGTGCCGCCGACGGTGAGATTCCCGATGCTGATCACCGGTCTGGGTAGGCGCGCGGATTTCACCCAGCCCAAGGTGTAAAGCGAATTGCGTAGTTGCACGGCGACAGCATAGAAAAGCGATACCGGCAGCAACAATAGCCACAAAAACTTTCCGCGCGCCCCCGTGCGCTCCCACACCTCACGAACCGACACCGTCCTCATAGACGCTTAACGGACGGCTCGTAGCACTAACAATTTCATAGGTAGCGTTGCGCCAAAACCAAATTGCGCGTGAAGGCCTCCTGATGGGCCTCGGCGAATTGGGACGCGAGTTTGCCCATGCGGAGCCGCGCCTCTGCATCGTTCAATAGCTCGATCAATCTATGCGCCAAGTCGGCCGCACCGTGGACTTCGATGGCGCCTCCTCCTTGCTTCATTTCGCCGGCAATACGCGCAAAATTACTCATATACGGGCCAAACAGCACCGGCTTTTGCAAACGCGCGGGCTCTAAAACATTGTGCCCTCCGGCATCGATCAGACTGCCGCCGACGAAGGCAATATCGGCGGCGGCAAAAAAGTCCGGCAATTCGCCGACGGTATCGAGCAGCAGGATGTCTTTTTCAAAGTATCGGTCCGGCTCGATTCCACACCTTCGCTGAAAATCGAACGGGCTGCTCCGCAACAACTTCTCCACATCATCGAAACGTTCGGGATGGCGCGGCGCGATCACCATCGAAAGCGATGGAAAGCGGGCGCGAGAGAGCGCCAGCGCCTCGAGCAAAATCTCTTCCTCGCCGCGATGGGTGCTGCCGGCAACCAGTAAATACCGATCCGGATCGCGCGCCGCGCTCAAGGTCCCCAACTGCTCTGCGGTCGGGGCGGCGGCAAACTTCAAGCTACCCACTACCGAGATTTTTTTTTCATCCGCCCCAAGCCCTTGGAGCCGCGCCGCGTCCTCGGTCGACTGCATGCCAAAAAATGTGAAACATCCAAGAACCCGGCGGAAAAAGGGACGCCAGCGCGCATATCGGGAAAATGCCTTGGCCGACAGCCGCCCGCTCAAGAGCAGCGTCGGAATACCGCGGCGAAACGATTCACGCAAGAGATTGGGCCAAATCTCGGTTTCGATGAACACCAGCAGCACCGGATGAATTCTTGTCAACGCACGGCGGACCGTCCAGGAAAAATCTAAGGGCAGGAAAATCGCAGCGTCGACGCCTGCCGTTTGCGCCGCGACCCGATGGCCCGTGGCGGTGAACGTGGATAGCAAAACTTTTCGTGCGGGGACGCTCGTCTTGAGCGCGCGCACGAGCGGAGCCGCGGCGCGAACCTCGCCGACCGAGGCTGCATGGATCCACACCGGCCGGGCGGCGCGCAAAACCGCGTCGATGGTTGGCGGATAAATCCCAAAACGTTGCCCAAGACCGTCTCGATAGCGCGGGCCGAGCAAGTAAATCAACGGCACAAACGGCAACGCTGCGAAAAAGCCGATCGCCAAGGTAAGATTGTAAAGTAAATACCACACGCCTGGCGGCCCGACCTAATGCAACACTTCCCGCTGTTCCGGTTCCCGGTCTTCTAACGCCTGGATGGAATACAACCGGCTGTATTCGCCGTTTTTTGCGAGCAATTCTTCATGGCTTCCTTCTTCCGCGATCGCGCCATCGACCATCACCACGATCCGATCAGCGCGGCGCACCGTTGACAAGCGGTGCGCGATCACAATCGTCGTGCGGGTCGCCATAAGATGCTCGAGGGCATCTTGCACCAGCCGCTCGGAATCCGTATCGAGCGCCGAGGTGGCTTCGTCAAGAATCAAAATTGGCGCGTCCTTGAGCAGCGCTCGGGCGATGGCTAGGCGTTGGCGCTGCCCTCCCGATAATTGCATCCCCATCTCGCCGATCATCGAATCGTAGCCGTTGGGCATCGCCATGATAAATTCATGCGCGTGCGCCGCCTTCGACGCCGC